>Ga0070675_100001044_pt1 | contig 19941 bp, 18 predicted proteins | sample KBSM43metaG_FD_65343 | JGI IMG/M metagenome (GOLD analysis project Ga0070675, IMG submission 65343) | Miscanthus rhizosphere microbial communities from Kellogg Biological Station, Michigan, USA - KBS M4-3 metaG | ecosystem: Host-associated > Plants > Roots > Rhizosphere > Soil ... | reverse complement strand
CGCCTCAAGCTCGCCGTACAAAAATCCGGACGGCTCACCGACCCGTCGCTCGAGCTGCTCAAGAGCTGCGGCCTGAAGCTCTCCCGTGGTCGAGATCAGCTCATGGGCTTCGGCGAAAACATGCCGCTCGATGTTCTGTTCGTGCGTGACGACGACATCCCGGACCTCGTGCAGGAAGACGTCTGCGATCTCGGCCTCGTCGGGCGCAACGTGCTCGAGGAAAAGCGTCTCGAGCTCGTCGCGCGCGGGCATGCGGCGAATTTTACCGAATTGCGCACGCTCGATTACGGCCGCTGCCGGCTGTCGCTGGCGGTGCCCGAAGGGATCAGCTACGAGGGTCCGCGGACTCTCGCCGGGAAGCGCATTGCGACCACCTACCCTTTTACGCTCGAGCGCTACTTGCGCGAACGTAACGTCACGGCCGATATCGTCACGCTGTCCGGCGCGGTCGAAATCGCGCCTCGGCTCGGTCGAGCCGACCTCATCTGCGACCTGGTGTCCACCGGCTCCACGCTGCAGGCCAATCACCTTCGCGAAGTGGAAACCGTGCTCGAGAGCCAGGCACTGCTGATCCGCACGCCGGTGGCCCTGTCGCCGACCAAGCAGGAATGGGTCGAGCGCCTCCTGCTGCGCATCGACGGCGTGCAACAGGTTCGCGAGAGCAAGTACATCATGCTGCACGCACCGCGGTCGGCGCTCACCGAGATCCGTCGGCTGCTGCCGGGCAGTGAATCGCCGACCATCATTCCGCTGGAAGGATCGAACGACCTGGTTGCGATACACGCGGTGTGCCGCGAGAACGTTTTCTGGGAGACGCTCGAGAGCCTCAAGAAGGCCGGCGCGAGCTCACTGCTGGTGCTGCCCGTCGAGAAGATGCTGGCCTAGCAACATGAAGATCATCGATTGGGCCAACTCTTCACCCGACGCGCGACGCGCGGCGCTCGCGCGCCCCGCGGCCGATAGTCGTGAGGAGGTTTGCCGGGAGGCCAACGCGATCATCGCGGCGGTGCGCGCCGAAGGCGACACGGCGGTACGCCGGTTCACCAGGCAGTTTGGTGGCGCGGCGCTCGAGGATCTGCGGGTCGCGCCCCAGGAGTTTCGCGAAGCGCGCGCAGCGCTTGCACCCCCGCAGATCGCGGCGCTCGAGCGCGCGGTCGCGAACGTTACGTGCTTTCACGAAGCGCAGATGTCCGCACCTCTGTTGGTCGAAACCATGCCAGGCGTTCGTTGCGAGCGCATCACGCGCCCCATCGACAGCGTGGGCCTCTATGTGCCCGCGGGTTCCGCGCCGCTGCCCTCGACCGCCATCATGTTGGCCGTGCCCGCGCGCATTGCCGGGTGCCCGTCGCGCGCGATCGCAAGTTCGCCCGGACCTGACGGCAAACTACACGCGGCGGTATTGGTGGCCGCCGAGCTGTGCGGTGTGGATACCGTCTACAAGATGGGCGGCGCTCAGGCCATCGCCGCGCTTGCGTTCGGCACGGCCAGTGTTCGCAAGGTGGACAAGATCTTCGGACCCGGCAGCGCCTGGGTCACAGCCGCCAAACAGATCGTCGCGGCGGATCCGGCCGGCGCGGCCATCGATTTGCCCGCGGGTCCTTCCGAAGTGCTGGTCATCGCCGACGAATCCGCCAATCCGAAGTTCGTCGCCGCCGACCTGCTCGCACAGGCCGAACACGACATCATTGCGCAGGTCGTGCTGGTGACAACTTCGAAGGCGCTCGCGTCCGCGGTGACTGGAGAAGTCGACGCGCAGATGCAGGCCTTGAGCCGGCGCGACATCGTGTCGCAATCCATGTCCAACAGCCGCTGCATCCTCGTGCCCGACCTCGCGGCGGCGATCGCCGTGTCGAACGAATATGCACCCGAACATCTCATCATCCAGACGCGCGATCCCCGTGCATTGCTTGCGCAGGTGTCGAGCGCAGGCTCGGTATTCCTCGGCGAGTGGTCACCCGAGTCCATGGGCGATTACTGCTCCGGCACCAATCACGTACTGCCCACGTACGGGTACGCGCGCAGTCACAGCGGAGTGTCATTGCTCGACTATCAGAAGCGGATCACCGTGCAGGAACTGAGCGTCGAGGGCCTGCGCGCACTCGGCCCCACGGCCGTGACGCTGTCCGGCATGGAAGGCCTCGACGCACACGGCAATGCCGTGAAGGTCCGGCTCGATGCGCTGTCGGAGGGCCGGGCATGACCAACATCCTCGCGCTGGCGCGACCCGACATCATCGCGCTCAAGGCATATTCACACGCAAGTTGGGATCCGGCGTTCGAACGGTTGCACGCCAATGAATTGCCCTGGCGAGCGGAGACCGATCGGTCGCTGGCCGGGCTCAATCGTTATCCGGAACCGCATCCGCAGGTGCTGGCCCGGCGCCTGGCAACCCTTTACGGCGTGGAGGAACAGCAGCTCCTTCCCGGCCGCGGCAGCGACGAGTCCATCGACCTGCTGGTGCGCGGATTCTGCCGTGCGGGCGTCGACAACGTCGTCATCTGTCCGCCGACCTTTGGCATGTATGCCGTGGCCGCGCGTATCCAGGGCGCAGCGGTGCGCGAGGTGGCGTTGCTGCGGGAGAGTGGTTTCGCGCTCGACACCAAGGGCGTGCTCCAGGCCTGCGATACCAATACGAAAATCGTCTTCCTGTGCAGCCCTAACAACCCGACCGGCAACGCCATGGCGCCCGCGGGCATCGAACAATTGCTGGTCGCACTTTCGGACAGGGCGCTAGTGGTGGTCGATGAAGCCTACATTGAATTCTCCGGCGACCGGTCACTCACGACGCAGCTCGCGCGCTTCCCGAACCTCGTGGTGCTGCGCACGCTGTCGAAGGCCTATGGACTGGCCGGTGCACGCGTGGGCTCGCTGATCGCGGCGCCTGAAATCGTGGCGCTGCTGGGCAAGGTGATCCCACCCTATTCCATTCCGCAGCTCACCATCGAGGCAGTGCTCGCCACGCTTGGCGAAGGACAGCTCGCCATCCAGCGCGAACGCGTTGCCCAGGTACGCGCGGAACGCGAGCGGTTGTCCACGGCGCTTGCGGCCTGCAAGGGCGTGCGGAAAATATGGCCCAGTGTCGCGAACTTCCTGCTGGTGGATTTCGCGGCGGCAGAAGCGGTGCTCGACGCGGCGCGGGCGGCGAAACTCCTCATCCGTGACATGCGCAGCGTGTCGCCGCAGTCGTTACGTATTACCGTGGGCACCATCGAACAGAACGATCGCCTGATCCGGAGCCTGGCATGAGCAAGACCCGTGTGCTGTTCGTCGACCGCGACGGCACCCTCATCGAGGAGCCACCCGACGAACAGGTGGACTCCATCGAGAAGATCCGCTTCATGCCGGGCGTGTTCGCGGCTCTTCGCCAGGCCCAGCGCGCCGGCTACAAGCTCGCCATGATCACCAACCAGGACGGTCTCGGCAGCGAAAGCTTTCCGCAGGCGGCATTCGACGTGCCGCACCAGTTCATGATGGATGCGTTCAGCTCGCAGGGCGTGGAATTCGACGCGGTGTTCGTGTGCCCGCACCGCAAGAGTGATGGCTGCGATTGCCGCAAGCCGAAGACGAAGCTGGTCGAAGCCTTCGTGCGCGACCAGGCCGTGGACCTCGATGGCAGCGTCATGATCGGCGATCGCGAAACCGACCTGGAGTTCGCGCGCAATCTCGGCATCCGGGGATTGTTGGTGCGCCGTCACGGCAACAAGTGGGAGACGTGGCCTTCGATCCTGCGCGAACTCACGGAGCGCCGCGCCACGGTCCGGCGTACGACCAAGGAGACCGACATCCACGTCACGGTGAACCTGGACGCCACGGCGCCGATCACCATCGCCACCGGCATCGGTTTCTTCGATCACATGCTCGAGCAGATCGCCAAACACGGCGGCTTCTCGCTCGAACTCAAGTGTCACGGAGATCTCGACATCGACGAACACCACACCGTCGAAGACTGCGCGCTGGCGTTGGGCGAGACTCTGCGCATGGCGCTCGGCGACAAGGTGGGCATCGCGCGCTATGGCTTCGTGCTCCCGATGGACGAGGCGCAGGTACGCGTCGCCATCGACCTCTCGGGGCGCGCTTTTGGCGTGTTCGAAGGCAAGTTCGCGCGCGAGGCTGTGGGCGGGTTGCCCACCGAACTCGTCCCGCACTTCTTTCGTTCGCTGGCCGAAAGTCTCAAGGCGGCACTCCATGTCACCATCACCGGCGAGAACACGCACCACATGATCGAGGCCTGCTTCAAGGGTGTCGGCCGTACGTTGCGCCAGGCGTTTCGCCGCGAAAGCGAAGAGCTGCCGTCGACCAAGGGAGTCCTGTGAGCGCCAGCGTCGCCATCATCGACAGCGGCGGGGCCAACATTGCCTCGTTGCGCGCCGCGCTCACGCGCCTCGGCGCCGATTCAGTGGTCACCAGCGACGCCGCGGTGATCCAGCGGGCACCTCGCGTGCTGCTGCCCGGTGTTGGCTCCGCGCACAATGCCATGGCGCGCCTGCGAGGCACCGGACTCGACAAAGTGATCCCCACGCTGAAGCAGCCCCTGTTAGGCATCTGCCTCGGCATGCAGATCCTGTTCGAGTCTTCCGAGGAAGGACCTGCAAACGGGCTCGCGATCCTTCCCGGAAACGTCGGCAAACTGCAGTTCGCGCCCGGTCTTCCCGTCCCGCACATGGGCTGGAATCAACTCTCGCAAACCAGGTCGGATCCATTGCTGGATGGCGTGAGTTCTCTCGACTATGTTTACTTCGTGCACAGTTTCGCCGTGCCGCCCGGAGAGTTCACCGTGGCCACCACTGAATACGGCAGCAATTTCGCCGCAGTCGTTCGACGCGACAACTTCTGCGGCACGCAGTTTCACCCCGAACGGTCGGGCGTGGTCGGCGCGCGCATCCTCGCCAACTTCCTGAAGGCAAGCCGAGAAACATGATCCTCATTCCCTCCATTGATCTGCGTGCCGGGCGCTGTGTTCGGCTGCTCAAGGGCAATTTCGACGCCGAGACGCGTTACGACCTCGAACCGCACGAGCTGCTGCTGCGTTATCGCGCGCTGGGCGCGACCTGGCTGCACGTTGTCGATCTCGACGGCGCCAAGGATGGCCAGCTCGCCAACCGCAGCGTCATCGTGCGGCTGGCTTCGCAGCGTGCGCTCAACATCCAGGTGGGCGGCGGCGTGCGTTCGCAGGCAGTGGTCGACGACCTGCTGCGCAATGGCATCGATCGGGTCATCGTCGGTAGTGCCGCGGTGGAAACGCCGGCCGAAGTCCAGGGCTGGCTCAAACGTTACGGCGCCGAGAAGGTCGGCCTGGCGTTCGACATCCGCCACGACGCGAACGGCATCCCGCGAGTTCTCACGCGCGGCTGGACCCAGGAATCCAAGCTTACGCTCTGGGAAGCCATCGAATCCTATCTACCGCACGGTCTCAGGCACGTGCTGTGCACGGATGTCGAGCTCGACGGCGCATTGCAGGGCCCGGCGGTATCGCTATACGCCGAAGCCGTGAAACGTTATCCGCAGATCTCCTGGCAGGCGTCAGGCGGCGTGCGTTCGGCGGCCGACCTGGCCGCGCTCGCCGCGGTCGGCGCCGCCTACGCGATCAGCGGCAAGGCATTGTTAGAAGAACTCATTCAACCTTCGGAGTTAGGCCCATTCTTGCCAAACGCATCATCCCCTGCCTCGACGTCCGCGACGGTCAGGTCGTAAAAGGAATTCGCTTCCGCGATCACCAGATCGTGGGCGACATCCTGGTGCTCGCCGAGCGCTATCGCAACGAAGGCGCGGACGAGGTTGTCTTTTACGACATCACGGCGAGCCCCGAAGGGCGCAGCGTGGATCGCAACTGGGTCAGCCGCGTGGCGGGGATCCTGGACATTCCGTTCTGCGTCGCGGGCGGCATCCGTTCCGTGGAAGACGCCGAAGCGGTGCTCAATGCGGGCGCCGAAAAGATCTCCATCAACTCACCCGCCATCGCCAACCCCGGGCTCATCGAGGAACTGGCCTCGCGCTTCGGCTCGCAGTGCGTGGTGATCGGCATCGACAGCGCCAATCTCGCGGAAGGTTATCGCGTGTTCCAGTTCACCGGCGATCCGAATCGTTCGCGCAATACCGGTCGCGACACGCTGTCGTGGGTGCGTGAAGTGCAGGACCGCGGCGCCGGCGAGATCGTGCTCAATTGCATGACCAACGATGGCGTGCGCCGTGGCTACGACGTCACGCAGCTCAAGGCCGTCCGTGCAGTGTGTGATGTGCCACTGGTCGCATCCGGCGGCGCTGGCGCTCCCGAACACTTCGTGAATGTGTTCGAAAAGGCCGGCGTGGATGCCGCGCTCGCCGCCAGTGTGTTTCACTCCGGTGCAATCGCCATCACCGATCTCAAGACCACGCTCGCCGCCTCCGGCATCGAGATGCGCCTATGAACACAGCGTTCGAGATCGCCAGCGTCGATTTCGCCAAGGGTGAAGGACTGGTTCCCGCCATCGTGCAGGATGCCGACAGCGGTGCCGTGCTGATGATGGCGTATATGAACCGGGAGGCGCTGGAACAGACCATCGCGCGTGGTCGTGCGGTGTTCTTCAGTCGCAGCAAGCAACGTCTGTGGGAGAAAGGTGAGACCACCGGCCACACGCTTGATGTGGTGGGACTCGCTCTGGACTGTGACAAAGACACGTTGCTGGTCACCGCGCGCCCCCACGGGCCGGCCTGCCACAACGGCACCCTCACCTGCTTTGGCGACGAGCCGCGCAGCGCGGCCACGCGCATTGCGTTCCTCGCAAAGCTCGAAGGCGTGATCGCGCAACGCGCGACTGAAAAGCCTGAAGCCAGCTATACCGCACGCCTTCTCGAAAAGGGCGTTGCACGCGTCGCGCAGAAGGTGGGCGAGGAAGGTGTGGAACTGGCGCTCGCCGGCGTCGGCGACTCCGAGCAGAAGGTCGTCGAGGAATCGGCCGACCTGCTGTTCCATATGCTGGTGCTGCTGCGTGCGCGCGGTGTTTCGTTTTCGCAGGTAGTTGGGCAGCTCGAGTCGCGTCACCAGCCACGTTGACCGCCGGCAGGCGTACAATCGCGGCCGATCCTGAGGTTTGCCCGCTGGCGGCGAGGTCCTCATGCAGAAGTCGACCGTCTTCCTGTTAGTCGTGGCGCTGGCGAGCGCTGGCGTTTCTGCGGGTTTCTGGATGGAGCTGCGCGCCGAACGTGCGCTCAACGCGGAACTGGGTGAGCGCCTCAACGCAGCGATGGCGACCCCGATCGCACGTGCGCCGGTCGCAAATCCATCCGCTGAACCGGCCACCATCGTCGCGCCGGTCGCGGCGACTGCCGCCCCCGGCCCTGCTCCCGTCAGGGCCGCCGAACCTGCGGCTGCAAAAGCCGGGATGGTTGCACAGCAGGATTGGCAGGCTCGCCAGCGTCGGCTGATGAGTGATCCTCGCTATCTAGAAGCCTTCCGCGAACAGCAGCGCCTGCAGTTGGCGACGCGGCGCGAAAACTTCATCCGGCTGCTCGGGTTCACGCCGGAGCAAGCGGATGCGGCCATCGATTTGTCCATCGAACGGCAAATGGCATGGCAGGAAGCGAATATGCATATGGCGTCGGAGGATCCTTCACAGCAGCAAAAGGAACGGCTCGACGCAAAAGAACGCGAGTATCAGGCGAAGTTGCGCGATCTTCTCGGCGAAGCAAAAACCGCGGAGCTCGAAAACTACATGGAGAGCCGGCAGACCCGCATGCAGGTCGATCAATTCCGCACGCAACTCACGGGTGGCGACGCGCTTCGGGACGACCAGGTGGAACCGCTGATCGCGGCGCTGCATGGGGAGCGGTCACAGATGCAGCAGGAGCTGGAGGAATACCGCGCTTCATTCGCTGCGGACGACAACTCGGAAGCTTCGCAGCGCAAGTACAACGAGCGTCAGACCGCGCTACTGAAGGCGACTCACGACCGGATGCGCACAGCGGCCAGCGCCATTCTTTCGCAGTCCCAGCTCCAGAAGCTAGACGCCATGCTCAAGCGCGACCTCGAAAGGCACGAGGCACAACAGCGCATGGCGCGCATCCAATCGAAGCTCGAGCCGCCCCCCGCATCGCCGGGAAGCTCGAACTGACTATTTGAGCAGCAGCTCTTCCGCGGGAGCGCGCAGGTTGTAGTTCGACGACATCGCGCGGCTGTAGGCGCCGGCGGTCGCAATCAGCATCACGTCGCCCGACTGGCAGTCCGGCAACAGCCGGTCATGCCCGAGGAAGTCCGAGCTCTCGCAGATGGGGCCGACCACGTTCGCCGAGACGTTGGCCGGCTCGCCATAACGCGTGAGATTCACGATGTCGTGATGCGCGCCATACAGCGCGGGCCGGATCAACGAGTTCATGCCGGTGGCGACGCCCACGTAACGGATCCCGCTCTTGATCTTGGTCTGCGTGACTCGCGCCAACAACACACCGGCATTGGCCACGAGATAACGTCCAGGTTCGAGCCACAAGGTGACACCGGGGATGGCGCTGGCGACTTTCGCAAGCGCCGCATCGAGACGCGCGAGATCGAGTTCGCGGCCTTCGACGCGATCCGGCACGCCGAGACCGCCGCCGACGTCGATGTACTTCACGTCCGGGAAGCGCTTCACGAGGCCGACGAGCACCGAGCCCACCTGGGTCCAGTTGTCGACGTCAAACACGCCACTTCCGGCGTGAGCATGCAGGCCGTTGATCGTGACGCCGCCGGCCTTCGCCAGGCGCGCGACTTCATCGAGTTCTTCAGCCGGAATGCCAAACTTCGATTGCGCACCCGCGGTCTTCACGTGATGGTGATGGCCACGGCCGATGCCGGTGTCGATACGCAGGAACACGCTCTTGCCCTTGAAGGCATCGATCCAGTGCTGCAGTACGAACAGATTGTCGATGGTGACGTGGACGCCCAGCTCGAGCGCGCGTTCGTACTCTGCGCGCGGCGCGAAGTTCGGCGTGAACAGGATGCGATCGGGAGAAATTCCCGGGACGGCCTCGCGCACGCGTTCGATCTCGTTCAGCGACACGCAATCGAAGCCGAGTCCCGCGGCCGCGATCCGGCGCAGGATTTCCGGATGCGGGTTGGCCTTGAGCGCAAACAACGCGCGGCCGATGGACTTGATGCTGCCGAGCGCCTGCGCGGCTGCGTCCACCTGCGACAGATCGTAGATATAGGCGCAGTCACGCTTCGCCAGCGCACCGATCAATTCCTGTCGCTTCGTCGCCCACCACGGCTGGGCGCGAGCCGCAATCGCTTCGGGCTTGGCGAACAGTTGTTCCCAGGTGGGGCCCATGACGGTGTCGCCAGGTAACGGGCGAATCAACAGGTCATGCAGCTGCTCGACCAGTCGATCGCCCTGGTTCTCATCGACGACGAACGTGAAGTTGAGGTCGTTGGCGGCCTGGCTCAGCAGGTACACCTTCTGTTCCTCGAACAAGGCAAAGGCATCGCCGAGCTTGTGGAGGATGGCGCGGATGTTGCGGCCCACCAGCGAGACCGAGGCGCAAGGGCCGATGATCTGTACGCCGCAGAGCTTTGAAAGATCGGTCTGCAGCTTCCCCAACAATTCGCCGTCGAGTGTGTTGGCCGCCGGATCAAGCGTCACGGTGACGTTGGTTTCCGACGTCGACACCAGATCCACCGACATGCCGTGTTCCTTGAACACCGCAAATGCGTCGGCCATGAAGCCGACCTGGTGCCACATGCCAGGGCTGTCGAGCGAGATCAGCGTGATGCCCTTGCGATTGCAGACCGCCTTCACCTGTGCGGCCGACGCCGACTCGCCCGTGATCAGCGTGCCTTCGAGGTCCGGCGTCTGCGTGGCGTACACATATAGAGGAATCTGGTACTGGCGCGCTGGCAGCAGGCAGCGCGGATGCAGCACCTTGGCGCCGCTGGTCGCAATTTCCTGCGCTTCATCGTAATGCAGCGCGCGGATCAGGCGCGCTGTCGGCGTCGAGCGCGGGTTGGCGCTGAACATGCCGGGCACGTCGGTCCAGATTTCGATCGCCTTCGCGCGGAGCTTCGCGCCGAGATATGCCGCCGAGGTGTCGGAGCCGCCGCGTCCGAGCAGGCAGGTGTTGCCTTCAGCGTCGCGCGCGATGAATCCCTGGGTGATGACCACCGGAGTCGATGCGGTAAGCCGCTGCTCGAGCGCGGTATCGGGCGCAAACGAACACGTGGCCGAGAGTACGGAGGCCTTCGCGGAGGCCCCGCGATGTTCGGCGGTGAGCATGTCGCGCGCGTCCATCCACGTGACGTCGATTCCCTGTGACTTCAGGAATCTCGCGCCGATCTCGGTGGCCATGAGTTCGCCATTGGCCATCACACGTGCGCGCGTGCGATCGGACAGCTCGCGCACCAGCGCGATGCCATTGGCCACCTGCCGTAATTCATCGAAATAGCCCTGCAGCTGCGCACTGACGCCGATACCGAGCTCGGTAGTTAGCTGGCGGTGCCGCTCTTCGATGGCCTTCAGCGCCTCGTCGGGCGCGCCTGCGCTGGCCGCGACGAGCAGCTTTTCCAGCATGTCGGTGATTTTGGTGATGGCCGAGTGGACGACCAGTACGCGCGCGCCCTTTTCCAGGCGACGTTTGACGACCAGCGCGATGTTGCGCCAGTTGACCAGCGTGGAGACGCTCGTGCCGCCGAACTTGACGACGACCCATGCAGAAGATGAACGCGCAGACATGCGCCTAACCTCGTCGCCAACCTGGGGCGACTCACTCACTGATAAGGAAACGAGACCCTATTGCTCGTCTTCGAAGCCGTCGTTCAGGTCTTTCTCGAGCCGACGATCGGCGAGCACTTCCTCGAGTCGGCTCCAGGCTGCTTTGCCGACTTTTTTCGTGCCGGGCTGCTGACGAACACGGCGATCGACCTTGTCGAGGATGCGATCGTAATCAGTGTTGTCTTCGGCTTCGGCGAGGAACTCTTCGTCTAAATCGAAGCTTTCGTTATCCCGTTCGGACATCTTTTTTCTTCAGAAAAATCTATATGGAACAGTGAGTTGCGACACCACGGGGGTCGCATTGAGGCTGCGAACTATAGCCGATTCGCGTTTGATATCAACCCCGTCGAAATTGGGGGTCCGGGACGCCCGGAACCACTGAAATGGGCGCCCCCACGGCCAGTTTCAGGCCGGCAGCGGCATTGCCACGCGATTGGGCGACCTCCAGGACGTCGAAGGAGTTGATAAGGCCCAGGTATTCGCCCTCCCGAGCGTCGCCGTAGGTGCGTTTGAGGGGTAGCCGCAGACCCGCAATGAGCACGGTCGGCATCGTCAGCGCAACCACGGCCGCCGATTCGATATTGGAAATGAGGTTACCGAAGCGATCCACGGCCACCACCACACCCTCGATACCCCCGTCCGCCCGCGGGCCCGTTGCGGTCCAGCTAGCCTGCTGGATGGAAGTGACTTCGAGGCCGAGGTCGGCCGGGTCACAACGGTTCGCTGCGATCGCGGCTGCCAGCGGCGCGAATACGTCGCGGCCATGAAAGGTCGCGCTGACATCGCTCACGCCGAATTTCACCAGCCGCGTGTTGTCGACCTTGATCACGCGATCGATTTTTCCGCGCGCCGCCAGAGGAGCTAACAGCCCGTTGTCCGGCGCGAGCAGTGCCTGTTCGCCTGACAAGGCCACGAGCAACGCACGCGGCGTACCGACACCGGGATCCACAACCGCCACGTGCAGAGTGCCCGCAGGAAAGTAACGTAAAGCCCGCGCCAGCCAGAACCCCGCTTCAACCGGTTGAAAGGCGCTGACCTCGTGCGCCATGTCGACGAAGCGCAGGTGCGGAGCGTGTCCGAGCATCACACCTTTCATGATGCCGACGAACGGTTCGCGCGCACCGAAATCGGTGGTTAGCGTGATGATGCCGTTGGCGCGAAAGACTGCCATGCGAACTCCGCGATCCGTACACTTCGCGACCATGTCGCGAACCCCAGAAACTGTCAATCGCATCCAACCTCAAGTTTCCATCGGAACTTTCGCGCTGCTGTGCACCTGCTTCGTCGTGAGCGGCGTCGCGGCGCTGGTGTATCAGACGGCGTGGACCCGGCAGTTCGCCATTGTGTTCGGCACTTCCGAGCTCGCGGTGGCGACGGTGCTCGCCGCCTATATGGGCGGACTCGCGCTCGGTGCGCTGCTCGCGGAACGATTCCTTCCGCGCGTCACCCGGCCCGTGCTCACCTACGCGCTGCTCGAGCTGGGCATCGCCGGCAGTGCCGTCATCGTGGTTCCGCTGCTGTTGGTCGCAGCCAATCTCGCGTTGCAGGCGATGTTTGGCGGGCAGCCGTCTCCGCCCGATAGCGACCACGCGGGCACTACTATTTTCTATCTGCTCAGCGCCTTCGTCGCGCTGGCACTGCCGACGACGCTGATGGGCGCGACGCTTCCCATGCTGGCGCGCTACGCCGTCGCCGAAGAAGCGCAGATCGGGCGGCGCATCGGCATGCTCTACGCCATGAACACCGCCGGAGCGGTCGCCGGCGCGTTGCTCACGGCGTTCGTGTTGCTGCCCGAACTCGGCCTTGAGCGCACGATCTGGTTTGGGGCTGTGCTCAACGGCGTCGTGTTCCTGCTAGCGGTTGGGCTCGCGCGCCGCGTTCCGGTCGAAAAGCCTGGCGTAGGTTACGAACTGGATGTGCCCCGCCCTCCGCCGCCATCGCCGCCGCAGAGGCCGCATTCCTTCCGACAATTTCCGGGCCCGGCGTGGGTATTGCCGCTGATGTTGCTCGCCGGGGCTGTGGCCTTTTTCCAGGAAGTTCTCTGGGCCCGGATGCTGGCGCACGTGGTGGGCAGCAGCATCTACGCCTTCGGCGTCATGGTGGCGAGCTTTCTTACCGGCATTGCCGTCGGTGGCGCGCTCGGCGCCACGGTCGCGCGCCGTCGTGAGCGCGCCGCGCTGGCGCTGGCGCTCGCGCTGATCTTCGCCGCCATCGCCGCGGCAGCGGCCTATCTGAACCTCGAGTCGCTGCTGCCAAAAACCGCAGGGCTGTTGTCGACCGCCGCCGCGGATTCGGGATGGCGCGTGCCCAACGCACTCTTCGCGGGTGTTCTGCTGCTGCCAATGACACTCGCCATAGGCATGACCTATCCACTCGCGGTGCGCGTGCTGGCGAGTGACATCGCCGATGCGGCCCCGGCGAGCGCCCGCGTCTACGCGTGGAACACCGTAGGCGCGATCGTGGGCTCGCTTGCGGCGGGATTCATCCTGATTCCCGAACTGCGCTACGAAGGCGCGATCCGCGTCGCCGTCTTCGCCAGTGCCGCATTGGGCATCATTGCGTTGTGGCTGCTGCTGCCCGTGAATCGCATTCTCGCGATTGCGGTGTCTGTGGGCGCCGTCGCCGGTTGCGCGTTCTTCCGGCCGCAAGCTCCCATGACCTTGCTGATCACTTCACCTCTCAATGTCGGAACCAATGGGCGCGTGCTCTATTACGACGTCGGTCGCAGCGCGAGCGTCGTGATGCTGGCGCAGGACGGCGGCCTGGCCTTGCGCACCAACGGCCTGCCCGAGTCGTTGATGGACAGCCCAGGATCGCTGCAGCGCTTCAGTGGTGAATTCTGGCTGTCGCCACTCGCGGTGATCGCGCGCCCCAAGGCGCGTGACATGTTGATCGTGGGGTTCGGCGGCGGCGTGGTGGTCGAGGGCGTTCCTCCGAGTGTACGCAAGGTCGACGTCATCGAGCTCGAGCCGAAGGTCATCGAAGCCAACCGCGTGACCGGCCAGCTCCGCAAGCGCAATCCGCTCGCCGATCCGCGCGTCAACATCATCGTGAACGATGCGCGCGGCGCATTGCGACTGACCGACCGCCGCTACGACGCCATCGTGTCGCAGCCGTCCCACCCGTGGACGGCCGGCGCCTCGCACCTCTATACGCGCGAGTTCATGCAGCTCGCGCACGATCATCTGAACTCTGGCGGAGTGTTCGTTCAATGGATGAACGTGATCTTCATGGACGAGGATCTGCTGCGCTCGCTGACCGCGACGCTGCTCAAGGTGTTCCCCGAAGTGCGGGTTTATCGACCCGATCCGAACACCGTGGTGTTCCTGGCGAGCGACGCGCCGCTCGATGTGGAGCTCGAGCTCGCGCGCAGCGGTTTGCCGCTTCGCGATGCACCGCTGCACTACGCACGCTTCGGCATCGCCAACGTCGAAGACCTCGTGGCCGCGCTGGTGCTCGACTCGGAAGGCGCGCGGCGCATCGCCACCGGTGCGCCACTGATCACCGATGACGACAATCGCATCGCGACCTCCAGTGTCTTCGAAAAGGGTCGCGGCATGACCGGCGACACCAGTGGTCGCCTGTTCGCCGCACACGATCCACTGCAACGCGCGGATTCGGTGGTGTATGGGCAGCTCAAGGAATCTCTTTCCTTCCCCTATCTGGCGCGGCGCAACGGCGTCTTCGTACTGCTGGATCCAAGCCAGGCCGATCGCGTCGGACGCATGTCGCAGTTCCTCGCGGGAGATGCACGAGGCGAATACCTGCGCGCCTACTACTATCGAATGAAAAACCAGGCACAGCGGTCGACTGAAACACTGCGGCTCGCCATCGACGACTATCCGGCCGACGACTCACTGCGACTGGAATTCCTGCGCCCCTGGTATGGAGACCTGGTCATGGACAAGGCACCGGCGGAAATTGCCGAAGTTGCCGCCGGCCTCAATGCGCCGGCCGCGCAGGTGCTTACCGCGGCCCGACATGCATTCAAATCGGAATGGCGCGAAGTCGCGCTCGCTGACGCGGCGCTCGCCGAAATTCCCTGGACCAGTGTCTGGTATCCGGAGTCTTTGGAACTGCGCGTGAACTGGCGCCTCTGGGTGACAGACGCGCGCAACCGGAAACGATTCGGGGACGAAGCGATTTCGATGATCGACCGCCTCGCCATCATGAGCCCAACGCTGAACCTTTACGGCCTGCGCACTCGTGCGGGATTCGCCGCCGACCGGCCCGAGGTGGTGGTGGAATCGCTGTCGAACTACGCGCGGCTCGCGGCGGGCATGGTCAAGGCCGGTGTCAACACGCCGGAATCCGTGCGCAAAGATGCCCGCGCGTTGCGCAATGTACTCGACGAGGTCGCCAAATTGCCGAAGGTCGACGCGGCGCGCATCGCAGAGGTGCGCGCCGAGATCGCCGCACTGACGTCCAGCCTGGTAACTAACTAGCAGGTACGGCGGGAGTTTCCGGCAACGCTGCGGGCACGGCCGGCGTGGGTTCCGCGGGCGCCGCCGGAGTTTCCGGCAACGGCGGCGGTGCGGGAGGCAGCGCGTCCGGCGCAAGTTCCAGGCCGACCATGGCCGGCAATCCATTGGCATCCTTCAGCGTCGCAAGCACGAAGTCCCAGTGGATCGCGGCGGGCGTCTCGCCGAGCGCGGTATTCGCAAGCGCGTAGAAACTTTCCAGGTCCACTTCGGCGCGCTGACCTTCGGCATCCACCGGCGGATGCACCTCGAGCCAGACCTGCCCGCCCACACGAGCCACCTTCACCGGCTCGTTCACCAGCCACACCGGTGTGTTGACGGGAACCAGCGGAAACAGCTCTTCGATATCTTCGGGGTACATTCGGATGCAGCCATGCGTGATGGCCATGCCCACCGCAATCGCGTTGTTCGTGCCATGGATAAGGTACGCGCCAGGCGTAATGCCGAGGCGCATGGCATACAGACCGAGTGGGTTGTCGGGGCCCGATTTCACCACCGGCGGCAGCGGATCGCCGCGCTCCGCATGTTCCTTGCGCACCGATTCCGGCGGAGTCCAGGTGGGATTCTTGCGCTTGTCAACGACGCGCGTCTTTCCGAGCGGCGTGTTCCAGTCCATCTTGCCGATGCTCACTGGATAGGTGATGACCTGCGGCGACTCACCTTTTTTCGGCTTCGGGAAGTAGTAGAGGCGATGCTCGGGTAGATTGACCACGATGCCTTCGCGGATGCTCGGCGGCAGCAGCCGCTGCCCCGGGATGACGATGGTTGTGCCCTCACCCGGCAGCCACGTGTCCACGCCGGGATTGGCGCGCAGAATCTCTTCGTAGCCCAGGCCGTAGCGCCGGGCCAGATCCGGCAATGTGTCTTCGCCGTGCGCCGTAATGGTTTCTATGTCGCCAAACATCTGCGCTTCGGCAACCGTGAGCGGGTACTGCGCGGCACTCGCCGCCGTCGCGCCGCCAACCAACAGCGCGGCGAAAATTCTCAAATGCATCGACTGCACCTATTCCGGGAAATGCTTTTATGGACACAGTCTTGCACAAATCTCTACACTCGGCCGCCGTGAATGAAGCCCAACTCGACTTTTTGCGCCAGTCAATCCGCACCATCGCGGATTACCCCAAACCGGGTATCCAGTTCCGTGACATCACCACGTTGTTGCGCGACGCCAAGGCATTCGCGCTCACCGTCGATGCGCTGATCGAGCCGTGGCGCGATCAGAAGGTCGACAAGGTCGCGGGCATCGAAGCGCGCGGCTTCATCCTCGGCGGCGCCGTCGCGCACGGCCTCAAGTGCGGCTTCGTGCCGATTCGCAAGCGCGGCAAGCTGCCGCATGAAACGGTCCGCGTTGCCTATTCGCTCGAATACGGCGTCGACGAAATGGAAATGCACACCGACGCCATCCACGCCGGTGAGCGCGTGTTGCTGATTGACGACCTCATCGCCACCGGTGGCACCGCGACAGGAGCCGCTTCGCTGTTGCAGTCGGCCGGCGCCGAGGTTTGTGCGGCCTGCTTCGTCATCGACCTCCCGGGGCTCGGCGGCGCTGCGCGCCTGCGCACTGCCGGCATATCGGTGCAATCGCTGCTCACGTTTTGAAATGGGTGCGGCACCCATGAGCGCACGCACCTTCGTGCTGATTGCCGGTGCATGGCACGGCGCCTGGTGCTGGCGGAAGATAGTTCCGCTGCTCGAAGCGCAGGGGCATCGCGTGCGCATCCCCGACCTTCCGGCTACCGGCGCTGACACGACCGATCCTGCGAAAGTCACGCTGGAAAGTTGGGCGCGCTTCGTGGCGGAGCTGCTCGCCGCGGAACCCGAACCCGCGATTCTCGTGGGACACAGTCGCGGTGGCGTGGTGATCAGCCGCGCCGCGGAAATCCTTCCCGACAAGGTCCGGCGCCTGGTGTACCTCTGCGCCTACCTGCTACCCGCAGGCGGCACGCTCGCCGAGACCGCTCGCGGCGACCAGGAGTCGCTGGTGCCGTCCAACATGATTCCCGCGGCCGGTGGCCTCACCTGCAACCTGCGCGACAGCGTGATCCGCGACGCCTTGTTCGGTCTGTGTTCGGATGCGGATTACGAGCGTGCGTTGACGCAGATGCGTCCCGAACCGCTGAAACCGCTGGTGACGCCGCTGAGGGTGACGATGGAACGCTTTGGCCGCATACCGCGCGCCTACATCGAATGTTCGCAGGACCGCACCATCACGCTCGGCGCTCAGCGCCGCATGCAGGCCGCGCTGCCCTGCGATCCGGTGTTGACTCTCGCCTCGGACCATTCGCCGTTCTTTTCGCAGCCGACGGCGCTGGCACAGATGTTAGGCGGGCTTTGAGCGGATGTTGATCTCGATCTGGATGCCGTCCGGATCGAAGACGAACAACTGCCGCAGATCGCTGTCCGGCACCTGCGTGGCGCGATACCTGACCCCGTGTCTGGTGAAACTGCCGATGAGCTCATCGTAGTCAGTGGCGGCGAAGGCGATGTGGTCCACGCTGCCGCTGCCATGATCCACCGGGTCCGCCGGATTGGCGGCGGTGCGCGACGTCTCGTCGTAGCTCGCGCGTTCGCCGACGTGTATGCAGGCCACGTCGCCCGCGTAGATCCACAGGCCCTTGAACTTGAACGGGGGCCGAGGTCCCGTGCGCAGCCCCAGCACGTCGCAGTAAAATGCGCGTGTCTTCTCGAGATCCTTCGCGAGCAACATGAAGTGCTGCATGTGGGTGATGGGCATTTGCGGCGCAGTATATGCGCCCAAAACTCACGCAGGATACTCAAACGAAACTCAGACGAAAGTCACCGCGAGAGGAATCCACAACGAGCCCAGGAACACGGAGATGGCGGCCGCGCTCGCAGTGAGCTCGAGATCCAGTCCTTCGCGGGCCGACAGCACCACGGCGGTGAACCCGATGGGAGCCGCGGCTCCGAGCGCCGCAACTCCGGCCGCAGTGCCCGTAAGTCCGAACAGCAGCGCAAGCGAGAATCCGACGAGCCCGCCGAAGCCTGTACGCAACGCTACGCTGGTGATTACCTCCGGTCGGCGCATGCCCGCGGCGCTGACCAGCAATCCCATGGCGAGCGGCACCAGCAGCACCAGCACTTGTCCGGTCAGCAGGCAGTAGTGGATGAGATCGCGTGACAGAGATACGCCGCCCACATTGAGCGCCAGGGCCAGGAACAATACCCAAAGCGGCGGTGCCGCCAGCGCGCGCCGGAGCAGCACCGGAATGTCGTCGGTGTGTCCGCCGTACTTGCAGGCGACGACGGTAGTGAGCGTCCAGGCCATCACGGCGTGGCCCATGTCGTACATCACCAGTTGGGAGAACGCGGGCGGGCTCAAGACCAGCGACGCGAACGGGTAGATCATCGCGATGTTCATCGACATCGCGCACAACGACATCGCGCCCTCGCCCTTCTTCGGCAGGCGAAAGCGGCGCGCCAGGAACGCAGCAGCGGCCCAGCCCGCGAGCGCCGTGCAGACCGCAATGGCCGGCAGCAACGCGTGCTCGCGCGCCAGCGTCACGCCCGAGAGCGCACCAAAGATCAGGATGGGCAGCACCACGTAGAACACGAAGTTGAGCAGCGCCCGCCCCTGTGCCGCCCCCGCCCAGCCTGCGCGTCGCAGGAGCACGCCGAGAAAGAACACCGCGGCCACCGCCGCCAGGCGCCAGTGATCGATGAGCCATTGATAATCAGGAAGGGCCACACTGCAAATCTATCTTAAGGCTGCGGAAGTTCGATAGCGGGTGCGTGTGCTCGCGTCGAGCATTCGTGTATGAACACAGAAAACCGTTCCTCACTCTCCAGCCGCTATCTCGATCCTGCCTCGAGCCTGGGCGAGATCATGTTCGGCCTCATCATGACGCTCACCTTCACGCTGGGCGCCGGCATCATCATCGAGGACGAGGGTCGCGAAGGTGCACGCGAACTTCTCATCGCGCTCATCGGCTGCAACATCGCCTGGGGCGTCATCGACGCGGCGATGTACATCGTGAATGAGCTGTTCACGCGAGGTAAACGGCGGCGCGTCGCGGAGGCCGTGCGCAGCGCGCCGGATGAACGTGCCGCTGCGGCGGTGGTGGAGAACGAACTCAGCGATCTGCTCGAAGGCGTCGGGGACGACGCGGAACACCAGGCCTTGTACACGCGGGTTGCCGCGAAGGTGCGTACCGCGGACATCCCGCCCAACCGCCTCACCAAGGCGGATTTCATGGGCGCATTCACCAGTTTCTGGCTGGTGGTGATTGCCAGCCTGCCCGCGGCAATCCCGTTCCTGGTCTGGGATGACGCGCGCTTCGCGCTGCGCGTCTCGAACGCCATCCTGCTCGCCTTCCTGTTCTTCTGCGGATACAAATGGGCGCGTTACACCATGGGCAGCCCCTGGGTGTTCGGTCTCATATTCCTGGCCGGCGGTTTCGGACTCGTGGCAATGGCCATCGCCCTCGGTGGTTAGACGCCCGGCATTTAAAAACTGTAGGCGGCGAAGATCATCCCGTAGACAAAGGTATCGGTGCGGCCATTCGACTGCTCGATCGCCTTGCCCGGTTCGCCCACTGCGGCGACGAAGCTCAGGATGAAATTGTCGGTGAGCGTCCAGTCCATGTACCAGTCGAGCTCGGTGCCGATGTCGGATGAGGTCACCAGCGGATCGAAAGTGGCTGCCTGATCCAGCTTGAAGTCGAAGAAGATGAGGCCGGTGGAGATCGACTCCGAGGGTTTCGCGCTCAGGCGCAGCTGGTTGGAAACGA
>Ga0070675_100001041_pt1 | contig 19953 bp, 19 predicted proteins | sample KBSM43metaG_FD_65343 | JGI IMG/M metagenome (GOLD analysis project Ga0070675, IMG submission 65343) | Miscanthus rhizosphere microbial communities from Kellogg Biological Station, Michigan, USA - KBS M4-3 metaG | ecosystem: Host-associated > Plants > Roots > Rhizosphere > Soil ... | reverse complement strand
ACCCCAACACGTATATAATGGCTTCGGCACTGGGCAATGTCTGCCTGTGCCGTCGAACTTAGAACGACAACGGCGTCACGCGTTCCCTGATCCTGGGACCGGTGACGCCTTTGCTTTTTGAGAGGAGAATGCATGACTCGGAAGAAGCCATCTAAGACGACCGACGAACCCGCTAAAGCGAAAACCGCGAAGCCTGGACTGAAGCAAGCACCCGGAAGAACAAGAGTGCGCAAGGCGCCTTCGCTCGCAGCGGTCGGCCCCATCGTAACCGACGAGGAGATAGCACGAAGGGCTTACGCCCTGTGGGAAAGCAAGGGCAGACCTTTCGGTTCTCAGGATGAAGACTGGTACAGGGCCAAAGAGGAACTCCTCGCCGACAGGTAGACCGCCGTATCTCACCATCATGATTGTCCTGATATTCGCGCAGTGGGCACCGCGGAGCGGTGCAGAGAATGTAGCCGGGGGTTGAGCGAGCATAGCGAGCGATACCCCCGGTCATCGTTACCGCGAGTCTCATCGCACGCCTGCGGCGTTCGAGGATTTGGCGATTTCCTTCACCGGGGGTTGCGCGCTTCGCGCTTACCCCCGGCTACATTCCTGCACCGCTCCGCGGTGCCCGCCGCGCGAATACGGTTGCCACAGGGCTATCTCAGGGTCAGCGCAGTTCGACCAGGCCCGTTGAAGTCTTGAGCACAGCGGTCAGAGAGGGCTCGGAGCCGTAATCGACACGTAGCAGAATATCGACACTCGTCAGTGCCTCCATGACTTTGTCGGGTTGCGGATGCTCTCCGTGCATCGCTATTAATTGCACTCCACGTGGTGCCGACGCAGCTGGATGAGGGCTGCGGCCCCAGTCGATAAAGAAAGGAACGAGACCGTCCGCAACGGTCGTGATGGGATCCGTGAACTTCCAGCTGAGAACGACGCCGTCAGATCTCACACGTTGACCTGACGTGATCGCCCCCAGACGCACTCCGTTCCGCGCGGCCCCAGAGATCACTTCGTCGAGGTTAGTGCTGTTTGCTGCCCAGGTCGTGAGGCGCGGATTGTGCCTCTTATCAATTCCGAACCATCGCGGAGAGTCCTGCAACGGATCCGGCCCGACAATCTCCAGATACGAACGCTCTCCCAGCCCGAGCAGCGCATTCCGTGTACCACGACCGGGATGCCGCCCTCCTGCCGCGGCACGCACGCCGAGCAGTTTCTCCAGATCGGTCACGCTTGCCTCAAGATCCGGTGTCGCATAAACGAGGTGATCGACGCGGTTCAGCAAAAGATCGTCTGGGGCCATGAAGCCTCCTTGGCTACCTCGCTAGTTCAGCGTCGAGTCGGCCCCGTCGCCGTTTCCTGCAATTTGGCCGGGAACCCGAGAAACCGTAGAAGGACAACAGCGGAAATGCAACGTAGAAGTTCATACTGGGAAGTCATGGTAACGCATGAAAATAGTCCCTACCATTTCCGAAACTTAAAAAGATTTCACTCAATAACTTCGCCCAGTTGAGCAAGAATGACCCTTTCTTTATGGACAAGCCGAACGAGCAAACGAAACCGCCGATGAAGCCGAAGAGGCCACCCGGCCCCAGCCTCTTCAGCCTGCTGACGCCGTACCGTCATTGGATCGCCGGAATGGTGGTGCTGACGATTCTGGGAAACGGTTTGAACCTGATTGTGCCAAAGATCATGGCACGCACCATCGACACCTACAACCAGCCGGGGTTTGCTCTCACGAACATCCTTTTTGAGTTCTTCCTCATAGCCATCGGCATCTTCATCCTCGGGTATTTTCAAAATATCGTTCAGACGTATGCTGCGGAAAAGATCGCCCGTGACCTGCGCACCCGGCTCGTGGCAAAGATCTCCGTCCAGGACCACGCCTATATCCAGCATGCGACCCCGGCCAAACTGCTGACGAACCTGACCTCGGATGTGGACTCCATCAAGATGTTCGTCTCGCAGGCCATTGCTTCGATCATCTCTTCGCTGTTCCTGATTCTCGGCGCGGGCGTGCTCCTGCTGATGATCGACTGGAAACTGGGCCTGGCTGTTCTTGCGATTCTGCCGATCATCGGCGGCACGTTTGCCGTGGTGCTTAAGAAAGTCCGAAAGCTGTTCGGCAAAGCGCAGGGAGCGATTGATGCGTTGAACAAGGTGATCAGTGAGAGCATCCTTGGTTCGTCATTGATCCGGCTTCTGAACTCCCAACAGCACGAGTATCAGAAGTTTCTTGCCGCAAACACGGAAGCGAAGGAAATCAGCCTGAGTATCCTCCGGCTGTTCGCCAGCCTGATTCCCGTCATCATTTTTTCGACGAATGTCGCCACGCTGATGATCCTGACCGTCGGGGGACGCTTCGTCATCAATGGGTCGATGACCCTGGGCGACTTCACGCAGTTCAACAGCTACCTGGCCATGCTTGTTTTCCCGGTCATCATCATTGGATTCATGAGCAATGTGATGGCGCAGGCTTCGGCTTCCTTCGCCCGCATCTCCGGAATTCTTAGTGCGCCCGACGCAAAGGATACCGGCCTTCTGGAGACCAAGCTGGCTGGAGATGTCCTCCTGCGAAACGTTTCCATGAAGTACGGCGACAAGATGGTCCTGAACGATGTCTCTATCCACGCGAAGCCCGGAACTCGAACCGCTGTGATCGGCCCGACCGCGGCTGGAAAGACTCAGGTGCTGTACCTGCTTACCGGACTGATCAAGCCGGACTCTGGAACCGTGGAATTCGACGGGCAACCTGTGGACGCCTACAAGAAGGAAGTGCTGCACCGACAGGTCGGCTTCGTCTTTCAGGACAGCATCCTCTTCAATCTGACGCTGCGGGAGAACATTGCCTTCAACACAACCGTCACCGAGCAGGATATGGAAAGGGCTATTCAGACCGCGGAAATTCATGATTTCGTTCAGTCTCTGCCCCAGAAACTCGACACCATCGTCTCCGAACGAGGGACCAGCCTTTCCGGAGGGCAGAAGCAACGGATCATGTTGGCGCGCGCGCTGGCATTGAATCCCCGAATACTGCTGCTTGATGATTTCACGGCCCGTGTCGACACCACAACGGAGCGAAAGATTCTGGAAAATGTCCGAAGGAATTACCCGCAGATCACGTTGCTATCCGTAACTCAGAAGATCGCGCCGGTTGAGGACTATGACCAGATCATCCTCCTCATGGAGGGAGAGGTCCTGGCCTCGGGAACTCACAGGCAATTGATGGAAACATCGCCGGAGTACGTTCAGATATATGACTCGCAGCGCAGCACAAGCAGTTACGAACTCCTACATTCTGAGTAGCTCCTCGCACCAGGCGCCGAAAGTCAGCGTCATTACAGGTGTGCGACGCCTGCTGCCCGTAATGAAGGGCGAGTATAGCCTCGCGCTTCAGGCGCTGGTTGCAGTCATGATCACTTCAACAACTGGTCTTCTCGGGCCGCTCATAATCGGACGCACCGTTGACACCTACATCCAAAACCGGGATTTCAATGGTGTCCTGCTGTCCGCGCTAATCCTGCTGGGCATCTACCTGGTCGGCCTTTGCTCGAGCTATTTTCAGACTCAGCGGATGGGAACTGTCGGCCGGCACGTGCTCTTCAATCTTCGAAATGCGCTCTTCACCCGTCTTCAGGCTCTGCCCGTCGCATTCTTCAATCAGAACAAGGCCGGTGACCTGATTTCGAGGATCAACAATGACACGGACAAGCTGAATCAGTTTTTTTCCCAGGCTCTGGTGCAATTTGCTGGAAACCTTTTCCTGATGGCCGGCGCTGGGATTTTCCTCTTCAGCCTGCACCCTCGCCTGGGAACCGCGGCTCTGATGCCTGCGCTCGGCGTCCTGATCGTGACCCAGGCGATTTCTCCCTGGGTCAAGCGAAGGAACGTGAAAAACCTCCAATCTGTGGGCAGCATGAGCGCCGAGATCCAGGAGAGCCTGAACAACTTCAAGGTCATCGTTGCCTTTAACCGCACGGATTATTTTCGAAAGCGGTTCAACGAGGCGAACGAACAGAATTTTTCCTCCGCAGTGGCTGCAGGCCTGGCGAGCAACCTATTCATGCCCATTTACGGTCTCGCCCAGAATCTCGCGCAGATCGTTGTCATTGCATACGGCATCTATCTGATCGGAGTGGGAAGCGTGTCGGTAGGGTTGCTCATTGGATTCCTACTGTACGTGAACAGTTTTTACATGCCGCTTCGACAGCTAGCCGCCATGTGGGCGCAACTGCAGCTTGCGTTGGCGGCTGTCGATCGGATTTCGGAAGTCCTCGCGCTGGAGCCCAATATGCCGGTGACGGCGGCGGCTCCGACCGACGCCAGGGCCGTCTTGACGTTTGATAACGTCACGTTTGGTTACCGCGAAGGTCAAAACATTCTCAGGAACAGCAGCTTCTCCCTGGAAAAGGGCAGAACCTATGCCATGGTTGGACCAACTGGCGGAGGCAAGACAACCACGGCATCGTTGATGGCTCGTCTCTATGATCCGGCCGCGGGAACCGTATTGCTCGATGGCCGGGATATCCGTTCCTACGCGCCCGAAGAACGAACCGCGAAGATCGGCTTCATTCTTCAGGAGCCTTTCCTTTTCACCGGGACCGTGCGGGACAACATCGTTTACGGCAATTCCCGGTATCGCGATCTCTCCAGCGAGCAACTCGTCGAAGCTCTCAAGGCCAATAATCTGGGGGAGCTTCTTGTGCGGTTCGAACAGGGCCTCGACACAAAGGTCACGTCAAGCGGCGACAGCATCAGCCTTGGCCAGAAACAGCTGATTGCGTTCATGCGAGCCGTGCTGAGAAATCCTGAGTTGCTCATCCTCGACGAAGCCACGGCCAATATCGACACTGTTACAGAGCAACTGCTTCAGGGCATCCTCAACAAGCTGCCTTCCACGACAACCCGGGTCATCATTGCGCATCGCCTCAATACCATCGCGAACGCAGATGAAATCTTCTTCGTTAACGCGGGAGAGATCATTCCTGCTGGTTCCATGGAGCAAGCTGTCGACATGCTCCTGCACGGAAAGCGCGAGAGCTGAAAGCAGCACACTGCGGAGGACTCATGCCACTGCAGTCCGCTCCAGCGCGGCGCGATCCCATTGCGCGAGCTTTGCACCCGCCTCATAGGTGCTCTGACAGAATTCCATGATGGCGGCCGCCGGTGACTGGGAGTTCTGCACGTCATCATAGTTGAGAATAAATTCACCGAGTTTCGTATCCCAGCGGGCGTTATCTGGCCGCACACTTTCAGACGAAAGCCCGGCAGGAGCGGGCGCGGTGTAGGAGTAGAATGCCGCGTTCTTGTACCGTCGATCACCAGGCCAGAATCCACAGCTGATCACTTCGTGAGAATAACCTTCGCGCGTAATCGCATCTACGTCTGGCGCAACGGGAGCAGGGCGACCACAAAAGCGGGTAACGGCGAGGTCGAAGGAACCCCAGAAAAAATGTACCGGGCTGCATTTGCCGAGAAACGATGCTCGAAAAAGTTTGAAGACATGATCGGTATTGATCAGCACGCGATGGAAGCGTTCCACGTATACCGGATCGTACGCCGAGTGGTGATGATCTTGATCATAGGGAGTCAGGTCATCGAATTCGGCAGGAACAGGATTGATGCGTACCTTTATTCCGAGCGAATCGAGTGTCGACAGGTATTCTGAATAAAAATCGGCCACGGAACGCGCGTAAAGCCGAATCGTTCGCTTTTCGCCCGTGCTCGTTTCGATTCGAAGCTGGTGCGACTTGAAATCGAATGCGATTTCAAACGCAAGACCACGATAGGGAATGGAAGACGTGGTGAGCCCAGTCGGAGTGACGTACAGGGGAACGTTCCACCAGTGATTGATGAGCGGCTCCTTCGCCATCCTGGTCTTTCCGACAATTTGCGTCCACATGTGAAGGGTATCCTTGGTATTTTCCCATTCCGAATACACCAGCGAAGGCCATTCGAAAGCTTGAGTTTGCATGATGAAACCATACCACGTGCTATGCTCTCACGCTCAAGCGCGATCGATGACAGAATGCGAACGAACCGCTGCAAGTGAATCCGTCAGATGCCGCGCGAGGACACGTCGACTCATTTGTCTGGTTTAATCCCCACTGTTATATTTAATGGATCGCAAATGCTCCCGGATCAGAATCCCGGGCGCCTAAGGAGCAAGGAAAAACAACGATGAAAATGAAATTGGCAACAGCAGCATTGCTGCTCACCCTGGCGTCGGCAGTGGTCTGGGCTCAGGTCAATGCTGGCGATCAGAAGCCCGACCCTAACCTGCCCTTCAACATGACCACGGTGACCACCTTTACATTGCCGTGGAGAATGGCATTCCTGCCCGATGGCCGGATGCTGGTTACCGAAAAGGTCGGGCCTGTTTGGCTGGTAACCCAACAGGGACAGAAGGTCATGGTCGGTGGTACGCCCGCGGTCTATTGGCAAGGCCAGAGCGGCATGCTGGGGGTCTATGTCTCGCCCACTTACGCCACGGACCAAAATATCTACCTCACGTATTCCGAACCGGGGGAATACGGCGGCGGCCTGGCGTTGGCGCGAGCTCGGCTCAACCTGATGGGCAACACAGCCAGACTGGCCAACCTCCAGGTGATATGGCACCAAATGCCCAAGGGTAAGGGCGGCCAGGAAGGCGGCGCTGTCGCTTTCGCACCCGATGGTCAATCTCTGTTCCTCACGGTTGGCGATCGTCAGCGGTTCACCCCCGCGCAGGATCCCGATCAACCCGTAGGCAAGATCCTGCATCTCACATTGGATGGCAAACCCGCCCCCGACAATCCCAATTTCGGCAAGACCGGCGCGGCCACCATTCCTTTGATCGACCCGCCCAGTGACTCCGAAACCGCCAAGACCGCGAAGGTGGTGAGCACCTATACCTTCCCCGGTCCCAACAATACGCCGGCGGAAACCTGGACCATGGGCCACCGCACACCTTATGGGATGGCGTTTTCGCCCACCGGCGAACTGTGGGAAATCGAACATGGCCCGCGCGGCGGCGACGAGTTGAACCTGATCCAGAAGGGGAAGAATTATGGCTGGCCGCTTGTTGGGTATGCCCCAAACTATAACGGTGTGGCGATCCCCCATCCCGACACGCGGACCGACCTGGCCAAGCCGGCGATCTATTGGGTGCCGGTGATCGCACCGGGCAACCTGATGTTCTACCGCGGCACGCAGACGTTCCCGCAATGGAACGGCAACGGCTTCATCGGAGGCATGGGCACCCAATCGCTTACCCGCGTCATCTTTGATGGTAAAGGCGGTGCAACAATCGCCGAGCGCTGGGGCGTGGGTAAGCGCGTTCGCGACGTGGCACAAGCGCCCGATGGCTCGCTGTGGTTGTTGGAAGACGCCAATGCCGGCGCCCTGATCCATGTAACGCCAAAGTGATCATGTCGCGATAGAAATTCGTTCGCTGCGGAGAGCCGATCGATTGCCCCGCCTGGCCAGGAGGGGTGGACGCGACATCAAGAAGATATCGCGAAGCCTCCGCGACAAGGAGCGGACGGGGTGGTGGGGCAAGACTAACAAATCTCTTCGATGTTGATCCACCACCCCGTCTCTGGCCATAAGGTCGCTGGCGCGTCTTTTTCCTAGTGCCAGAGACACCCTGGCCAGGGGGCAATAACTTCCACCGCCTCTGTCTTCCCTTTGTGTTACCGGCCCCGAAACCGCACTCCGGTGATCTCCTGATCAATCCCGACTAAGGTTTATCCCTGATTACGAACCATGCGGTCGCGGCGCTTGCCAATGCCAGCCCGGAGGCAATCAACACGACCGCACGGAATCCAGCAATGAAAGACTCATCGATGGATCGCTTGGTCGCCTCTCTTGTCGCGATGTCCATGTTCGAGGGGACTTCTATTGCCGCCAGCTTTATGCTTTGTGCGCCAACGTCCCTCCGGATGTCGGGGCTGACATTGATTTCCGCCAAATCTCCGACGAGATGGCGATTGAAGGTTCCGAGCATCACGATACCGAGGATGGCTATCGCCAACACCCCCGCAAGGCGTGACACTGCGTTATTGATCCCCGAAGCTGTGCCAGCCCATTCGCTGCTGACCGAATTCATGACGGTAGTTGTGAGCGGCGCAACGCTTATTGCCATTCCCAATCCGAGTGCCATGACGGCTGGAAAGAACGTGGTCCAATAGTCGCCACCGATTGAAGGTACCGCGAACAACGCGAAGCCAAGTGCTGCAACGGTGGATCCGAAAACGAGAGGCCTCCGGCTGCCGTAGCGCTCCATCAGGCCCCCGGACCACCGTGATAAAAGAAATATCGAAGCAATCAACGGCAGCAGGGCCGCACCGGCGGCTGTTGTGGTGTAGCCCTGTACTTGTATGAGGTTCATCGGAAAAAAGAAAAATATGCCGCCGAGCGCGCTGTAAAGAAACAAGGTCAGGAGATTGGTCCCGGCAAAATTCCGTACTCGAAATAAAGAGATTGGAAGCAGTGGCGCTTTGATCCGGCTCTCAACGGCGGCAAATGCGATCAGCGCACACACGCCCACCAGCAGCGCTGCAATCATGACAGGATCCTTCCCGCTTCTTTTCGATGATTCGATCAGCGCAAAAACGATTCCACCGAGTCCCGCAGCCGCCAGTACAGCTCCTGCCCAATCCGGCCTCTCGCCCGCGCGCGGATTCCGGCTCTCGGGCACGCGCCACAACGTAAGGACTATTACGATTGCGGCGAGTGGCAGGTTTATGAAGAAGACCCAGCGCCATGAGCCATGTTCAATCAACCATCCGCCGAGGACGGGCCCAACGGCCGTCGTCATGGCCGTGAAACCCGACCAGGTGCCGATAGCCCGGCCCCTATCGTGTTCCCGAAACGAGGCGCTAATGATTGCCAGACTCCCAGGCACCAGCAGTGCCGCGCCAATTCCCTGCACTGCGCGCGCGAAGATCAATTGATTCACGTTAGCTGCGAGACCACACGCGGCGGACGCTATCGCAAAAACGATGACGCCGATCACATAGATGCGTCTTCGGCCGTAGATGTCGCCGAGCGATCCTCCGACCAAAAGCAAAGCGGCAAGCAAGAGAGCGTAGGCCTCGACAACCCATTGCACATCGACAACGGTAGCATTCAGATTGACCTGCAGAGCGGGTAGGGCGACATTGACAACTGTGCCGTCAATAAAGGCAAGGCTCGAACCGAGAATCGTTGCGGCCAGAACCCACGAAGCCGCTTGGGAGGAGCACGGCGACAGACCGGGCGAAGAAGCAATGACACCCTCGTCGCAGGGGTACAGGACAGACCCGGCTGGTTTCATAGGCCTTGCTCTCATTGGCGACGCAACTCCGTCCCTGCCAGATCATGGAATAGGCTCGAGTCAGATCATAGTTTCCGCGCTACGAGAAAATCATGGACAACGTCTTTCACATCGCGATGATCGCCATCTACAGCGTAATTGAGCTGCCGCATTTCCTCTGCCTTAATCTTCCCGCCAAGTGCGCTCAGGATTTCCCGCAATGCCGGATGCCGTTCGAGAGCGCCACGATTCACGACAGGAACAGCTTCATAGGGTGGAAAGTAATGCTTGTCGTCTTCGAGAACGACAAATCCCCGGGCCGCAATAATGCCGTCGGTCGCGGCGCCCGCCACAACGTCGACTTGTTTGTCCTCGAGAGCGCGATAGAGAAGGCCGAGGTCCATCAGGAGCGGCGCTTGGGCGAACTTCAACCCGTAAGTGCGGGCAAGGCCCGGCAAGCCATCAGGCCGCTCCATGAACTCATAGCCGAATCCGGCGCGCCACTGCGCTGCTGGTCCGGCAGCCTCGCTGAGTGTGGACACCTTCAGCTTCCGCGCGTCATCCCCCCGAATCACGATGGCGAAGGAATTGTCGAATCCCAGCGGCTCAGTAACTTCTAAACCGAACTGCTTAGCGTAGCCCTCCTTGACACGCCGTCGCACTTCCACTGGATCGCCCGACGATTCTTCATCCAGGACGGCGGTCAACGCGGTGCCGGTGTATTCGACATAGAGGTCAATCTGACCGGACTTCACCGCCTCATGACAAATCAGCGTACCGCCCAGATTCACACGACGCTCCACTTCGATGCCAAGTTTCGACTCGAGGTGCTGTGCCAGCAGTTCCGCCAGAACTGTTTGTTCGGTGAAATTCTTCGACCCGACGACGAGTCGGGGGCTGCCGGCTCCGCCACAAGCCGTGAAAACGAGAGTCATCAGAAGGAGAAGAGCCGAAAAACTTTTCATGCAGTTCCCAATCCGGCGCTTAGCCGGCGCTCGATCCACCCGAATCCTGCGTCGGCCAGCACCGCCAGGATTGCCGCCGGAACGGCACCCGCAAGAATCACATTGTTGTTCACCATAGTCAGGCCTTGAAAGATGAATGTCCCCAGTCCGCCGGCGCCGACGGCAGCCGCAATCGTCGCAACCCCCACCGAAGTGACAGTCGCCACACGCAACCCCGCCAGGATCACACCCATGGCCAACGGCAGTTCCACCTGCCAGAGCATCTGCCGGCGCGTCATACCCATGCCGAGCGCCGCTTCGATAACAGCCCGATCCACACCGGCAATGCCCACGCATGTATTGCGCAGTATGGGTAGTAACGCGTATAGGGCGAGCGCGATCACGGCGGTGCTAGCGCCGATTCCCGTTGCCGGAATCAGGAAGCCAAACAGGGCCAGGCTGGGAACCGTTTGCGTCACATTGGCGAATCCAAGGGACCAGCGCTTGAGGGCTGCGTTGCGCGAAGCTGCAACGCCCAGCGGAATGCCGATCGCCGTTGCGGCAAAGATCGAGACGCCGACCAGTTCAAGGTGCTCGACAGTTAGCCGGAGCACCCGGTCGCTGTTGTGCATTATGTAGGTGAGGAATTCCATTATCACTCTCCTTTGAAAGGATCGGGGGATAGATCGCCGTCGCTATCACGCACTGATGCGACAAATCGCTGAATCTGGGGCTCGGAGGCGTTCATGAATCCTCGCGCGGAATGCACTGCCACCAATCTGCCTTCTTCCAGCAGCGCGATGCGGCTGCCAAGGCGCATCGCCTCTCGCACATCGTGCGTGACGAACACAATGGTCTTAGCGAGCGACGTCGCTAGACTTCGAAATTCACGCTGCAATTCTGAACGAGTGATCGGATCCAGCGCACCGAACGGCTCATCCATGAGCAGCACAGGCGGGTCAGCGGCCAAAGCCCGAGCCACTCCGGCTCTCTGCCGTTGACCGCCGGAAAGTTCATGCGGACGCCGCTGGGCGAACTGATCAGGCGGCAAACCGACGAGTCGCATCATTTCTATCGTCCTGGCGCGAATCCTGTCGGGGGGCCAACCTTCAAGCCGCGGAACGACGCCGATATTGCGCTCGATGGTGAAATGAGGAAACAGTCCCGTTTCCTGAATCACGTAACCGATACGCCGGCGCAGCTGAATCGCGTCCCAGTCGGCAGTGGCGCGTCCTTCGACCAAGACCTGGCCGTCGGTTGGATCGAGCAGGCGATTGATCAATTTCAGAAGCGTAGTTTTTCCGGAGCCGCTTCGACCAAGCAGCACGAGCGTTTCACCACGACCGACGCTCAGATTGATTTCCGAAAGTAGAGCCCGGCCGCCGGAAAGCCGGAAGCCGGTCTGCAGGAGTTCGATCACCGGCGCTGGATCTTGGGCCATCTGCGAACAAGCGTACCAAGCTTCGATTGGCGGCGTCGCCCGAAAGCGATCGGACCGGAATTTTTCGAGTACATGCCCTGCTGGATATCAACATGTGAATTACACTGCTGATTCCAGCCGCGCATTTATGAATCTTCCTGCCAGGCCCCGAGGAGCCGCCGCACAAGCATCAGTTGCCCGATGTGATAGGCATTGTGGTCTGCGATCAGCAAAGCTTCACGGAGTATGTTTTGACCGGTGCCGTGAGGAATCTTCGAAAACAGATCCGTCCTGGGATTTTCTACCAGTCTTTCCATTGCGCGACGGTCTCTCTTTATCGCCGCGATGCTCTTCTTCCAGGCTGCGTCAGTAGGCGGCCTTTCGCTCGCCGGCCAATAACCCTCAGGCCATTCAGGTGAAACGTGTTTTGCGTTTCGGCTGAATTCCAGAATGTCCCATTGCGCAATCCTCATATGTTCCAGAAGTTGCCAGGCGCTGTGCGGCACGCCTGCCGGTTTACGACCGCGAAGGCTCTGAGGAAAGTTCTTGAGGACCGCGTCCAGTGTGAGGTGGGCCTGGCCTCCCTGCAGGAGCCGGACGACCTGTTCACGAACCGGATCGTTCATATGTACCATTTAACATTGAACGAGGACCTGTAAGAGGCTGGAACTCTCGACTTAAACGTCAGTCGTGAGATTTCAGCGAGCCTCTCGGTAGAGGGATGCCTTGAAAAGAGCGATTGTCAGCCAGCCCGCTTGATGCCGATGCCTGCCACGTCCACCAGATATCACGGGTGTGAGCACTTCTCGTGCAGGACAATCTCAAAGTTACAGTTTCGCCCTGCGTGACACGAAGCGGATTCGAAAATGGAAAGAACACCTGTGCCCACGTAGAATCAGGGTTGCTGGGGCCATTGCTCAGAACCAGAGTCTCAGTCAGCTGCAAGTCAAACCATCCCGCAATACCGTACATAGTTCCCGATCGCTCAATCTTGACTGCAAGGACCTCATCAAACAGATAACTCTCTGACTGCTTGAGGTTGATTGTCTTGAATGTCTGGGGTTCGGCGAGCAAAGCTTGGGGCTCGATCGCCCTGACGTGAGGGCTATCCAGCATCATTTGCCTGAGCAGACTCAAATCCAGACCACACAACTGATAATTATCGTCCTCCAGAGTCACGCAGGACTTCCAAATCTTCTCGTCCCCAATAGGTGCCATGAAGAGTGAGACCGACAGGGGCATAATCCTGCAATCTTCCTTCAGATGTCTGGTCAGGGCATCTTGCATGAGCTCTTCTATTCCGCGGCGGACGAACAGAGAACTGAAGTGTTCCAGTACCAAAAGGTCACACTTTTCAGGAAGTGTGACCTCCATTGAATCACCGGACACAAAAGTAATCTTTTCCGCTAAGCCATTTCTCGCTGCGAGCCCCTCGGCGACTTGTATCACTCTTTCCTTTTCGATCGCATACACCCGTTCCGCACCGGACTGGGCTGCGAAAAAGGAGTAGGTACCCACGCCTGCCCCGATCTCTACGACCACATCTCCAGGGCGAACAGCCGATTGAAGAGCGGACTGAAAAGCGCGGATTCGATGTTTGCCGATAAGCAAACGCGCGTAGTAGTTATAGTCAACTCCTTCTGCCTTTACCGGGCCTGCTCCAGCGTTGTTCACGGAAGCACCTCCAACAGCATCTGAGCACATTCGTCCAGGTCACCGATGTTGAGTCTGAACAGTTTTGCCCCCTTAACCATTTTAATCAGCACGGACAATCTCGCATCGCTCGGAAAGTTCATGGACTCCTTAATGATATTGCTGAGCGCTTCTGCTTGACCGATTTCTTCCAGTACGGGATGGTCTCCTGATCGAGGCTTCAAACAGATCACTCCCCAAAGAGGCGTGGGGGCTGCACGGCAGCCCCTGCGGATATCGTCGGAATGGAGCCACCACGAAAGACGCTCCTTCTCTTTGGCGTGAATAAATTTCTCGCGATAAGCGGGAAACAGATCCCACGCAGATTCCTTCAAGAGTAAATAACGCGGGTTGGAGTGTAAGAGAAGCGACTCCGGATCAACCCATACCTCGTCGTCGGCCAGCAGAGAGAATCCGTCAGTGACCAACCGCACAACCAAAGTACTCTTGCCGGACCCGCTTGGTCCCACGAGCAAAACTCCAAAACCGTTTCGGACCACGCCGCCCGAGTGTATCCGGAAAAATGAAGTCATTGAGACCGCAGCAGTCCTTCTTTTTGAAAATAGGTAATGGCTTCACGAACGTCCTCTAGCGCTTTCTCCAAAGACACCTTTGCCGGCTGGCACAACTCCGACGCAATCTGTGACAACGTATGCGAGCCGTCACAACAATTCCAAATAAAGGCCGCCGTGAGATTCAGTGTATGGATTCGCTCCGAGGTGGTGTCGTAGACGACGCCGCCATCATCGAGTTCACGATACTGGAGGTCTTCCCGGACTACAGGGACCGAAGTGTCATCCAACATTTCCCTTATCCTTTCCACCTCGATTGACGCAGCCTGCAAACGCTGACATGCAGAACTGCCACCAACTGCAGGCAAAGCACCTTGAATACTACCTTGCAATCATTGAAGAGGGCCACTGTCCCTTTTCCTTCACCTGACGGAAGGTGAGGCCCGAGCAGCCGATACAGTCTCTTGAGCCTCTCTTGAAGACTTCGGGTCGTCAGAGCAGCAAGGGAAGCCCGGTGGTGGTAATCCAACATCCGATAGGAAGAGCCAGTCATGGCGTCGAGACAGGCTACATCGTCAGCTGCAGAGGGACAGAACTGGTTGAGTTCCGGTGGAAGGGGAAGCCCAAGTTCCCGTTTTCCATAATAGAGGTACGCTCCAAGAAGGCGATCGCTGCCACTCTGCTTCAGCTTTTGCAGGAGACTCCTCCAATCGATGCTCAGACGGTGAAAATGAACCAGGACACACAAGTAATAAAGGCGCGATGTATTGCTCAATAAGAGAGTTTGATGTCCGATCGCATCGTGCGCGAGGCGATAACAGATCTGGTCTTCCATGGAAAGAATTCTCATGGGGTACTGCCCGAGTGAATCAAGAATCGACGAGCCCCAAAGATCCGAAGGAAAGTAATCGAGATAATTTATCCCCGGGGTCCAGAACAGAGCCGAATGCAAATCGATCCGAGCGAAGTTGTCAGCGCCCAAAAAGCCTTGTTTGACCACGTCACCCATCGTCTGACTTTCCGTCAAAGAATACCCATCCGAGATCAGGAGTTCGGTTGCCCTTTGCAGATCGCCCGGCCTGACCAGGAAATCGAGGTCAAAAAGTACGAAAGCATCCTTAAAAACGGAGAGACTGTTGGCAAAGATGGCTCCGCCCTTCAGAACGATAACTTCGACGCCTTCCCTGTCGAAGCGATCCAGGATCTTTGCGAGGCCTCGCTCGAACAGGAAATTTCGCGCAATGTTTATTTGATATCGAGACTTGAGATCTGCCGCCAGGGGCCCCGAGAGCAGGGACGTCAGTCCCCGTCGCTTCAAATGCCAAAATAGCAATGGAGCGAGCTGAGCTTCGCGGTTCAAATAGTCAGAGATCTCACGGTACTCCAGGGCCTGGAGCTCTTCAAAGGCTCGTTGGATTATGGATGCATCGTCCCCAAGATGCAGACACTTCTTGAAGAGACGAGAAAGGTGCAGAAGTTTTTCATCCGAAATCGCGAGCACACTGAGCTCTTCAATACCCGATAGCCACAGCTTTCAATGATGGCTGGCTTGCTGAGGAAGTGCCGGAAATCCGGCACTCACATGCTATGTGCGTACTCGCTCTTGCCGCAATCTCCGCCGCCGGGACAGGCAGTGGCTCGGGCCAGGTCCGCAGCTGCAAAAGACAATGCGATAGGTGCGACATAAGCCGTGCCAATCAACGCACTCTTCAAAAATCCGCGACGTTGTGCCAGAACTTTCTGTTGGAGTTCTTCTCTTGTCTGATTCGAATTCCTCATCGGTAGTCTCCCATGTTCCATTGCAGAGGTTTGAATTAAACGGCTTTGAATTTAAACGGCTCTATGTTGCGTGCACCGAAATACTGGTCCGTTTTTTTCTCAAAGGCAACCGAAAAATATCAGACTTATGCCTTCCACGTCCTGGCCCCAGTAGAAATTCCGGCCATGGCATTGCGAGTATCAACGATGCAGCGGGCCCACGCGCCCAACTCACTGTAATTCACAGTAGCGTGTGCGGTGGAAATCACAACCAGATCGAAGCTGGAGACAGTCTCACGGTTCCAGGCAATGGATTTCGTCCCTGCCCAGTGCGCGTGCTCTCGTGACGGCCGGATGACGGGAACGAACGGATCGAAGTAAGAAACTTGCGCGCCCAGTTCGCGGAAAAGATCCAGAAGAACGTAGCTTGGTGACTCCCGATCATCGTCCACGTTAGGTTTGTACGCGAGTCCGACAAGGAGAATCCGACTGCCGTTCACTGCTTTAGATTCGCTATTGAGTGCTTCGGTCACTTTGTGAACCACGTAATGCGGCATGGAGGTATTGATTTCGCCGGCAAGCTCGATGAACCGCGTATGTTGTCCGTATTCTCGCGCTTTCCAGGTGAGGTAGAACGGATCGATCGGGATGCAATGCCCGCCCAGCCCTGGCCCGGGATAGAATGGCATAAACCCAAAGGGCTTGGTTTTCGCCGCATGAATGACCTCCCAGATGTCGATGCCCATCGCTTCATAGACAACCTTGAGCTCATTCACCAGAGCAATGTTCACACTCCTGAAGATGTTTTCGAGAAGCTTTGTCGCCTCCGCAGCGCGGCACGAGGAAACTGGAATAAGAGTCCCGATTGCAATTCCATAAAGAGCCTTTGCGCGCTCCAGGCAAGCAGGCGTCAGTCCCCCGATGACCTTAGGAATTGCGGCGACCTTGCTTTCCGGGTTTCCGGGATCTTCCCGTTCGGGTGAGAACGCCAGATGAAAGTCCGTCCCCGCCTGCAATCCTGACGCAGCCTCCAATACCTTTCGCAAGTCTTCGTCTGTGGTTCCGGGATACGTCGTGGACTCGAGAACGACAAGTTGGCCCTTCTTAAGAAAGTGACCAATGGCTTCTCCGGTCTTAAGAACGTAGGAGATATCAGGCTCACGGTTCTTGCTCAGCGGTGTTGGAACACAGATGATGATCGCCTCTACTTCACTCACCCGGCTGAATTGCGTGGAAGCGGTGAAGCGGTCCATTTCGAGAAACTCGGCAATGGCGGACGAATCGATGTGCTTGATGTAGCTTCGACCCGACAGAAGAGCTTCGACTTTCGAAGCATCGACATCGAGGCCGAGGACCTGCGCGCCGGACCGGGCAAATTGCAGTGACAAGGGAAGCCCAACATAACCCAAACCAACCACGGCGATTTTCATAAGTTATTGATTTCTATTGAAGTAATCGTCAGAGCTCCTCGCTCTGGATGTTGTAAAGGTGCTAAGATACGCTTCCTCTCGCAGATGTGCCAAGAGCACTTTTGGGTAGGGGCAAGCACAATCGAATCTTCGATTCAGGCTTTTCGGCTGGCCTTGGGCCAGGTACTTGCGTCATCCTCCTCCCCGACTGACGACCTCCGGCGCAGCACTCTCATACCTGTGCGATTAGCCCGGCGGGGACCATGCTCGAGGCGGATTTTAGCCGTCTGCGGGTGCCCGGTGCCCCCCACCTTTGTACTATCCGCGCTCACGACATTTTAATAATCCGCTGCAGGCTCCCGTATTATGATTTCGCATCGACGTACTTGAATTGGGGACTTGGATCGAAGGACTTAAGATCGAAGGACTTAGTATGAATACCGCTGGACAATCAACAACGACTCGAATGTTTCTGGTCGAAGAAGAATGTCTCGTGCGGGCCGCGCTTAGAACACTTCTCGAAAGCTGGCCGGAATGTGCAGTCGTCGGCGATGCCGGAAATAGCACAGAAGCCTTGACGACGCTGGGTCATCTTGATCCCGACCTCGTTCTCCTGAGCTTATCCAAAGTTGATTCACAAAGCCTGGAACTCATAGGTGGTTTTGTACAAGCATCGACCCGACAAGTTCTCGCGCTTGTTGGGGAAATCCTGGTACCAAACGCCGCAGCGGAAATTGTGCGACTTGGGGCTCGCGGGGTTGTCCGAAAGACCACGGCCCCGGACGAACTCCGCCGCGCCATTCAAAAGATCCACCTGGGGAGGGAGATCTGGCTGGACCGCGCATCGATAGCGAGGCTTGTTACCGCAAAGTTCGATACCCCGACCTCTGCCTTTGATCTTTTAACCCAGCGTGAATGCGAGGTAGCACGCCTCGTTAACAAGGGGCTAAAAAACAAGGAAGTCGGAGAACGCTTGTTCATCAGTGAAACGACGGTTCGACACCATCTGACAACCATTTTTAGCAAGCTCGAGGTTCGCAACCGCTTCGAGCTCATTGACCACCTGCACCGGAACAAGTTCCTGGCCTCTAAAGGAGGGACAATTCTTGCGGTCAACGAGACAAAAGAATCTTCGGACCAGAACCGCAACCGCTGATCTTCGAGTCTTGTAGCAGCCTCGCCAGATCCCGGCAACAATCGGCTGAATCAACTCTGAATCGTGCTTCCCCAAACGCATCCGATTGATGCCGAATGCGGTGGAACGCACCGTCCTGATGCTGTGGTGCAAGACGCTTTAGCATGGCTGACAAGCTTGGCGGAATAGGCCAATCCTATGGGCGCTTCAGGCCCCGGAAAACTGTTACTATCGACGATGCGAGATTGACTTATATCCGGTCTACTTACGGTTCCTTTAGAAGACCGGGTCAGCAAGTCTGGACGGAACTTGGGTCAATCAGCGCGGTTCCTGAAATTGAAAGACATGGGACTGAAATGGCGGTAGCCTATCTGGACGTCACGACATTGCACGCAATTGCCGGAAGCGGTTCGTTGCAACATTTCGCACGGACCCTTCCCGACCGTTTGAACACGCCGGATCGCCGTTAACTCATTGAAGAGAGTACTGACCAAACGCAAGGAAGCGTAGCTTCGTGTTTTTTTAAGACTACGACAGCGTTTCTGAAAGTAAATCTCCAACAGAGGATATCCAAGTGCACCCAGTCGAATCCGCCCAACCGCACGATAGGCCGAATTTCGACAGCCCCGAACCGATCCGAGTCTTCCTGATATATGGGGAGTCCGTCGTACGGGCAGGAATGCGGCTTTTAATCGATAGCTGGACCAATTGTAAGGTTGTGGGTGAGGCCGATCAGGCACAAGAGGCGATAACCGCCCTTGATACTGTCAAGCCGGACCTGATCCTTTTTTACCGCCACAAGTTGCCGCGCAAGACACAATTGATCGATCCCCTTGAAGACATAGCCGAACTCGTCAAGGCATCCGGACAGGTGCCGCTGGTGTTGCTGACAAACTCCGGGGATGCAAAATTACCAGCTCGCGCGGTTAAGACGGGTGCCAGGGGCGTCTTATGCACGCGGGATAGGCCAACCGACTTGCACAACGCCATCAATCGAACGTTTTCGGGAGGCTTATGGATTACGACGTCCGTTGCGAACTCGCACCCGGGCAATGGTGATCACCGAAAGCCGGCAACGCAAGACGCGATACTGACAAGCAGGGAGCGGGAGGTCGCGGCACTTGTTGTAGGCGGCTGCACCGACCGTCAAGTCAGCGCCAAACTCGGGATAACATGGGTTACCGTACGTCACCACCTGAGTTCAATCTTTAACAAACTTCGGATCGCGAACCGGTTTGAGCTGATCGCCTGGGCTTACCGTAATAAGACTCCGATATCGGGTGCATAGGTATCGGTGACTTCTTTTTTGCGCGATTGCTTGGTTAAGACTGACCCACGGTTGCGCGGTCTGTTTGATAGACTTTACGCACCATTTCGCATTGTTCTCTTCATTTTGAGGTGTGGCATGCAATTCAGAACAAAGAACTGTTTGTTTTTGACTCTGCTCGTGGTCGCCGCAGGCAGGCTCCTCACGTTAGAGGCTTTCCAACAGAAAACGGAGGTCGTCAAATCCGGGGCTGCCGCGGCCAGACCCCTGCCTCAGTACGTGCTTGGGCCTAATGACGTCATTACGATCATGGCTGCGGATTGGGAAGACGTCGCGAATAAGCCGCATCGGATCGGAACGGGTGGCGACATTTCGCTGACGATGGCCGGGAAGATTCATGCTGCGGGGATGACGGTGAGTGAATTCGAGGAGGAACTCATCGGGCGGATGAAAAAATACATCAAAAATCCAGATATCTCCGTGACAGTCACAGAGTTCAAGAGCCAACCAGTCACCCTCTACGGGCCATTTCGTACTCCGGGAGTCTTGCA
>Ga0070675_100001039_pt1 | contig 19977 bp, 16 predicted proteins | sample KBSM43metaG_FD_65343 | JGI IMG/M metagenome (GOLD analysis project Ga0070675, IMG submission 65343) | Miscanthus rhizosphere microbial communities from Kellogg Biological Station, Michigan, USA - KBS M4-3 metaG | ecosystem: Host-associated > Plants > Roots > Rhizosphere > Soil ... | reverse complement strand
GACTCAGAAGTCTCGGACGAATGGTGCGAGTTTGGGGGTTGAGTAGCCCGTCCCCTAATTCTCTTCTTGAACCGATCACGTCCAGCGTATCTAATGCGGCGTTATTTGCTGCCTTATGTCGCAACCTGCACTTACCCAAGTTGAAGCAGCTCGAAGCGCCAATCGCCTGCGCCGGCTGCTGGAAGCCGCGAAGCTTCTGAACTCCACCATTGACCTCGCCGAACTGACGGGAATTATCCTGAAGATTGTCCGCGAGGAAGTCCACGTGGACAGGGGAACCGTATTCATCGTGGACCGTGATCGTCAGGAACTCCTCTCCCTTGTGGCGCAGGGTGTTGAGGGAACCGAAATCCGCATGCCGTTGCATCGCGGTATCGCGGGCGCCGTGGCCTCAACAGGGGAGACGATCGATATTTCCGACGCGTATGCGGACAGCCGCTTCAACTCATCCATCGATGCAACACTCGACTACCGAACCAGGGATGTCTTCTGCATGCCCATCTTGAATCGGACAGGCACCACGGTTGGAGCACTCGAATTGCTGAATCGGTCCACGCCATTTACGCAAGATGATCGCGAGTTCCTGCGTAATGTGTCGGTGCATATCGGCCTGGCCCTCGAGAATGCCTGGCTGCACCGCCAGCTTCTGGAAAAGCGCAAGATGGAGCAGGAGCTCGCGCTGGCCCGGGAAATCCAGCAAAACCTGTGTCCTGGACTTCCATCGAAGTGCGGCGCGGTCCAGATCGCGGCGTCCAGCACGATGTGCGAAGCGGTCGGCGGCGACTACCTCGACTACTATCGCCTGACCAACGACCGCTTCATCATCATGCTCGGAGATGTGTCCGGCAAGGGAATCGGCGCCGCTCTTGTGATGACATCCCTGCATGCGACCTGCCGTGCCCTTTTGCGCCATATAGATTCGCTTGAGCGCATCACATCGATTCTGAATGAATCGTTGATCGAAACAACGAGATCGCAAACTTTTGTGACACTAGTCGGAGTCCTGGTGGATTCTGCCGCGGGCAAGCTGCACTGCGTGAGAGCAGGGCATCTGCCTCCACTTCTTCTCGACCCGGCCGGCAATTCGCAATGGCTGGAACGTGGCGGCAGTCTGCCGATTGGGCTCTTCTCCAACCTGAAGGTGCAACTCGAAACCTACGACATCTCCAATGGCGCCACGCTCGTGCTCTACACGGACGGAGTTACGGAAACCGAGAGCAGCAGCAACGAACACTTCGGCACCACGCGGCTTAATGCCCTTGTTAAGGCGCGACATGGGGACTCCGCCGCGGAGATCCATCATGCGATACGCGATTCTCTGAAAGACTTTATGGGGGAATGCAGACAGACTGACGACAGCACGCTGGTCGTTCTCAAGTTCTAGACCGATCAGCCCTCAGACCTTCTCAGCCTCAATCATCACGGTCGCCCCAAAACCTGCCATCGACTCAACTACTGCAAACGGGAACGCGGCAGCGACAGCCGCGAGATACAGGGCATGCCGTGTCCAGGCGAGCGGCCCGGACTCTTTATTACAGTTTCGAGCGAACCGAACACGCCGGCCGACCGGGTCCAGCGAAGGAAACGCGCTCGAGGCAAGAGCAGGCGCATTGTCTCGCAGGTTGAAATGACGAACGCGTCGAGCGCGGAAGCCTGAGTCCAGAAGAAGCTGGCGTATGGATTGGCTCGAGTAATTAATGACGTGCCGGGGCACGTCAAGCCCGTACCATCGGATTCCGAACAGCCTGAATTGCCAGCTATCGATGTTCGGAACCTGCAGAACCGCTCTTCCGCCGGGATTCAGGATTCTTCGGACCTCCGCCAACAGATCGCGCGGATCCGGCACATGTTCCATAACGTGAAAGAGCGTCACGACATCAAAAGCAGCATCGGGAAAGCTCGCGTCCTGCAATCGTCTGCCCGTGATGACCTCCACACTATGATCGGCCTTCGCAATCGCAGCAGCTTCCGGCGAAGCGTCGAAGCCCAGCACTTCAAAACCTTTTGCGCGCAGGGTTCCCAACAGCGTCGCTCCACCGCAACCGACGTCCAGCAATCGCACCGAGTTCCGATTGTTCGGCAAAGCCTTTGCGGCTTTGGCGACAAATGCCAGGTGATCACGCAGTGCAATCCTGCGGTAGAAGTTCTCCAGCTTGTTTAGATGCCCAGAAGCAGCAGACCACCAGTAGCGGGACGGATAGAACCCTGCCAGCTCTTCTTCCCGGAGAGCCGGGTCGATAAAAAGACTTCGGCATCCGGCACAAGTGCGAAACCCAAAGGTTCTGTCTGTGGTCTCAAAAAGCAGGTCTCTGCCCGTAAATGGATGGCGTGAAGTCCGGGGATTCAAACAGACGGGACAGTTCATTGAACACTGAACGTAAAAACAATGCGAGCGTCAACAGGCGGACGTCCTGCAGCCCCGGCGAATGTCCATTTCTTCGCGGCGTCAAGCGTTGACGTGTTCATTTCCGGAAGCTGTGAATCTGCGATCGAGGCCTGGGTGACCTTTCCATCGGCGCCGATCGCGATCCGAACCGTGATCTTGCCTGCCGCGCCCCTCTGAACCAGGGAGTTCGCATAGATCGGCAATGGAGCATCGACGATGCTGAGTTGCCTGCTCGCACTGACGGTGTATTCGATCTTTCCGAAAAGCTCTGGAGGTCGGGTCACAGGGGGTGGAGGAGGGACCGGAGGCTCACGCTGAGCCACGATTGCCTGGACTTCCTCGCGAATTCGCTGAAGCTGACGCGCTTCCAATTCCCGGCGAGCTTCTTCCGCTCGCCGCACCATTTCTGCGCTCTTGCGATCATAGTCGATCGTCATATCCGAATGCGGCAGGTTGGCGGCGAGTTGCGCTGCACCGGCAGATTCTCCAAAACGATTCAGGGAGAGAAGAGCTTCAGAACGGGTAATGAGGAACTGGTCCGCAAACTCAGGTTCGAGCGCGAGAGCTTTGTCGATCTCTCCCAGAGCCGCTTCGCCTTTTCCCTGAAGCGTCATCACGCGAGCCAGTTGCCCGTGGGCGCGCCCAAGTTTCGGCAGCAGTGCGACCGCTCGACCAAGCGCTGCAGCCTGAAGCTGAAGGTCCTCAGCATTCCTTGTCTCGATGCTGCCGGTGTGAAACTGGACCAGACCAGCTTCCGGCATGTCGCTCGCGGCCCGAGTCAGTAGCCGGATCGGCTCGCCGCCAGACCGGGAGAAGCGCGCCAGAATCGCACGTGCCGCTCGAGACGCAGCATTGTCTCCCTGGTACCACGACGCAGCTTCGGATGTCCTGTTCGCTGCCAGAAGAAGGTCCCCACGATGGATGGACATCGCTCCGGAAAGCAATGAAATCGTCTTGATGTCGAAGTTGCCGGTTCCGGGTGGAACGACTGTTTCGGTGAAAGTGTTGAATTCCGTCTGAAGGGCTTTGACGTCCTTCATCAGCTTTGCGTTCTCGCCCTCCAGCGTGCCCAGCTCTTTCACATAGCCGAGAAAGTCCGCAGCCAGGCGCTGCGTCAGCATGAGGCGAAAGAGCCGCTGCGCCTGAATTCTGAACGCCGTGATGTTCGGTGCGGGGGCGTCATCGTCAAACTTTGGAGGCCACACGATCTCCACGAGATCTTCAACGGGATAGGCATCCTTCTCGGAAACACGCTTGTTGTCCGGGTTTCGCCCGACCTTTCGAAAATAATCGGCCGCGCCCTCCGCAAGCCAGAACGGCCTCCACATCACAGAGCGTTCAAAGAAGATGTGCCCCAGCGCGTGGCCGACGTCTTCAGAAATGTCTGCGGGTGGCCTGTCTCGCGCCCCTACAAAGATTCGGTCCGGACCACGCCAGAGGTAAGCCGACTTTACGAACTCACCTCCTGCGTCAGACCCGGGGGGCCGAGGGGCTGCTTCCAGAAACTCCTCTTTCTTGCTGAACAGGAAAACCTCGACCGGAAACTGGCGCTCCGGTATTCCTCCGAGAGCCGATCCCAGCGCGGCGAGCCTCCCTTCAAAGTCCTCGAGGAGACGGCGGCCCTTGATCTCTGTTGTATCGGTATATAGAACGAAGTTCTTCGAATTGACCTGAATCCAAACCGGGTCGGCCCCACGAACCTGCAGGGACAAGGTCACCAGCAGAGCCGCGCACCCGAGACTGGAGCGGATTCGCATGAGGCCAATTGTAACTCAAAGGAACGCCCGCGAAAGGCTCATGCCGATCCATACGAAGGCAAGGCCGCCGGCATTGGAGACAAGGACATTCAGGATTGCGACACCCAGCACCCCGCCATCGGCGAGCACCACGGTCTGTAGACCGTAGGCCGAGAACGTCGTAAACCCGCCGAGGAAGCCCGTAAACACGGCAAGTCGCAATTCGGGCGCAACCGAAGACTGTTCGAAAAGCGGGAATAAGAGTCCGGCCACAAAGCATCCGACTAGATTTATGACGGCAGTCCCATATGGAAACTGCGAAGGGGCGCGTTGCTCCACCCATGTCGCCAAACCATAGCGGCAAAGGGTTCCAAGCATACCTCCCAACGCGATCAACACGAGTTTGTACATTTTTCACACTCCAGTTCATGCTCTAATAGCCCGATGAGAACGCTCGACGTTGTTCGTGGCTGGAAAACTATCTTAGCGGGCCGTACTCCTTTCCTTTCCATCGAAATCACAAAAGAATGTCCACTGACATGTCCGGGCTGTTATGCGTATGGTGACGAGCACCTCGGCGGCGGCGCGGTGTTGCGTCAGGTCAGCGATTTTCGCGGGAAGGAACTCGTCGATGGAGTAATGAACCTGGTGGACGCGTACCGCCCTGTTCACGTATCGCTTGTCGGTGGCGAACCACTGGTGCGCTACAAGGAACTCAGCGAGATCCTGCCCCAGATCGAAGCGCGCGATATGTATATCCAGGTCGTCACCAGCGCCGTGCGTCCGATTCCGCAGGAGTGGTCTCGCATTAAGAAGATGGATCTGTGTGTTTCCATTGACGGACTACCTGCCGAGCACGATGCGCGCCGGAAACCTGCGACTTACGAACGGATTCTTCAACATATCAAGGGACACCACATCACGGTGCATTGCACCGTGACGCGCCAAATGACCGAGCGTCCGGGATACCTTCGCGAATTCCTGGCGTTCTGGAGCGCGCAGAAGGAAACGCAGAAAGTCTGGGTCAGCCTGTTCACGCCGCAGATGGGCGAAACCAGCTATGAAATCCTTCCTCCCGATGTGCGTCGTCGCGTGGTCGAGGAACTACTGACTCTCCGCGAAGAGTTTCCGAAGCTTGCGATGCCAAGGGCCGCCTTAAAAGCTTTTCTGACCCCGCCGTCCGACCCTGAACATTGCATCTTTGCGCGCACAACGACCACCATCACCGCAAACCTTCGTCATCGGGTTACTCCATGTCAGTTTGGAGGCACGCCTGACTGCTCGCAGTGCGGCTGCATGGCGACCGCCGGTCTGGAAGCTGTGGGGGCCCATCGTCTGCCGGGCGGAATCCGCGCGGGCTCGATCTACGAAGCGTCGCTGAAGGTCGGGGCGCTCATGAATAAGATCCGTCCGTTGCCTCACACAAAGCATGCAAAGGAAGCGATACTCGTAAAGTAGCTCACTGCCTGCTTAGCAGTACTTCCGGAACCATTCGGAAGTTTCGCCACCGGATTGGGTCCGCCTGATCCTTTCGAAGCGTTACGATGCCCTCGTGCACTTCCACGGCCCCCTGACCTTCCAGTTCGTACTCGACCCGCGTGTGTGCGGGCAACTTCAAGGGCACCGTAACAACAGCATCTTCCTGAATCAGCAGCGGGCCATGTTCGCTCCACACTGCCGGTGGGTGAGCCTGCGCGAGAGGGGTGATCTGGGCGATTTCAACGAAATCATACGGTCTGCGGGACACCGCAAAAGGCACCATCCCCACCCCGCTGCCGTGAAAACCTGCGCCCGCTTCCTGATTGAAGGTCCGAAGAGGAAACCGATCTCCGAGCTCCCACTCCTTCAGCGGGACCAGCATCGTTGCGATGTGTTCCGGAAGCGAATAGCGAAACATTCTCTGGCGCACGACCAGATCGCCACCCTTAGGCCGCGTATCGACGTAGGAAAGAGTGGAAGCCCCACGCTCCTCAAGATAGAAGCGCAGGCCCGACTCCCCTGAATTCCACACATGAACGCCTTCCCGCTCCACCGATGAAAGGTTGGCTTTGACCCAGTCGCGATACACTTTCACGAATCGATAGTCAGCGATGGCAACCGCGACGGAGAGTCCCAGCGTTGCCAGAATCAACGCTACAAGCTGCCGGCGTTCCGTATGGCGAAAGAGAGCAAGATATAACCACGGTACGGCAAGCAAGATATAGCGGGCGCTGATGAACTCGCCTACGACGATGAAAAACAACAGCACACCCGGAAAACCAAAAGCAATGAAGGCACCCAGGACATCGCGATTCTGAAGCAACCCGGGCAGGTGTCTTGCGAACAGCAGAACCAAGGCAAACCCGGCCGATGCGAGAAAGATGTACCACGCGCCATAACGATACGTAATCCATCCAATGAGTCCGCTGAACAGCGAAGCCGCGACAACACTGGCGACGGCGATTCTGAAAATCACGCGCTTCTCTTTCCGAAAGGAAAGGAGAAGAACAAGCCACGGAAATACAGTTACTCCACCAAGGAAACTGGGCGTCGCCACGATGTTTTGCATCACGGAACCGACCCGGGCGAAGTGCGCGGCTGTCTTTAAAATCGGCAGTTCTCCGTAGTGAATCGTCGCGGAGATTTCCCAAATGGCAAACGCTGCAAAAGGTATTGCGATGGCCATCAATTCGCTGACCGGCCGGCGTGTCCACAGCACTCCCGCCAGAAAGCAGACGAGCAAAGCCAGCGCGGAATATCCGAATGCGACTGAAACCGTAAAACAGAATGCGGCTCCGAGAAACCAGAGAGATGAGCCCTCTGTGCCCTTTAGATATGCAACCAATCCGGCCATCAGCAGCGCAAGCATAGGCACATCCATCATCAGAGTGGGGCTGAATACAAAAAATGCGGGTGTTGCAATGAACAGCAGCGTGACCAGGCTTGCATGATTCGAAACGCGACGGGCCAGGCTGTAGAAACTCAGCGCGGCGACAATCGAAAAGAACGATCCGAAAACGAGACGAAAGGACTGCTCATCAAAACGTCTGAAGATCGTGAAGAGGAGCGTGAGGCAATACGCTCCGAACGGAGAGTGTGTATGCGCCGCCAGAGGTGCCACGCCGCCAAAGAACACCCATTCTCCGCTCGGAAAAACTCCCCAGTCGCGCGTCATTCGCGCCACGCTCAGAAAAAGATTCTCATCAATGTAAACGGCGCGATTCGAAAAGGCGGCAACGTTTGCCACAACACTCAAGGCGAGCAGGATGCAGACTGCGAGCTGACCTTGGTTCCTGGTACCGGGGCTGGCTGTCAATGCGACGCGCATTCTAACCTGCAACCAGTGACCATGCCAGAACATCGAGCCTCTTCGCAAAGTGGAGCAACGGCGCCTCAGGAGGCAGAGCAATCCCGAGCGGGGTTGTCATTGTATTCGTCTCAATTTCGACTTCCGCGCGTTGAAGCGGCCACGGCTCATGATAGATGTCGCCTCGAAAGATCTTGCCGCGCCGGTTTGCCGCGAACAGGCAATACCGGTCGGTAAGCCAGGAATCCAGAGTACCTGCGTCCGCACGGAAAAGTGACCCAACAGGGCGGTATCGACAAATCAGCTGAACACCGTCTGCTGAAGACCGTCGGCTTCGATAATCGATTACCCCACCGACCGGAACTGTTGACATCTTCGCGGATTGATACGGAAGGTGAAACAGTCGCCGTGCCGTCCATACCGCCAACCGGCTCGCTGCATCCAGGCTGAAAAACCAGACACCTGCTTTCTCTCTACGCCGAACATAGGTTCGGACATTGAGCTCAGGAAAATTGAATGCGAAAGCGGAAGGAACAAACCGAGCTCGAACATCGGTCATCAGGAAAGGAATCACTCCAATCCACGCATCACCGTCAAAGACATCGACCTCAAGGCCCTTTGGAACAAGGCTGCGCACGGCGCTTGCCTTGACGCGCCAGTGCATGAACAGGAGATCGTTCCAGGTCATGCGGCCAACCCATGGTCGTTCCGGCATCATCGACCGCGACGATAGCACACCCCGGCGGAAGCTCGATCGATCCCGGTATATGATCGAAGAGCAATGACCGCTCGTTCCGGAAAGCGACTCCAGTTCTCCTCGGCTGTAGCGAGCATTCGACAGCACGGTGCGCTGCTCGTGTTTCCGATTAACAATCGAGAGCAGCCCCATTCGTTGTGGTCGGACTTCTTCCCCTCGTCGCGCATGGTGTGGGACTGGAACGAAGACAGCGATCCACGCGTTGGAGACATGTGGCAAATGATGAAGCGTCTTTCAGACTGTCGCGAAGTCGTGTATTCCAAGTGGTATCAGGGCCGGGCAACGTTCTTCTCACATGAAGTCTTTTCGGCCATGCTTTCCGAAAGGAGAACGTGCCACACGCCACGGCATCAACTTACCGGCACCGCCAGACTGCTGTTTGAAGTCCTCGAAAACAACTCTCCTCTTTCCACTCGAAAGCTGAAGGAATTCACTGACCTGCAGGGAAGAGTAAATGAAGCAGCCTACAATCGTGGGATGAAGGAACTCTTCATGCGGCTGCTTATCGTCGGTTTCGGCGAAGTCGAGGATGGCGCGTTCCCGTCGCTCGCCGTTGGAGCAACAGAACTGGTCTTCGAGGATCTCTGGCGAGAAGGCTCTCAAATGTCAGCGCCGAGAGCAAAGGCTACCCTGGAGCGCTTCATGCCGCCGGGTTCTCACTTCAAACGTCACTTCGAGAAATATCGATGAACTGGAAAGCCAACGTTCCGGAACCCTGGAGCGGCGAAACCGCCGTGATCCTGGCCCATGGTGCGGGCCAGGGAATCGATTCACCGTTCATGCGTTTTTTTCATGAGGCCTTGTCTCAGCGTGGATTGCTTTCCGTTCAGTTCAACTTCGAATACATGGACAAGGGAAAGAAAATGCCCGACCCGCAGCCGAGGATGCAGGCGCTGTACCGGCAGGTCGTCAGTGAAGTTGCCGAAGCGCACCGCCCCCGAAGAATCATCATTGGCGGCAAGTCGATGGGAGGTCGCGTCGCTTCCTACATTGCGGCAGATACCCCGCAAGTCAATGGGCTTGTCTTTCTTGGATATCCTTTGCACCCCCCAGGCAAACAGGACCAAATGCGCGATGCGCATCTCTACGACATCAAGGTGCCGATGCTCTTTCTTAGTGGCACGCGCGATACATTCGCCGAACGTCCATTGCTGGAGAAGGTCGTCAATGGCCTCGGGGATCGCGCGACCCTGATTTGGACCGAGGGAGGGGACCACTCCCTTAAAGTTGGACGGAAGGGAGGCAATACCCTTGAGGCGGCGGTGGATGAGATTGAGAAGTGGGGGAGAGAGGCATTCACGTAAGTGATTCAGGCCGACAAAAGAGAGGAATTGGAAAATGGAAAGTCCTGCATTGCAGACTCCAAAAGTGGAAACCTTAAATTGGACTGGGCGCGGACGGTGCGGTCGGGACACATAGGTTAGGGTACGGAGGAGCGGATGTCGAATTTGTGCCGGGAATTCGCGATACGCGCACCCGCGGGTCGTCCAATTTAAGGTTTCCACTTTTGGAATCTCCAATGCAGGACTTTCCATTTTCCATTTCTTCTCTCCTTTGCTTCAGGAAAACGCGGCCCCCAAACCGTGCGGGGGGGGTTCCCTCTTTCCGAGCAACTCTCTATACTCTCCCCAGCATGACTCGCCGACACTGGTTAGGGGTTTCCCTGCTGCTGTTGCTTGTGCCGGGGCTTTTGCTCCCACAGGCTCCGACGATTCTTGTCTTTCTTCACACGAACGACATGCATGGACAAGTGTTGCCGCGGAATGGTTCAGGCGGTATGGGTCAACTGGCGACCATAATTCGGCGGGAGAATCCGGACCTGCTTCTCGACGGCGGCGACATGTTTACCGGAACAATGGTAAGCGACGAATTCTTCGGCAAGCCAGTCATCGACGTCATGAACAAACTCGGATATGCCGCAGCCGCTCTTGGCAATCATGAGTTTGATTATGGGTTGCCGGAGCTGAGAAATCGCCTGAAAGAAGCCCGCTTTCCCGTCCTTTCTGCGAACGTGACAGGCGTTGACGAAGTCAAGCCGTTCACAGTTGTCACCGTCAAGGGTGTCCGAATAGGCATTATCGGATTAACTGTCGAGAACCTCGCGCAGGTGACGCATCCCAAGAACTTGAAACCCATCGTGGTAAGGGACCTCGTCGAAGCCGTTCGGGAAACTCTGCCAAGAGTTCAGGCGCTTTCCGATTTCCAGATTGCGGTCGCGCATATTTCCGTTGAAGAACAGCTAACGATCGCGAAGGCATTTCCTGAGATACGGCTCATCGTCGCGGGCCATCCGCACGCCGCGCGCACTACTCTGGTAGGTCAGACGCTCATCGTCGAAACCGGAAGCAGCGTTCAAAACGTCGGCAAAGTAACCATTCGACTTTCCGGAAAAACACCGGAGTCGATCACGTCGGAATTGATTCCATTGAGAAATCTTCCGGCGAATCCGGAGATACAAACCGTCATTGCGCCGTATGAGAAAACCATTGCCGCCCGTTCGGCGGAACGTCTCGGCGAGTCACGAGCGGATCTAAGGAAATCGGATACCGAGGAATCTGCGCTGAACAACATGGTCGCAGACGCGTTGCGGGAGACCGCAGGAGTACAGATTGGGCTTCAAAATGTCGGAGGCATTCGTGCAATCCTTGCCCGAGGCCCGATAACGAGAGGCGCGATTTTCGATGTCATCCCATTTCAAAACACGCTTGTGACGATGAACCTCACGGGCCTGCAGTTGAAGCAACTGCTGAACCGTAGAGTTCTGGCAGTCAGCGGTGTTCGTGTGTCGTGGGACTCGACGCGGCCGCGAGGCAGCCAACTTCTCTCCGTAACGTTGCCCGGCGGTCAGCCGATTCAGGACGCGGCGGAATACAGTGTCGCCTCAAACGACTTCATGGCGGCCGGCGGCGACGGTCTGCTGGAACTCACACAGGGTACTTCCACTCGAGACACCGGCATCCTGCTCCGCGATGCCATCGCCTCGTACCTCAGGAAGCACCCTGTGGTTACTGCCGCCACGGACGGGCGAGTTACGATCCGGACCCGCTGACGTTCTCCGTAGTCGCCTCAGCCACGACTGCCTGTTCAAACTTCTTCGCCAGGCTGGCAGTCAGCTTCTCAAGATCCTCCACGCCTTTTCCGCTTTCAGTCACGCCTATGCCGGATTTCTCGGCCAGCAGCAGCGTGAGGAACTGGCTGAAGACATTTGAAGACCCGAGGTCGAGCTTCTCACCTCCAGCTCCGCCCATCACCAGCAATCGCTCCGGAACGATCGGCTGAGCGCTGCCAGCGAAGCGGTCCGCCACAATATTCAATGCAAATAGGCGCGAGTCACCATAAGCACGGATTTTCTGCAATGAAACGGCAGCTTCCGCCAGGCCGACCTGGGCGATCTTCGATGCCTCACCTCGGCCCAACAACTCTCGGGAGCGAGACTCGCCTTCAGCCCTGGCGATATCGCGTCGTGAAAGCCGTTGCGCTTCGGCAAGCTGCGCTTCGCCGCGGTTTCCGGCTACTTCGATATCGATCTTTGTCTGTGTCAGTTCGGCCTGCTTTTCGGCCGCGGCCTTCGCGTTGTTCAAATCCTTCAGGTGCTGTGCAGCCTCCTCCTGCTTGCGAAACGTTGCGATCTGCTCTTCGGCCAGGCGCCGCATGCGCAACTGATCGAAAAGACGCTCAATCGGATCGACGTTTTCCGAGTCCATCTTCGACTCCGGGCGCCCGATCAATACGGCAATGCAATTGATGTCGAACTCCTTGAACCGCTTACCCAGCTCTTCAGTCGCGCGGCGCTGGATGTCTTCACGATGCGTGAGCAGGTCGAGCATGTTAGACGACTGCGCCACATCACGGAAATACGATGTCAGTATCGGATCGAGGGTTTGCGTGATCAGCCTTCTCACATCGCCGAATCGCTGCACAACGCTCGGAGCCTTCTCGTAGTCGATGTGAAGCACCAGCGACAGAGGAAGTACGGGCTCATAACCATCGGCCGTGATCAGCGCAATGCTGACCAGATCCTTGTCGTACTGATGGGCTTCCGCCTGGCCAGTGATCCATCGCAGGACGAAGTTCACCGTAGGGACAAGCTCCACCTTCACCGCATATGGATTTACCGGATACTTGCCCGGAGGCAGCGCCTGCTTCCAGACGCCGCGTCGCCCCGGCTCGACCTGTTCGCCATAACGGAACCCTTGACCAGTCACGTCTTCGCCCTTGCTGCCGTAATACGAAACGACAACGCCGACGTAACCAATCGGAATGAGAGTCTTGGGCCGCACTTCAACGGTGGCGAACCAACGATTGATGAAGAATGTACCGTCGGTCAACACCTGAAGCTGCTTTCCGCGCCGTCCGCCCAGTGACAGGAACGTCTCCGGATCCTGAAAATAGTTGTGGTCGCGCTGGCTTTCGCGCACTTCGGGCGCGATGATCTCACCGGACTCGAGAGGCGCGCCATCGTGAATCGTGACAATGCCAATGGTATCGGTCGGTGTGATGCTCACGTCAGCACCACCGACAACCGGCTCTTCTATCTTCGTCGCGGGCAGACCACCGTAGCCCACGACGACCGGCGCGAATCCACGCATTGACTTGAGTTGCTCCTGCCAGTCGCTGTATTTGCCTTCCTTCTCACGAGCAGGCCCGGCGAAGACGCGGTCCTCAGTGATGACCACGAAGAGCGCAGAGTTGATGGCAAAGACGCCTTCGCGCAGGATCGCGCGCTGCCGGCCGCGTTGCCCGCCGCTGTTAAGAAATGCCTGGGCATCCTGGAAGTGATTGCAATCCACAATGCGAGCCAGGGTTTGAGTCGGCGGCAGCGGACTGCCATCGCGCGCGTAGATGTAGCCGATCTTGCTTTCCGCAATCATGACCAGCGGCTCCTTGTGAATGCGGTATTGCCACGGGAAGAAGCCCCCGTGCAATCCACCGCGAAGGAGTTCGGCCTGAAAACCGGCTTCTCCCAGCAAGGCGACAATGCGGCCTTCGGTGAGAGAGCCTTTGCGCGACCAGAATTTCTCAACAATACCGACCTTGTTGTGCGGAATGTAACGAACCCCAAGCAACCATGGGATCAAGAACAGCGACACAATAACTCCAATGGCCCAAAGGAGCAGGTTAAGCATAAATGCAGCCCTCCAGCTGCGTTCGTGCACGGAGTCTCGATGCGAGATTCCGATTTCAGTTAGCGGGAAACAGGTGAACGAAAGTCCAAAAATTCTGAATTGGGGTAACGAGACTGTGACGATTCATGGTCGCTTCCGCTCTGGCCGACGAGGTTAGCTGACGGGCTCGGGCTGGGAAGCTGCCCTACCGCCGGATGTTTCCATCCGTTGGATTCGCCCCGCAGCACGCTCACGCGTGCTGTGTTGGGTCCCCCGTTCCCGTCTCGAGGTCGAGATCGGAACTAGGCCGTGCCTGCGTTGCCCGCCTGCCCTGGCACCATGCCGCGGCAGAGGGCAACGACTCCGAGTATAGACCCGCTCCGGGGCCAGTCAATTGAAACCGGACAACCCCTGCTACATCATGGCTAAAGCGAAAGTACTGTAAGATCTGCGCGTGAGCGCAAGCGAGATCGAAACCATTCAGCGCTGGATACATACCGCGAAACGCGTGGTTGTCCTGACGGGTGCGGGCATTTCGACGGATTCCGGAATCCCTGACTTTCGCGGGCCGAAGGGACTCTGGACACGAAACCCTGCTGCGGAAAAAATGTCGGATATCAACTACTACGTCAAGGATCGTGAAGTGCGGAAAGCGGCGTGGCAGGCGCGACTCCATTCGCCGGCGTGGACCGCAAAACCCAACGCAGGACATCACGCGCTCGTTGACCTTGAACGCCGCGGAAAACTTCATGCCCTCATCACGCAGAACATCGACGGGCTACACCAGCGAGCGGGCAATTCCGGCGATCGAGTCATTGAAGTACACGGAACGATGCACGGCGTCATCTGTCTCGATTGCGGATGGAAGGGGCCGATGGAGGAAACTCTCGAACGTGTCCGCTCCGGCGAAGACGATCCTCCTTGCCGTCATTGCGGAGGCATGCTCAAGAGCGACACGATCTCATTCGGCCAGCAACTCGTGCCCGCAGTGATCCAGCGCGCTCTGACAGCAGCACAACAAACCGACTTCCTGCTTTCGATCGGAACCAGCCTGCAGGTCTATCCGATCGCGAGCGCCGTTCCCCACGCCAAATCCGCCGGCGCTCGGGTTGTCATCATGAATGCGCAGCCGACGCCATTCGACTCGATTGCAGACGCCGTCCTGAACGGCTCGATCAGCGAAGTGCTTCCGCAGCTTTGTAGGGACACGAAGTAAATCCGCCGGTATAATCCCCGAAATTACGAACGCCAGGAGAATTCCAATGAATGTCCGCATTCGAGGGAAAATCCTTTCATTACTGTTTGCAAGTGCGGCCGTGGCAATGGGACAGACTCCCGCGCAGGCCCCAGCCTACCTGCAGGTGCGGAACGTGCCACACGGTACGGTGAAGTCTCACGAATATAAATCGAAGTCCCTTGGTACGGATCGCAAGATGATGGTCTATACGCCGCCGGAGTACGAAAAATCGACAGTACGATATCCGGTCCTTTACCTGCTTCACGGCGCGGGAAGCGACGAAACGTCGTGGACACAGCGCGGCCAGGCACAGGTGATTCTGGACAACCTCATCGCCGAAGGAAAACTCAAACCATTGGTCGTCGTAATGCCCTTCGGGTTTGCCGCGGCACGAGCACCAGGCGCCGCTCGCGGCGACGCCGCAGAGAACAAGATGCAGCGCGAAGGTTTTGCGAAGGACTTTCTGGATGATGTTATTCCGATGGTCGAGTCCACGTTCCGGGTTTACGCGGATCGTGATCACCGCGCCATTGCGGGGCTCAGCCTCGGTGGAGCGCAGGCTCTTGCGCTTGGATTGAGCCATACGGAGTTGTTTAGTCGGGTTGCGGCATTCAGTCCGGCGATGGGTGCAGGGAATAATCCGGTGACCGGAGGTGTTGATTTCGAGATGGTCCTCGTGGATTCGGCAAAGATCAACAGCCAGCTCCGATTTCTGTGGGTGAGTTGCGGAACGGAAGATACGTTGTTTGAGTCAGTGCGCCAGTTTTCGAATCAACTCTCGCAACACAAGGTGGAGCACATCTGGAGAGTAACGGGTGGCGCACATACGTACCCGGTTTGGCAACGAAACCTGAATGATGTCGCGCCGATGCTGTTTGCGGAATGACGAGGACTCACTTCTCACTCCACCGGTCGAACGTGCCTGAACTGCACCAGCAGCAGGATGTCATACGTGATCTTGATCGCTCCGCCAATCAGCAGCGGCCAGCCGAAGGTTGACTTCTGCAACAGGGATCCCGCAATTAACGGCGAGATCGCGCTGGCAAGACTGCGCGGGACACTGGTCATGCTTGCCGCAGCCGCGCGTTCTTCCACCGGCACAACCGACATGACGTAGGCTTGCCGTACGGGCACATCCATGGAAGCGAACGCCATGCGAAGCAACAGTAATGCTATGGCAAGCGACGCGGTAGGCATCAAAGCGGCGAGAACCAGGAATGCGCTTGCCGGGATGTGTGTGAAGACCATCGTCTTGACCGGGCCAAATCGCGCCGCGAGCCGCGGCGAAACCAACTGTGATAGAGCCGCAAGCATCCGTGTTCCAAAAAAAACAGCCCCAACAACCTGAAGCGAAAGGTCGAAACGCTTGAAAAGCCATAGGACGAGAAGGGAGTCAACGACAAAACCGCCGCCAAATGCATCGAGGGCGAACAATGTCGTCAGACGCGCCACAACCGTCCGGGATTTCTGAAGTGGTGTATTGCCGTTGGTTGCGGTCGGCGAGCTGCCGTGTTCCAACCGGCCGTAAATTCCTGCAATAACCAGTGCGAGCAGCGTGTAGAACACAAAACCCGCGCGGAAGGCATCCAGCAGAGTCCAGCCCAGGTGACGCGCAACAGCCTCGGGCAATCCACTCATCAATGCCCCAAATGCTCCGAAGAGCGACCCGCCCAGCGTGTAGCGCGCAAAAAGAGCAGTGCGATCCCTGGACGAAGCTTCGCCCGCGAGAATCGCCTGTTCGGTCGGAAGAAAGACACTGACGTCTCCGGCACTCGGGTTCAGCGTCCCTACAAAGGCGACGAAGAACAGCAGCCAGAAACCACTGAGTGATGCAAAGCCGGCTCCGGTAAACCCCATGAGCAGTGCTGCAACGAACAGAACACGGCGCGTGCTGATTTTGTGGGACGCGAGACCAGCCAGCAGTGTGAATACAGCGGACCCCACGAGCATTGCAGTGACAATCGCGCCGATCTGAAAGGCGGAGAATCGAAGTAACTCGAGATACGCCGCAAGGTAGACGCTGACGAAGCCATCGCCGAGACCACGCACCGCTCGCGTAAGGATCAGGCGTCTAGCGTCGGGGGTAACACTTGCGGGAAAGAACATTCAGAACTCAAGCATAAGGGAAGGACGTGAAATTCGAGGATACCCCATATTCCCTCCCCCGCCGGGAGAGGGCGGCGCGCAGCGCCGGGTGAAAGATTTCCAGGGTTCGGTTAATTCCTGTCTGTCAGCACCGGTGGTTTTCGGAATTGCGTTGCCTGTTCGTAAGCGTAAGCCCAGCCAAGCATGTCGCCATCCTTCCAGGGACGCGCGGAGAACTCCAGGCCGAACGGCAAGCCGTTCGAATAGAAACCACCGGGCACAACGACAGCCGGCACGCCGATTGGATTTGTCCAGCCAGTCTGTGAATGAGGTCCTTCACTCTGTCCCCCTCCCGGCTGTGGGATGGTTTCGTCATTGGGAGGCATCTGCAGCGCCGGATAAACGAAGCCGTCCAATCGAAAACGTTCCAGCGTACCCATGTACAGCGCGAGCGCCCCGCGCTGCGGACCAAAGAACAGCGCCTCGGCACCCGGATCCGTCTCGGGATTTCTCAATGGAGCATCCACGAAGAACAAAGGAATCGGACTCCCCACGGTACGTTCGTATTCCCCGGTGGAGTGATACTGCATCGGGCCGAAATCCCGAAGAAATCGCTCCAGACCTTCTCTCAGGTACGGCCGGGTGTTGATTGCATCGATGAGGGTTTCGAACGCGACCGGCAGGATCGCGTCATCAGAGACAACGGTCGCGCCCGCGGCTCGAAGCGCGTCGATCGCTTTGAGGAACATCGCGCGTGTTTCTGCTCGAAGGGAAGGGTGATTAACGATGAAGGTGGGAACCCCGAAGCGTTTTCCCCGCAGTGCGTCTCTTCTCAGGTACTGGGTGTAAGGGCCGCGCTGTGCCTTCGCTGCAGAACCCTGAGTCCGGAAATCCTTTGCGTCTTCGCCGGCCATGACGGCAAGCGCGATCGCAGCATCGGTAACGGTGTGAGCCATTGGCCCGGTGTTGTCGAGCAGCCAGTCCAGCGGGTGAATACCATTGATACTTACCAGCCCTCTCGTTGGCAGTACGCCAACCAACCCACTCGCGCCCGAGGGAAGCCGAATTGAGTTGGACGTGTCTGTCCCTGTACCGAAGACCGCAAAATCCGCTGCGACGGCCGTCGCTGTTCCTCCCGATGAACCGCCAGGACTGAAGTGCCAGTTGTAGGCATTCCCCGTACGTCCACCGGCGGAACTGATTGTGGTATCCGACGAAGCGAAGTCCGGGAGGTTCGTGTGTCCCAGAATCACCGCCCCCGCAGCCTTCAACTTCGTGACAATGGTCGCATTTTCGGGCGCCTTCAGTTCGTGGCCTGGAATCAAATAACCCTGCCATCCGCTGCTCGTGATGAGTCCTTTCACGCTCGTGTTTCCCTTCACAACGATGGGAACACCCCAGAGAGGCCCGGGATTGAAGCGCGAGCCGGCGCTCTTTTTCGCCGTATCCGCAGCGGTAGCGGCGGCGAGCGCACCCTTGGTATCGACATGCAGGAACGATTTGTAGACGCCGTCGTATCGCGCGATCCGATTCAGATGCCATTGTGTGACCTGCGCTACCGTGTACTTGCCATTGCGATACAAAGACTGCAGCTGTGTGATGCTGACTTCCGACAGGTCACGGTCGATCGCAGCGCTGTTGGCTTGAGGCGCCTGAGCGGTGGAGGACTGCATGGGGCCCACGAGCACGGCCACTGAAATCCACAAAGGGACAAAATATCGAAACACGATTCTGTTCATCTAGAAGCCGATGTTATGCCGGCAATGCGCCGTCAAAAAATTCGAGCGCGCCGAAGCTGACGACCGACTGCGCATCGATATTCCACTGATCGTACCGAAGCAAACGTCCCTGCAGCTTCGGACGGGCATGCTCCATGGTGCGCAGGAAGATATAGAACGGGGAGTAGCCGCACCACTTGAGTTCATCCTGATTGGGTTGGACAAGGCCAACGAAGCCCGAAGTATCTCCAGCGCAAACGCGCTCAAGACGTACGTTATCGAGAGCGGCGACCTCGCGCATCCTTCCTTCATGCGCCTTGACGGCGACGCCGTCTCCGTAGCGTGCGCCAATGTGAGCCATGTCAACCCCAAGAACCCAGAACAGCCGTTCACGCTCGGCCACAGCAAGCTCCGCGAGTGCCTCAATGAATCGGGCCACCTGAGGGTTTGAGTCCGGAGGTTTCCCCGTGCGGAGATTTTCCCAGAGAGGACCACAAAGGATGGGAAGAATCCTGATACGCGGATGGACCGCCTGTTGCAGGAAGATGACCTGAAACTCGATGGAGTGTTCAACGGAGTGACAGTAGTCCTCGCGGATCACCGCCTCAGGAGCTTTTGCGACCAGCTTCTCCATCAACTCGATATCCACTTCGGCATTCCCCAGCGGCGTGCGGTAAGGCTTGCGTGTGAGACCGAACCTCTCTGGAGCTCCGTAGTGGGACGTTCCCAGGATCACAAAAGTTCGCTTGCCAAGGTCCGGAGCGAGCCGTTGATAGGCTGCGGAGTAACACTCGACGCCACCGGAAGGACTGACGTGGGGCGCGGCAACACCGAGAAGCTGCGGCGCCAGAGCAGCCGGTGGAACGATGCGAAAGTCTTCTTTTAATTGCCGCGTCAATTCACCCGCGTCGGCCGGGTACGCGGATCCGGCATGCGTCGGCTCCCGATCGGGCGCGCCGCGAAACTGTTCGTGGCGCGCATCGCGTAATCTGTGGAACTCCTCGCTCTCCAGAAAACCGTGATTGCGGAGCGTCTGCACAAAGTGCTGCACGTCTTCCCGGCGAACCAGTTGTCCTCCACTCGCCCGGGTGAGCGTTTCCTGAAGTTCGAGTTCGGTGCTTGTTCCGTTCATGAGCGCGAGAGCCGGAATCCAGCCGGAGGGAATAAGCAGCACAGCCTGTGTGTAGCGGAAAGGATCACGCAGAATCAAACCCGGCGACTCAGCCAGCGGCGACGGAATGATGTCGATACCACGGCGCAGGGACGGAACGTTATCGCTCATTGGATGAAATTAACACGCCAGGTTCGATTCCGAAGCGTTGCCTTTCGACAACGCTTCGGTTTTATTGAACTCTGAAGTGCTGGGGCAGGAGTATCGAATACGCGTCCGGGTTGTAATAGTCGTAGAGCATTGATGCCGGAGAGTTCGCGCAAAGCCCCTGCGCTCTTCACACAGAAAAATATTTCTGAGACCTAGACCGCAAGCGGGCATCTCGGTGTCTTGAACGTGAAGACACGAAGGAGATTCATTGGGTACAAACTTCAAAAAAACCCTTCATAGCGGGCTCGTCGCATTCGCTTCCGTTGCTGGCTTTCTATTGCTAAGCGTGTTGTCCTGGATCGCGGCAGAGGAATACCGTAAGTCCAGCGAACCGGCTGATTGTCAC
>Ga0070675_100001035_pt1 | contig 20013 bp, 8 predicted proteins | sample KBSM43metaG_FD_65343 | JGI IMG/M metagenome (GOLD analysis project Ga0070675, IMG submission 65343) | Miscanthus rhizosphere microbial communities from Kellogg Biological Station, Michigan, USA - KBS M4-3 metaG | ecosystem: Host-associated > Plants > Roots > Rhizosphere > Soil ... | reverse complement strand
CCCGGATCCCGGCGATGATCCGACACGGCGGTCGCGCCGTCACCGCCGCCGACTACAAGGAGCTCGCGCTGCGCACTCCAGGAGTCGCGTTGGGCCGGGTGGAGGTGCTGGAGCGCTTCAAGCCGCACCAGCATCGCGACGGAGTGCCGGGGGTGGTGTCCGTCATGGTCATGCCCGCGCGCGTCGGCACCACGCTGCCGGCGCCGCGGCCCGACCGTCCGACGCTGGAGACCGTGCACGCGTGGGTGGATGAACGCCGGCCGCTCTCGACAGAGCTGTACGTGATCGGCACCGACTACGTCCCCATCGGCGTCAGCGCCGCCGTGGAGCTGGTGGACAGTACGCAACGCGAGGCGGTGCTCAACGCCGTCTCCGAGGCGATTCGGCTCCACTTGTGGGCGCTGCCGCCGGGTGGACCCGATGGACAAGGCTGGCCGCTCGGTCGCCCCGTGGACGATCGTCTGATCGAGACCGTGATCGGGCGCGTGCCCGGCGTGCGTGCCGTCGCCCCCGTGCGTCTGTTCTCGCGTCGGGCAGGCGAGCGGCGCTGGCGCATGGTGCGCGAAGATGCGTCCGGGCGCGCTCGTCTGCCGCTGCTGCGCTGGCAGATGCCTGAACTGCTGATGCTGGCCGTGGCCGAGGGCGATACCTCTTCGACCACGCTCCCGCCGTCGCGTGCAGCGGGCGAGGCCGAGGTGGCCGTGCCAGTGGTGCCGGAAAAATGCTGAAGGCGACCGCCTGATGGATGCGAACGGCCTGCGCGTCTGGCAGATCGCCGATGCCCGCGGCTTTGCCGGCCAGGGCAATTCGCGTTCGCTCCAGTGGCACGCCGAGACACGCACGCTGCGCCTCGACCGGGAACAGCGGCCGCCGGTGCTGCCAGAGGACGCGGCGTTCGCCCGGGCGATGGCGCTGAAGCCCTCGCCCGTGCTCGATCCTGGCGGCAGCTACGCCTGGTGGGACAGCGCGGCCGGCAGTCTGCAGGCTGGCGGCTTCGCACCGGGCTCGACGGCGATCCCGATCCCGCCTGATACGCCGCCGGGGCTACCGCAGCCGACCGACCTCGCGTTCGGTCGGGACGACGTCCTGTACGTCGCGCGCAACGACGGCGTCGTCATGCTCGACCGACGCGAGCGCTGGCGGCCGGCGCGCGTCGACCTCGACGGCTTTCGGGCGCACCGCCTCGCGCCCGCCGCACGCGGCGGGGTATGGGCGCTGGATCGCATCGGACGTCGCCTGGCCCTCCTGTCCGGTCGCCCGCTGCGCACCGGCGGCATCGTTGAGGGCACTGGCGAGATCTTCCAGCCGATCGAGCCGAACCCCCAACCGCCACGGCTGCGTGTGTACCGCGATGCGGTCCTGCCGGCCGCGGCTGAACCGATCGGCGTTGCCGCGTCGAGCGCGGGGCGCGTCGCCGTACTGACATGGCAGGCCGGTGCCGATGCTGAATTGTTTACGCTCGAGGGCACGCGGTTCGTTCGTCGCTTTGCACTGGCCGGTCTGCGCTTTCCGTATGCGCTTGCCTGGGTGGGCGAGGCTCGCGTGGCGGTGATCGCCAGCGACGGTGCGCGGCCGGCGGCGCAAGCATTCGTCTACGAGCTCGACTCGCTCGACCCCGCCCCACCGACCGGCGAGGTGTTCCGGCTGCTCGGTGTGTGGGAGGGCGCGTTCTTCAACGTGCTCGGCGACGTGCCGAGTTATCCCGTTGCCGGGGCGGACGCCGCCACGCCGGGCGGGGCGCGCAAGCTGCATCCGATGTCGCGCGCGACGTACGCGCGCGAGGGCAGCGTGACGCTCGGGCCGCTCGATTGCGGTGACAGCGGCGCCGCGTGGCACCGGTTCTATCTCGAAGCCTCGCTGCCTCCGAACGCGGGACTGCGGATCGCCGCGTACGCCGATGATTTCGGCGCCGTGCCGGCAGCACCGGGAGATCCGAGCGCGCCCGACTGGGCACTGCACCTGGCGGGGAACGCTGACGGGCCGGCGGATGCGCCTCGTGCCGCATGGTGCGTCGAGCGATCGGAGCTGCCGTTCGCACCGGCACTGCACCCGTGCGCGCCCGAACCAGGACGCTCGGGCCTCTTCACGCTGTTGCTGCAACGCTCCGGCAAGACCGTACGGCGGATCGAGGGCCGCTATCTCTACCTGCACCTGACCCTGCTCGGTGACAGCCAAGTCACGCCCGAGATCGGTGGTCTCCGCGTGTACGCGCAGCGCTTCGCCTGGCGCGACCGTTATCTGCCGGCGCTATACCGCGAGACGCTTGCCGGCCCCGACGCAGAAGCCGCGGGCCGCGCGACCCAGCCCGACTTCCTCGACCGGTTCCTGGGCCTGTTCGAGGGACCGCTGACGCAGCTCGAGGACAAGATCGCGGGAAGCTGGATTCTGACCGATCCTCGCGGCGCGCCCGACACCGCGCTGCCGTGGCTCGCGCAGTGGATCGGACTCGGCGACCAGGGCGAGATCGCGCCCGGGCCGCTACGCCAGGAGCTGCGTGCCGCCCCCTACACCGCGCGGTTGCACGGTACCGTCGGCGGCGTGATGGCGGCGCTGGAAATTGCGACCGGCGGCGTGGCTATCGACGGAGGACGGATCGATCCGTCGCGGCCAGTGCCGCGCCCGGGTCAGCTCGCCCTGGCCTCGCTGGAGGACGTCGCGCTGAGGACGCTCGTCTTGTCGGTGGCGGATCCACGCAGCGGCGCCGGGAGTGTCGTGCTGGCCGGCGGCGCTGTCACGCGCGGCGAGATCGTCGTTCTGGAGGGCTTCCGCCTGCGCCGGACGTTCGCCACCATCCTGGGCGCTGACCTCGCCGACGAAGACGATCCGCTGACGCTCGGCCTCGCAGCGTCCGGCAACAGCTTCGTCGGCGACACGCTCATCCTGGGTGACGCCGCCCGGCGTGAGATTCTCGCCGCGTTCAGCGCCGAGATCCAGACCGGAGCGGAACGCGCCGCCGTGCTCGCATTCTACGAGCGGCTGGCGCATCGCGCGCTGGTTCTGGTGCGGCGCGCCACGCGCACCGCTGACGTGGCGCGGCTGGCCCGAATCGCCCGCGCCGCCGCGCCCGCGCATGTCGAGATCACGGTGCTCGAAGCCAGCCGCCCGTTGATCGTCGGCGCCGCCTCGCTGGTCGGCGTCGATACCTTCCTACTTGACGGGCCGCCAGTGCAGCGGGTGCGCGTCGACCGCTCCCGCCTCGGCACCGGTGACCTCGTGATGGGCGAGGGCCGGCTGGACGCCCGCGCCGAAGGTCCGCTCGCGGCGCGCCCACGCGCCGTCGCGGACGGCCCGGCCGAGGTGTGGTCCGGCACGGGATTCCTGCTGAGCGCGGCGCGATCCGAGCCTGCGGCCGGCCGCGTCATTGAACGGAACATCTGGACCTGGACCTGATCGAAGGAGTCACGATGCCAGAATTCAAGCCGAATCAGCCGATTGTGCAAAAGGACCCGCTGGTGCGGGTCGATGTCGCGGCCACTGCGCCGCTGCCGCTCGGCGCCAATCGCTTCCGGTTGATCGTCGTCGACGATGCCGGCAACGAATCGGAGCCGACCTTCCTGGACGTGGTGGTGCGCGACGTCGATCGGCCCACCGCCGTCCTGGACATCGTCAACGTCGACTCGGTGCGCGTCGATCCCGTCGTCGCCCGCGGTCAGTCCTTCATCCTGTCCGGACTCCGTTCGGCCGACGTGCCGCCGGGCAAGATCGCCGAGTACCGCTTCACGCTTGTCGATCGAGTGTGATCCGTGCCGGTTCTGGCTCCCGGCGTGGCCGTGAGGTCACGCCGCCCCACGTTGCTGGTCGAGAACGATCTCGCGCTCGGTTCGTGGCTGTTCCGGCTGACGGTCGTCGATGACAACGGGCTCGAAAGCGGGCCGGCAGATCTCGTGGTCCGTGTGGTCGCCCGGCTACCCGGGCCGATCCCTGATCCCGGACCGGTCGTTCCCGGCCCGATTATTCCGGGCCCGATCATTCCCGGCCCTGTCCTTCCGCGCGTTGTCGTTGGTCCGGGGCCCGGTGGCCGACGCACGCGGGCGCCCAAGCCCGGTCCCGACACACCGGCGCGTCCCGCCCGTCCCGCCCGTCGGCCGCCCCGCACACGAAAGAAGCCGAAGCCATGAGCGACGCTGACACCACGACCCTGGCCGATCCGCTCGAGGCCATGCCGGCGCCCGAGCGAGTCAACTACGCCACCGGCGTCCTGCTCGCGGCCGAGGATTTCCGCGACGAGCAGACCTACCACCGGGCCCGACTCGCACGCGTGCTGTCGGCGCTGGCGGGGTTCGGCACGCTGGCGGGTCTGCGCGTGATCCCACCCGAGGCGGGTGATCCCGAGCTCGAATTGCACGTGGCTCCCGGGATCGCCATCGACCGCTTCGGCCGCCCGGTCGAGATCGCCGAACCGTACTGCATCCGCATCGCCCGCTGGTTCGCGGGTTTTAGCACGGATGCACTGCGTGCCGCCGTTCATCGGGCACCGCGGGTGAGCGTCCCGGTCGCGGTGGTCGCCGACGTGTTCCTGTCGGCATTGTCCTGCGCCCGCGCGAAGACACCGGCATTCGCGACCGGTCCGTTCGACGCGTTGGACGCCGTGGTGCCGGCGCGCCTGGCGGAGGCGGCGCAGCTCGAGCTCATCCCCAGAGCCGAGGGAGGGCCGGACCCGATACCGTCGCCGCGGAACTTCTGGCCCGCCCCTGACGCCACTCCGGAGGCGAGCCTCGCCGCCGTACTCGATGCGTGGGAAGTTGGCACGACGGCGACCGCGGCCGACGGCAGCCTGGATCCGCTGACCGAGCAGGTGCCGGGGCACAACACGTCCGCCGTGCTGCTGGCACGGGTGACGATCCCGGTCGTTCTCGCCGCAGGCGCCGCACCCGGCGTGCGCCCGCAGCTCGACATGGCCCAGCGGGTCACGGTCGACAACAGCCTCCGCCCGTTCATCTATCTGCCTGGGAAATGGCTCGGCCGATCGTTCACGGCCCGGCCGCTGATCCAGCCCTGAGCCAAGGAGTAGGCGCCGATGGCCATCCCTGACATGAACGCCAGCAGCGCACGGACGCCGATCGATGTGGCGGAGGCGGCCGAAATCGCGCGCAGCGCGCGCACCGGCGATCCCAACGTGCTGTCCACCGACGCGATGCAGCGACTGCTGGGCGAGTCCGCCCTCGTGCTCGATGGGCTGCGCAGAAGGCCGCGGTACTTCGACGGCAAGTTCCTGACCGGCGCCGACCTGACGCGCGACCAGGATTACATCCGCCAGCGCCAGGCCGACCTGGCTCGCGCGACCGGCACGGGCGTGGTCGTGGGTCTGGACGTGAGCGTCGAAGGAAGCGCCGGCGGCGAGCACGTCGTGATCACACCGGGCCACGGAGTGACACCGTCGGGAGATCTGGTGATGATCACCACGCGGCGCCGCGTGCCGCTGCTGGATCTGCCGGCATCGGAGCGGCTCGACGCCACGCTCGGCCTCCGCGCGATCCCGCGCGTGGCGCTCGGCCGCCGGACCGGACTCTTCCTGCTGTCGCTGCGCCCGGTGGAATTCAGCGCCAATCCGATCGTGGCGTATCCGACCACCATCGCGGGTCCCCGGCAGATCGAAGATTCCGAGGTGATCGAGGCCACCGCGATCACGCTGATCCCCTATCCCGACACCGGCGGTGCCGCGACGCTCGCCGAGGCGCGCCGCTACGTCGCGCGCAAGCTGTTCCTGGGTGAAGCGCCGGGCCTGCCTCAGGATGCGCTGCCGCTGGCGATGGTGGCGATGGAGCGTGGATCGATTCGGTGGGTCGACGTCGCCATGGTGCGCCGGGAGACCGGGGCCGACACGCCGATCGCGGTGAGCATGGGCGCGCGCCCGCGCGCGCTCGCCGAGGCCTACGTGCTGCAATATCGCGGACACCTGGCGGACGTGCTGGGCGAGCGGGCGCGGAGCGCCCAGCCAGCGGCGTTCGCCGCGGCGCAGTATTTCGCCGCGCTGCCCGCCGCCGGTCAGCTGCCCGCGGCGGCGATCCTTCCCGACGCGCTGGGCTTCCGACAGTTGTGGTTCCCCCCGGCGGTCGACGTGACACTGAGCTTCGTCCCGAGCGACGAGATCGCGGTGATCGTGGAGGAGTCTCTGGCGATGCCGCCGATCGACTTCGCCGCTGATCCGGCGGAGCTCGATGCCACGGCCGTGGTCGTGCTCGCGCCGGTGACGCGTCAGCGCCTGCAGAAATTCCTGACCGCGCTCGAAAGTCCGACGATCGCGGCGCGACCCGATCCATCGCAGGGCTTGCGTCAGGCGCCGCTGGCCACCCTGCAAGCGCTCGCCTTCCGCCGGACGGCGCGTGCGGTGGAGACGGCGGCGCGCGACGCCGAAGCGGCGGCGCGGGCGGCACAGGCCGACGCCACGCTCAGGGCCTGGCAGGCGGCCTGGGCCGAGGCGGTGGCGGCGATCCCGCCGGCCGGCGGTCAGCCGCCGCTGGTCTGGTACATCCGCCGCCGTGCCGTGCCGAGCGAGGCTCGCATCACCGGAATCGCCGTGACGCTCGGCACCGATGACGCCGGGCTGCAGTCGAGGAACGATGCGCGGCTGAGCGAACTCGGGCTCGCCGCGCGCGTGACTGCGATCACCGCGTCGTCGACGCCGTTCGCGACCGCACGAATTGCCGGGCTGCTGGGCGCGCCACGCATCAGCGCATCGGACATGTTGATAACCTCCGTCGTGCGCGATCTAGAAGCGGCGCTGCCGCCGCCGGGGCCGACACCCGTGTCTGTGCCCACAGCGCTGACGCCGGCGCCCGGGCTCGTGCCGGTGAGCCTGCTCCGTCCAGGACTGACGAGGCTCATCAGCGCGCGCACCGCTCTGAGTGACGTGATTCGGACGCGCCTGCCCGCTGGGCAGAGGCCACTTCTCACCGAGGCCGATGTGGTCGACGTCGCCACTGACTACGGGGATCCGCGGCTGGGTGACGGGCTGGCCCGACTCGCCACGGCGATGGCGCCGGATCCGCTGGCGCGCGACAGCCTGCTGTGGCTCGGCGACAGCGGCCACGCGCTAACGCTCGATCACACGGCACTGGGCGTGCCGTCCACTCAGCTCGCCCAGTTTGCCGATCAACTGAGAACCATCGCGCGCGGCCAGCAGACCGACGCGCTCGTCCGCCTGCTGGCGACGACGAGCTGACCCGGCGGGGAAGGAGCAGCTACGATGCGCATCGTGTCGGGCATCGACGCACCGCTCGCAGACGAGCATGTGATCGGCACCGAGCCGCCGCTGACGCCGTCCGTGTCCTTCTGGCGTCGGCGCCTCAATCCGTTCACCGGCCGTTCGCTTTCGGATCGCGCGCTCGCGGCCGAGCAGGATACCCGTGCCGGCGTGCAGCGACTGCGCGGGCAGAGCGTGTCGGCCGGCGTGATCGCGGGACTCGACGTGGTCGCCGAAGCCGCCGCGTTCGGTGCGGCTCCCGCCGATGCCATGATCCAGGTGCTGCCCGGCTCGGGGTTGACCCGCGCCGGCGAGGACGTGATCGTCGGCACGCCGCGACGCATGGCGCTCGCCGGATTGCCGGTGTACGCGCGGGTCGATCAGCTCGAGGCGATCGCGTCCGGTGCACCGGCCGGCGGGACCAGCGACGCACCGGCCACCGGCGACGACGCGGCCGGCCCGAGGTTCCCGCCGCGGCCGCGCCGCACCGGGCCGCGTCTCGGCGAGATTCTCTCCGCACCAGCGGCAACCGACTTGCCGCGCGCCGCCGTGCTGGTGGCCGAGCCCGTGACCGCCGTGTTGCAGGCCAATCCGCGCGACGCCTGCCCTCCCGATCCGCGCGACGACCCGTACGACGATCTGCAGCGCATCGACGGCTGTCGCCTGACCCTCTACTTCTGGCCGACGGACGTGCGCGCACGGGCCGGCGGGCCCGACTACGCCCTCCCGGCGCCGGGAGCGCTCCGCCGCAACCGCATCGCCTACGACGTGTTCCGCATCGAGATCGGATTGACGCCGGACGAAGCGCATCCGTGGGAGCCGCTCGGCGTGCCGCTTGCGGTGATCGCATTCAAGGACGACTGGACGCTCGACTTCATCGACCGCAGCGCGGTGCTGCGATTGGGAGGTCGGCCGAAACCGCGGACGCTGCTGGTGCCGGCCAGCGGCACGGCGCTCTTGTGGCAGGCGCGGGTCGCGCAGTTCATGGAACAGCTGACCGCGTTGCCCGACTTTCTGCCGGCGACATTCGTCGCCACCTTCCGTCAGCTCCCGCCCGTGGGCTTCCTGCCCGTTGAGATGATCGACCTGGTCCACCGTCGGCAGGCGATCTTCCCGGCCGGATTCTCACTCAGCCTGGCGCCGGTCCCGCTCGATCAGATCGACCTCGCGGTGGAGGAAAGCGCGAGCCTCGTGCCGATCAACCTCGACGTGCCCGATTCGGTCGAGCTCCTGGTGCCAGTGCCGTTGTCGACCTACGAGCCGGGCCTGCTCGAGATCGCGACCGTCGATCCGGCATTCGCACGCGCGATGGGGCGCTATGTCGCGGACCGCACCGATTGGCTCGTGCGGCGCGAGCTGGTTCGTCGCCGGCGCGACCTGCTGCGCGATGCCGCGACCGGCCAGCGCCCCGCGTGGCCGGCCGACGATCTCCCCGACATCGAAACCACTCCTTACCCGGATTCGCGCGGGCCGGTCACGTCCACGAGGGTTCGCCGCGTCGTCGCGGGAACGGACACGCAAACATTGCGCATGCTCGGCGCGGGCAGTTCGCTGAAGGTGAGCCCCCAGGACCGCGTGTACCTCTGGGTGCGTGTGGTCGATGCCGGCGGCCTGGCCGGCCTGAGCGTGCGTATCGGGCAGAACACCAGGGCGGACGGCACTGGCGACTTCTCCTTCGGCGTGTTCTGGGGCGACGCGACCAACTTGCCGGTCGCGGATGGCGATGGGAATGTCGCGCTGCGACGTCAGGGTGCGCTGCCGCCGTCCGGCAGGTGGGTGCGGCTCGAGATCTCGGCCGATGCGCGCTGGACCGCGGCGGCGACCACGCTGGCCGGCGTCGTCGCCAACGGGATCGAACTCGCGCAGCGCGGCGGCACCATCGAGTGGGGCCCGGTGGGGCGCATCACGATCGACGGCATGGAAACGGTGTGGATCGCCGACGACGCGCCACAGGGAGCGACGCTGCAGGGGCCTGGCGGAGCGGGGTGGCCGCAGGGGCCCGCCGGCGACATCTCGATGCTCACCGAAGCCGACCTCGGCACGATCGAGGCCGGCGGCGTTCGCCAGGCGGTGCCGGTCCGGGACCTCCGTTCGCGCTGGCCGCAGCCCTTCCTGGCCGCCGACTTCGCGCTGCTCGACGAAGGCGGCATCGACGGGTTCGTGCTCGATGTCGAAGCCCGGTTGAAGGCGACGAACGATGCGATCGATCTCGGGTTCGTGCGCGCCCGCGCCGACATCTACCGCGTGCGACAGCTGATGCTGGGCGCCGATGCCGCCTCGCGCCTGGTCACGTCGCCGACGCTGGCCGACCTCTCCGTGCGCGACGACGGCGCCCGTGCCCGAAGCGCCGATCTGGCGAGCTACGTCAAGGGCGCCTACCAGACGGATTTCCGCCGCGACGCGGACGCTCCGCTCGAGACCAAACCGAGACCGAACGCGCCGCCTGCGGCTCCGGCGCCCGCGACCTCCGTCCCGGGGACGCTGAGAGAGCGCGCGTTCTTCAGCACGTCGTCCTTTACACTGGCGACGCTCGCCGAGCCGACACTGACGCGCGCGCCGGCGCGGGTCGCGGCGGTGAGCGCGCCGACGATCAGCGTGGCGGCGATCAGTGCCGCGACGTTCACACGGGTGGGCATCGGCGACGTGCGCGGACAACTAGCGCTCCCCGGCCTGGTCGAGCGCACTGCCACCGTCGCCGAGCGATTGACTCCGCCGCCCTCGGTCGAGGCGTACAATGCGTCGCTCGCCAGCAAGCTGGCGGCGCTGAACGCGCTCGCCGGCCTGATCACGAGCGGTGCCGCCGGTGCGCGGCCGAACGGCATTGCGCTTGGCGACCTGCCCGTGCCGGGCTATCGCTTCAAGCCGGCGACCGACCCACCGGCACCGCGTATCAAGGGCAGCCTGGCGGACGTGCTGGTCGATCTGGCCAGGCCGGCCGCCGCCCAGGAGTACGAGGACCAGGATCAACTGCCCGAGGCGTCCGCGCGTCACGAGGCCGACTACTTCAACGCCGCCGTGCGGGCGATCGACAACGCCATCGCGCTCATGCGTCTGGTCGAAGGGCGGGTCACGCTCTACGAGAAGCTCGTCGCCGACGCCCGGGCCGTTCGTGACGATCTCCTCCGCTACATTGCCACCGCCGATGCACGGCTGCGTACGCTCGGAGTCGAGCTCGAGGAGGCACGGCACGACGTCGGCGTGGCCACCGCGCTCCTGGCCGAGGAGCAGGCGCGCGTCGACGACCTCAACGCCAGGCGCCAAGCCACCCTCGCACGACATGTCACGGCGGTGATGTTCCGTCGGCCGCCGCGCGCGGACCGCACGGACGAACTGCCGATCGTCGAGACGTCCGCCGCGCTCGCGCCGTCGCCGGTCGTCGCGTGTCTGCGCGAGCACGAGGCCGTGCCGGAAGAAATCCGCGACTACGTCGCGCTGTTCCGTGAGGCCCCGGTGGCGTGGTTCCCGGCGGTCCGCGATCGGGTCCGAGTGGTGGACCGGCTGGAAGCGGCACGCACCGCACTCTCCGCCGCGCGCCTCCGCGCGGCGGCGCCGATGGCGGTACCGGTGCTCCACGCGACGGCGACGAAACTGCTCGCGGCGGTCGCGCGGACCACGAGCGCGCAGGCCGCCGTGTTCGAACGCACGCGAGTGACGACGCTGCAGCTGAATCCAGACGTCATCGCGGCGATGGACCTCTCGACTGCGCATCGGGCGCTGGCCGAACGCGCGACCCTCGGCGACCTCGCCGCCGGCGACCACAACCGGCCCGAACTGTCACGCCTGGCGGTGTCCGAAATCGATCAGATCGCGCAGGTGGCCGCGTGCCTGCACGACGCGTTCGCGGAGTCCGCACCGGTGATCCGATTGGGCTGGGCCGAGACGCTCTCCGAGTTCGACGCGCCCGCGCCACTCTCGCAGCTCGCCGGCCTGCCGCGCTGGAGTGAGCTGCCACTCGACCTCCGCCGCACGCAGCAGGGTCTGGTCGATTTCCTGTTCAGCCGCATCGACCGGACGCGCGACGAAATCGAAGCGGCGATCAACAATCTGGTGCGCGTCTGCCTGCTGATGGCCTCGCACGCGCCGGTCGATCGCGTCATCCCGACACGGCTCGTGGCTCCGGCGCCCGCGCGCCTCGGGGCGCGGCTCGATCTCGCCGTCGACGTGCGGCTGGCGCGGATCGGACAGATTGCGCTGGTGCGCGGCGCGGCGAACGCCGTCATCGCGCGCGCGGTGGTCGAGGACCTCTCCGACGGTGTCGCGCGCGCGCGGATCACTCAGAGTTACCAGCCAACCGTCACCATCGCCGCCGGCGCACGCGTCGAGCTGAGCGAAACCGGCTACGCCTGAGGCGATGCGGGACGTGCTCGTCCGGCGCCTGTCGCTGCGTGTCCCGTCCGGGCATCTCGCGGCTAGCCGACAGCGGGCGGAGGAGGGGCTCTTTCTCGCCGCACCGGATGAGACGCGTCTCGTGCTGCTCCGGCGACTCGATTTGGGCCGGCTGTCGCCGCGCGCGTCCGCCGATGCCTGGGTGACGCGCGCCGCCGAGCGGTTGGCCGAGCGGCGCGCGCGGGCGGTGCACGGCTCGCAGCCGGGAGCGGAAGCGGCGGACGCCGTGTGGTTCCGGTCCATCGACGAGGCCCGCGAGCTCCTGATGCGGGTGCTCGCCGCCGGACGACCATCCTCGGCGTGGTTCTGGCGGCTGGCAGTGCCCGAGTGGCGGGGACTGCCGCTGCCGCTGTGGCTCGAGGAGCGCGTGGCGGCGGCGCTGGCCGAGCCTGCCGCCGAAGTCGCGCTGGCGCGCGCGGTCATCGCGACGGCACGTTTGGGCGAGCTGCCGGCGGTGGCGCACGCGTTGGCGTCGGCGAGACTCCCCGAGCTGCCCGCGCCCGCGCAACGGCACGTCACCGCCAGCGCGCTGCCCGTTGGTGGCGACGCCGCGCCGCTCGCGCCGGTGCTGCTGGCGCGCCTCGATGCCGCAACCAGGCACGCAGTGCTCCGGGTGGTCGCGGCGTTGCCGGCGCGAGGTCCGCACGCGCGCTGGCTTGCCCGCCTGACGCTGGTCGCCGTCGCACCCGAGCTCGCCGGTCACGGCGCGATGCTCGCGGAGTTGGCTGAGCGTGTCGTTGCCGAGACGCACGCGCGCATCGTGCCCGGGACGGACGTCAGGCCTGCGCAGGCGAACGGCTCGTCGGCTGCCATCCATGAAGCCGCGGATGGAACGCCGGCCGCGCGAGTCCGCGACGCGGCGCCTCGGCCACGGCGCAGTTCGCTGCCGCTCGGGGTGACGGCATCGCCCCCGGTGCGCGAGCTCCCCGCTCACCACACGCCGTCAGCTGCCCCCTCCTCCACGCGTCCACTCGGACGCCCGCCCGACGCACCGGCCGAGCCGGTCTCCGAGAGTGCGACCCATGGCGCCGGGGTGCTGCTGGTGATCCGCGCGCTCGATCGCCTCGGCCTCGGCGCACGGCTCGACGACGACGCCGACGCCGCCGTATCGGCCTTTGGCCGGCACCTGCTGCGCCACATTGCTGCGCGCGCACGCGTGGCGCCTGACGACGCGCTGTTCGCGCTGCTGACCGCGCCCGATCCGCCGCCGCGTGCCGACGCGCTTCACGCCTGGCGAGTCGGGCTCGATCGCTGGCTGCGCCGGCGCGTCCGGCTGCGTCTGAGCGACGTGGCGTGCCGGTGGGGCTGGCTGCAATTGACCGACACGACGCTGCTGGTCCGGTTTCCGCTCGACGCCGCCGACATCCGCCTGCGCCGGCTCGGGCTGGATTCGGATCCCTGCTGGGTCCCGTGGCTCGGTCTGGACGTGCGCTACCGGTTCCGGGACGCACCACTCGGATGACGATCACGCGCCCGCCGCCCGTCGCGGATTTCGCCACCTTGGCGCTCGCGGCGCTGGGCCATCACACCCTGGGTGCGCGCGAGCGCGATTCGGGCTGGTCGCCCCACATGCTGCCGGTGTGTGTGGCCGCGCTGCGCGAAGTGCCTGCGCCGCACGACGCGCGGCTCCAACGGCTGGCCGATGCGCTCGGACTGAGCGACGCGGAGTTGCTGGCGGTCGCGCTGTGCCTCGCAGCCGATACCGACCCTGCGGCGGCCCGCGCGCTGGCCGAGGCGCAGGCGCCGATCGGTGGCTCGCGCCCGCTCTCCGGCCTGCTCGCGTCTGTCCTGGCGCCCCTCGGCGCGACGGTCGCGAGCCTCGCTTGCGGTGCCGCCGTGGGGTGCGGACTGCTGCGGCTTGGCGAGGAAGCCGCGGCGCTCGCTGAGCGGAGCCTGTCGCTGCCCCTTCACATGATCGGCGTACTCACCGGCCACGTCATCACGTGGGACCAGGTGCGCGTGCAGGCGCCGGTGGCGCTGGCGCTGCCGGGCGCCATTCGCGCCGAGGCGAGTGCGCGCGCTCGCGCGGTGGGCGCAATCGCGCGCGCCGGCCTCGTGCTGCGTTGCGCGGCGGCGAGCGAGGCGCTGGCGGTGGCGCACGAAGTCGCCTCCGCGCTCGGGTGCCGTCTCGCGCGCATCGAAGGCGAGCCTCCCCGCGGCATCGCGCCCTGGTTGATTGCGGCGGAGGCGTTGCCGATCTTCACGCCGCACCCGGGCCCGGGTGAGCGCTGGGCCTGCCCCGACCTCGCCCCGTATACCGGCCCTTGGATCGTCGCGCCCGGAATCGACGGCGCGATCGACGGCGATCCTCAAGGGCCGCCGCCCGACGACTGGACGCTCCCAGTACCGCGGCCGGAAGAACGCGCGCTGCTCTGGAGGCAGGCGGGGCTCTCTGCGGTGGAATCGGACAGGGCGGCGACGAATTTTCGGCAAGGCAGCGGGCGAATCGCGGAAGCGGCGGCGCGCGCGCACATCGCCGCGCGGCGGGCGGGGCGTACTGTCCCTGACTGGCGTGACGTCACGGAAGGCGTGGCGCGCGGGGCCGCGACCCTCGATTCCCTGGCACGGCGAGGCGTGGCCGAGGTCAACGACGATGCGCTTGTACTGCCGCCAGGCCTGCGCGACAGCCTGAACCGGCTGCTGAGGCGTGCGCGCGTTCGCGAGCGTCTGGCGCAGGGGCTCGGGCCCGCGGTGGTGGCGCGCTACCGGCCGGGTCTTCGCGCGCTGCTGGTCGGCGAATCGGGCACCGGTAAGACGCTGGCGGCGCACTGGCTGGCCACGCGCCTGGGCTTGCCCCTGTACCGGATCGATCTCGCGGCGCTGACCAGCAAGTGGATCGGCGAGACCGAGAAGAACCTGTCGGCGATCCTGGCCGCCGCCGAGCATGCCGACGTGCTGTTGTTCTTCGATGAAGCCGATGCGCTGTTCGCCGCACGCACCGACGTCGGGGATGCCAACGATCGCTTTGCCAATGCGCAGACCAACTACCTGCTGCAGCGGATCGAGGAGTTCGACGGCATCGCGCTGCTGGCCAGCAACAGCCGCGACCGGTTCGACCCCGCCTTCGTGCGGCGGCTGGACGCGATCCTGGAATTCCCGATGCCGGAGGCGCCGGCGCGGCGCGCCCTCTGGTGTGCGCATCTGGGGGATGCCCACGCGCTGGACGACACGGCGCTGGATCGACTCGCGGTGAGCGTCGACCTTGCCGGCGGGCACATCCGCAACGTCGTGCTGGCCGCCGCCGCGCGCGCCGTGGCCGAGACACGGCGCATCGGCTGGGAGGACATTGCGCAGGCGGCGCGCGACGAGTACGCCAAGCTCGGCCGGCCGGCGCCCGAGCTATTGCTGTGAGCGGCGGCCTCCGGCTCATGGCCGCGCGTGCGGCGCCGCCGCTGCGCCGCATCGACAGCACCCCGCCGACGGAAGTTTCCCAGCCGGCCCCACCATTCGCGGCGCGTCGGCGCGGAGGGCCTCTGCCGCCCCTCCAGGCGCCGGCGCCGATCGCCGCGCCGCCCGCCCGCCCCGCCTACCTGGCGCGCGACCTGCCTGCTGTACCCGAGCGTCGGCCAGCGCCGACGCCAGTCCCAGCTGCCACGCTACTGAGAACCCTGGAAGCGCCCGCAGGCGGTGTGATCCCGCCAGCGCCCGCGTCTGCCGCGACGCGCCCGCTGGTGGCGCTGGTCACCGCGGAGGGAGAGTCCCAGCCACCCACTGAGGACCGTGAGGGCGCCGCGGACGCGCGACGACAAGACGAGGGACGACAAGAGGCTCCCGGCAGCGCGGGGAGTGACCAGGCGCGAAGCGTCGGTCGGGGCCACGCCACCGAGGCGGACGGCGTGCCTGCTGGTCCATCGGGTGCGGCGCGACGAGGTTCAGACGCCGGGCGTGTCGGTCGCCGGGGCCGCGTCCGTGATGACGCCAGCCAGGGAGCCGTCGTCGAGACGGCACCCGTCCCTGCGCACGGACCCGTCCGCCTCGCGCCCTCCTCACTCGCCGTGTCGCGGCCGCCGGCGGAATTCGATGCGCCCTCCAGTCTGGACGTCGCCCCGGAACGGCCACCCGACCCGCGGCGCGAACCGCCGACACCCGAATTCCTGAAGCATCGCGAGCTGTTCGCCAACGCGGTGAGGGCGGCGCGCGCCCTGTATTCGGCGTTGCTGTCCGATGGCGCGGCACACACCGAGACGGGGATTACCGCCGCGCAGGTACTCGCGGATCGCCGTCAACGCGACCTCGACGTTGGGCTTGGCGATCTCGGTCACGGGCTGGAGCAGGCCCGCGGTGTCCTGGCCGCCCGCACCCAGTCGACTCTCGATCTGCTGTCGGCCCGGGCTGCCGCCGCGCGCGTGCGCATCGGGCGCGCCGCCGGCAGCGCGCTGGCGACGCTGCACGCCGCGCGCCAGCGGATCGACGCGGAACTCGTCACACCGCGAAGCGACCGCGGAACCATCGTCGGCACCGCGCGCACGGCGCAGAGCAACGTCACGGCCCAAGGCCAGGCGGCCCAGCGGGCGCTTCGCGAGCTCGCCGCCCGTGCCAACCAGGAGTTCCCGGCGGCCGGCGTTCCACTCGAATCGGCGGAGAACGAGGCGATCGCCCTGCGTCTGCCCGATCGTGTGACACGGCGCACGGCTGCGCTCTCGACCGAGCAGACGGCACAGGAAGCGTTCCTGCGCAGCTCCTTCGCAACGCTCGACGAGGACTTCCAGCGCGCCTTCACCGATGCCGACCGAATACTGGCCCGCGCCGGCACCGAAGGGCCCGCTGCGGTACGGCGGACGCACGGCGCAACCCTGCGCCAGCTCGATCGTGCGCTGCACCAGATGCGTCGCTCGATCCGTGAGGCTGGGGCATCCAGCGATGCGGCGATCGTGCGCCAGCACAATGAAGCGAGGGCACGCCTGGTCGCCGGCGCCGAGGGCCGCGAGCGCAGCGAGACACAGGCCGTGCAGCAACGCCTCTCGCGCGAAGGGGACGCTGCCGCCGGAATGGCCGGCGCGCAAGGCAAGGCCGTGCGTGCCGTGGTGGATGGGCTCGCGCGCGAGCGCCGCCGACCGGCCAACGATTTCGCTCGCGCAGCCATTGGTGCGGCGACCGGTTTGTCGCAGCGGCTCGCCGAGATCGGAGCCGAACAGCGTCCACGACTGGCCCGCGTCGCCGCTGACGGACGCGATCGCAGCGAACGCCAGTCGCAGGCGGCCGGTGCCCAGTTCCACGGCACCGTGGCCGCGATGTCAGATGCCCTCAACGGGGTCGGCCGGCAGGTCGGCGATGCTCTCTACCGGCAAGCCGAGGAGGGCTCCGGCGGCTTTGCCGCCATGGCTGATCCGATCGGCCAGACGATGTCCGGTTACCTGCCACCGGTCGGCAGGGTGTACACCACCATCTTCACCGACCTGGGAACGGCGATCGAGCAGACGCGGACGCGCGTGACCCAGGCAATCAACGGCGGCGGGAGCGGCGGGGGCAGCGGCGCGGCGACCGGAGCCGCACAACCGGCGCCAAGTCCGCCGACGACGATGACCGCGCAGGCGTTTCTGGCCCTCGCGGACGGGATCGCCGCCGACGCCAAATCCGACAGCGGGGTCGCCGACCTGGTGACCCGCTCCCGCGCCGAGGTGCCGAGAACGATCGACACCAAGACGCAGAACATCTACGACGCCCTGTCGGCGTTCTCCTCACAGGTCGCCGCGGTCATGGGCGCGCTCCGCGGTATCACCGGCCGCCAGGGTGCGGCGATCAGTGCGGCGTACCCGGAGGTGTCGGGCGGCTGGAACATCGAGCGGCACATCCGGCTCCAGCTGCCCAGCTCGTGGTCCACCTTGACCACCAACCTGCTCAACGTCGACGCCGCAATCAACTACCTGCACGGTAACAACGTCGCCGCTGCGCTGGCCGAAATGCAGGCGGCGGTGCACCTGTGGAATGACGAGGCGCGCGTCGAAGCCGTGCAGCGTTCGCTCACGCCGGAGCAGATGAGGGAGCTGCGATCTTTCGACCCGGATGCGCTGGCCGACGTGCGCAACGATCTGGATGGCGTCGATCAGACGGTGTTCGACCACCTGCAGGCGTACGACGTCGCCACGGCAGATGCGCTGCGCCTGCGCGGTGGGCTGGCCGCCGATCGCGCGCAGCGTGGTGATCCGGGCGCCGATGCGGCTGTCGACCGACTGGCCGGCGCCTGGGGTGCAGCGGGGCGCGACGCTCTGGCCGGCGGCGATCCACTGGGATTGGATGACTGGCAGGTGGTTCCTGGCGGACCTTCGGTCCGCGAGGAGCGGCGCGCCGCCACCTGGCTTGCCACGCAACAGGCGTTCGGCCGGCTCGAAGGAGCGCCCGCAGCCGAGACCGCGTCCGACCCCGGTGCTGCACTCGTACGCTACGCCACCGCCGAACGGGACTATCGAGTGTTCGTTCCGGACGAGTATCCGAGCGAAGACGGACCGGGCGGGCACTACGAGACGGTCCGCGCCGGGATCGGCCCCAACCAGGCGCGCCTGATCGGCATGACGGTGCGCCACGGCCCGGAGAGCGAGCAGGTCGCCGGCGCGCGCCTCGTGGTCGAGATGAACCGCACCGGCGGTCGGCCGCGCATGGATCGGCTCGACCTTGCCACGCACGAACGCGGGCTGGATGCGCGGGAGGGAGAAAGCGCCGAGGAGCGGCGCGCGAGGATGCCGGAGCGCCTGCGCGAGGCGGGCGCGCGCCGCGAACGCATCCTGTTGCTGTACGACGAATACAGCCGTGAGAACCAGCCGGGCGTGGCTCGCACCGCCGACCAGGTGCGTGACGAGCTCGAGGTGCGGCTGATCGCGCAGTTCGCGGGGGATCCCACGGCGGCCGAGTACGCGCGTTCGATGGTGCACGACGTGGCGCCCAATCCGCAGGCGGCCTTCCGCTACGCGCTGGCGCACGAAAGCGAGAACAAGGAAACCTTGCTCCGCACGTTCGGCCGCATGGATCGCGACCAGATCGACGCGGCGGTCGCCGATTACGACCGCACGCGCGGCAGCGGCCCGCCTCTCTATGAGCGCCTCGGACTGCACGGGCGCGGCAGCTGGTGGTCGTCCACGCTGTCGGGCGACGCGCGGAACGAGGTCGAGATCGCCGCGATGGGCGTGCCGCGCAGCCCGCGTGAGCGCGCCGAAGTGTCGCGCATGATCACGCAGCAGCAGATCCGCGATTCCGGCTTCCTCGGCCGCGTTCTCGCCAACCACGAATACTCACGGATGGTCGCCAACCAGCGCCGGCTGGAGCGCGAGATGGGCCTGCGTCCCGAAGACTTCGACGAGACGGGGCGGATACGTCGCACCGATCCAATCACTGGACAGCGCGTGACGCTGGGCCGCTTCAACGAGGCCGGCGAATTCATCCCCTCGGATGAGGGGGCGACACGCCGGCTCGAAGCGCTGATGCATCGCTCGCAACTGACGGCCGAGAGCTACCGGCAGGCCACCGACCGCATCGCGACGGCGGTCACCACCGGGCTCATGATCTTTGCGGCGGTGGTGACGACGGCGCTGACCGGGGGGGCGGCGGCCTCGATCTGGATTCCGGTGCTGGTGACTGCAGGCGCTGGCCTGGTGGGGATCGGGCTCTCGATGTCGATCAAGGGCGATCGGTACACCCGCGCCGATCTGGAGCGCGACCTCGTGGTGACCCTGGTCCAGGCCGCGACCGCGGGACTTGGCGCCGCTGCCGGCGCCGCGCTGCGCGGAGGCACGCCGGCGCTACGTGCGGTAGGCAGCCGCATCGCTGTGAGCGAGAAGGTGCTCGAGCGGTTCATGGAGATCGGTGGGCGCGGCGGCCTGCGCCAGGCATTGAGCCTGGGCGAGGAGGCTTTGATCGCGGGCGGCTCGAACGCGCTGAACTCCGCCGCGGCCACCGCGATGGACCCGGAACTGCGACGCAAGGGACGCGCTGGCGAGGAGGCGTTCCACGCCGGGTTTCGCGGCTTCCTGGGCGGAGCGCTGGGCTCGGTGGTGATGCGGCCGATCATGCGCGCGGGCATGTCCGCCCAACCGCGCGCACCGCCGCCGACGTTGATGGGCAACATGGCGCGGAGAGGCTTCGGCTCAGCGGTCAGCGGTACGACCAGCCGCGCAGTCGAGCTCGGCTATGACCGCGCGCGCGGTCAGCAGGTCGGCTCGACCGACGAGGTGATCGGGGCGTTACGCGAAGCCTTCGTCCAGAATCTGATCCAGGGCGCGGCCGAGGCACGGGCCGAGCACTGGACCGATACCCGCCGCGCAGCGGCGCTGGCCGCGCGCCGCGCGAGTGCACGGACGCCGGCCGCGGAGACAGGACCTGTTGCGGCTCGGTTTCCCACGGCCGCGCCGGAGCGAGAGCCGCCTGCTGGACCGCGGCCACCGGTGGTGGCTGAGGCCGAGGCTCAGGCACGCGCTGTGCGCGACGCGATTCCGCCCGACATGCGCGGTGACGTT
>Ga0070675_100001034_pt1 | contig 20022 bp, 19 predicted proteins | sample KBSM43metaG_FD_65343 | JGI IMG/M metagenome (GOLD analysis project Ga0070675, IMG submission 65343) | Miscanthus rhizosphere microbial communities from Kellogg Biological Station, Michigan, USA - KBS M4-3 metaG | ecosystem: Host-associated > Plants > Roots > Rhizosphere > Soil ... | reverse complement strand
GGGGGCGGTCTCGTAGGGCCGCCTGAAGGTGGCCCCTACATCTCGAGCTTCGCGATGCGCTCGTCGAGCGACCGGATCGCGTGCTCGAGCATCGACCGGTACGCGGGCGCGCACGCCTGCTGCAGGTCGGCCAGCGCCCGTGTCCGGGCGAGCTGCAGCGTGGCGCGCTCGGCGGCGCGGGCGGCCTGCGCCGGATCGACAGCCGGCGCGGCGGACTTCGGCGCCTGCGCCTCCTGCTGCTGATCCTCGACAGCCTTGCTTTCCCAGCCACGAGCCATGAGCGGATGGGCCACCTGAAGGTGGCCCTGCAAGGTGGCCCCTACTTGCCGTGCGCGGCGGCGCGGTCGGCGGGAGCGATCGACATCAGGTCGGCATGCGAGTCGACGTGCGCCTTGACGATGATCTCGGCCTGCGCCACCGCGTCGGCATCCCCGGCGCGGTAGATCTTGTTGGCGTCGACGAGCGTCTTCTGCGTGGCAGGTGTGGCGTCGACGCTGTCGTAGATGGCCGACACCGGACAGGCCGGCACGCAGGCGCCGCAGTCGATGCACTCGTCGGGATGAATGTAGAGCATCGCCGCGGTTTCGAATTCCGCTTCGTCCTTCCGCGGGTGGATGCAGTCGACGGGGCACACGTCCACACAGGCCGTGTCCTTGGTTCCGATGCAGGGGTCAGTGATGATGAACGGCATTACGAGATGTACCCGATAGCCTTGCCGGCCAGGCCGACGCCGCTCCACAGGAACAGCGAGACCAGCGCCACCAGCTTGGCGAAGGCGGAATTGGCGCGCGCGTCGTCGCCCATGATGACGCGGTGGCGGATGGTGAAGGAGAAGACGATGGCGGCGGCCAGAAAGTACATCTTCACCCAGAAGTAGTCGTGCACGTAGTACTTCGACGCCGCCAGCGAGAGGAACAGCACGAACCCGGTGACCAGCATGCCCACCAGGCTCCAGATCAGCCACGGCTGCATGACCCGGGCGATGTCGGCCACCCGCTGTTTCTGGAACGCGACCCCGAGCAGCCGCAGGTCCACGGCCAGCACCGCGCCGCCGATGACGGCCAGCGCCAGCAGGTGCACGGCTTCGACGACGGCAAACGCCCAGAGCGACTCGTTGATGGAGACGCTCAGGCTGGTGCGCTCGAGCCACTGAAAGACGGCAAACGTCACGATATCCCCCAGAACCTTAAATCGCGAACCGGCGTTAAGCCGGTTTGCCAGATACAGCCTAGCGCGTCCGCGTTCTGTGCGGGAGCGCTAGAGTGGATCGAACCAGTTGTAGGCGATGAACCGGCCGAAGACGATCACGATCGCCCACATGGCCATCGACGAGAAGCCGGCCAGCTTCGCTGCCATCGGCGTCTGCGGCGAGGTATCCCAGTCCACCAGCTTCTTCTCGATGCCGAAGTGGAACGCCAGGGCGTTGAGCAGCGCCAGCGCCAGCGCGACCAGCTTCAGGCGGAAGAAGATGTTGCTCCAGAAGAACAGCGGTTTCGAGTAGAACAGGGCCACGCCGGTGCTCATCATGATCAGCGCGCCCAGCGTCATCCAAGGGATGAGCTTGGTCCAGACTTCCGAGACCGGGATGCGTCGCAATCCGATGCCCAGCAGCCGCAGGTCCCAGAGCAGCGTCAGGCCGACGAACAGGCAGATGCCGACCGAATGGACAGATTCGACGATGGGATAGGTCCACGTCGACTCGCGCAGGGCGATGCTCGACGGAAGGTTGTCCATCCAGGTCAGGAAACTCATTAGACTCATGCAACCCCCTTTCTTATCAGTCAGATGACGGGAAGGTCAAGCACGCGACCATTTGGGGCACTTCCCCTCACGTGAATGGGTGGCCTGAGGACCTTTGGGTTTTGTCCACGGTGTGGCACTGTAGGCTCCGGCCGTCGCCCTCCAGGAGCTCAGTCGATGCGCAGGAAGACCCTCGCCCTCGCCGGCATGGCCGCCGCCGCGGTCGCTTTTGCCACGACGCCGTCTGCGCAGGCGCCGACGCCGATGGCCGCCGCCGCGAAGGCGGCGGAGGCGGCGCGCACCTACAGTCCGCCCCGGACGCCTTGGGGCCATCCCGATCTCCAGGGCTCGTACACGACGACTGACGAGAACGGCGTGCCGATGGAGCGGCCCGACCAGTTTCCGCCATCGGACGGCGTGTCGGAGCAGGAGTTCCAGCGCATCGTGCGCGAGCGGACCGAGCGCGCCCGCGCCACGGCAGGACGTATCGGCGGCGCCGAAACCGGCGCCGGCCCGTCGCACTGGTACGAGCACCTCGATGCGAAGAACAGCCAGCTGTGGCTGATCTCCGATCCGGCCAGCGGCAAGATGCCGCCGCTGACGCCGGAAGGCGAGAAGCGGCGTGCCGCGTCGTTCGCGGCGCGCCGGCCCGAGCCCAAGAGCTTCGACGACTTCACCCTCTACGACCGGTGCATCACGCGCGGGCTGATCGGATCGATGCTGCCGGTCATCTACGGCAACTCGGCCGAGATCGTGCAGGGTCCCGACTACGTCGCGATCCGCAACGAGATGATCCACGAGACGCGGATCATCCCGCTCACCGGCGGGCCGCGCCCGGCGCCCACGGTCAAGCACCTGATGGGCGTCTCGCGCGGGCGCTGGGATGGGAACGTGCTGGTGGTCGAGACGACCAATTTCACCGACCGCACGGCGATCGGCGTCAACGGCAACGGCATTCCCAACAGCGACGCGCTCACCCTCACCGAACGCTTCATCCCGGTCAACGCCGACCACGTGCGCTGGGAGGTCACGATCAGCGATCCGAAAATGTTCACGCGGCCCTGGACGTTCGGGCTGCCGCTGACGAAGGACGCCAGCCAGCCGGTGTTCGAGTACGCCTGCCATGAGGGGAACTACGCGGTTCGGAACATGCTGACCGGCGCCGCCGCCGAGGCCGCGGCGGGGGCGAAAAAGTAGGGGAAGGGACACGTCATGCGCGCCTGGACGATTGCCGCCCTCGTTACCGTTTCGATGATGACGCCGCTCGCGGCGCAGAAGGCGCCGCTGCGGGTCATCGCCTCGAACGGCGTCAAGACGTTCGTCGAGGCGCTCGTTCCCGCCTACGAAAGGAGCAGCGGCCGCACCGTCGCCGTGACCTACGGCACGTCCTCGGGCCTGGTGAAGGACATCGTCGGCGGCGCGGGCTTCGACGCCGTCATCGCCACCGTGGACGCGGTTGATCAGGTGACCAAGGCCGGCAAGGTGCCGGCAGGGACGAGCACTGTGATCGGCCATTCGTCGGTCGGCCTGGGCGTGCGGCAGGGCACGAAGAAGCCCGCGGCGAAGACCGCCGCCGAACTGAAACGAGTGCTGCTCGAGACGAAGGCGATCACGTACGCGGGCAACGGCGCCAGCCGCCCGCACATCGAGGCGATGTTCGCCCGGCTCGGCATCGCCGAGACCATGAAAGCCAAGACGATTCTCGAACAGGGATCGGAGCGGGCCATCGCCCGCGTGAACGCCGGCGACGCCGACCTGCTGATTACGCTGGTGAGCGAGATCCTGCCGGCCCCGGGCATCGACCTCGTCGGCCCGCTGCCGGCCGAGTTCCGCAGCGACGTCACCTTCGCGGCGGCGGTTGGCGCCGCGGCCGCAGACCCGGCCGCCGCGCGTGCGCTGATCGCGTCGCTGGTCAGCGCCGGGGCAACGCCGGTCCTGCAGCAGAAGGGGCTGGAGAGGTAGGCAGCCCGAGCCGCGTCAAGAGCTCGCCGAAACGCGGGTCCTGGCGCAGCGGCGCGAAGCGCGGTTCCACCGCGACGTGCGCCAGCATCGGATCGCGGTCAAGACGGGCGGTGTCGAGCTCCTCGAACGCCTCCTCCACGCGCCCCAGCCCGACGTAGGCCACGGCCAGCGCGTAGTGCTGGCGATACCCCGGCTGCGACAGCATGCGGGCGACCACCGCTTCGGCGTCGCAGGTGTGGCCGGTGATCGCCTTGGCGTGCGCCAGCCACGCGAGCAGCACCGGATGGTCGGTGAGCGCCGCCGACGCCTCGAGCTCCTGCACCGCGTCGGCGTGCCGGCCCGATTGCAAGTAGGCGGCGGCGAGCACGCGTCGCGCCCGTACGAACTCCGGGTCCATGTCGATGGTGTTGCGCGCGATTTCGATCGCCGCGTCGTAATCGCCTGCGGCATAGGCTACCCACGCGGCGCTGCCGCCCACCACCAGACACAGCGGATCGAGCTCGATGGCGCGGTCGGATTCGCGCACCGCTTCGCGGTGCCGGCCGAGCGCCGAGAGCAGCATCGCGTAGCCGCGGTGCGCGCTCTCCGAGCTCGGGTTGAGTGACAGCGCCTTCACGTAGCTGGCTTCCGCCGCCGCCCAGTCGAAGTCCAGCATGCGCTGGATCTCGGCCAGTGCGAGGTGCGCCTCGTAGAGCGTGCCGTCGATATCGAGCGCGCGCTGCGCGGCCTCGCGCGCCGAGGCGAGCGCCAGCCGCGGCACGTCGCGGTAGTCTTCGGCGCGCGCGACGCGGGCCCGCGCCAGGGCCGCCGCGGCCGGGCCGAAGGACGCGTCGAGCGTCAAGGCCTCTTCGTAGTACGCGATGGCCTGGTCGAGCGCCTGGTCTTCCACTTTGTTCCAGAAGTAACGACCCTTCAGGTACGCCTGATAGGCGGCCGAGGCCGCTGCCGATTGCGTACGGGTGCGCTCGTCCGGCACCAGCTCGGCGGCGAGCGCGCGGGCGATCTGGGCGGCCACGTCGGCCTGCACCGTCAGGCAGTGCGTGAGGTGGCGGTCGTACATCTCGGCCCAGATCTGGGTTTCGCCCGCCGCCTCGATCAAGCGGGCGGTCACCCGCACGCGATCGTCCTCGTGCCGGACGCTGCCTTCGAGCAGGTAGTCGGCGCGCAGCGCTTCGCCGACCTCGCAGGCTCGCAGCGAGGTGCCCTTGAACACGAGCGACGACCAGCGCGCCAGCACGCCGATGCGGCCGCGGCACAGTCCGCCGAGCTGCGAGATCAGCTCCTCGTGGAGCCCATCGCCGAAGTACTCGTGGCGCTCGTCGCCCAGGTTGCTGAAGGGCAGAACGGCGAGGCGGACCCGCGGCGTGCGCGGCTGGGGCACGGCCGGCTCGACCCCCGACGTGGCGGCCGAGGCAACAAAGCGGTAGCCGCGGCGGGGCAGCGTCTCGACGAAGCGCGGGTTGTCGGCGTCGTCGCCGAGCGCCGCGCGCAGGCGCTTCACGGCCGCGTTGAGGCTGTGCTCGAAGTCGACGAACGTGCCGTCGGGCCAGAGCTGCCGGCGCAGCTCCTCCCGCGTCACCACGTCGCCCGGCCGCCGCAGCAGCAGCCGGAGGATTTCGTACGGCTGATCCTGCAGCCGGATTCGCGAGGCTCCCGACCGCAGCTCGCGTGTCCGCTCGTCCAGTTCGAACGACCCGAACCGGATGCCGTCTTCCGACCGTGCTCGCGTGTCCACAGCAGCTCCTTTCGTCGATTATCCGCGTTTCCCGCCGCGAATCGCCGCCCGGTCGCCGGATGTCACCAACATGTCACCTCGATTCATGCCCGGTGCATTGAGGCACTTCCGGCCGCGCGGGACAGTGCCCTCGGCCGGGCGGACAACCCGCCCTGGAGGGGAGGGACACATGCGCGGGTATCGGGGATGGCTGGTATTGACGGTCGCGATCGTGGCCATGAATTGGCGCGCCGGGGCGGCAGAGCTCGCCTGGAAGACGCTGACCGTCCGCGTGTACGACAACGCCGACGTGCCGAAGTCGGCGGTGCGGACGGCGCTCGAGGTGGCGGCGCATACCCTGCGGCCCGCCGACCTCGACGTGACCTGGCTGCCGTGTTCGGCCTCGAGCGGCGGCCGCTGCACGCTGCCGCTCGGGCGTGGCGAACTCCTGGTGCGGCTCGTGCGGTCGCCCCAGGAGACTGGCCGCGAGGACGAGTCGCTGGGCACGGCCCTGATCGACCCGGCCTCCGGCACCGGCGTGCTTGCGACCGTCTACGTCGATCGCGTGGAGCGGCTGGCTCGCGGGTCCAACGGCGACCTCGGCACGCTGCTCGGGCGCGCTATGGCGCACGAGATCGCCCACCTCCTGATGGGGCGCACGGCCCACGCCGGGGCGGGATTGATGCGTCCGCGCTGGACTCGTGCCGAGGTGGCCCGGAACGCGAGGCCGGACTGGAGCCTTGCCGCCGCCGACCTCCGGGTCATTCGCGACCGGCGCGGCATGTAGGGCTGCCTTCGGGCGGCCCAGGGCCGGCTGAAGCCGGCCCCCACGGCTGCCTACGCCGTGCCGCGGACGGCGAGCGCCGCCTTCACCCGGTCGGGCGTGAACGGAATCTCGCGCAGGCGCGCGCCGGTGGCATCGAAGACCGCGTTGCCGATCGCGGCCGCGACAGCGGTGATCGAGGCTTCGCCAGCGCCGTTCGCTTCGGCGGACGGCTGCGGGACGAGCACCAACTCGACGACGGGGGTGCGCGTGCCGACCGCGAAGGTCCGGTACGTGCGCCAGTCGTGCGACGTCACCGCCTGGTCGTTCCACGTCACCTCTTCGAAGAGCGTCCGGCTCATGCCATGCAGCGCACCGCCCTCGAACTGGTTCTTCACGCCGTCGGGATTCGAGATCGGGCCGCAGTCCTGCGCGCCCACGAGCCGGCGCACGGTGATGACCCCGGTGGCCTGATCGACCTCCACGTCGGCGACGATCGACACGTAGCCGTTGTCGCCCTCGTAGAGCACGCACGAGATGCCGCGGCCCTGCGCCGTGCCGGCACGGGCGGCGCCCGTACGCGGCGACGGCCTCGCCTCCCACTGCGCGGCCACCGCGGCCTGGCGCACGACGGTGCGCAAGCGCTCGTCCCGGAGGTGCTTCAGCCGGAACGCCACCGGGTCCGCCTTGGCCGCCGCCGCGAGTTCGTCCATGAACGACTCGTGCGCGAACGTGTTCTGGAAGCGCTCGGGCGCGCGCAGCGGGCCGGTGAAGAACGGCGACACGACGCGATGTGACAGCACGCGCTCGCTCCGTACCGTTCCCGTTCCGTTGCAGACACCGCCGGCGCACCCGGTGACGTACGAGGGTGCCGTGTTCAGATTGTTGCTGAGCGGCGTCGAGGGCGCCGGAGCCGGCGTCCGCGGCGCGGCAGCCGCCGGGGCGAATCCCGCGAGCCAGCCGGTGACGACGTTGCCAGGGCTGTCATAGCCGGGCCGTCCGCCCAGCGCCGGCGACCACGCCTCGTAGTCCCACGCGACGATCGAGCCGGCCGCGTCGATGCCGGCGCGCTGATCGATCACGAACGCGTTGCCGAAGTTCTCCCACGCCATCTCGTCGCGGCGCGTGAGCTGCACCCGCACCGGCCGCCCGACTGCCTGGGAGAGCAGCGCGGCATCGTAGGTCACCGTGTCGGCGCCGTTGATGCCGTAGCAGCCCGAGCCACGGGTGAACACCACCCGCACCGCTTCGGCTGGCAGCCCGAGGAGACGCGCGGCGGTGTCGCGCATGGGGTACACAGCTTGCGTTGCGGACCACAGCGTGGCGCGGCCCGGCTGCACGTCGGCCACCGCGCACGAACTGCCGACCGATCCGTGCATGTGAAACGGATGACGGTAAGTGGCCGTCACCACGGTGCGCGCCCCGCGCAAGGTCTGGTCCACGTCGCCCGAATCGACAAGGCAGGTGTCGCGCGACGCGCGATCGCGCCGGAGGGCGTCGTAGTAGCCGGCCTGCGGCGGAAGGGCAGGACCGGGCGTCCACGTCACCTGCAGCTTCGCCGCGATCTGGGCCGCCTGGAACGGCTTCTCGGCCACGACGCCGATGAAGTTCCTGCGGACGACCACCCGCACCAGCCCCGGCATGCCGCGCACCGACTCCTCGTCCACACGTGCCAGCGTGGCGCCGACCGACGGCGGCCGCACGACCTGGCCGTGCAGCATGCCGGGCACGCGCACCGTCTGCACGTAGTCGAGCTGCGCCGTCACCATCGCCGGAAGGTCGAGCCGCGGTACGGATGTCCCGAGCACTTTCCAGTCGGTCGGGCGCTTGCGTGTCGCGGCCGGGTCGAGCGTCAGCATGAACCCGCGGCCGCCGACCAGGTCGGCATAGGCGAGGCGGCGCGACGGATCACTGCTCACGAACACCGCACCGTCGCCCGTGGCCAGGCTGGAGACCGGTGCCGAGAGCCGATCCGACGCCAGCCGGACGAGCGCCTGGCGCGCGGTCGCGCAGGCGAGCGCGAGGTTGGCGTGGTTGAAGTTGGCCGGGTGCGACTGCGCGCCGGACGTCGTGCCCTGATCGGGGGTGACCGCCGTGTCGCACATCGTGAGCGTGACGCGCGAGAGTGGCACGTCGAGCTCCTCGGCCACGAGCTGCACCTGCGCGGTGAAGAGACCCTGTCCCAGCTCGCACTTGCCGGTGTAGGCGACGACGCGGCCGTCCGCGGCGATGGCGATCCACGCATCGAGGGCCGCGGAGCTGCGGCCGTTGATCCCCTGCGCCGAGAGTCGAGAATCGGGCCCGGCGTAGCGCGCGGCGCCGAAGGCCACGACCAGCGCGCTCGACTGCTGCAGAAAGCGGCGCCGGGCGAGGCCGGCCGCGCCGAGCGCGCGGCGCGCGTCGGATGTGAGCCGCGGCGTCACGCCCGCCTCGCAGCCGCGTAGCGGTGAATGGCGCGGCGCATCCGGTTGTGGCCGAAGCACCGGCACAGCACGCCGGCGAGGGCGCGGTCGATGTCGTCGTCAGTGGGCGCGGGCGTGCGATCGATGAGCGCCTTGGCGCCGAGGATGACCCCGCTCAGGCAGAAACCGCACTGCGACGCCTGCTCGTCGATGAAGGCCTGCTGAATCGGGTGTGGCCGCTCGATCGTGCCCAGGCCGTCGAGAGTGGTGATCTCGGTCTTCTGCACCGCCTCGACCGGCGTGACGCACGAGCGAATCGCCTGCCCCCGCACGATCACGGTACAGGCGCCGCACTGCCCAAGGCCGCAGCCGAACTTGGGACCCTTGAGCGCGAGGTCGTCGCTGAGCACGAAGAGGAGCGGAGTGGCCGGGTCCACGTCCACCGCGTGGCTGCGGCCGTTGACGAGCAGCGTCATCTGACTCATGAGCTGAACTCCCGTGTTCGCGCAGTGTCGCACAGTCCCGGAAGGTCAGGCGGTGTGACCGCCGCTCGTCTTACCGGCTGGAGCAGCCGCGAGGGAGGCTGAACCGGGTAAGTACCGCGCTGGCGTCCGGCGGGCGCTGCGCCGTCGAGATGACGAGCCGGACCATCGACGAGGCGCCGCAGGCGAAGTAGCTGACGGTGCTGCCGCCGACCGCGATACCCCCGACGGCCGTGCCGCCGAGGGAGAGGGCGCCAATCGCCAGCCCGCCGAAAGCGCTGACGAGTCCGATCGAGAGTCCGCCGATGCTCACGATCCCGGCGGCGAGGCCGCCAATCGCGACGACGCCGCGGGCGTAGCCGCCAATCGCGAGCACGCCGGACGCTCGATCGCCGATGGCGATGATGCCGCGGGCGTGACCCCGCATCTGCCCCCGTCCCGGATCGGAGCCGAAGGAGATCTCGTACAGCGGCATGGAGCTAATCGACCAGGTGGCGCGGCGCCGGATGCCGTTCGGCGGCAGGAGAGTGCGCGCGCGAAGCGCGGCGATCTGCGCGTCGAGCTCGTGGACTTGCTGTTCGAGTTCGGCGCGACGCATGAAGTCCGGCGATGGTATCGCGGGCCGTCCGTCCGGTCGAGCTAGGAAAGCCCCTGTACCTTTTTGGGCACCGCTGTAATTCCTTGGGAAGCGCGGTTGGCTATGGTGTGCACGTACGTGCAGCGGGCGAGCCGAAGCCCGCCATCTGCGTCGTTCGTGTCCCGTGACTACTCGCCGCCTTGGCGCGGCACTTGTGTGGCGGTGCCCTTGAGCCGCGGCAGCAGCTCGCACGGCGTCGGGCTCCACTTGGCGGCCGTAGCTTCCTTCTTGAAGTTCGAGCTCACCTGATACCAGCCGCTCAAGTAGGTCGGATCGTCGACCTGCGTCTTGAGCACCAGCCACTGCGCACCGTCGGGTGCCGGCACCACGTCCAGGTACTCGGTGACGACCGCTTTCTCGCTCACTGGTACGCCGTTCTGCCGGAGGTATTGCGGCAGCAGGTTGGTGGTGACGATCTTCAACCCGCCGGCGCGCGGCCCCGCGGCCTCGCCGCCTGCGCGTCCGCCGCGCGCGCCCGCGGCTGGGGCGCCCGCCGGCGGTGCACCGGCCCGTGCCCCGGCGGCCGGCTGTCCGACCGGGCCGCCCCGGCCCGGCGCCGGCAGATCGATCCACTCGCCGATCGCGTGCCCCTGCAGGCTCCGCGCGCCGGGCGCCTTGGTCTTGTCGAAGTAGACGAGGCGCGACTGCGTGCCGAGGTCGAAGTCGAGCTTCATCGTGTTGTCGTCGACCCAGGAGATCTGGAGGCGCGTGGGCAGGCGGTGGATCGCGGCGGCGCCGAACCCTTTGCACTGCTGGCCGGCCTTCACGTCCGCCTCGGGGTTCCACTGCCGCGCCAGGCGATCGCCGTCGGCGTTGAGCGGCACGCCGGTGTAGTCGCCGACGATCGGCGTGACGAACCGCCACTGCCAGTCTTCAGTGATCACCGACGCCCACGTGCCGGCCATGTCGATCGGCGCGGCCACGCGCGCGGCTGGTGGCACGACCGCGGGCGGCGGCGCCCCCTGTGCCTGCTGCGCCGCCACGCGCGCGCCGGCGGCCCCAGCCAACGCGGCGGCGACAACCACCCCGTGGAAGAAGTGTCGCATCAGTCCACGACCTCGCCCGGCTTGTTGCCCCAGCTCCAGCCGTCCGACGGCCGTTCGATGAACATCATCAGCAGGCGGTGATCCATGGCGTTGCGGCCCGGGCGTCCGGTGATGCGTACCTTGTCGCCGATCTTGAGCGTCTTGCCGTCCACGCCGGCGGTCCGCAGCTGCGCCGCGCCGCCCCATTCGATCGCGTAGCGCTGAATCTCACCCTTCTCGTCCTTGGCCTCGACGTGGACCCACGAGTGCGGGCTGCGGATCATGACCTGCACCAGCTCGCCCTCGATCTTGTGCTCGGTGTTCGACTGGTAGACCGCCACCTGCGAGTGGTGGGCTGAGAGGCTGCTGGCGCCGAGGGCCAGGCCCGCGACGACGAGGGCCGCGACGTTCCGGTTCATGTGACGTCCTCCTGACGCTCGGCGGAGGCTGACGCCCCGCCCGACATGGTTCATCGACACCTAATTCGACCCGCGACGCGGCGGCGTCTCGGACTGGCTCAGCGAGCGATAGACGGCCTCGACGAACTGGTCCGTGGTCCAACCCGGCGTCGCGAACAGCCCGTCGTACTCGAGGGTGGGCCGTGTGGCCTTCACCTGGGCAAGGGTCATCTTCTTTTTAATCATCTCCTGGACGCGGTCCTTCACCATGGTCATCCAGTTGCGGTAGTCGTCCACGTCCGACTCGTTGCACAGCCGGCCGCTGCCGGGAATCACCATCGTGCCACCCTGCTCGTTGAAGCGGGGGACGGTGATGTCGAGGATGCGGTTGAGCGCGTCGAGATGGCCCTGAATGCCGCCGCCGCGCTTCTCGTCGATGATCGGGTAGGTGGTGGTCGAGAAGAGCTTGCCGGACGCAATCACGTCGGAGCCGCGGAAGAACACCATCAGATCGCCGTCGGTGTAGGCGCTCGGCTGGAAGAGGATCTCGATCGGTTCGCCGTTGAAATAGATCTCCTTCTTCTCCGTGAAGAAGGTGGAGGTGGGCAGCATCTCCTGCGGCAGCTCGGTTTCACCCGCGGCCGTGCCGTTCATGCGGTTGAGCGTGTTCTCGTGAGCAATCAGCTTCGCCGTGCCGCCGCCGCCGCCACCGGGCGGCGCCAGCTTCATCATGGCGGCGTTGCCCCCCGCATGTTTTGGATTCATGCTCGTGTTGATCAGATACCGCAGCGGCCGGTCGCCGAACCGGTCGCGCAGCGTCTGCGTGATGCGATCGCTCCACTCCGCCGGGCCGGAATCCACGAGCAGGATGCCGTCGTCGCCGACCTGGGCGACGATGTTCACGTCGCCGAGGTTCAACAGGTAGATATTGCCCTGCACGGGCAGCACCCCGACCTCGCCGGCCGCGGCCGCCTTCGGCGCGGGACGTACCATGCGTTCGGGGGGACGTGAGGGCAGTTGATGTTGCGCAGCGGCCGGCAGGGCCGGGGCGCCGGCCGCCAGGGCGAGCGCCGCGGCTGCGGCGCCGAGACGGGACACGCGCGGGAATGTGAGCGACATCGCCGGCCCCATTACTTCGCCGCCGGCGTGGCCGGCATCTCCGCCATCAGCTTTCGCAGCTTCGGCAGGTATTCCGGATACGAGGCTTCTTTGAAGCCCTGCGTCGACTCGTACGGCACGCCCAGCGTGTCGGCGAACTCGCGGTGCTCGGTGCCGAAGGGCCATGCGGGCACGTAGCCCTTGGGCCACGTCGCGACCTCGTCGACGATCTCGAAGCCGAATCCGGGCGCTCCGACGTTCTGCGTCGGATTGAGCTGGAAGTCGGTGGTACGGGCGAGCACTTCCTCGAGGTAGACCGGGTCTTCGGTGAACTGCATGATGGTGAGCTCGGTCCCGTGGCGGATGAAGTACTCGGTCATCTTCGACTTCACGCTCGACGGCACGCCATTGCGGCGGTGGTAGCCGTACTTCATGTGCGTGGTGGTCACGACCAGCATGCCGCGCTCGCAGCGGCCGGTGGAGAAGCCGTCCCAGGTGTACTCGGCGTACTCCGGCGGGTGTGACCGCCCGTCCATCCAGATCGTCCGGTCGTTGCGGCCGTAGACGCCGGCGACGGTGTAGCCGATGAACTGGCGCGTCGTGGGATCCACGAACTTGGCGATGCGCACGTTCGGGCCCGGGCCGCGCATGATGTACATCGCCGGGTGGGGAAGGGCCTGCTGCGTCGGCAGCGACAGCAGCGACGCGCTCCAGTGACGGGCGAACTGCCGCCCGGCGTCGTTGAGCGCGAAACCGGTGTAGTCGCCGAGGTTCGTGCCGAGGAGCACGCGGTCTTCCGTGTCTTCCCGGGAGCGCGCGCCCCATTCACCCGAGACATCGCAGTTGGTCTGCAGCGCCGGTGCCGCTGCTGCGGGCGCCGCCGGCTGCTGCGCCGAGAGCGACACAGCGGCGGCCGCCAAGGCGCCCGCCACGACTGCCGCCAGTTGAACCCGTGTGTTCATGTTCTCTCCCAACTCACTCGTAGGGGCCGCCTTCCGGCGGCCCAGGGCCGGGCCGGCTAAAGCCGGCCCCTACTCCTGCGCCGGCGGCGCGCCGCCGTTGTACGCGGTGATCACGAGCGCCGGCGCCCCGCCCTGTCCCCAGACCGACATGGTGGCCGCCGCCGCGAAGACCGCCGCCGCCATGCCGCTCCCTGCTGCTGCCCGTCGCCTCATGCCTTCTCCTTCGGTGGATCCGCCCGCTCTTACTACGAACGCTACCCCCAGCTCGTTGCGCTGACCTGGAGCCGGGGGCGAAGCCGGCTAGTTCTCTTCCGCCGGCCTCGGCGCAGCCGGCAGGCCGCCGCCAGGGGTGGCGCCTTCCTGCGCCGCCCGGCGCGGGCGGACGATCCCCTTGGCGACGTCGGCGGCGATCGCCGCGTCCTCGGCGCGTTCGGCGCTGAGCGAGTTCTTCACCGCGCCGTTCCCCTCGTGGCATTCGTAGGGCAGGATCACGCCCCCCGAGAGCGGCGTGAGCGGCATCGACATCGTGAACGGCGCTTTGTAGGTGACGGGGTCGTCCACCGTGAACTGGTACTGGATGACGTCGTCGGCCACGCGGCGGAAGCGCTCGGTGATCACCATCCGGTCGCTGTGGCGCAGCCCGTTGCCGTTGCCGCCGATGCTCGTCTTGTCGGTCAGATTGGTGGTCTCCACCACCAGTTCGTCGCCTTCCCACCGTGCCCGCGAGTCGCCGAGGTACTGCCGGATGTTCTGGGAGAGGTGCGGCCGCCCGTCGGTATAGAAGACGCGCGTGTCGTGGATCATCTCGTAGCTGAACGCCACCATGCCCGGCCCCTGCACGATGCGGTTGCCGTTGCCGTAGATGACGCGGAGCACCGAGCCGACGATGCCGCGGGTGATGCAGCGGTCGTAGAGCGTGAAGTCCTCGAAGGTGTTGAAGGGCCCGTTGCCGAAGGTGCCGCGGTCGCGCGATGCGCGCCGCTTCTCGGCGTCGGGCGTGACGCCCGGCTGCCGGCCGTCGGGCGGATCGACGATGAGCGAGGTCTGGCGGAACGCGCGCGTGGCGTAGTCGTTGCGGAACGAGCCCACGGCGCTTTCGCCGCGCCGGACGCCGTCCGACACCTGCTTCTGGCGGGCCGCCCATTCCTCGTCGGTCTGATAGAGCCGGTTGCCGAGAGTGGCGGGCCGCTCGCGCGGGATGCCTGCGGTGTCGTCGCTCGACCATACGCCCTGCAGATCGGGGTCACCCCATGGCGTCCGCGGCACCGTGTAGGGAATCGGCGCGCCGTCGTTGTAGGCCGTGATCACCAGCGGCGGCGCGGCCGGCTTTTGTGTCGAGACAGTGAACGGCATGAGCGCGACGAGCCCGGCTGCGGCGGCGGTTGCGATGACGACCCGTCGACCCTTCATGCTCGGTCCCTCCCTCGGTGTTTTCCACGCCCTAAGCCTCGAGCCCTGAGCCCTGAGCCTTCTAGTTCCCCTCGACCGGTGGCGCCTCGGGACGGTTCGGCACGTTGACCTGAATCGCACGACGCGGCCGCGTGATGCCGTTGGCCAGGTCGTCGGCGATCGCCTTGTCTTCGGCCCGTTCGGCGCTCAGCGCGTGTTTCAGCCCGTAATTGCCTTCGTGGCATTCGTAGGGCAGCAGCATCTCGCCGCGCAATGGTGTCAGCGGCATCGAGATCGTGAAGGGTGCGGCGTAGGTCCTGGGATCGTTCACCGTGACTTCGTACTGGACGATGTCGGCACCGACGCGCGTGATCCGCTCGGTCATCGTCAGGTCGCCGCTGTGCCGCAGCCCGTTGCCGTTGGGACCGATGCTCGTCTTGTCGGTGAAGTTGGTGGTCTCGACGATCAGCGTGTTGCCCTCCCAGCGGCCGCGCGAATCGCCGAGAAACTGCCGCACGCCTGCGCTCAGATGCGGCCGGCCGTCGGTGTAGATCACGCGCGTGTCGTGCACCATCTCGTAGCTGATGATGACCATGCCCGGCGCCTGCACGATGGTGTTGCCGTTGCCGTAGGGCACCGGCAGCACGCCGCCGACGATGCCGCGGGTGATGCACCGATCGTAGAGGGTGAAGTCCTCGAAGGTGTCGAAGGGGCCGTCGCCGAACGTGCCGCGGTCGCGCGACGCGCGCCGGGTTTGCGCATAGGGCGTGAACGCGGGATAGCGGCCGTCCGCCGGGTCGACGATGAGCGAGGTCTGGCGCCAGGTGCGGGTGCCGACGTCGTTGCGGAACGAGCCCACATCGTTGTCGGCGCGCTGGCGGGCCGCCGCGTCGCGCTGGCTGCGCTCGGCATATTCCTGATCGTTCAGATAGAGGCGGTTGCCGAACTGCTGAGGCCTGACGGTCGGCACGCCGCGCATGTCGTCGCTCGTCCAGGTGCCCTGCAGGTCGGGATCGCCCCAGGGGGTTCGCGGCGGCGTGTAGGTGACGCTCGCGGCCCCATCGAGCGCCGTCAAGGCCAGGTGGGGAGTCTTGCCCTGGGCGGCCGCCGGCAGCGGCAGGAGCGCGAGCACGGACACGAGCGCGCCGACGGCACCGAGTCCACGACGCCAGTTCCTGGTCATGCGAGGCTCCTTGGGGTCCCGGCCTTCGCGCCCGCCGGGCGTCCGCGGCCCAGGTCGGTCCGCGAGTGGCGCGTATTATACGGTGATCGAATAAGCGGGGGAGGCGTGCGCCTGCGCCAGGCCGGGGCGTTGCGAGCCTTACGGTACAATCCGCCCCGGCCGGGCGGCCTCGTCCGCCGGTTGCCGACCGCGCCGTGGGGCGCGGGCGGCCATCACGAAGGGACGTGCATGCGCAGATTTCGAGGGGCTTTCCTGGTCGTCGTCCTGCTCGCCGCGGCGGGCGTGGTGTCGCTCATCGCCCAGTCCGGGGCCCGCGGGGACGCAGCGAAGGCCAAGCCCTACACCACCTGGACGGCGTACGGCGGCGGCGCCCATTCGGCGCAGTTTACGGCGTTGAGCCAGATCAACAAGACGAACGTCTCGCAGCTCCAGGTCGCCTGGACCTATCCGGTCACCGGCACGATCGTGTTCAACCCGATCGTGGTTGACAACGTGATGTTCGTGCAGGGGACCAGCAATGCCATCGTGGCCCTGGATGCGGCCACCGGCAAGGAGATCTGGACCCATCCGAACCAGGGAGGCATCGGCGCCCGTGGCCTGAACTACTGGGAAAGCCCGGACCGGTCGGATCGCCGGCTCATCTATCTGAACGCCGGCAACATCACCGCCATCGACGCTCGCACCGGCCAGACCATTACCTCGTTTGGTAACAATGGCCGCGTCGACCTGCGCACGGCGCTGTGGCGCGATGTCCGCAACCCGCTGCAGACCAGCAACCCGGGCCGCATCTTCGACGACGTCATCATCATGTCGCTGCCGGCGCAGGGTGCCGGCTACGAGGCCAACCCGGCCGACGTGCAGGCGTACGACGTGCGTACCGGGAAGGTGCGGTGGGTGTTCCACACCATTCCGCTGCCGGGCGAGTTCGGCTACGACACGTGGCCAGATGGCGCCTTCAAGACCGCGGGAGGCGTGCACAACTGGTCTGAGATGACCGTCGACGAACAGAACGGTATCGTCTTCATCCCCACGGGCACCGGGCGGTTCGACTTCTACGGCGGCAACCGCCATGGCGCGAACCTCTTCGCCAACAGCATCGTGGCGCTGGACGCGCGCAAGGGCACGCGGCTGTGGCACCAGCAGCTGGTCCACCACGACCTGTGGGACTTCGACCTGCCGCAGGCGCCGAAGCTGCTCACGATCCGGCAGAACGGCCGCAACGTGGACGTGGTGGCGCAGGCCACGAAGATGGGGTTCGTATTCGTGTTCGAGCGCAAGACGGGACGTCCGATCTTTCCGATCGAAGAACGGCCGGTGCCGCAGACCGACGTGCCCGGCGAGGTGAGCTGGCCGACGCAGCCGTTCCCCACCAAGCCGGCGCCGTTCGCCCGCCAGGCCTTCACCGAGAAGGACATCAACCCCTTCCTGCCGCCCGCCGAGCTCGAGGCGATGCGCCAGAAAGTGCGGAACTCACGCAACGAGGGGCTGTACACGCCCCCGAGCCTCCGCGGGTCGGTCTCGATGCCCGGGCACAACGGCGGTGCCAATTGGGGCAGCGGCGCCGTGGACCCGATTCGCGGCGAGATGTACATCGTCTCCAAGAACATGCCGGTGATGCTGCGCCTGGTGCGCAGCAACGAGGAGCCGACGGCCGGCGGCGCACTGGGCGGTGGACCGCCGAGCCCGATCATCTCGCCCGCCGAGGAAGCCAAGCTCATTGCCGAGGCGAAGGAGGCGCTCGCCAAGGGCCCGGTGCGCTACACCTCGCCCTACGACTTCATGCTCAGCCCGTCCAACGCGATGACCGCGATCGGGCCTCCGTGGTCGCAGCTCACCGCGTATGACCTGAACACCGGCGAGATCAAGTGGCAGGTGCCGGATGGCGGCGTCGCGCCGCCGCCGGGATCGAACGTCGACATCCCGGCCGATTCGGGCTCGCACATGCCGCGCGGCGGTCCGCTCGTAACGGCCGGCGGTCTCGTGTTCGTCGCCACGGCGTCCGACCGGACAGTTCGCGCCTACGACCGCGACAACGGCAAAGTGGTGTGGAAGACCGATCTGCCGACCGGCTCCGAAGGCGTGCCCGCGTCGTACGACGTCAACGGGCGGCAGTTCATCGTGTTCCCGGTCGCCGCGGGCACCGGCGGGTTCTCGATCCGTTGGGGCGGACCCGGCCCGGCTGCGGCTCCGGCGCCCGCACCAGGCGGCCCCGAGGGCGCGGCCGCCGCGGCACAGGGCCGCGGCCGTGGCGGGCGTGCGGGTGGACCGCCTCCGCTCCAAGGCTCCTATATCGCCTACGCGCTGCCGCAGAAGTAGAGCGGCCCGGCCTCGTCCGTGCAAGGGGTGTCGGCGATCGCCGCCCCTATAATCGACCCGCAGCCGTGCTCGCGCCGGGTACTCGCCTCGGTCCCTACGAAATCCAGACTCCGCTCGGTGCCGGCGGGATGGGTGAGGTGTACCGCGCCCGCGATACCCGGCTCGACCGTCCGGTCGCGATCAAGATTCTCCTGCCGCACCTCGCCGAGTCGCCCGAGTTTCGCGCCCGCTTCGACCGCGAGGCGCGCGCGATCTCCCGCCTCAACCATCCGCACATCTGCACGCTCCACGACATCGGGGAAACGCCGGGCGAGAACGGCACGCCGGTCGGGTACCTGGTCATGGAGCTGGTCGAAGGCGAGACGCTCGCCGCGCGGTTGGTGAACGGCCCTCTGCCGCTCGATCAGGCGCTGGCGCTGGCGGCGCAAATGGCCGCGGCCCTCGATCGCGCGCATCGGGCCGGCATCGCCCACGGCGATCTGAAGCCGGGCAATGTGATGGTGACGAAGGCGGGCATCAAGCTCCTGGACTTCGGTCTCGCGCTGCCGTCGGCCGCGCCGCTCGCCAGAGGATGGTCCGACGCCGACACGGGGACCGCTGTCGCCGGCACGTCCGGCCAGGTGTTCGGCTCGTTGGGCTATCTGGCCCCTGAACAGCTCGAGGGGGCGCCGGCGGACGCGGGCAGCGACGTGTTCGCGTGCGGCGCGGTCATCTTCGAGATGGTGACCGGGCGACCGGCGTTCGCCGGCGACACGCAGGCCGCCGTGATTGCGGCCGTCATGCGACAGACGCCGCCGGCACCCTCACAACTACGGCCGTCGGTACCGCCGGGCCTGGATCGACTGGTGGCGGCGTGCCTGGCCAAGGATCCGGCGGAGCGCTGGCAGAGCGCCGGCGATCTCGCCCGGGAGCTCGTGTGGCTGTCCGATCCCGTGCGGCAGGTCCGCGGCTCGAACCGGCACCGCTTGGGCCCATGGCTTGCTGCGGCCGCGGCAGTCGTACTCGCGGCGATCGCGGGCGCCGCCGGCTGGTTCGCCGGCACAAGGGAGAGCCCCGGGCCGGTCGTGCGCTCCTCCGTGCTGCTGCCCGCCGGACTGCGCTTTCCCGTCGCGCGCACGATTGGCGGAGGTGGACGGATGGCGCTCTCGCCCGATGGCCGGCGCATGGCCTTTATCGCGATCGACGCACATGGCAACCAGACGCTGTGGGTGCGCGCGCTCGACTCGCTCATGGCCACGTCGGTGGCCGGTACCGACGGCGCGTCCTCACCGTTCTGGTCACCCGGCTCGGACGCGATCGCGTTCTTTGCGATGGGGCAGCTCAAGATCGTGGGCCTGGCCGGCGGCATGCCGACGCCGCTCGCGTCGCCGGCCCTCGACGCGACCGGCAGTTGGAGCCGCGAGGGCGTGATCCTCTTCACCCCCGCGGCTAATGCCGCGATCCATCGCGTGCCCGCCACCGGGGGCACGCCCATCGCGGTGACCGTGCTCGACACGTCCGCCGGCGATCTGCTGCACCGCAGCCCGTTCTTCCTGCCCGACGGCCGGCATTTTCTCTACGTCGCCGTCGCACCCCGCGAGCAGGGGGCGACCGGGCCGCGCGCGCTGTACGTGGGATCGCTCGACCGTGCTGAGGCGCCACGCTTGCTCGTGGACCGCGGGTCGATGGCGATGTACGCTGGCGGGCACCTGCTGTTCGTGCGCGACAACCGGCTGCTCGCACAGCCGTTCGATGTCGACGGCCTGAGCCTGAGCGGCGAGGCGCGTCCGGTGGCGGAGCAGGTGGCGTTCGTCGGGTCCGGCTCGGCGGCGTTCAGCGTCTCGTCGACGGGCACGCTGGCGTATCAGCCTTCCGACACCGGATCCCAGCTGGTCTGGTTCGATCGTGCGGGGCGGCAGCTGGGCGTGCTCGGCGACCCGGCCGAGTACGGCGACGTCGAGCTCTCGCCCGA
>Ga0070675_100001033_pt1 | contig 20028 bp, 14 predicted proteins | sample KBSM43metaG_FD_65343 | JGI IMG/M metagenome (GOLD analysis project Ga0070675, IMG submission 65343) | Miscanthus rhizosphere microbial communities from Kellogg Biological Station, Michigan, USA - KBS M4-3 metaG | ecosystem: Host-associated > Plants > Roots > Rhizosphere > Soil ... | reverse complement strand
ACCGTCGTCTGGTTCGATCTACGGCTGCTCGGCGCGACGATGCGCACGCGGCCGGTGGCAGAGGTTTTTCGTGACTTGAAAGGGTGGATGATTGCGGGGTTCAGCCTGATGTTTCTGAGTGGCGCGCTGCTATTCACGGCTCACGCTGCGAAGGCGTACGCCAATAACTACTTCCGCGCGAAGATCGCGCTGATCGTTCTGGCGGGAGTCAATACTGCGGTCTACCATGTGACGATCGATCGGCGCCGAGCGGAGTGGAGCGATGCGGCGGTTCCGCCACTGGCAGCCCGCGCCGCCGGGCTGGTCTCGCTGGTATTGTGGTTTTCCGTCATCGCGGCGGGCCGAATCTTCGCGTACGACCTGTGAGGCCGATGGTGTGGGCAACGCTTCAACCTTTCGTGGATTGGCTGGGATCGAGCGAATTCGCGCAATGGCTCGGACAATCGACGAATCGCATCGCCGGGCTTTTCGTGGTCCATCTGATCGGCCTCACACTGCTTCTCGGCGGAACGCTGGTAATTGGCCTTCGCCTGCTCGATATCGGCCTGCGGTCGCAGCCCGTCGCGGGCCTTGCCCGCGACATCGCGCCCTGGCGGATGGCTGGACTGATTCTGAGCGTCATCAGCGGCGCACTGATTTTCACGGGTGGCGCAGTGAGCTATTTCGAGGGACCGTGGTTCCGCTGGAAGATGGCCCTTCTCACCATCGCTTTGGTTTTCAACTTCACCGCGTTTCGCATTGTGGCGTATGCCGACGAGGGCCGCTTCAATCCCTGGCTGCGACGCGCCATGGGCGGGCTGACGCTCCTGCTATGGTTCAGCGTCGGTGTGGCAGGACGCGCGATCGGATTTTTCTAGGAGGAATGAATGAGACGGAATTTGAGTTCGATTCTGGCAGTTCTGGCCCTAGTGTCCTTCGCCAGTTTGGCCGCTGCCCATCACGGGACTTCCATCACATACGAAATGGACAAGACGATTACCGTGAGCGGAACCGTCGTGGAGTTCGACTTCGGCTATCCCCACCCGTCGCTGTTCTTCGACGTTACGGATGAGAAGGGACAGGTCGTGAAGTGGGGAGCGGAGTTCCTTCCGACACCGGCGGCTTTGAAAAATCTGGGATGGAACAAGGAAACCATCAAGTTTAACGACAAGGTCGTTCTCGGCTGCCATCCCTCGAAATCGGGCAAGCCGGTGTGTGCCCTCGCCAGTATTTCGATCAACGGCAAGCCGGTTAATGTTGGAGGAGGTCCGGGCGTGGCACCGGGCGGCGCTCCGCAACGCGGAGCCCCGGCCGCAGCGCCTGCGACTCCAGCCGGCGGCGCGCCGCGCGGCCAGCGTCAGTAAGAAGGAGCACGACATGAAGGGTATAACGCTATTCCTACTTCTCTCGGCGGTGGCGCTCCCGGCGGTGGTATCCGGACAAAATGCGAAATTCGATCCGCACGACCTGACCGGTAAGTGGGTTCGCAATTCGAACAATCAAGGGTTCGCCAGCGTGCCGGAGAGCGGCCGTGGCAACTTTCCGGAAGCGCCATTCACGCCCGCTGGCAGGGCTGCCTACGAGAAAAACTATCCAGGCTACGGACCCCGAGCCAACGCGACGCTGCGCAACGATCCGATGGGATCGTGCGATCCTCTCGGCATCCCGAGAAATCTGAATGCGGAAGTCGTGTCATCACATAACTGGTGGGAGATCACATCGGCGCCGGATCGCTTGATTCAATTCTTCGAATGGCACCACGAATACCGCGTGATCTATACAGATGGACGCAAGCTTCCTGACGTCAATGCGACGCTGGATCCGAAGTGGAACGGGTATTCGGTCGGGCGATGGGAAGGCGATACGTTCGTCGTGGATTCCATCGGATTCGACGAAAGAACATGGCTCGATAAGTTCGGCTACCCCCACACTGACGAAATGAAGCTGCAGGAGCGGTATCGTCGCGTGGATGCCAATACTCTCGAACTGACCATGGTTCTGACCGACCCGCAGTACTACACGAAGCCGTTTGAAAGCGATCGGAAGGTCTTCAAGCTAAACGCTCTTCAGTTCGAAAAGCCGTGGGACGAACAGATCTACTGCGTGCCGTCTGAAGAGCAGAAGTTCAACCGGCTGATTCGCGATCCCGCGAGCGGAAAGTAACAGCGTCTGGTCAAAGCCACACCACAAGCATGCCGCATTTACCGACGTGCTCTTGACCAGACGTCTTCGACTTCACCCCGTCCCTGAACTGTCAACCGGACCGGACGGTTTGATGGTCGCGGCGACCGCAACATCGGCCGCCGCACCATTTCATCGCCGAAACACAAGATTCCTTCGCTGAGGCGTGAGTTCCTTAAATCTCTCTCAGGCCGTCTGGCAGTCCTTGCGCAGAGGTATACTCTGCGACCGAATGCCCGATAATTACTTCGATTCCACAGACGCATCCATTTACGACGTGCCTGCGTTTGCTCCCGGACCGCAAGGGAAGTTGCCTCTTAGCGAAACGATGCTTCGCGAGAGGCCATCCGGGGATCTCTTTGGATGGACGCAGAACGCCGGAATGGGCTGGGAGCCCGCGAAACTTGGCGGCAGGGAATTCCTTATTCTCTCCACGCACGGGGGTGTGCGCGCACCGGACGGCACGCCGATCGCACTCGGATACCACACGGGACACTGGGAAGTTGGGCTGCTCGTCGAAGCTGCGGCGAAAACATTCAAGGAGAGTGGCGCGATTCCATTTGCAGGAGCCTGCACGGATCCCTGCGACGGCCGATCGCAGGGGACCACCGGCATGTTCGACAGCTTGCCGTATCGGAACGATGCCGCCACGATCTTTCGTCGCCTGATCCGCTCGCTTCCGACCCGGCGCGGCGTGTTGGGAGTCGCGACATGCGACAAGGGCCTGCCCGCAATGATGATGGCTCTGGCGAGCATGCACGATCTTCCGACGGTTCTCGTGCCCGGCGGTGTGACTCTTCCTTCGCAGTCGGGAGAAGACGCCGGCCTCGTGCAAACCATCGGCGTGCGTTTCGCGCATGGAGAACTCACGATGGAGCAGGCCGCGGCGCTCGGCTGTCGTGCGTGCGGATCGCCAGGTGGCGGCTGTCAGTTTTTGGGGACTGCGGCGACATCACAAGTTATCGGCGAAGCGCTCGGCCTGTCGCTGGGGCATTCTGCCCTCGCTCCTTCCGGCCAACCGATCTGGCTCGACATGGCCGGCCGAAGCGCACAGGCATTGCTTGCGCTCGAAGCCCGCGGATTGTGCACGCGCGATATCCTGACCTCCGCATCGCTGACCAATGCGATGGTCATTCACGCAGCGTTTGGCGGTTCGACGAATCTAATCCTGCACGTGCCGGCTATCGCGCACGCCGCCGGCTTGCCGCGTCCCGTTGCAGCGGACTGGGCGCGCATCAACCGGGCAGTACCGCGTCTGGTCGACGCTCTTCCGAACGGCCCGCGGAATCATCCGACAGTGCAGGTGTTTCTTGCGGGTGGTGTTCCCGAGGTGATGCTGCACTTGCGCGAGGCCGGTCTGCTTGAAACAAAAGCGCTGACAGTCAGCGGAGCCACACTTGATGAACAGCTCGATCAGTGGGCAGGCTCGCAACGCCGGGTTCTCCTTCGGCGCCTTTTACACGAGCGCTACGGAATCGATCCCGGGCACGTCATCCTTTCGCCTGAAGCGGCCCGCCGTTCCGGCATGACACCGACTGTTTGTTTTCCTGCGGGCAACCTGGCCCCCGAGGGTGCCGTAATCAAAAGCACGGCGATCGATCCCAGTGTGATCGATGCTGACGGTGTCTATCGGAAAGTGGGCCCCGCAAAAGTTTTCCTGACGGAGCCCGATGCGATTGCTGCGATCAAGGACAAGCGCATCCAGTCCGGCGATGTGATGGTGCTCGCCTGCCGCGGTCCCATGGGCGCAGGGATGGAAGAGTGTTTTCAGCTCACCTCCGCCCTGCGATATACCAGCTTCGGAAAGCATATCGCGCTGCTGACGGACGCGCGTTTCAGCGGAGTCTCCACCGGAGCTTGCATCGGCCACATCTCACCGGAAGCGCTTGCCGGTGGCCCGATCGGCAAGTTGCGCGATGGCGACATCGTCGAGATCGTTATCGATCGCACAAGCCTCGACGGTTCTGTGAACCTGGTCGGCGCTGGAGATCGTCGCTTCAGCGCAGAAGAAGGCGCGCGCATTCTTGCCGCACGACCGCCCCGCGAAGACCTGGCGGCAGATGCCTCTCTACCGGCGGACACGCGTCTTTGGGCTGCGCTGCAGGACGCGAGTGGAGGCACATGGGGCGGTTGCGTTTATGATGTCGACGCAATTCTAAAAGTTCTGGCAGCGGGAAAACGCGCCCTTCGAGATAACGAGAGACAGGAGAACTGATGGCGGAAGCGAGAGAAGCAAAGGCGGACGCGACGTTCGTGGCGCCGCATCCGGGTTCTCCGGACATGCCGCGCTGGGATACCGGCGAACTGATCGACGCGCCACGCTTCACCTGGAAGAACTGGTTCGCGATGCTGGGGCCAGGACTCGTTCTCGGCGGCGCATCGATTGGAGGCGGTGAGTGGCTGCTCGGACCGAAAGTTACAGCGCTTTACGGCGGCGCGTTGCTGTGGCTGACAACGCTGAGCGTGTTGGCCCAGGTGATCTACAACATCGAGATCAGCCGTTACACCCTGTACACGGGCGAGCCGATCTTCACGGGAAAATTCCGCACGTTGCCCGGCCCGAAGTTCTGGGTGCTGGCGTACTTGTTTCTGGATCTCGGTTCGATCTTCCCATACCTCGCGGCGAATGCCGCCACGCCTGTCGCGACGCTGTTGAAAGGGGGCGTCGTCCCCAACCCCGCGGCGAACAGCGGGGATTTCTGGCTCATGAAGATTCTCGGTTATGTCATCTTTCTGCTGGCTCTCGTTCCCATGCTGTTCGGCGGCAAGATCTATAACTCGTTGCGTAAAGTGATGGCGTTCAAGATTGCGGTTGTGTTCGGCTTCCTGCTGTTTCTCGCATTCTTCTTCTCGCAGCCGTCGACATGGCTTGAAATCGTCACGGGCTTCTTCAAGTTCGGAACTGTTCCTATTCAAACAGCAGCGAACGCGCCGGTTGTGAGGGGCGCCAACGTCGAAAACCTTTTCGTCGACCTACTGCAGGGCCACCCCTTGCCTCACATCGATTTCAGTCTGATCGCATTTATCGCCGCGCTCGCCGCGATTGCGGGCTCTGGTGGCCTGACGAACACACCGATCAGCAATTACACGCGAGATCAAGGCTGGGGGATGGGCCACCACGTCGGTGCAATTCCAAGTGTGTTCGGCGGCCACGGCCTGAGCCTTTCGCATGTTGGGCGGGTATTCCAGGTGAATAAGGAATCGCTGCTCCGTTGGCGGCGGTGGTACCGGCACGTCGTTCGCGATCAACTGGTTGTTTGGATGCCTGCATGTTTCATCGGCCTGGCACTGCCCGCAATGCTCTCCGTGCAATTCCTGCCGTTCGGGACGCAGAGCGACGACTGGTCGATGGCCGTGATGACGGCGGGTGGCGTGCGAGAAACCGTCACGCTGGATTCCAATGCCGCGCTTGGAAAGTTCTGCTGGTTCATGACGGTCTTCTGCGGCTTCCTCGTGCTCGCGCCCACCATGTGTGCGACGGCGGATGGCATCATTCGGCGATGGGTTGACGTCTTCTGGACCAGCAGTATGCGCATGCGCAAGATGGATACTCAGGCGATCAGGTCGGTGTACTTCAAAGTGCTTTTGGGTTATGCGGCCTTCGGATTGGTGATGCTGTCACTGACGCCGGGAACCCTGATCACATATGCCACGATGTTCTATAACATCGCGCTCGGAGTCAGCTGCTGGCACACGCTGGGAGTGAATGTGACGCTGCTGCCTCCGAAGCTTCGGCCAGGGTGGTTCATTCGGATCGGCCTGCTGTTATCCGGAGCGTTCTTCTTTACGCTGGGTGTGATCGTGATCATCCAAAGGGTGGGATTGATCAGTTAGTGATTGCCGTCCGATTAGAGGTCCTCGCACCCCTCCGGGGTGCGTTTAGCAATGCAAACTAAACCAGGGGTTGCGCTCGTTGCACTCGCTTACCCCTGGCTAATTTCCCACCACGCCTCCGGCGTGGAAAGGCAGCCCAACGGGCTGCCAGGACAGTAGCCCCAGGTGGAGCAAAGCGATACCTGGGGTAATCCTACATTTGAAACCCGCACCCCGGCAGGGGTGCGAGGACCAATTTGGACAGCTGTGCCTGCCCAGGAGGGCGATCGCTGTCCCGGCGATCGCACCCTACCGTGGGCGGACGACCATTTCTTCCACCACAACGTGCTGGGGGACACTGATGCAGAACAACGCGCAGTCTGCGACGTCTTCCGCTCGGAGCATCGTCGCTCTCGCATTCGAGTCCGGCGGTTGCGGCCTCTTATCGAGCAGAGGCGTATCGATATCTCCGGGAAAGATCGCGCATGCCCGGATGCCGTTGCGGCGTTCTTCGGCATTGATGCTCTGCGTCAAACCCGCCATGCCAAACTTGCTCATCACGTAGGCCGGCCCGGCTTTCGGCGAGGCCCGCTTGCCCGCTTCAGAAACGATATTTACGATGACTCCGGTTCCGCGAGCTCGCATGCGCGGAAGAAACGCCTGAACGCAGTAGTAGGCGCCGTTTAAGTTGGCATCCATCATGGCGTGGTAGTCGTCGAGCGACAGCACAGCCAGAGCGCGCAGGGGCGCATTCGTGCCGGCAGAGTTCACGAGAACATCGACATCGCCGAACTGCTCGAGTATTTGCTTGCCGGTTGCTGCGACAGAGTCGGAGTTTCCTACGTCGCAGCCGTGAGTCGTGATCGCCGATGCGGCAGGACCGGCAAGTCGCTGCGTTTCTTCCAGCGCTTCGATCCTTCTTCCAATAATCGCCACGCGCCAACCCTGGTTCGCAAGTTTCAGGGCAATCGCGCGGCCCACGCCGGTACCGCCGCCTGTGACAACCGCTGTCTTCATAACGTCACCCACTGTCGCGTTTCCGCAGATCGCAATGCCGCGTCAATGACACCCTGCACACGCGCGCCATCATAAAAGTCCGGTTTGCACGGACGATTGCTGCGAATCGCATCCACAAATTCCCATGTTTGATCGTAGCGGAACGTGACGAGCGGATCCCCGCTTCCCAATTCCCGGGGCGCACCTGGTGTTTTCCAGAACTCGCGTGGTACATCGATTGTTTCAAGCCCATAACCACCAACTCTCCCCGTTTGCAGTTTGTTCCAATCGCCGGTGGTGAAGACAAAGGATCGATTGCTGCCGTTGATCTCCACGTAATCCAGGCTGCGCCAACTTTCATTGCGGCCGCTTGCCAGCTTGCTGCTCTCCAGCACGCCGGTTGCGCCGTTTTCGAAGTCCGCAATCAACGCGGCCCAGTCTTCCAGATCGTTCGAGTTTCCGCCGCGGGACGGATGCCACTGCTTCACGTTCGCGACGAGTCTGCTCATCCGACCCGCAAGAAGATGCGAGAAATCGATGCGATGGCTCAGCATGTCTCCGAGTTCGCCTGATCCGGCGAGCGACTTCGTCTGCCGCCAGCCGATGTCTCGTGTGCCCCAGTCCTGCAGTCGACAGGAGCGAAAGTGATAAAGCTCGCCGGCATCGCCGCGTTTAACCAGATGCGCCAGGTAACGCATGGCAGGCACGAATCGATAGGTGAACGCGGTCATGTGGCGCACATTCGCGCGCTCGGCCGCATCGGCCATTTGCATCGCTTCGGAGTGATTCACCGCCAGGGGCTTTTCGCAAAGGACGTGTTTTCCCTGTGCGATTGCTGCGAGCGCGATCGGCGCATGGAGAGAATTCGGTGTGGCGATGATCACCGCATGGACGTCATTGCGGTCGAGGATGTCTTTGTAGTCACGCGACACGATTGCCACGCCGGTCTGCGCACGGGCGCGTTCCAGAACGCTTGCGTCGGCGTCGCACAACGCCACGACTTTTACGTCCGGGCAGACGGCAAGACCCGGCAGATGATTCTGCAGCGTGATTCCGCCGCAGCCGATAATGCCGAAGTTGATGACGTTTGTAGCCACGACGTGAAAGTATGGCGCACGTCAAGACCCTTCGAAAAGGAGTTCTCGAAGTTACGTCTTCCGAAAAGAAGCGACGATGGGCTGCAGTTCCGGCGGGGCGGCTGCAATGTCGATGGCCGCGGATTAGAGCGTGCAGAATCGTTTTGTTCGCGCCCTAATCCCCGGCATCTGTGTCTACCTGTTTTGTTTGATGAACGCGAGAATCTGATCAGACACGGTCTTGTCGGCACTGCCGATTGAGAAGACTTCGGACATGTGGCTCTCGCCTTTGAACCACATCATCGTGGGGCAGTGACCGACGCCATCTTTCGCCTTCGGGCCTTCGAGTTTACAGAGTTCATCGTGGATTGCGACCGAACGTGAAGGCATGCCCTTGCCGGCTTCCGCGTCGATGTCCAGTTCACCCCAGGCGAGTGCGATCGCGGCGCGAGTTGAATGGAATCCGTCCTGTACGGTGAATGTGGGAGCGGGCTGTGCAGCGTTTCCGGCGGCGCCCTGAGCACCGGCGCCACCACGGCTTCCGGGTCCGCCAGGTCCGCCAGGTCCGCCAGGTCCGCCAGGTCCGCCAGTGCCAGGCGCCCCACCACCACGGCCGGCAAACCCGCCGCCTCCTCCACCTGCCGGTGCTGCAGCGGCAGCGGGAGCAGGTGCACCAGTCGAGATCCAATTTTTTCCGTCCCAGCGCCAGGGCGATGTCCCTGCGAGGTCCTGTCTGGTCTTCGCTGCGCCGGCGCCCTGATCCGGCAGCGCGCTGCTTGGGCCGCGGATTGGACCGGCCTGTACATTCGCGTTCGCCAAACACGTTGGCGCGTTCGCAGGATCGGCAGCACCACCACGCCCAGCGCCACCACCGCCTCCGGGTCCGCCGCCGCGTCCCCCGGCAGCTCCGGGGCCACCGATGTTGGGGTGTGCGCCCATAAAGATTGCACCCTTCACACCCAGGCCATAGAGATCCGGACGACCGATGTATTGCGTCAGGGGACCGGTGCCGGCGGAGTGAGCCATGATGAACATATCGTTTGGATTGCCTTTGAAGTTGGCGACATTGCTCTGCAAATAATCGATTACCAAAGCGATGTTCTGGCCTGCTGGAGACCCGCCCCGCTGCATCGTCACACCGATCATGCCCTGGTCCGCAGCCCACTTTCCGATGTTGTCGTAAAAGATGTTGGCTTCGACCGATTGCTGTTCGATCTTGTTGCCTGCACCGCCCGGTACATACACGAACACGGTCCGATTCGAGCCGCCTTTCTCGGGCACAAAGATGTCGATCAGATCCTTGGGTTGTGGTCCGTAGGAGACGTCGCGCATCACCGTGACGCCCGCGTAAAGTTTCAGGTTTTTATTTGGCGCCGCAGCATCGACCGGCCAATATGCGTTGTAGTCGTTCTTGCCGAACAGAGGACGAAACAGTTTCCCGGTGCAGCCCGGATCCACAACACGTCCCATTTTGACCAACTCCGCTTCGATTGCCGGCGGCACCTGCGCGTGCAGCGCGCCAGCGGCAAACAACGTGAGTAGAACAACACCGGCAAGATTAGGCGCTCCGTACATGCTTCGTTTCATCGTTCCTCCAAAAAATCAGCGCGCATTACGTCAGGATTTATCCTCGTTACGGCTTCGTAACGATCGAACATGCGGTCGTTATTTCGCGTGATTGTATCGGAAATCGGATCAAATCGCGTTATCCATACACGCAACTAAGACGCGATACGTATTTCGCATTCGCCTCCCGGCTCCATACAATGTCGCCCTGAATATGCAGCAAACGCACAGAGCATTTCTAGCAGGAATGGCCACTGCCATCGCCGGATGAACCCAACATCGTCCGATTCCGCGACGATAACAAGACTACGGTGGAGCTGAAGGCACTCTGATCACTGCCGCGACCTGATCGTGCGCTGGAAAGATCTGAAGACGCCCGCATCTCTTCGGATACAATCTGCGTCCAGACATCCCATGGGGGGCACATGATTCGATCTTCAAAGCTGTGGGCCATTCTCGTTCTGCTCCTGTGCGCGCAGGTTGCGCACGCTCAAGCGCGTGACACGATTGCCATCATGCGGACGCGGTATAACACCTTCAAGACGCAGGCGAACCCGCAAGGCGATCTCAAGGCGAAGTTCGACAAGCTTGACGAAGAACTCGCGCGGGCAGCGCGACTCGGCCGAACTGGAGAACAGCGCCGCCTCTACACGCAGGGCATTGCGCTGGCGCAGAACCGTCCCTGGAATGCAGATGTCGAATTCATTGCCTCACTCGCCCTGCAAACGGATCACACTTTCGTGGACCCCGGACCTGTGACCTTGAAGCTAACCCAGATCTACATGCCATCGATCGAGCTCGCCGAATTGCTGACAATGCGCGTCACTTTGAACAAACCCGGCAACGCGGGCGAAAAACTCAAGGATGCCGGCACGTTCACAGGTGTCGCGCGAGATCTCATTGATAGTCCGTTTCGCTTCAACGTCGACTTTTCGGGAATTGAAGGGCGAGCCGTCATTCGAGCCGAACTCCTCGAGCGTGGACGATCTCTCGGAACGACGACGCTCAACATGGCAGTCTACAAAGGGCTCCGCGATCGCCTGAGCCGCCTGGATTCGACCAATGCGGACGTTCGCTTCCCGGTCGACTACATCGCCAACGTCGACCGCGGCAATATCGCGATGGGCAACTTCGACTACGAAAAGGAACTCGCGGCCGCTGAAGCTGCCCTGGCAAACGTGAAGGCGGGCAAGGATCCGTTTGCCGGCAAGACCGGTGATTTCAAGCGACATTACTTCTTCGAAGACGCGGGCGAGATCATGCCGTATCGCGTGTACGTTCCATCTACCTATAAAGGTGATCGCAGCTACCCTCTCCTCATTGCGCTTCACGGCAATGGCCTTACCGAAGACTACTTCTTCACGTTGATGGGGGAGCCGTTACAGAAATTAGCGGAAGAGCGTGGCTACATCGTCGTAGCGCCGCTCGGTTACCGCGTTGACGGAGGCTACGGCTACAACAACGGCTCGCGCTCAGCAGAAGACGTTCCGAAACTCGCGCTGAGCGAGAAGGATGTCCTGAACGTTCTCGATCTCATGAAGAAGAATTACAGGATCGACGATGCGCGAATCTATGTGGGTGGCCACTCGATGGGCGGTTCCGGTTCGTGGTACCTCGCGCCCAAGTACTCGCAGGTCTGGGCCGGCCTTGCTACATTTGCAGGCGGTGTGACTCCCGCGGCGGCGCCGCAGGTGAAGCACATTCCACAGTTCGTCGTTCATGGGGATGCCGACACCACGGCGCCTGTCGAGCGCTCACGAACGATGGTCGCTGAACTGAAGCGACTGGGGATCGAGCATCAATATGTTGAAGTGCCGGGCGGAACACACGGCAACGTCGTTGCTCCGAATCTCAAGGGGATGTTCGACTTCTTTGACGCACACCGGAAGCGCTAAAGGCCGGGAGGCGCGGCTTTGTTGGAGAGGTTGAAAGTGAGGGAAACCGCCTGCGACCGGCGTTTCCTTTACTTCCTGACGAATTCGGTTGACAGCTTTTATACCTCGGCCAAAGCTACCTGAAACTCATGAGAAAGTTTGCCATTCTCCTTATCTTTCTCGCTGTGATGGCACTCCACGCGCAGCGCACACCCGATGAGTTTCAACAACAGGTCCTGCCTGTGCTGACGAAGAATTGCGTCGGCTGTCATAACGATCGCGCGGAAGCCGGCGGGTTCAGTTTCGAGTCACTTAAGGACGCGGCGGCAGCATCTCAGAAACCTCAACTTTGGGAGAAGGTACTCGACAAACTAAAGGCCGGTTTGATGCCGCCGCGTCCCGCCTCTCCACTCTCGACGACAGACTCCGAGGCCGTTATCGGTTGGATTCGCCGGATTCCCTCTATCGCCGCTTCGGAAACTCGCGACGCGGCTCAAAGCCCGGGCCGCGTGACCGCGCGCCGGCTCAACCGTGTGGAATACAACAACACGATTCGCGACCTTCTTGGAGTTTCGCTGCGTCCCGCCAACGAGTTTCCGATCGATGACTCGGGCTATGGATTCGACAATAACGGAGATGTGCTCTCGATTTCCCCTTTGCTCATGGAGAAGTATCTCTCGGCCGCGCATGCCGTCTCGCAGGCGGCAGTCTTCGGTGAGTCGTACCCGGAAAAGCCGACGCTTCTCGTAAAGCTGATGAGCAAGAAGGTACAGGATGATCTGCCGGCTCGAGGCAGCGTGACGCCATTTTCTTTGCGCGGTGCCATGTATGCATCGTTCCACGCTCCGGTTGACGCGGAGTATGAATTCCGGATTCGGTATCAGAATTTCCGCGGCACCGAAACCGTCGTCCAGGATAACGGGCCGGCACGTGGCGGACAATCTGCCGGCGCTTCGCGAGGACAGAACGCCCCACGCGGTAACCGCGACGAACAGAACCGGCTGGCCGCTCCTCCAGTCGAGATGAAGTTCACGGTGGACGAGAAGCAGGTTTTTGCATACACCGTTGAGGGGAACACCGACTACAACTATGCTCGTGGTGAAAACATCGTGCGCGTGAAGCTCACCCCGGGCGATCACGCGTTACGTTTTTCCTTCCCCGAATACGCCAATGTTCCCGATCCTCGGAAGCAGCTCAATACCGATGGGCGGCGCAAGCTTTATGTCGACTACGTGGATATCGTCGGGCCGTTTTCCGTAACGACTCGTCGTCCTCCCGGTTTCGGCAAGATATTCGTTTGCGGGGAACCGGCTCGCGTGACCGCCGCATGTCTGCGGCAGATTGTGACGAACCTGATGACGCGAGCGTATCGCAGGCCGGCGACCAACGCCGAGATCTCGAAGATGATGGACCTCGCCGAGAAGGTTCAGAAGCGCGACTCGGTCGAAGAAGCAGTCCGCGTCGTCACCGAGGCGGTTTTGATTTCGCCGAATTTCCTTTTCCGGATCGAGCGGGACCCGGCCGACAAAGCCGGTGACAGCTACGAAGTCAACGACTACGAACTGGCCTCGCGTCTTTCTTATTTCCTGTGGAGCAGCATGCCGGATGAGGTTCTGTTTCGCACGGCGGAACAGAATCGTCTTCACAACCCAACGGAACTCGATGCGCAGCTTCGGCGAATGTTGGGCGATCCGAAAGCGTCGGCGCTGGTCGAGAATTTCGGCGACCAATGGCTGAATCTCCGCCTGATGGATCGCACGAAGCCCGATGCCGCGAAGTTTCCCGCAGTGGATGACGAACTGCTGGAAAACATGCGCCGTGAGACACGTCTGTTCATGGATGCCGTCTTCCGCGAAAATCGCAGTGTGCTGGATTTCATCGATGGACGGTTCACGTACGTCAATGGTCCGCTCGCGCGTTATTACGGAATCGGTGGAGTTGACGGTGAGGCGTTTCAGCGTGTGGAGCTGAACGGCGAAGCGCGCAGCGGCATCGTGACACAGGCGTCCATCTTGAGCATCTCGTCGTATGCCACCCGCACGTCGCCGGTACTTCGGGGAAAGTGGGTGCTCGACACGTTGCTCGGCACACCGCCGCCTCCACCACCCGATGGCATTCCACCGCTGGAGGAAAAAGATCTGGGCAGTGCGGCATCGATGCGGCAGCGACTGGAACAGCATCGCGCAAACCCAAGCTGCGCCGCATGCCACAACGCGATGGATCCGATTGGATTCGGGCTGGAGAACTACGACGCCGCCGGTGCATGGCGTACCAAAGACGGCAACTTCGATATCGACAATTCCGGCACGCTGCCGAACGGAAAATCCTTCGCGGGTGCGAAGGCGTTGAAGGAAATTCTGAAAGCGGAGTCCGCCCTGTTTGCGAAAAATTTTACGGAAAAATTACTGACGTTTGCGCTCGGCCGGGGGCTTGAACGGTCCGATCGCGCTGTTGTCGAGGAGATCAGCCGCGACGCCGCGAACGACAATTATCGGTTTGTAACTTTGGTTAATCGAATCGTGAGCAGCCGCCCGTTCAGAATGCGGGCAAAGGGGTGAGTGGTATTTATTGCCCCGGTTTTCTAAGGAGGATTTCTTGAAACGACTTTCAAGACGTGCCGTACTGCGAGGTCTTGGCGCCACACTGTCGCTGCCATTGTTCGATGCGATGGTCCCCGCATTTGCTTCGCCCGCAGTTCAGAAATCTCTCGCCGTCAACCGCATGGCATTTCTCTACGTTCCAAACGGGATCGTGATGGAAGCGTGGACACCGGCGGGCGGTGTCGGCTCTACTCCGCTTGGCGAACTGCCGCGTATCACCACCGCACTCACTCCTTATCGAAACGACATCCTCATGCTTTCCGGCCTCACCTCGGACGGCGGCCGCGCGCACGGCGATGGCCCCGGTGACCACGGCCGCGCCGGCGCCGCGTATCTGACCGGGGTTCATCCGAAGAAAACGTACGGCAAAGACCTCAAAACCGGCACCTCCATGGATCAGATCGCCGCGCGCCAGCTCGAGAATAAGACGCGTTTCGGTTCGCTTGAACTTGGCTGTGAAGAAGGCATCCAGGGCGGCAATTGCGATAACGGGTACAGTTGCGCGTACAGCAACAGCATTTCATGGCGCACGGAGAACACACCAAACCCGCCCGAGATCCGCCCCCGGGCGGTATTCGAGCGACTGTTCGGAGCCGCCAGCGACGAGAAAGATCCGGCAAAGCGGCAGCGTCAACAGGAGTATCGCCGCAGCATTCTGGATCTTGTACTCGGCGACGCGCAGAGCCTTCAGAAAACTCTGGGTGGTGACGACCGCCGTAAGCTGGACGAGTACCTTTCGTCGGTTCGCGATGTCGAGAAGCGGATTGAAGGGGTCGAGAAGGCGAATACGAAGCAGGTTGTCGCGGAAGTTCCATCCTCGAGCATCCCCACGGACTTTGCCGAGCATTCTCACTTGATGTTTGACCTGATGACGCTCGCCTTTCAGACGGATGCCACGCGCGTCGTCACCGTATTGCTCGGAATCGAACAAAGCCCGCGCAACTATCCCGAGATCGGACTCACTGAAGGTCATCACGGACTAACGCACCATTCCGGGGACAAGGCGAAGATCGAGAAGGTCACACAGATTAACGAATATCACATAAAGCAATTCACGTGGTTGCTCGACAAGATGAAGTCGATTCGCGATGGTGATGGCTCGTTGCTGGACAATTCCATGATCATCTATGGCGCGTCGCTGGCCGACGGCAATTCACATCAACATCACAATCTGCCGACGGTGCTGGCCGGCCGTGGACATGGAACGCTTCAGCCGGGCCGGCACGTTCGATATCCCAATGAAACGCCGATCACGAACCTCTATCTCTCGATGTTCGACAAAATGGGTGTGACGGCGGGCTCCATCGGCGACAGCACCGGCAGACTCGACAATCTATGAGATATCTAGCCGCAATCCTGATGCTGGCGAGTGCAGCAGTCGCACTGCAGCAGGAACAAACGGAGTTCGTGCTGAAACCGCCTTACGCGCCATCGCCTGAACTCACCGTGAAAGACGGTGTCCCGAAAGGCACGATCCACGAGTTTGTCATGAAGTCGGGGGAGAGCAAGATCTATCCCGGCATATCCTCCACGCCTTACGAACGCCCCGTCGCCGTCTATGTACCGAAGCAATACGAGCCCGGCACCGCAGCGCCGTTCATCATCGTGCAGGATGGCGCGAGCCCGAAGTACCGCAACACGATTCCGGTCGTTCTCGATAATCTGATTCATGAAAAACGCGTGCCGGCAATAATTGCGATCATGGTGCATCATGGCGGAGGCGACGGGCCAGGCAGCGAACGCGGCCTCGAATACGACACCGTGTCCGACCGTTACACGATGTTCATCGAGCAGGAAGTCCTGCCGCGCGTTTCACGTGACTACAACGTGACGTTAACGAAAGATCCCGACGGTCGCGCAACGATGGGTGGGAGTTCGGGCGCAGCCTGCGCGTTCACGATGGCGTGGTTTCATCCCGAGCTGTATCGGCGCGTGCTGAGTTACTCCGGTACATTCGTGAACCAGGAAAATCCGCGGAATCCTGCGATCTCGCGCGGCGCGTGGGAGTATCACGCGACGCTGATTCCTGACTCGCCGCTGAAACCGATTCGCGTCTGGCTGCACGTCGGACAGAATGACAACGGATACACTCGAGACGAAGCCTCTCTTCACAACTGGGTCATGGCGAACCAGCGGATGGCCGCCGCGCTGAAAGCGAAGGGCTACAAGTATCGGTACGTTTTTGCCGAAGCTTCCGGCCACACCGACGCTGCGGTGATTAACTACACTCTCGCCGGAGCAATGGAATGGCTCTGGCAAGGTTATTCGCCGGATCGGAAGCGCTAAAGGCCGGCGAGGCGCGTGTCGGCGTCACCGAAACGGTCCAGCGTCACGCCCATTCTGTCCATCAACGACAGGAACAGGCTCGACATCTTGCGGTTCTCATCTCCGGCTTTGATGTAATCGAGCGTGCGACCGGTTTGCAACGTGCCGCCTAACCCGCCGGCCAGAACCAGGGGTAATCTCGAATTGTCGTGGCTGCGGCCGATCCAGAGGTTTGAAAGCCACATCAGGCAGGAGTGGTCCAGGACCGTGCCGTCGCCTTCGGGCATTGCGTCCAGCTTCGCAGCCAGATAGGCCAGATGGCTCAGGTGATAGAACGAGATGCGTGCATAACCTCGCGAATTGTTCTGATGGGATGCCGCATGATGTCCGTCAGCCACATCGAGGAACGGATAGTAAAGTGCGCCAAGATCCCGCGCGAGGATGAGGGTTGCAATGCGCGTTCTGTCCGTCTGGAATGCGATGGCGATGATATCGAGCATCAACCGGTGATGTTCGCGCAAATCCTCCGGCAAACCGTTCATCGGCCGTTCCATGGTGAGTGCCGGGCGGTTCTTTGCCTTGCCGAGATCGTCGGCCTTGTCCTTCGCGGCGCGCAGGACATCGACGCGCTTCTCCACTTCGCGCACGCTGGTCAGGTATTCGTCGAGCTTCATCCTGTCTGCGTTGCCGACTGTCGTGCCGAGCGCCTCGGCCTCCTGTTTCACTCGATCCAGAATGCTGACGTTTCGCAGGCTACCGCGATTCTCGAACAGGCTGTCCCATGCAAGAGAAGGGTAGACTTCATTGGGTACAGGCGAATCCGCGCTCTGCCAGGAGAGGTGCGAACTGTACGCGAGTGAGTAATTGGTTTCGTGGAAACCGGTCATTGCATGTTCGCACGCCAGCACGAGGCTGGGTTGCGCGGTTTCCTGTCCCACTCGGTTCGCGAGTACCTGATCGACTGTGATCCCGGCCTTGACGATCGAGCCCTTCTGCAGCACCGATCCGGAAAGCAATCCGCCGGTTTGTGCGGGGTGAATTCCATTACCCATGGCTCGCTTGTGGAAGAGTCCATGGATGACGTTGATCTTGTGCTTCAGCGGTTCGAGCGGCTCCAGTGTTTCGCTCAGTTTCATCGCCGCGCCGGATCCTTCGGATCCCCAGTAATTCTCGTTAACGCCATTCCCCATGAAGAGCACTGCGAATCTCCTGGGAAAGACGTCGGCCGGCGTCATTGCTTGTAGCGATTCCAGCGACTCGAGCCAGGGCAAGGCCATCACGACTCCGGCACCTCGAAGAAGCGTGCGACGCGACATTGGTTGGGAAGGATGCGGCATTTTTTTCATGGCAACTCTACCTTTCCTTTGTCAGTACGTCCACCCGCCTGTTCAGAAACTGCGGGCTGGTCACGATGTGGAGTACCAGCGAGTTGAATCGAAAGCCCTCGGAGTTCGCCTGCGCGGTCATCCGGTCCACCGTCAGGTCGTCGGACACCAGGAGTGACCGGCCGAGCGCGTAGGCCAGGAGTTTCCTGCTGACATTCTCGACGAAGTCCTTCTGGCGATACCGGCGAATGAACGCCTGAACGCCGGCATATCCGGAGCCCTTTGTCTCATTGGGGAACACGGCATCGATGTCCACGGTCCGCCCGGCGAGATCCACAGAGCGCTTTTCGCCGGTCGGCCCGTAGTCCTCGAAAGCCAGGCCGAAGGAATCGAAGCGCGCATGGCATGTGGCACAAACAGGATTCTTGCGGTGCTGCTCCAACATGTTCCGCAACGGCAGATCCATCGCCGTCTCGTCTTTTGGCAGTTGAGGCACAGCGGGCGGGGGTGGTGGTATTGTCTCTCCCAGCAAACGGTGAACAACCCAGTAGCCGCGCTTCACGGGGCTTGTTCTCAATCCTGGTGCATTCTGCGTCAGGAACACGGACATCGTCAGGAGTCCGCCCCTCCCGTATTGCCATGCATTATCCACGCGAACCCAGTGGTCCGCGTTGCCCGGCACGGCCGGCATTCGGTAATGTTTGGCGAGAACAGGATTCACAAACGTGAACTCTCCGTAGATCAGGTCGAGCATGGAACGGTCGTTACGAACGACATCTTCTATATAGCGAATCGGTTCCTCAAACATCGCCTGCCGGAGGTCGTTGGTGAAGTCGGGGAAGCGTGCCCGGTCCACGGCGTTGTGCTGTTCGAAACGGCGAAAGTCCAGCCAGTTGCCGCCGAATTCGAGGGCCAGTCCGCGAACCTTTGGGTCTTTTAACATTCGGCGCGTCTGCGCGACGAGAACCTCGCGTCTCTGCAGTCTGCCGGATTGAGCGTCCTTGAGAAGTTCGTCGTCAGGCATGCTCGCCCAGAGGAAGTAGCTCAGTCTGCTCGCCAGCGCATACGCCGATAAGGGGCTATACCGAGCGGATGCCGGCTGCGCGCCGGATGGGTCGCCCGTGAACTCGATGTGGTACGAAAATCTGGGCGACATCAAGATACTGACGACCGACTCCCGGATTGCCTCTTCGTGAGACAACCCGTCCTGACTTCGCAGCGTGTCATAGTACTTCAGGATATCCTCACGCTCCACCTTCGACAGAGGCCGCCGAAAAGCGCGCGTGGCAAACCGGATCAGTGCATCGCGATGAGACGGCACTGCGTCCGCGTGCATGCGCTCCAGCGAGCGAAGGGTGTCGTTGATGCGGTTGAAGTGGAAGCGGATCGCTTCCGGCGCGATGGGATCGTTTCTCGTGTCGGCCATTGCTTTCGCAACAAAGTCATCCATTAGTCCGAAGATGACTTCCGAGTCTGTGATGGCCTTCCCCGGAGGACGCAGCCGTCCGGCCTCGGCGCCCTTGCCATCGACGGCTCCACTCTGATTGAAATAAAACTGATCCCAGGTCCGTGCGGTATGTGCAGCGATGAAGTCGAACTCATCCCACAGCCGGTCGAGGCGCTTCTGTCCTTTTTCATCCAGGATCAATTGCATCAGCGGAACATCGTCGCGCCAGAATCCCATCACGTTGTGGTATCCGGCGCTCAGGAATCGCCCCTTGTCGTCGGAATCGTCCGGGAAATAGCGTCCGCGTTCGGTAACGTAGAACTTGTCCGGGAATACGGAAGCAAACCTCGCGAAGGAACCTTCATACTTCGCACGATCCGCAACCGGAACCACGAGGTCCATGTCACCGGCCCGCGCGTTTGCCGAGAGAGCAGCCCAGCGCGGGGCAGCTTCCTCGTGCAATCCCGGGTACCGGGGAATGGGCGGCGGGGCAACAGCAGGATCGGTGTCGTTGCGCAGAGAGGCGGGGTTGAACTCGTTTCGATGCAGATTGAAATTGCGCAACTTCCAGTTCAGAAGCGGTTGTGAACCCGCCGGGAGGCCGCGAACGACCGGGGCGGCGAACTCCATGGCCGTATGACTCCGTATCTTCGTCACGAAGTCTCGCATCGCTACGGTTTGAGTGTGTGGTGGCTGGGAGTCTCTGCCCGAAGGCGGCGGCAATGCTCGCCACATCGATTGAAGCTGGGCGACCGGGCCGACCGCCGATGCTGCCGATTGTTCCTGCAACAATTCCCAGACGGTTCGCAGATACTTTGGACTGACCCTGGCCGCGATAGCAATCGTGTCCAGGCTCGCGGCTTTTTGCAGTTTGGCCCGATGCTGGTAACGCCACGCTGCATCAAA
>Ga0070675_100001032_pt1 | contig 20035 bp, 17 predicted proteins | sample KBSM43metaG_FD_65343 | JGI IMG/M metagenome (GOLD analysis project Ga0070675, IMG submission 65343) | Miscanthus rhizosphere microbial communities from Kellogg Biological Station, Michigan, USA - KBS M4-3 metaG | ecosystem: Host-associated > Plants > Roots > Rhizosphere > Soil ... | reverse complement strand
CAGCAGCCCGCGCGGATTGCAGCCCGTGTACGGCTGGCGCAGCAGTTCGAGGAACGCAACCACGTGCTGGTCGTAGGTCACGATGCCGTCGAACTCCTCGAGCAGGTTGAACACCATTTCGGGTTTCCACTCGGTGATCACGCTGCGCAGTTCTTCCACGCTGTCGGAAATGCCGAGACAACGCACCTCGTGGCCGGATTTCTTCAGCGTCGAAACCACGTCGTACTCGGTACGCCATTCTTCGATTTCTTTTTCGCTGTGCCCCTCGAGGGTGTCGGGCGGAACCAGCGTGGAATGGACGACGACCAGCGTTCGCAGTCGCTTCATAGTGAAAGACGCGGACTTTCACCCTGCGCGTACAGTCGCGTCAGGTAAACCAGCATCCAGCGTGCGTGGCGTAACGCATCGCGCCGGCTGCCGCGCATCCATAGACCGAGCTTCTCGGCGCGCTCCACCACGATGCGCAGGATCTGCTCCACGCTGTAACGCTCTGCGTGCAGCTCGCGCATCGTTGCATTCACCAGGTGCAGGCTATGCGCGCGCAGGAAAGTGCCCGCGCGCGGCGCACGCCGCAGTCGTTCGGCAGTGAACACGCGCTCGAGCAGATGATCGGTGACGGTGCGCCGATACATGCTGTAGCGACGCAGCTTGCGGCGATAGTGGTCGGCCAGCGTGTGCGTGTTCTCGCGCAACGGCTCCACCACTTCGCGATTGCGAACCGGCGGTCGCGTCCCGCGCACGTTCTCCAGCAACTCATCGACAAATTCGAGTTTGTGGAATGCCGGCCATTGCGCATAGGTGCGTCGCCAGGAGGAGTTCGGCTTGAGCCACACGGCGAAAGTCTCGGCGAAGTCCTCGCAGGGATGCGCCTGCGCATACCACTCGCCGAGGTGCTGGACGTAGCGGCGGCTGCCTGGGCGTGCGCGGTAGGTGTCCGGATACGGCAGCGACGCCGGTCCGAAAATCTCGCGCCACCGCTTGCGCCGACGCAGACGGTACGCCGTGTCGATGGCATGGCCCGCTTCGTGGCGCAGGATGCGCATGGCGCTCTCCGCGCTGCCGCCTTCGACGTTGCGCATCATGCGGCGCTCGAGCCGCTCGAGCCGCGGATGCGCGAGGTAAAAAGGAACTGCGATTCCGGGGACGCCGTCGGGCGAGAACCACTCTTCGGACAGCCACACATGCGGGCGAAAACCGATCTGGCGTTTGTCGAGCTCGCGATACAGGCGACGCACCCGCTTGGCCACGGGCGAGCGTTCGATCTTGAGTTTCAGATCGCAAAATCGAAGGCTCAGCAATTGCTCGTCGGACATGCGCGTCCACGAGCGCTTGGCAACATTGGCTCGGGGAGGACGAATGGACGGCATGACCCGCACTTTAAGCGAGACGAATCACTTGCGGAATCACGTTCCGAGGGTCACGAGTGCGTGAGTGAGAAGCCGGTCCGCGCTGTCGATGACCACTTCTTGCTTGATCAGGCTGTTACGCCAGATTCCGGGAATCGCACTTACGCCGTGATAGGCGCCGGCCAACTGACCGTAGGCTGCGGCCACCACATCCGAGTCGTGCCCGAGGTTTGCGGCCAGCAATGCTCCCTCACGGAAGGTCTCGCTGCCATGGAATGCCCATAGAGCGGCTTCCAGTGCCTGAAGGATCCCGCCACCCCCGGTGATTTCCGGCGGCGCGCGGCGCGCGTATGACTGGTCGTAGATCGCCAGCACTTCTGGCCTGGTGTTCGGGGTGATCCACAGCTCGCGTGGCGGACGCAGCACGGTGGGCTTGTCACGGCCCGACAACGCCAGATGGACCATGGCGGCAAGCAGGCGCACGCATTCGAGCACCATCGGTGCCTGTGCGGTCAGGCGCGCCGCCTCGGTTGCCTTCGCCACCGCGACCGGTGCGTCGGCGAAGAAATACATGACGACCGGCGCAATGCGCGACAAAGGGTCCTTGTCGAGTTGGTTGGGGTCGTGCGAGCCGGAAAAGGGCTGGCGCTTGTACTGGGCGGTCGCCAAAGCCCGCGCCACGCTCGCCGAGATTCCGATGCATTGCCCGGTCGAGCTGCCCAGACCTTCGCGTTGCCAGCGTGCGTAACGCTGAACCTGGTCGTGCGCATCGAAGCCCTCGCGTTCGAGCAGGCTGTCCGCGAGCAGCAGCGCCATGGCCGTATCGTCGGTCCACGCGCCGCGGGGCAAATCGAAGGGGCCGCCGCCCAGCAAGTCCCCGACGGCCACGAAACTCCCGGGTTTGCGAAATTGCGTGTGCGCGGCCAGGGCATCGCCCACGGCCAGCCCGACCAGCGCTCCCTGGAACCGCTCGCGCAAGGTTCGCGCGGCGTCGAGCACATCGGGGGCCTGCATGGGATCGGCCTCGCGCGACCAGTCGAGGATGTAGTCGCGCTGCTCGTCGGTTTCCGGGACGTCCGGCCAGGTTTGCGAGCGTTCATTGTCGCGCCAGAGCTCGTTGAGCCTGATCAGCGCCGCATCGGCGGACAAGCCGTGTTCGATGAGATGACAGGCGACCGCGAGGCTGGTGCGGCCGATTCCGGCGCGGCAGTGCACATAGATGCGCCGGCCGCTCGCGAGCGCCGCATCGATCGCCGCCTGGATTTCGGCCATGTGTTCACGCGCACGCGGCAGGCCGTGGTCGGGAATGGGCTTGCGAACGTATTGCACGCTGCCCGGTAGATAGATGTCGTAGGGCGGGAGCTCGCCCGCCTCGGTCAGGTCGATGAAGGTGTCGAAGCCCGCTTCGAGAAATGCCTCCACGCGGCGCTCGGCTTCTTTGGGCGATTTGCCGCCCGGGTATCTTCCGGCCAGCAATCGGTCAGGAACGACCCAGTACGACTCAGCGAGGGGTTTGCGAAGGTTCGGCATCCAGACCTGGAAAATCGAAAACCGCGGGATCGGCCAGGTGCGCCGTCTCGACATTGCGAAGCGCCGAGAATATGGATTCGGTTCGACCGGGGTATTCGCGCTCCCACTCGGCCAGCATGCGCTTGACCTCCTTGCGCTGCGCGTTCTCGTTCGAGCCGCACAACTTGCAGGGAATGATCGGGAACTGCCGCGCGCGCGCATAACGCTCGATGAGCGACTCGGCGACGTAGGCGAGCGGACGGATCACGATGTGGCGGCCGTCGTCGGATTTCAGCTTGGGCGCCATCGCCTTGAGACGACCGCCGTGGAACATGTTGAGGAACAGCGTCTCGACGATGTCGTCGCGGTGATGCCCGAGGGCAATCCTGGTGATGCCGTTCTCCGCGGCGTACCGGTACAACGCTCCGCGCCGCAGACGCGAGCACAGGCCGCACATGGTCTTGCCTTCGGGGATCACGCGCTTGACCACGCTGTAGGTGTCCTGCTCGATCACGTGAAATGGAACGCCCAGGGCCCGCAGGTAGTTAGGCAGCACGTCGGCAGGAAAGTCCGGCTGCTTCTGGTCGAGATTGACCGCGATCAGCGTGAAGTCGATGGGCGCCGACCGCTGCAGCGACAGCAACACGTCCAGCAGCGTGTACGAGTCCTTGCCACCCGACAGGCACACCATGACGCGATCGCCCGCGGAGATCATGCGGTAATCCTCGATGGCCTTGCCCACGAGCCCACGCAGATGCGCGCCGAGCTTCTTCGCGGTCTGCGAAGGCCACTCGGGCGAATTCTCGAGCAGGGTTTCGGGCACGGCGTTCATGGCGGGCGGATTCTAGCGGACTGCCGGATTGACTATGGACCGACGAACGTGCAGCTGGCGAACGATGGCAAACACGGCGAACGACGCCAGCACATGCTTGATGGTATGCCCGCTCAGTACACCGCCGAGGAGGCGGAAGACCTGCAGATCGAAAGTCTCGAATACCTTGGCGAGTCCGTACCAGCCGGCCGCCCACGCCAGCAGCCCACCATGGGTGTATCGACGCGCCGGCCAGGCAACCAGCAAGAGCACGATGACGAGGATGGACCAGGCCTGGTAGGCCGCATACGGCACCAGATTGCCGGCCCCGTTGCGTTCAGTGGCATACCAATAGATGACCGTGACCACGCCGAGCAGCAGCAGCGGCCACAAGGACCTCAGGCCGAGTTTCAGATCCACGCGCTCGGCGATCGACGCCGCCACGAGGCCCGCAAACCCCAGGGTCATCGGCAGCCGGTCCCATACCAGGCGCGGATTGTCAGGTGCGGCGTGGTAGTACGCCGAGCCGAGGCAGGTGAGCAGAGCACCGAGGAAGAACACCAGGTAGGGCAACTGCTCGCGCGCGTCGATGAAACGGCCACCGCCCTTCCAGATGAGATGCAGCCCGAGCGCGCCGCCAATCAGGAACGGCAGGTTCGAGACGACATTGAAGAAGTTGGGAATTGCCCAGAATGCGCGGCAATCCGCGAAGGCGTGATACGACAGGGGCTGGGGAATCGCCGGGAGAAGGATTGCAGCGAGCGCGAACGTGGCGGTCAGCGCCGCCAGCAACCATGCGCGCCAATCGTGCTTCAGGCGGCCATCGCCGCTCGTCATGCCGCGGCGCTACCGACCACCGACTCACTGCCGAGGTACTTCGCCTCGAGGTATCGCAATGCCGAAGTCGCCGACAATGGCTTGCCAGTCGCGAGCGTGAGCAACTCCTGCGTCGTGATGCGCGCCCCCTGGCTGTGCACATTCTCGCGCAGCCATCCCATGAGGCCTGCGAATTCACCGCGCGCGACCTGTGCTTCGACGTCGGGCAACGCCTCGTGCAACGACTCGTAGAACTGCGCCGCCATCACCGCGCCAAGCGCGTAAGACGGGAAATAGCCGAACGAACCCACCGCCCAGTGAACGTCCTGCAACACGCCTTCCAGATCGTTCTGCGGCTTCACGCCGAGCCGCTGTTCCATGCTCGAATTCCAGGCATCGCGCAGGTTGCGCACGGCGAGATCGCCGGACAACAACTGGTTTTCGAGCTCATACCGCAACTGGATGTGCAGCGTGTAGGTGAGCTCATCGGCGTCGACGCGGATCGGGCCGCGCTTCACGCGCGTCAAATGGGCGTAAAGGTTTTCTTCCGACCACTCGGGACCGGACACACCGAAGTGTTTCTCGAGCAGCGGCTTCAGATAGCTCACGAAGCCCCGGCTGCGGCACACGATCATTTCCATGAGCAGCGACTGGCTCTCTTCGAGCGCCATGCCACGATCTTGCCCCACGGGCTGGTCGGCGTATTCGGCGGGCAAGCCGACGTCATACATGGCGTGGCCGGTCTCGTGTAATGCGCCCAACAGGCCCGAGAACGGCTCAGTGGTGTCGAAACGGGTAGTCACCCGGACATCACCCGGCACACCTTCGGTAAAGGGGTGTTCACTCTCATCAAGACGGCCACGATCGAACGGGAACCCGACCGCCTTCATGATTTCCAGGGCCAGGGCGCGCTGCTTTCCGGCGGTGAATTTGCCGACGATGGGCAGCACGGGCCGCTGTTCCTGGCGCGCCAGAACCTCGCGGATCAGTCCCGGAAGCCGGCGCGCCAGCGCTTTGAACATTGCATCGATCTCACCCGAGGTGAGTCCGGGACTGAACTCGTCGACCAGCGCGTCATACGGCGCGAGGTTGCGCGCCTGACCGAGCAGCTGTGCCTTGTCGCGCACCAGGTGCACGACCTCTTCCAGGTGCGGGGCGAAATCTTCGAACTTGCCGGTCTCGCGCGCATACAGCCACTTCGCTTCGGCCTTGGACGCCGCCTTGGCCAAGCGCGAAACCAGCGCAACAGGAGTCGCGATGGCGAAATCGCGCTGCCTTCGCATCTCGCGCAGGTTGGAGATGTGCCAGTCCTCGAGTCCGCTGGTGTTGGCCTGGGCGCGATCGAGAAGTCGAGTGATCCTCGGTGAGGTCACGAGCGCGTGGTACTCGGTCTCCAGTGCCGCGAGCTGCTCGCCGCGAACGTCCGCGCTTCCACGCGGCATCATCACGGCCGCATCCCAGCGAAGGATGGCCATGGCGCCGCGGAAGGCATGGAGGCGTTTCCATTCCTGTTCGAGCTGTTTGTACGGGGTCTGGGCCATCTGGAGGACTGCTGGGCGGGATTTACGGGAGCGCCGGTAGTCTACCAGCGACCCTCGTTTCGGCGGCCTACAGGCGGCCAGAATTATTGGCTGATCAAGCGCTTAGGGGGTCAGGTTGCGGTTGACAGCGCCCCGCGTTCGGAGCCCCGAAAGCCGAACTTATGTCAAAGCACTTGTGGCGAATTAGCCTAAATGACGATTCGGCGACGCGGCCGTCGCGGATTCTGCCGTTGTAGGGGCACCACGCTCGCCGGCGCGTTTGCCAAGCAATCCGTCGACCAGTCGGGACATGTATTCCGGAGAGCGCGTGTTGCGCGCGATCAACAGGTACAGCGCGGGCACGACATACAGCGTCATGCCCAGCGAAACCATCGTGCCGAAAAACACTGTGGCGCCGATGGACTCACGGCTCTCGGCGCCGGCGCCATGGGCGAGCATCAGCGGCACCGCACCGAATGCCGTGCAGAGGCTGGTCATGAGGACAGGCCGCAGGCGGGTCGCCGAGGACTGGATGATGGCGTCGACGAATGCGACGCCTCGGTCACGCAATTGATTGGCGAACTCGACGATGAGGATGCCGTTCTTGCACGCGATACCGATCAGCATGATGCAGCCGATCTGGCTGAAGATGTTGATGGTCGAATTGAACAGGAAGATGCCGAGCAGCGCGCCCGTCAGTGCAAGTGGCACGGTGACCAGAATGACGATGGGGTGAATGAAACTCTCGAACTGCGCGGCGAGCACCAGGTAGACGATCAGCAGCGCGAAGGCGAAGGTGATCCACAGCGCGTCGCCGGATTTCTTCAGCTGGTACGTCTCACCGTTGTAGATGATCTGCGCATTCGGCGCTTCCTCGTGGATCACCCGCTCCATGTACGCCACCGCCTCGCCGAGCGTGTAGCCCGGCGCCAGCGAACCGGCGAGTTCGATCGCGCGCATGCGATCGGTGCGCCGCAACTCCGTGGGCCCGGCGCGCTCATCGATGTGAACCAGCGCGGACAGCGGAATCAGGTCGTTGTCTTTGTCTGAGCGCACGTAAAGATTGTCGAGGTCGCCGACCGAAGCACGTTGCGTGTCGCGCGCCTGCAGGACCACATCGTATTCCTCGCCGGCGCGTTCGAACGTGGTGACTATGCGCGAGCCCATCATGGTCTCGAGTGTGCGGCCCACGGTCTGCAGTGACACGCCGAGATCGGCCGCCTTGTTGCGGTCGATCTGCACGATCACGCGGGGCTGGCGTTCGAGGTAGTCGGACTCGAGGTTGAGGATGCGGGGATTTTCGGCGGCGACACGCTGCATGACCTTGTCGCGCCACTGCGCGATTTCTTCGTACTCGCCGCCGCCCATTGCGATGGCCAGCGGCCGCGTGCTGTTGCGGTTGATGGGGCTGCCCATCTGGTTGGCGTTGACGCGCGCGCCGGAGATGTTCTGGGTGCGCTGGCGAATACGGTCGGTGATTTCGCCCGCGCTCTCGTCGCGCTCATCCCACAGATTGAGCGGAACCATCACGCGGCCGATGTTCACTTCCGCGCTGCGCCCGAAGCCGCCCGAGCGAGTGAGGACGCGGCGTGCATTGCCGTTTTCGACCTCCTTCATCGCGACCTGCTCGACTTCGCGCAGCTGCCGGTCGAGGTACTGGATGCTCGAGCCTTCCGGCGCGGTGATGAAGATCTGGATCATGCCGCGATCTTCCTGCGGGGCGAGTTCGCTCGGCAGGCGCAGGCCGGGAAACGGCGCGCCGACGATGAACACCATCACGAGGAGCCCGAACAACCCGAGCGCGACGCCGACGATCCACAGTGGCTTGCGACCATCCATCGCGCGACGCAGCCCTGCGGCGTAGCGCTCGTCGAGGTTGTGGAACACCCGATCGATGCCGCCAACCATGCGCGACTTCGGCATCCCATTCGCGAACAGCTTCGACGCCATCATCGGCGTGAGCGAGAGCGCGACGAAAGCGGAGAAGCCCACGGCTGCCGCCACGGTCACGCCGAACTCTCCGAACAACCGTCCGGTATCGCCGGTCATGAACGACACGGGCACGAACACGGCCATCAGCACGAGCGTGGTCGCGATCACCGCGAAACCGATCTCTTTCGAGCCGTTGATTGATGCGAGCACGGGAGGTTCGCCGCCCTCGATGCGCCGCACGATGTTCTCGAGCACGACAATTGCGTCGTCCACGACGAGGCCGATCGCGAGCACCGCGCCGAGCAAGGTGAGCGTGTTGATCGAGTAGTCCAGCGCCGCCATGACGAGCGCCGCCGCGATGATGGAGACCGGGATCGTAACTGCAGGTATCAGGGTTGCGCGCACCGTGCCCAGGAACAGGAATATCACGATGAGCACGAGGATCAGCGTCTCGGAGAGTGCGAACACCACGTTCTTGAGAGAAGCCGCGATGAACACGCCATTGTCGATGTTGACCTCGACGAGCATGTCCTTTGGCAGCGTGGACTGGATTTCCGCGAGACGCTTCTTGACCGCGCCGGAGGTCGCGAGCACGTTCGCCTTCGATTGCGGTATGACCGCCATCGACAAACCGATGGCGCCGTTCGAGCGCGAAAGACTGCGGTCGTCGTCGGAGGCGAGACGCACTTCGGCCACTTCACCGAGACGCACGAGATACCCGTCGGGGCCACGGCCCACGACGAGATTGCGGAAGTCCTCTTCGCTGCGCAGGTTGGTGTCCGTGCGCAGTGAGAATTCGCGCTCGCGCGACTCGAGCCGGCCGGCCGGCAATTCCACGTTCTCACGCAGCAGTGAGTTCTCCACATCGGCCACGGTTAGCTGCCGCGCCGCGAGATTCTCGCGCGACAGCCACACACGCATGGCGTACCGGCGTGCGCCGTTCATGCGCACGGAGGCGACGCCTTCGAGCGTGGCGAACTGATCGACGAGGTAACGCTCCATGAAGTCCGTGATCTCGAGCATGTTCCGCTGCGTGCTCGAGACGTTCAGGAAGATGATCGGGTCCTGTCCGCTGTCGACCTTGGTGATCTGTGATGGATCGGCTTCCACCGGCAGGCGGGAGGCGACACGGGACAGCCGCTCACGCACGTCATTTGCGGCGCTGTCGAGGTCACGCTCCAGCGTGAATTCGACATTGATCTGCGAGCGTTCGTCGCGGCTCGCGGAATTGATGCGTTCGACACCCTCAATGCCCGAGATCTCATTCTCGATGATCTGCGTGATGCGCGATTCGACGACATCCGATCCGGCGCCGCGGTATCGCGTCTCGATGCTCACGACTGGGCGATCGACATCGGGAAACTCGCGCAACGACAGGCGCGTGACAGCGCCAATTCCGAGAATGAACAGAAGCAGCGACATCACCGTCGCGAAGACGGGCCGTCGCACCGACAGGTCGGAGATCATCATCTGGCCATTCTCAACTGAGCGAGGCTCACTGGGCGATACGCGCCGGGCTCGCGCTGGCTTCGTGCGACTTGTCCGCGAGGTCCGCGGGCATTGCATCGACCGTACGCTCGGTGCCTTGCACGCTCGCGCCGTCGCGCACCTTCTGCGTGCCTTCGACGATGACGCGTTCTCCAGCACTCAGGCCGGCCAGCACTTCGACACTCCCGGGACGGCGTCCGCCGATACGGACTTCACGGCGCGAAACCTTGCCTTCGCTGACCACGAACACGTACTGACGTTCGGCTTCTGGCGTGAGCGCCTCCTCGGGAATGACCAGCGCTTCGCGTTCGTCGTTCGCGAGGCTCACATTGAGAAACATGCCGGGCTTGAGCGCTCCGTCTTCATTGGCTAACAAGGCACGGACCGTCACCGATCGCGTATTCATGTCGACGCGCGAATCGATGCTGGCTACGGAGCCGGCAAAACTGCGCCCCGGGAATGCGGGCGCGGTCGCGCGGATCGACAGACCCTCGCGCAGGCCGGCGAGAAAATTCTCGGGCACGGAAAAATCGAGCTTGATGACGCTGGTGTCATCCAGCGTGGTGATGACGTCGCCCGGGCTGATCAGCGTGCCGACGCTGACGCGACGCAGACCCACACGGCCCGAGAACGGCGCGCGGATCACGGTGTCTTCGAGCCGGGCTTGCGCCGCCGCGAGCCGCGCGCGATTCGCCGCGAGCGTGGCAACCAACTGATCGAAGCTCGACTTGGACAGTGCCTGCGTGTTGAGCAATTCACGGCTGCGGTTGTACTGGCTCTCGCTCTCGGTGAGCGCAGCCTGCGCCTCCGCGACATCCGCGCGCGCCTGGGCATTGTCGAGTTGCACGAGGACCTGGCCCCGTTTCACGCGCTCTCCGTCACGAAACGTTACGGCCGTGACGACGTTGGAACTCTTGGTGCTGATGTCGACGGATTCGTTGGCGCGGGCATTGCCGAGCGCCTCGAGCTTCTGACTTACGCGCTCCGTGCGCACCGCGGCGAGGGTCACGGATGCAGGTTGGCTGCTGCGCCCGCCGCCCGCGCCCGGCGGACCGCCGGCGCCCGCAGCGGGCCGGTGCTGCGTTGCGTAGATAGCCCAGGCAGCGCAGAGCACGGCCAGGGTGAGGCTGATGGGTGTAGCGAAATTGCGCTTTTCTGACATCGTGTGCGGCTTTGCGAATCGACCTTGGCGGAGAGCAAGTATGGCACCGCCAACATGACGACACACGAGGGGAATCAAAATGTTATGAGACCCCGGTACGCCTTTCTTCCCAGCGGCGAATCATCTGTTTACGGGCCGTACCCCAGCGATAACCGCCGAGTTTTCCACCCGCACGCAGCACGCGATGACAGGGGATTACCCAGGCGATGGGATTCGCGCCTACTGCGTTACCAACGGCACGGGCACCATTCGGTTGACCCAACTCCCGCGCTAACGCGCTGTATGTGACCGACTCACCGTCATCTAGTTCTAGCAAGGCGCGCCAGACCTGAACCTGGAAGTTGGTTCCGCACACGGCGAGCGGCAACTTTGCAGTTTTGTGACCCCAGATCGTTTCGACCAAAGTCGTAGCGCGCTCGTCGTCGCGCACGAACCGCGCCTGTGGCCAGGTGTCGCGCAATGCGCGCAGTTCGTCATCTCCCGAATCTTCGACGAAGGCGAGCCGACATAAACCACGCGGTGTGTCGGCGAAGAAGGCCGTTCCGAAGGGTGTATTTGCGATGCCGTGACGAATGGTGACGCCGGCACCGCGGGCGCGAATTTCACCTGGCGTCATGGCTTCCAGCGTCACGGTCAAATCGTGCAGTCGCCCACCTCCCGAAAGTCCTACAGAGTGAGCTGCGTCGAGCACCGAGACATCCGAGTTCAGTGCATCGCCAGCCGCGCGGCTCGTGACCTCGGCGAGATATTGCTTGGGAGTGAGTCCGGTCCATCGCCTGAACAATCGGTTGAAGTGAAATTCGGATAGTCCGACCGCTTTTGCGATTTGCGCGAGCTTCGGCTGGCGCTCGTATTCACGCTCTATGTATTCGATTGCGCGGGTCATGCGCGCGAATTCGCGGCTGTCGAGGCATCCGTCGGCGACCGAATCGGGCATTGGTCTGACCTTCATATCCATGGCGGGCATTTTGCGCGCCGACATTTCACGGCGCGACCCGATCCTTGCGCCTCGTCACCGGACCGGGGGATCGACCGCAAGCCCTTTCAGCAACATGGCGGGAAGCTCCGGCAAACCGCCACCGCCGGGATTCGCGATGTTGAGGATGGCCAGCTCACGGCGTGGAATCACCCAGTACGCGCTGCCATTGTCGTCGGTGACGCCCAGCGCCTCGTCGCCGCCGAAATTGAGCCGGGCGACCTGCATACCCGTTTCCGCATTGACGCGTGAGGGCCGCGCCATTTCGCGCACCCACCCTTCGGGCAACACCGCGCGCCCCGAATATTTGCCATCGGTGCCGAGCAGGTTCAGCACACGCAGCATGTCGCGCGCCGTTGCGCGCCAGCAGCAATGCGCCGCGGGCATGCCGGCGCGCCGGTCGAGCTGCAGTTGTGCACTACCGGCACCCACCACGCGCCATACGCGCTGGTCGACATAATTTTCGAATGGCGTGCCCGTGGCCCGTTCGACAATGACCGCGGCGAGCTGTGTATTGGCCGGCGAAAGGTTGTAAAAGCCGCCTGGCTCGTGCTCCAGCCGGAAGCCGAGCGCGCTCGATTCGAAATCGTTGCCTAACAACATGCGCACGCCCCTGGAGGTCGCGAACGCCGGCAAGTCCGCAAGATCGCGCCAGGGCGAGCGATAGAGCAGGCCACGGATGTTGCCGCCGGTTTCCAGGCCGCTGGTTTCCTCCAGGAGCTGCCGGATGGTGATGTGGCCACGCGCTTCTTCGTCCCATTCGGGCAGGTAGCGCGCAACGGAACTGTCGAGCGAGGCAATGCGACCGTCGGCGAGCGCGAGACCCACCGCCATTGCCGCCAAGGGTCTCGCGACCAGCGCCGCCGGCAACAAACTGGACGAGTCGTCAGCGACGAAATAGCGCTCGATGGCGAGGCGGCCGCGATAAGTGACTAACAAGGCGCGCGAACCCGCGCCGCGCGCACGATTTACCGACTCCTCGACGACGAGAGCGTCGAACGCGTCGTTCGCCGGCACCGATTCGGCGGGGGACGCCGTTGCAGGTGCGCCGATGACGGCCACGGGTAGGTAGGCGCCGTCCGCCGGCAATGGCAATTGCAGGGCTCGCCGCCAGAACGGCAGGTCGGCCGTGAACACACCGATGCCCAGTGACACCAGCAACAGCACGGCTGCCGTGAGAAAAGTTAAGACACGACGCATGGAATTGGAGACTTTGGTGAATCACTGCAATGCTACCAGTGCACTCCCAAGGCTAGAATGCCCGCCGCCGTGAAACTATCAATCTGCGCCATCGCGTCCGAAGTCGTCCCGTTCGCCAAGAGCGGCGGGCTTGCCGACGTGGCCAGCGCCCTGTCGCGCCATCTGACCGCTGCCGGGCACGACGTGCGGCTGTTCATGCCTTTCTATTCGCAGGTCAGGCGCGACAAGATCGACGTGGCGCGCGTCGAGACGCTGCAGGGCCTGGACCTGGTCGCCGGCCGCCATGAGTACGTTGTCGACATCTGGCGCGCGCGGCTGCCTGGTTCGGCGACGCCGGTGTACCTGGTGGAGTCTGACGCGCTGTACGCACGTCCGACGCTGTACACCAGCGACGCCGATGAACATCGCCGCTTCCTGATACTGACGCGCGCGGCGCTCGAATGCTGCCGACGCATGAATTTCCATCCGCACATCGTCCATTCGCACGACTGGCATACGGCGTTCGCGCCGTTGTGGCTGCGTTCGATCTACAAGAACGACCCGGTATTCGCCTCGGCGAAGTCGGTCATGACCATTCACAACATCGGCTACCAGGGGCAATTCAGCGCAGCCGACATCGCGGATCTCGATCTCGGCACCGACGCCTATCTACTGCACCAGGACGATCTCAAGGCCGGGCAGATCAATGCGCTCAAGCACGGCATCCTGCATGCCGATGCCGTGACCACGGTGAGCCCGACCTACGCGCGCGAAATCGCCACACCGCTCTACGGGATGGGCATGGAGCAGGCTCTCGCGTCACGCGGCGGCGCGGTGCGCGGCATTCTCAATGGCGTCGATTACGAGGAATGGGATCCGCGCAACGACAAATACCTCCCGATCCATTTCGGTCCCGGCGAGAGCACGCTCAAGGCGGAACTCAAGCGTAATTTCCTGCTTCGCCAGGGCATGAAGCCCACGCGGGGCCGCGTGCCATTGTTCGGCATCGTGAGCCGGCTCGCCACGCAGAAAGGCTTCGACCTGCTCACCGACACGCTGCCAAAACTGCTGCAAACCCACGATTTGCGGCTCGCGGTTGTCGGCACGGGTGAGGCGCAGTACGAAAAATTCTTCACGGGCCTCGCCGAAAAATATCGTGGCCGCGCCTGGTTTTTCGGCGGCTACGACGATTCACTGGCGCACTGGATCGAAGGCGCCAGCGACATCTTTCTGATGCCCTCGCAGTACGAACCCTGCGGCCTGAACCAGATGTACAGCCTGCGTTACGGCACCATTCCCATCGTGCGAAAGACAGGCGGCCTGGCCGACTCCGTGGTGCATTTCGACCCGGCGACGGGCATCGGAACTGGCATCGTGTTCAACGATTTCGACGCCACGGCGATGGGATGGGCACTCGACACAGCGATGAACTGGTACGCGCAGCCGGCGCTGTGGGAACGTATCGTTCACAACGCCATGCGCTGCGATTTCTCCTGGGAGACGCAGAGCAATGAGTATCTGAAGCTGTTCGCGGAATTGCTAAAGCTTGACGCTGCCGCGCTCATCAAAGGGAATACGCCGCAGAAAACCGCTGGATAGGCTGACATCGCCGACCAGTCGATATGCGAGCTCTTCCGACTTGCGCCGCGACAGCAATTTGCCCAAAGCACCGACTAGGTTCGCGGTGAGTTGCATGTCGAACTCCACCTCGCCCATCGCCGGCACCGTGAACGGTGCAGCGGTACTGCCGTTGCCGATCTCCGTGTCATTGATGTCGATGCGATAAGCGATTCCCGAGATCGGTAACTCGCGTGCGTTCGGATTGAAGACACGCAAGCGCACTTGCAGGCGTTGCGAGAAGAAATCGCCGCCCTGCACCTTGAGTGCAACCACCGACAGCTTCGGGCTCTCGAACTTGGGCAGCGCCGCGCAGCCGGCGAACCACGGCACACACGCCACGAACAGCGCCGCGAGGCGGCGCGCGCGGGCAAGGTCACGCATGCGAAAGCATGTCCGAAGTCACCAGCACCACACCCTTGTCCGTCACCAGGAAACGCCTGGCATCTTCGGCGCGATCGAATCCGATCCGTATGCCGCCGGAGATCTGACAACCTTCGTCGATGATGGCATTGCGAATCTGGCAATCCTGGCCGATGCGCACGTCCGGCAGGATCACCGAACGTTCGACCAGTGAGCGCTCTTCGACGCGCACTCCGGAGAACAGCAGTGACTCGCGCACCGTGGCACCCGAGATGATTGCGCCGCCCGAGACCAGCGAGTTGATCGCGACACCGCGGCGGCCATCTTCGTCGAGCACGAACTTGGCTGGCGGCGTCTGCGCCTGGTAGGTCCAGATCGGCCAGTCCTCGTCGTAGATGTTGAGTTCGGGAGCGACCCAGACCAGCTCGAGATTGGCCTCATAAAAGGCGTCGATTGTTCCAACATCGCGCCAATAGGACTGCGCACGCGTCTTGACGTCCCGGAAAGGATAGGCAAATACCTGCAGCTTCTCGATTGCCTTGGGAATGATGTCCTTGCCGAAATCGTGTTTGGACTTCTCGTCTACGGCGTCTTCGATGAGCAGCTTTTCGAGCAGCTCCGGGTTGAATACATAGATGCCCATCGAGGCCAGCGCGACATCGGTCCGGCCCGGCATGGGATCGGGGGTCGGCGACTTCTCCACGAATCGGGTGACGCGATTCCATTCGGTGACCGTGAGCACACCGAATTCCTTCGCTTCCACGATCGGCACTTCGACCACGCCCACGGTGATGTCGGCGCCCTTCTCCACGTGATAGGCGATCATCGGACCGTAGTCCATCTTGTAGATGTGGTCGCCCGCGAGCACCAGCACGTGCTTCGGACGATGCGAGTGCATCACGTCGATGTTCTGGTACACGGCATCGGACGTGCCGCGATACCAGTGAGTGCCGGTTTTCTGCTGCGCCGGAATCACTTCCACGAATTCGCCGAACTCGCCGCGCATGTAGCCCCAGCCGCGATGGATGTGCTGGATCAGCGACTGCGCCTTGTACTGCGTGAGCACGGTGATTTGCCGTATTCCGGAATTCACGCAGTTGGACAGTACGAAATCGATGATGCGGAATTTGCCGCCGAATGGCGTCGCCGGCTTCGCGCGATGTTCGGTGAGGCCCTTGAGACGTTCACCGCGGCCGCCCGCCATGATGACCGCCAGGGTGCCGCTCGTGAGCCGGCTGACGTAACGTCCTGATGTTGCTCGTGCCGGCCGCTTTGCCATGAGGTCCCTCGTTTTTTGCAGTATAGGGGAGCGCGGACGCCCGGCTGCTCAAAATGATCGAAGCCTAGAAATCAAAAACACTGCTTGCTTACTAGTACTAGTAACATTACAGTACTGGCCAATGGACGATAGCCACAGCAAGAAGTTCTCCAAAGACCTCAACGGCGGACTCGTGTCACTCGTGCTGCTGTCGGTGCTCGATCGTAGCGCGGAAGATCTCTACGGCTACGACATCGTCAAGCGTCTGCAACGTGCGAACGAAGGCGAGTTGCTGTTCAAGGAAGGCACGGTTTACCCGGTGCTGCGCGCTTTGTCTGCCAGCGGACTGTTGAGCAGCCGCATCGTGCCGTCGTATTCGGGACCGCCGCGCCGCTACTACAAGATCACGGACGAAGGACGCGCCGTGCTTTCCAGCTGGCGCGGCATCTGGCGAGAGGCGCGCGCATTTGTCGATCGATTCGTCGAATCGGGAGTTTCCACATGAATAACACTGCCCCTCGCTCGGTCGAGGAATATCTGCGCCAGTTGCGTGCCGCGCTCGAGGACCAGGATCCCGCGCTGATCCAGGATGCGCTGTACGACGCCGAGGAATATCTGCGCGCAGAGATCGCCGCACACACCGATAAATCGGAAGCGGATGTGCTCGAACTCATTGCCTCGACCTATGGCGCACCCGACGAAGTCGCCGCGGCGTACCGCGACACCGAAATCAAAGTCGCCGCCGCCCTGCGCGCACCGCCGAAGCCGCGCGCTTCAAGCGCGTTCGGCCGGTTCTTCGGCATTTTCAGCGACGCGCGCGCCTATGCTGGCCTGCTGTTCATGTTGTTCAGTCTCGCTACCGGCATTCTCTATTTCACGGTGACGGTGGTCGGAACTTCGCTCTCGCTCGGCCTCGCCGTGCTGATCATCGGTGTTCCCTTCTTCATCGCGTTCATCGGGGTGACGCGCGTACTCGCGCTGGTCGAATGCCGACTCGTCGAGACCGTCAGCGGCGTGCGTATGCCGCGCCGTCCACAACATCCCGGCGCTCCACAGAAATTCTGGGGCCGCGTTGTTGGCATGCTGACGGATACGCGCACGTGGACGACGTTCGCCTACAACGTGTTGATGCTGCCCTTGGGAATCCTGTATTTCACGCTCGCCGTCGTCGGCGTGGCGGTCAGTTTCTCCCTCATCGCGGCTCCGGTGCTCGAAACGATTCGCGCGTTCGGCGGGTTCGATCCTGATTCCGCGCTCGGCCGCGGCGGACTCCATATCGAGCCGCACTGGCTGAATTCACCGGGCGGTTTACTGCTGTGTTTCGTCGTGGGTGTGCTGCTGCTGACGCTCACGTTGCACGCGAGCCGCGGCATCGCGCGGGCCCATGCCACGCTCGCTAAATCGATGCTCGTGTTACCGTAAAAGCATGCTACTTCGCGCATGGATTGCGGCCTGCGCAGCCGCCCTCGCCGTTTCGTCGGCACCGGAATCAAAGGCGGCTCCGCCGCAGGATTCGCCGCAGGTTCTGCCGCCCGCGCCCGCCGCAAAGTCCGGCTGCTTCGTCGCGGGCGACGGGTATCTTCGCGCGCGATTGCGAGGTGCGCTCGAACTGAACCTCGACTGGAAAGACGCCCAGATGCAATGCGAAGGCGGGCCGCGCCCGTCGGGAAATGGCGTTCGCGTGAGCATCGGCGGGCCCGCGCGCGGCGAAGGCAGGCGCATTCGCATCGTGTTCGGCATTGCCGGTGTGACCGAGGGTGCAGGCGGACACGCGTTGCGTACCAACGTCACGATCCTCTTCGAAGGCGAGCAGCGAGTGTTCGCGACCCTTGGCGACGACAAGTGCACCGTGGATTCGCTCACCCAGCGTCGAGTGGAAACGCTGGGCGGAGACCACGCTATCTATCGCGTGGAAGCGCGCGGTTTCTGCCTCGGGCCGGCGACCAGCCTCTCGCGCGATGAGCGGGTCCTTATCACCAGTTTCGATTTTGCAGGCCGGGTGGAATTCAGCGACGATGACCGCCATGACCTCAAACCCCAGAATCCTGAAAATGATCCCTGAGCCAACGCGCCGCCTGCTGCGAAAATTCATGGTCGTTACCGTGGCCGCTTTCGCCGTGGCAGGCATGGCCCGTGCCCAGAACGGACCTCTGGAAGATCTGGACGCCTTTCCACGCGGCAAGCTCGAGATCGCCGATGGCAAGAAGGTGAAACACACCTTCGAGGTCTGGCTCGCCGACAGTCCGCGACGCCAGGCCCAGGGCCTCATGTTCGTCCGCTCGTTGCCGACGATGCGCGGCATGCTGTTTGTGCACGAAAGCCCTAAACCCATGAGCATGTGGATGAAGAACACCTACATTCCGCTCGACATGGTCTTCATCGATGGAGAGGGCCGCATCCAGCAGATCGTCGAGCAAACGACACCGCATTCGCTCGCCATCATCAGCAGCAGGGAGCCGGCCCTGGCGGTACTGGAAATCGCGGGAGGCGAAGCCAAACGCCTGGGCCTGCATACGGGACAACGCGTACTCCACGCAGCCCTCGTCGGATATCATCCTTAGTCACTTGCTAGGGAGATAACCCAATGAAAAGAATCGGCACCCTGGTGGTCGCAATTTGCGCGACAGCCATCACGGCGGTATTTGCGACGGGAACGGCGATGGCGGGGGCTGCGGAGGGCAGTTGGTTCATCGCGCCGCAGGTCAATGCGTTGTGGCTGGATGACGGCCGGGTCGCCGACGATGACGCCGGCGTGACGATTGCTTTCGGCCGCACGCTGAACGCCAATTGGGACGCCGAGATCAGCTGGTACGGCTCCGAGCACAATCGCGCCGGAGATGACCGACTCTCACTGGAAGGTTTCGCATTGTCCGCGAATCGCGTGTTCTACCGCGAAGGACGCGTGAATCCGTTCTTCACTTTCGGCGTCGGGAGGTCCAAGACCATTCTCAAACCCGGTACCGATGCTTCGAACACCAGCGCGTTGTACGGCGTTGGCCTGCTGATCACCCTGGGGGAAGATCGTTCCGACGGCAGCGCCATGCAGCTGCGCGGCAGCATCGGCGCGCGCCACGAACTGACGAGCGAAAACAATGCCGAGAAAATGGTCGACTATGTCGCGGGCCTGGGAATCCAGTACTCCTGGGGCGGCGCGGAATCCCGCCGCGTGATCGACACGGACGGTGACGGCATTGCGGACGACGTGGACAAGTGCCCAGGCACTCCTGCCGGCACTGCGGTCGATTCAAGCGGCTGCCCGCTGCCTCAGGACGATGACGGCGACGGGGTGACCAACGACGTGGACAAGTGTCCCGGGACCCCGGCCGGCACCAAGGTCGATGCCAGCGGCTGCGAGGTCGACAGCGACGGCGATGGCGTGGGCGACAGCCGCGACCAATGTCCGAATACTCCGGCCGGCGCCAAGGTCGATGAGAAAGGCTGCGAATTCGACAGCGACGGCGACGGCGTTGTGGACAGCGTCGACAAGTGCCCGGGCACGCCGAAGGGCGACCGCGTCGATGCGACAGGCTGCTCGTTCAAGGAAGAGATCAAACTACCCGGCGTCGTGTTCGAGAGCGGCAAGGCCGACCTCAAACCCGAGAGTCTGCCGGTGCTGGAAGGCGCCATCGCGACGCTCAAGCGTTATCCCGAGATCAAGGTGGAGGTCGCCGGTCATACCGACAGCCGCGGATCGGACGCGTTGAATCTCGACCTGTCCGCGCGCCGCGCGGAAAGCGTTTTGAAATATCTGCGCGACGGCGGCATCACCAACCCCATGTCATCGCGTGGATACGGCGAGCGCCAACCGATTGCCAGCAACACCAGCGATGAGGGCCGGCAGCAGAACCGCAGGGTCGTGTTGCGCGTCCTGAACTAAAGCCAGCGGCGAAAAGCGCCGCTGCCGGTACGACGATGCTCGATCTTCCTGGACATCCGACGCTCGACAAGCTGGGCCTGATCGGCGCTTGCAGCCGTCTGCCGTTGCGCGTGAACGCCGAGCGACTCCTCGCGGAAGTTGCGGCGCTAGCCGAAATCTCCTGGGCTGGCACCGGCGGTCG
>Ga0070675_100001031_pt1 | contig 20035 bp, 17 predicted proteins | sample KBSM43metaG_FD_65343 | JGI IMG/M metagenome (GOLD analysis project Ga0070675, IMG submission 65343) | Miscanthus rhizosphere microbial communities from Kellogg Biological Station, Michigan, USA - KBS M4-3 metaG | ecosystem: Host-associated > Plants > Roots > Rhizosphere > Soil ... | reverse complement strand
CGCCTTCCGCCCAATTCAACGGCGTCATACGAACCGTGCTCACACCGAATCCGTAATCCTGACCTTTATCCTTGGCTGCAAGATCCGCACCATGATCCACGAGTCTCGCGGACGATACTTTCAAAAAACATTTCAGATTCCGTCCGCATCGCGTGACGGAGGTTGTCATCGAAGTCCGGATAGATGGTCCCTTCCGGTGTCTGGCTTTGCAGCGTGCGCAGATTGAGCCATTGACCGGCGAAGTTCCTGACGAGTTCGTGCGAGCGGGGATCCGCCAACATGCGATGCACTTGCCGGTTGAGCGTTTGAGGCTCTCTTAACTTCCCCTGGCTTGCAAGAGTTAGTAATTCGTCATCAGGAACATTGCTCCACAGAAAAAAGGACAATCGCGAGGCAAGCTCCAGATCGCTGATGCGATAGGCCTCGCCTTGTTTGATTGTGGCGGGCGCACTCTCCGTTCGAAACACAAACTCTGGATGTGCAAGGATGAATTCCAGCGCCTTTTCCACGCCGTATTCAAAGCCCTTCGCGCTGCCACTCCGGTAGAAACTCATGAAGGCATCGCTGTCGGCAGAGGTGAGTGGTCGTCGATAAGCTCGTCGCGCGAGAGTGGTCAGGATTGTTTTTGCGCAAGCCGGCTCCTCAGCCGCTGAGGCCGGCCGGCAAACGAAAATCTTTTTTCGACTGGTGGTCTCTCCGACAGTCGCACTGGCCGCTGGGCCCTGAATTGTCATTTGACTGACCTGCGGGGACTGCATGATGCCGTCGATTGGATTGTCGTCGAGAACACTTCGCCGATACGAACGGTTCAGATACAGATGAGGAATGAACGTATTCGCGATGAATGCGAGACCCACCGCATGTTCGCCGGCCTTCACGGAGACTCGAACTTCGTTCTTGTCTGACTGAACGTTCGCTGTCAGAGGAATATCTTTGCCAATTTCGTAGAGCTTGATCCTTGAGCCGTCCAGCGTGAGTTCCACCAATTCATTCGGCGCGTCGCCGCCATAGAGTGTGCGCACGGTGTTTCGCACAGGGACCCAGGAGATGAGGTACTCGCCATCCATTGGGAAGTAGTGATGGGCGAGCAATCCGCCGCGCGTGCCGAACGACAACCCTTCCACCTGAGTCTCCTGCGAGTAGTCTTCGCGGGCGTAGTAAGTCTTGCGACTCGGCCCTGCTTCGTGGCCGAGTGCGACTCGGGTCAACTTCGAAGCCGCGGAAACGTAGGCCTCGACAAGCGTGGGCGAAACCTGGAGGCCGCTGGCGACATTATCGAATCCGTAGCTGGAGTCATCGGCCGGGAGGTAGGTTGCCGGATCAATTTCCAGTCCAAGGAGCTCGCGAATCGCGTTCGCATATTCCGTTCGATTTAGCCGGTGCACAGAGGGTGGCGGCAGGTGTGGTTTCAGCGCAGCGATTCGATCGAGTTCGGACTCTATTCCCGATGTCAGCGATTCGTAGACGTTGGGACTGGGTCTCGGTGATCCTTGTGGCGGCATCATGCCGGCGCGGAGCTTCCGAACAACCTTTTCCCAGATTTCCGGGTTCTGATCGACGTGTGCCGGATCGAGTCTATCGAGCGCGAGGCTTGCGGTGTTCAGTCTTTGGTTGTGGCAGGTCACGCAATATTGGTCCAGCACCGCACGGGCAGGCGACGGAGGAGCCACAGCATTCTGACCCGCTAGAAACGCTGCGCCGGCAAGGAAGAATCCTGCGAATACGAGACGAAATTTCACGGCTTCACGCTGGGGGAACCCTATTACAGAGGGCGGGTCGTGTCAATGAAGGTCGCGGGAGCGCAAGAACTCCTCTCAGCGGCTTAGCACAAATAAGAGTGGGCGTGGCCACGGATTACGCGGATTTCAAATGTAGACCGGAATCGCAATCTTACGTTCCCAATACGCCAACAAACTTCCTCAACTCAGTCGTCGATGGCTTGGTAGGCGGAGGTCCAGAAGTCGACCACGGCCGGTGGCATGCGCAACGCGCCAGGACGGCACTGCGCCATAAGGACACCGACCATTTCCTCACGTGGGTCCACATATAACGACGTGCTGAATGCACCATCCCAGCCAAAGCGTCCGGGCACGCTCGCCACATCGTCGCGACGGGTGACGACCGAGAGGCCCAGACCCCATCCCCGCGAATCCCAAAAGTTCTCGAAGAACGGCGAGGCAGCCTTCTGCTCATGTGTGAGTTGATCGGTGGCCATGGCTTCTACGGACAGGCGCGACAGAATCCGTTCGCTGCCGTACACTCCATGGTTCAACATCATCAGTCCGAACGCGAGCAGATCATCGGCTGTGGAGACGAACTCGTCGCCGGCGCCTGACTCGAAAGCGCGAGGTTGCGTGAGCAGATCATTAGCCGCGTCTTCGAGGACCGAGACTTCGCCGCTGACGAAGTCCGTCTTATAGCAGGTCGCAACCCGTACCAGCTTTGTCTCCGGCACCGCGAAACCCGTGTCGTTCATGCCCAACGGCTCGAAGATTCGCTCACGCATAAAGACGGACAGGGGCAAACCGGAAGCACGGACAATCAGAACACCCAGGATCTCCGCGCTCATGTGATACAACCACCGCTCACCCGGTTGACTCGCGAGGGGCAGACGGCCGACGCTCTGCATGTATTCGTCGGGAGTTCCTGAAAATCTATACGTGCTCAGCGGCAGGCGAGCTTCGATCAGCGCCAGCTGGAGAGGGCACGTTGGTGAGAGAAACGCCACTTCGCCGTACCCGGACCGAAACGTCAGCAAATCGCGCACGGTGATCGGGCGCTTTACCGGAACGGTGTCGTCGAGTGCGCTGTCGATCGTTCGGAGGACTCTGCGGTTCGCAAGCTCCGGTAGAAACTCATCGACAGGATCGTCCAGCCTGAGCTTGCATTCTTCGACAAGAATCATCGCGGCCACAGCGGTGATCGGCTTCGTTACCGAGGCTAAGCGAAAAATCGTATCGCGTCGCATCGGCGCGGGGCGGTCGAAGGCAAGAGTCCCAATAGCATCCTCGTGCTCCTCGCCTCGGCGGCTAAGGAGTGCGACGAGTCCAGGCAGCCGGCGTCTGTCCACATGGCGAAGCAACGTGTCGTGCATCCTGGCAAGTCGCGCGGGAGAGAAACCGTGAGTCATTGTTATTCCGTGAGCTTTTTTAATCCAGTTAAAGACAATTATGATGGGAATTATACACGGGAGGTGGGGAGAACTGATTAGGCGGAACCGCGCATCACCGCTCGATCAGTGGGGCATGAACGGTTGACGGCTACTTGAAAGCACAGGGACATTATCGAGTCCGTCAACTGTACGCGTGGAAAAGCGCCAAGTGGGTACGTGCGATCGAGTTCCTTGATCAAGACCAGGCCGGCTACTGGGAGGAACTTGGCTATCATATGAGAGGCAATCCCTGGAACGAAGAACGCTATCGGGAATAGGTTTTTTTGATTCGCGAGGCGGTCTTCAGCGGCAACAAAGCGAACCATGCTGCAGTTTTTTCAAACGTACGCGATACGCCTTCTCCCCATCCAAGATAAGCGAGAATTAATAGTCCTTTCGCGGCGCGGCTTTGAGTCCCAGAGTTTTCGCGATTTCCGGATAGATGTCGACGAGCCGCAACGGCTGCGGAAGTGTCGCGGCCGGTTCGCCCGGGACATGGATGATCATGGGAATTCGCTGGACCTTTTCCTGCGCGCCACCATGGTCTCCGATTCGGCCGAAGCCGTAACCGTCGGCAAGCAGGCCAATCAAATCGGGAGCCGAATCGGTAGCCATCGTCTCCAGCAATTCAGTATGGTGCCGGCGAGCCCAGGCCTGGAAAGAAACGCTTTGGGATTCGAGCCGCGAGAGGATCTGTTCGTAGCGGAACTGATCGCCGGAGCGGCGCAGCGCATAGACTTCGGTCATTCCTGGAATATCCGACATGCCTCGAACAATCGCCTGCTCGTTTGAGGCCGACTTGTCCGCCAGCCACAGCTTGACGCTGGTGTCCTGATAGCCGGCTTGCAGCTTGCCGAGTTGATTCAAGTGGTCGATCCAGAAAGGCGGGTCCACCCTGGCTTCGGAATTTTCGAAGCTGCAGCAAGACTGAAATCGATTGTTTCCGAGATAGAACTCGTTCTTCTGCGCTCCATGATCGGACGTCACCACGATCATCGTCCGCTCTGAAAGCCCACGCGCGTTCAACTCAGCGAGGATACGGCCGAGTTGTTGATCGGCAATTCTGAGGACGTCGGCAAGATGATACTCGCTGGGGATGCTAGTGAGTCCGTGGTCGTCCTGCTCGCCGAGCATATGTCCGATCTTATCGATTCCGCCGAATGTAAGGAACAGCCCCGACCAGTTCTCATGGGCCATGATTTGGAGCGCAACATCGGCTGTCCAGATATCACCACCGATGTGGGCCGGATCGTGCCCGGGTACATAACGCGAGCCATCCAGCCCGTAAATAGTGGAGTACCCGGTCCCGTAACCCAGGGTGCACTCCAGGGAGAAACGATCGTTTGACGCAATATAGTCAGGGACATTGACGCCGGATGGCGTGCACTTTCCTGCGGCCTTCGTCAGCGTAATGATGGCGTCGGCAGCCGGTGTGCCAAGCAATTTTGCGGCGTAGTCCTTTTCGCCGGCTGCGATAACCTTGCCTTGAAATTTTTCGCGAATCCGTGAAGCCAGGTACTGTTCCTGCGGGATTCCTTCGATGAGTTTCCAGAACTGCGCCGAGGTGAGCCGTCCTGTCTCATATACGGCGCCGGCTTTTCCAAGAATGCCGTTCCTGTCGAAGTACGTGTCATCCTGCCACGGCAGCTGCCGGGGCAGCAGACCGGTCGGAATAACGAGATGACTGACAACGGTCTGAGAACCCAGGTGACCGACATACGCTTCGGGGTAATGACGAGAGGAACTCCGGAGGCGTTTGAAATTCTCGAGGCCGAATCGGTCGATGTAGTCCGGCCGCATCTGATCGAAAACCATGATCATCACATGGTCGGGGGTCTGCGTTTGCTCAGCAGTCCCGGCTGCGCACCCGCCAAAACTCATCAGAACAACCAGCAGCGGAAGAAGAGGAATATAGCGGAGCATTTCGCGGCATTGTAACAGGCTCTAAGCGGGGCGATCGATAAAGTAGAGGTGGGCTCGTTAATCCGGGCTTGACCCACGATCACAAACTTAGAATCCGATGGGCATGGCGCGACGAGACCTGTTAACCTGCCTCCATAAAACTGACGTGGAGCACTTATGCCCGACTCACCCATATCCCGTCGTGGTTTCATGGCCGTGGGCGCCTCATTGCTGGCGTGGCGCGGTCCGGCGAGGCTCGCTCGGGCTGACGCGGTTGAAGCCTTTGCCGACGCCTCTACACTGCACATCAAGGCAGACGGGCGTCCAATAGTCGATTTTCTTCTGCGCCCTCAACCGCCGAGCGCGAGTATGAGGACGAGTTTCCTTCGAGCCGGATACCTGCACCCGGTGTTCACGCCGAACGGCCGAATCGTGACGGACGATTATCCCGACGACCACCCGCATCAGCACGGCATCTTTTTCGCATGGACCAGGACGGAGTTCGAGGGCCGCCATCCGGACTTCTGGAACATGGGTGATGGAACGGGCACCGTCGAGTTGGAGAAGATCGAGGATGTCCACAGCGGTTCGGAGAAAGCCACGTTCAAGGCGCGTCTGCGTCATGTCGATCTCAGCGGTCCTCAAAGGAAGACGGCGCTGAACGAACTGTGGGATGTCACGGTGTATCGCGCAGTCCCGGGAATGAGCCGTTATGCCATGTTCGACATTGTCTCCACCCAGGAGTGCGCCTCGGCAAGCCCCCTGATTCTTCCCGACTATCGATATGGAGGAATCGGCATTCGGGGCCATCGCAATTGGAGAACGAAGACAAACGTGTCATTCCTGACTTCGGAAGGGAAGGACCGGATCGCCGGCGACGACACTCCCGCGCGCTGGTGCGCGATGGGCGGGCGCGTCGACGGGCAGCCTGTGGGGATCGCGGCCCTCGGCCATCCGGCGAATTTCCGCGCTCCGCAGGCGCTGCGCATTCATCCTGATGATCCTTATTTCAATTTCTCGCCCTCAAAGCGCGGACAGTGGGAAATCACGCCAGGCAAGTCCTATGTTTCCCGGTATCGTTTTCTCGTCTATGACGGCGACGTCAGCGCCACCGAACTGAACAGGCTCTGGGACGATTATGCGAAGGGATAACTGCTCGTGGCAGCGATGAGCGACGGCTTCGCGCACCTCGGCAGCCTGCGTTCGGTCGGCGCCTTTCAAGCGCACTTGCGGAAGCTGGACATTTCGATCCCGATCGATCGTGAACTTCTCGTCGGCGCGGCGTCGCCCCTGGGCCAGCAAATGCGCCAGCCGATGCGATCGCAGCCGTTTTCAATAGCGAACCGCTTTGCGATTCAGCCGATGGAAGGCTGGGACGGCACGCCGGAGGGGCGACCGAGCGCACTGACAATCCGGCGGTGGGAACATTTTGGCCGCAGTGGAGCAGCGTTGATCTGGGGCTGCGAGGCCGTCGCTGTGCGCCACGACGGCCGCGCGAATCCGAATCAACTGCTCATCAACGAGCGGACGCGGGCCGATTTGGCAAAGCTTCGCGAGACGCTGATCGGCACGGCCGGTTCCGGCGTCGTGGTCGGGCTGCAGTTGACCCATTCGGGACGGTTCAGCCGTCCGAATTCCAATCGTCCGGAGCCACGCATTCTCTACAGGCATCCGATAATGGATCGCCGTCTCGGCCTGCCGGATGACTATCCACTCCTCGCGGACGGCGACGTGCGCGAGATCATCGAAGACTTCCATCGCGCCGCGCGCATTGCCTCCGAAATCGGATTCGACTTTCTCGACATCAAGCACTGCCACGGCTATCTCGGGCACGAGTTCCTCAGCGCGCACACGCGCCCCGGCGCCTATGGCGGAAGCTTCGAAAACCGGACACGCTTTCTGCGCGAAGTGGTCGAGGGCATTCGAGCCGGCGCCCCGGGCCTCGAGCTTGGCGTGAGATTGTCCGCCTTCGATACCATTCCGTTTGGCAAGTCGGGAACGCCGGAGTCTTTCGAGGGATGCATTCCCTATCAGTTCGCTTTTGGCGTGAATCCACAGAATCCCGTCGAGCCCGATTTGACGGAACCCCTCCAGTTTCTTTCCGTGCTCCGGGAACTGGGCATCCGGCTGGTGAATATCACGGCCGGCTCACCGTATTCGAATCCACACATCCAGCGGCCGGCACTGTTTCCACCTTCGGATGGATATCGCCCCCCGGAAGATCCGCTGATCGGAGTAGCGCGGCAAATGGCGGTGACGCGGGCGCTCAAGCAGCGCTTTCCTGAAATGCTGTTTGTCGGCACGGCGTATAGTTACCTTCAGGAATTTCTACCCTACGTCGCGCAGGCGGCCGTTCGCGAAGGTTGGGTGGATTCGGTGGGGCTTGGCCGGATCACGCTCTCCTATCCGGAACTCGCCCGGGATGTTTTCGAAGGCCGTCCCCTCGATCGCAAGCGGTTTTGCCGCACGTTCAGCGATTGCACGACGGGGCCGCGCAATGCGCTGCCTTCGGGTTGTTATCCGCTCGATGAATACTACAAGAAGTCGGAAGTGGGCCGGCAGCTGCGCGCAATTAAAAAGTTGTAGAGGCGGTCTGTGACCGCCCGCGATTTCCAAATCTGTGAAAATGTGGGCGGTCATAGACCGCCCCTACAGTGGGACCAGCCATGGATATTGATCGCATCCTCCAACGTGTAAAGCCGGGACGAACTGTGCACGGCATCGCCGCGGCTCTGCTGCCGTTCGAATCCGACGGCCGAATCGCGGTGGACGCTTTCCAGCAGCGTCTGCACGTGACGCATCGGGCTGGTTTGACGAACGCGGTGAATATGGACACTGTAGGGGCGGTCTATGACCGCCCACAATCTTTCATAGACGCCTATCAAAGAGCAGCGCCGATATTTCCCCTCCATAAGGCCAGTCATCAGCCGATTCAATCAATCCGGCTCGAACAGGATTGTTCCTAACATACAGCCATTTCTGTTCGTAGGATTCTGCTGAGCGCAGCACATGATCGAAGAATCCTTTTTGCCAGTGCGGACTCGCAGTTTTCGCGGGTTTTAGCGCCTTTGAAATCGCGTTTTTCAAGGATTTTACCCACGCAGATAACGACATGGAGTCTGGCCCAAAGCTCACGAACAGATGCAGGTGGTCCGGCATGATGACGTACCGGCCGACCTGTATTCGGCGATTGAGAGCGCGTAGCCCAAACTGAACAAAGGCGTCGTGCACTATGGAGTTAGTGAGAATCGGCCTGCGGCCGTGAGTGCAGATAGTCACGTAGTAGATTGGATGTTCGTAAAAGACGCGCTGCAGGCGTGCGGGGGCAGGCATAATCTTAAGCAAGGTGTGTTCCATTCCGAGAGATTGCGGGCGGTCATAGACCGCCCCTACAGACCGGTCACCATTCGAATCACGCCGTCTGTCTTGCTGTAGAGATACAACTCCCCGGCGTTGTCGACAGCGAATCGGGCGTCGGTGCGGCCCTGGCCGGAAACGGTGGCGGTGCCCGGAAGATCGGGATCCTTGCCGCCGCGCTCGTGGTATGCGGCTTCGGCAATGGGAAACATGGTGTCGTAAACGCGGTCATTCCAGCGGATCTTCAGCTCATAAATTGGCGCCAGCGTCGCCGGGTTATCGTCGTCCGCAGCCAGCATTCGGGCGTAGTCGGCGTACCAGACGTGACCCGTCGATAAGTCGGTGAACAGATACTTCCCACGCAGCGCTTCAATCTTTCCGTTATAGAGGAACCCGGATCCGACCGCGTCTCCACCGGCAGCAACGTGTCCATATTGAATGACGGGATAACGCGGAACGACGGTCTCGCTTGTCGGCGCGTCGGTCACTCGCACGGGAATCCTGTCAACAGTTGGCAAAGCAGTAGTCCGGTTGTCCGCGTTGAGCTGTTCATTTCCCTCACGCAGCGGATATCCGAAGTTATCGCCCTTCCGAATCATGTTCACCGTCTCCCAGGTATGGAGACCGACGGTGTTCGCGATGAGCCGATTGCTGGCGGAGTTTTTTGGGTCGATAGCCCAGGTGAGCCGGTGCGGATTGCGAAGGCCGTAGGCCCAGATTTCCTTCCGGGCGCCGGCTCTCGCAACGAAGGGATTATCGTTGGGAATTCGATATCGGCCATTCTCGCTCACAACGCTCGACGACGTGTGCTCCGCGAGATCGGGAATGATGCGAAGAATCTTGCCTTCGAGATTGTCCAGCCGCTGTGGGTTAAGTCGCATGGCCGTACTGGCCTCGCCTGAGCCGCCGTCTCCGGACCCTATATAGAGGACGCGCCAGTCTGCGTCGCCCGGCCGGGCTGTGGGGTTGAAGGTCAAGTCGCCCAGCGGGTGGATGCGTGTGTTCAACTGCACGCGCAACAATTCTCGGGCGCTCCCCTCGAAGGTGGCGTTGGCGATGTTGGTGTCTGTCCACTCGATAAGGACACCTTCGTAGAGGACCGATCCGGGAACTGTGACGGGCGCTGTGACGGCGTAACCTGCGGTTCTTAATCCAGGAAAGTTGGTGTTGTCCGGGAGATTGGAACCCTCAATCGCCGGATCTTCAATATGGACCGTGTAGAACTTCCCATTCATGCGGTAGGCGGGATCGAAATACAAGGAGGCCAAACCGCAGCCATATCCTGCTTCACTGAACAGCTTCCGAAACACGCCCGGTTTTCCGCTGCGTCCGTTGAAATCGAGGTAGGTGGTGAGCTTCTTCGTCTCTTTCTCGACGATATACAGAGGTCCGTTTAGATCATGGACGAAGAACCGGTTCGCCCCTCCGGGTTCCTCGTGCAATCCGTTAATCCGCGCGAGCATCGCATCGTTGTTCCCCCGGCTGTCAACCTTACCGGTGATGGGCAGTTGCACGTAATCCCGTATTTCCAATGTGAGCGGTTCCACCCGTTGTCCCATGAAGACACAACCGCCCGCAACTGCGACCAGAACGAAACACAGAACCCGGATTGGAATGCGCATGGGCTCCTTCTACCCCAACGGGCATAAGCAAGATACAAGATGCGGGGTCAGACTACTCGAACCCTAAACTCTGAACTTCGAGTTTAGGGTTCGAGTAGTCTGACCCTGTATCTTCCCTCGGCGTTAATCCGACGGCATCGCAGCCAGCTACCGCGGAGCGGCCTCCAATCTCTGCTTGATCGCAGTCAGCGTGCGCTCGAGTGCCGAACGACTCTTTCCTACGGCTGAGCGGCGCACGATACTGCCGGTAAAGCCTGTGAGACCGGCCTGCTGCGAGGCTTTCATCGTAATCAGGTAAAAACCGTGTTCGCCCGGGCGTCCCACGTCCTTTACACAGACAGTCAAATCAAGCGCAGTCTGAAAGTAGTGACTGGCATAAAGCTGTTTCAGTGCCACCGCATAAGCCCGACCGGAGGGGCCGTCGCCGCGATAAGTGATTTGCTGCACGACTCTCAATGTAGGCTTCAGCCCAAAATCTACATTTTCCCAATAGAACTCGGACTCTGAGTTTGGCAGGTCGGGAGGATACTCGAGAAGAAGCCGGGTAAACTCTGGCAGGTAGACGGGGAGGGCCTTCAAGCGACCCAGCAAGCTCTGAAAGGTATCACTGGTTCGGGTGGGGTGGTCCTTGTCGCGGTAGATCCCAAGCGCGGCATTCCCTCCTTTTTGGTAAGCGAGAACCGCGTCGATCGTCATCTGTTGCGCCAGTCGATTCGCTTGACTTGCGGCATCCGAGGCATTCCAGTTCACGGATTTTCGAAATTGCTCCATGGCTTCCGATGGCAACTGAACCTTGCAGGCAGCTGGCTTGCAGCTTTTCAGATCTCTGAGTTCATCGGAGTCGATGCTGAATCCGGCCAGATCGGAAAGTCTCGGAGGATTGCTGAATTTCTGAATTGCGAGATAACCGGGGAGCTTGCGCAGGGCGTCGAAGTCATTCGCGAGTTTGAGATAACTCTCGGGTGCCGCATCAATATAGACGGTCCCAAAGATGAAGACCTGGTCCGGGTTGGATGAGTCGATGGAGGTCGCTATGGCTTTTCCCCGATGAATCGACTCGATCTGGCCACTACTCAAGCCGACTGATTCTTTGAAGAATTTGTCGGCCACGAAAGCTTGCTGGCCCGCACGTGGTGTCATACCTCTTGGCAGCATTAACAGGAAACAGGTAATCGATAATGCAACTCTTGAGCTCTTCATCCTACTCATGGAATTCTGGCGTCCTTTCGTATCCCGTGGCCGTCAGCCATGTCGAATCACCGGGCGTTCAACACGACGAATGCGTAGGTTGAAACGTCACGGCACCGGGCGCTTTTTCGGGTACTGTTCAGTGTGACCGAAGTCTACGACAATCGGGGTACTGGAAGCGAAAGTTGCTGTGGCGAGGGGGTGGGGCGATGGATTCTCTGGAACTGGTTCGCTTGGCCAACACTTTACCGTCCTCATCAACCTTCGGTGACGCGCGGGTCGTGTCTTGTCAGAATATCCGAACGTCCGCAGGGAGCCAGTCGATCATCGCTAACCTGGCGGAGCAGTGCGACGAACTCTCGGGCTGTTGTCGGTTTCGGGCTGCACGTAATTCCAGGCGCTGTGTCGGGTAAGGCCGATGCAAGAATCGCCAGCAGCTTTGACCCGATCTGGTGCACGACCGCGGCGTTGTCTGGATTGGCTCGTCCCGGAATTTCCGCGTGAAGCCAAATGATTTGACACCAACCATCGACCATCAGATTCGTCGCAAATTGCAGGGTTCTGGCGCTCAAAAGGCGCAGCTTTTTCATTCTCGCGGACTCCAGCAGCGCTTGGGGCAGGTCCCTTCCCACGAGCATTACCGGCTGCGGGAGGCACTCCAGCTTTTCGATCAAGGCAGTCACGGGCTGGAATTCGATGCTTCCTTCGTTTTCGATTTCCGTAACCAGCGACTCTATTGGTTTCGTCGTTAGGAACGTCACGGCAGACGTTCTCATAAAGTTCCGCATCTCGAAGAGCCCCAGACATTCGGCAGATGTCGAAACATCAAGCAAAACTGAATCGAATTCGGTCTGGCGTAGCTGTTCAAGGGCTTCGCGTGGGGTCCGCGCGACAACCACGTCAAAACCTCGCGCTTGCAGGAACTGCAGAGCGGATTGGTCGATTGAAGAAGCGGCATCAAGAATGAGAACTCGCATGGCTGCAAAACCCACGTCGAAACCAGCCTGCTGAATTTCTTAACAATACCGGGCCGCAAAGGAGGCTGTCTGTAAGGTAAATGACAGGTCGGAAGATGCGGCGGAGCTACGCGTTTGGAAAATTCTCTGATTCCAGTCTTACGATTTCATAACAATCGCAAGCTGCGGCTTTCAGTCCGTCGAGGTCGAGGATCGTGATGTGACCCATCTTGTATTCAATAAGTCCTGCCGTTTGAAGGGTGCGTGCCGTCAGCGAAACGATCGGACGGGCCACGCCGAGCATCGTGGCCAGAAATTCCTGGGTCAAGGGCACGGAATTGGAGTCGAGTCGTGCACGGCTCATCAGCAGCCATCGGCACAGGCGCGACTCAACCTGATGGAATCGATTGCAGAGAACAGATCGCGCGACCTGATAGTGAAGGAGGTACATGTGGCGCCTCAGCAGGCTTTGGAGCTTGGTAGACTTGTTAAATGCGTCGTTCAGTGACGCTATCTTCATTTTCAACGCTTGACCTGGTAGCTGCACAATTGCGTTGTGCGGCATGGTGTTGCTGCCGAGGATCGTGGAGATCCCGACCATGCCTTCGCGGCCGATAACGCCAACTTCGATGCTTGCCCCCTCGTCCGTCAGGGAAGTGAGCGAAGCCATACCCGTATTGACGAAGTACACGTGCGAAATTGGCTGACCGGAAGCGTAGAGAGCCTTCCCGGACGGCCATTCTTCAACTTGCATCGAAGGATAAATGCGCTCGTATTCGTTACGAGGCAACTCAGCCAGAATCTCGTTCTGTATTCGATCTCCAGACATCGACACGACCCCCTTTTCCGCATCTTCGGAATTGATTGGCTGCATTTGTCGGAGATCCGGTCGACGACCGAGAGGTGATCTACAAGAAATGATATTCGAACGTTACTCCAATCCAGACGCATCGTCCAGCTATCTGGCTCCCGACGGAGTGGCTTTTGCCGATGGATAGGAGGAATTTGGCGACAGTCGAGACAAAAGGCCTATTTCTGTCCCTTGGCCGCTTCTGCCGCGGCTTTTTCCTCTGCCCGTGCGCCACTCAGGATGTGGGTCATCGCGTAGTTGCCCTCATGACAGGCGTATTCAAAGATCTGAGCGTTCGGATCTCTGGTGAATGAAAAGGAAACCTTCCAGGGTTCCGTATAGACATTCGGGTCTTCGATTCTGACTTCATACTGAATCGTGTCTGCGTCCACGCGCGTAAATCGCTCCGTCACGTGTAACGCTTCGGTCTGTTCGATGCCCTTGATTCGTCCGCTGGCCACATTCGTCGCGATCCAACCCTTATTGTTGAAGTTCGTTGTCTCCACGACCAATGTATTGCGATCCCAGTGCCCGCGAGACTCTCCATTCCACTGCCGGAGGTTCGAAAAGGGCCGGCCATCCAAGGGGATGACGCGGGTCTCGTGAATCATCTCAGAGACGATTGCGACGTACCCGGGCGATTGCACGATTTCATACACATTGCCGTACCCACCGGGAAACATTCCCCCCGGAAACCCGCGGGTGATGCAGCGATCCCACGGGCTCATGTACTCGAAATCGTCGGTGTTGTGCGCGAGGTTGTAATCTCGCTTCGCCTCCGCGGCGGCTTTGACGGGCACTCGTCCGTCCTCGGGCTCCACGACGAGCGATGTTTGACGGGATGCCTGCTTTGCGCGCTCGGTCCAATGATCCGGTGGACCTGTGGTGACGCCGGCATTGGTCGAAAGAGTTTCCTGATTGTCGGCCGCGAGCTGTCTTTCAAGCCGTGTTTGACTCTGCTTCAACTCCTCGTCGGTAAGGTAGAGTCTGTTCCCAAACTGCGGCGACCGTTCGAGAGGCGTGGTCGTGGTACTGGTCCATGTCCCCTGAAGGTCGGGATCGCCTCCCCGCGTCTTCGGAGGCGTCCATGACTTTGGGGGAGGACCCGAGGAAGACCGCGTCTGGCCGGAAACGGGAATAGTCCCTGAAGGAAGTGCGATCAGGGCCATTAGAACGATGGTCGTAATGTGAAATCGATGGCTCACGGGTTGCCTCCGTTTCTTGTCAGGGCCTCAGGGTATTGCTTGCCACAAAGTCTCGACGAATTCCGCGACTGGAGGGTAGTAAAAAAGCCGTGGGTCAATTAGATCCGCCCCGCTGCAACAGCATCTGCTTTTCATGTTTCGAGGTCTGTTTCGTGCGCACCCTCTCCCTCCGGGAGAGGGTGTCGCGAAGCGACGGGTGAGGGATCTTCAGTCTCGTAGATCCCTCATCCGGCCCCCTTCTCTTAATGCCCCAGCTTCTCCCGGTGGGAGAAGGGCGCGCGACCACGGCTGCAGCGTAATACGGACAATGACATGTTATTTTTCTACATAGTTTAGGTTCAAACATGTTAGTTTTCTACACACTGGAGGTGACTATGATGATCAGGTCGCTAATCGGGCTGGCGTTGCTTCTGGCTTTGCCGGTGACGCCGGCGGCGCAACAAGGCAGCAGCCCCGCGTCTATTGAAGGCATCGTTGTTCGTGCCGGCACGAACGAACCGCTTGCTGGCGCTCGCGTGACGCTAGCCGCTGTCAGCGCCACTGCGTCCTCCAGTACAACCAGCCCGATCGTCACGGTCGCCACCGGCGGACTTGCTGCTGACGCTGCCCTTGTCGCGGTATCCGGGAACGCCACGTCCCCGATTCCCGCAGTATTCACCGACGCCGCAGGCAGGTTTGCCTTTCAAAACCTTGGCTCAGGTCTGTACAGCCTTCAGGTTCTGCGCGACGGCTACGCGCGCCAAAGTTATGGACAGCGCACACCGGCTGGTCCCGCAACGGCGATTCGTATCGCGGGAGGCCAGTCGATTCCCAATATCGTGATGTCGCTAGTTCCTGCCGGAAATATCAGTGGTGTCATTCGCGGCTCCGAGGGACAGCCTCAGGCCGGAGTTCCTGTTCAACTTCTGCGAGCCACATACAACGCGAACGGACAGAGGGCATTTCAGACTGAAGGGGCGACAAGAACGAATGACCGTGGCGAATACCGTCTGTACTGGCTGACACCTGGCAGTTACTACCTGAGTGCCGGATCGGCTCCGGGGCCGATCCGGACATCGGGAGCCAATGCGCCTGCAAGTCCCAATGAGATTCCCGACCGCAGTTTTATCCTGACCTACTATCCCGGGGTGTTCGACCCAGGCGGAGCGGCGCGGATTGAAGTCACTCCAGGCGGGGAATTGAGCGGCATTGATTTCAGCGTACCCAGCCAGCAACTCCGCCGCATCCGGGGCCGCGTTACGGATTTGGCCACGGGGCAGCCGCCGGCTTCCGCAGGGTTGTCGCTGGCCTATCGCACACTGACCGGTGCCAGCGGCGCTTTCAGCGCCGGCGAGAAATATGACCCGAGAACGGGCGAGTTCGAGTTGCGCAACGTTCCTCCCGGTTCGTATGTCATCCAGGCCATCGCGATGGACCATGTTGCGGTAAAAGAGAGCGAGACCCTGGTGAAGGTGGGCGCGGTCGCGACGCGTGCGAACGCCAGACTCCCGGTCGATATTTCCAACCATGACGTTGATGGGCTTCTGCTGACGCTGACCACCGGTGTCGCCCTGCCAGGCCGGATCAGTGTCGAGGGCATGAATCTATCGTCGGTTGTGGGATGGGAACGCATTCGTGTGCCGCTGAAGCCGACATTGGATGGCGCATTCGGCCCCAATGTTCAGCCCGCCGCTCCTGTTCCTCAAGGGCTGCAGGCAGACGGCACCTTCGCGATTGTGGGCGTCTCTGCGGGAGAGTTCACCGTCGGGCCTCTCACGGGATTGCCCACCGGTTTCTACGTAAAGGAAGCACGATTCGCCCAGGTCGATGTGTTGAGCCAACCGCTACGCTTTTCCGGTGTTGCCGGCGGCAGTCTCGAGATCGTTCTAAGTTCCAAGGCAAGTCAGGTCGACGGTGTTGCCGTGGACGCCCGGTCCACACCCATCGCAGGGGCGCGGGTGGTGCTGGTGCCGGATCGTCAACGGCATCGGACGGACCTTTTCAAGACAACGATGAGCGATTCGAGCGGGCGATTTGTTTTCCGCGGTATTCCACCGGGAGACTATCGCGTGTTTGGGTGGGAAACCCTCGACTCGTATGCCTACTTCGATCCGGATCTGCTGCGACGTGTCGAACCTCAGGGAACTCCGGCGCGGGTCACGGAATCCGCGACGAATAACCTCACCGTGAGAATCATTCCGGCAAATCAATAGGAGGAAGATGTGATGAAGAAGACAATTCTCATTTGCCTAACCGCTTCGGCCTTGTTGGTGCTTTTCGTGACGGCATTTGCCGCGGTGCCTGCTCCCCGTGGAGATGTTTCGCCGAAGATCGAGGTAGCGTTCGTCCTGGATACCACATCTTCCATGACGGGATTGATTGAAGGCGCGAAACGTAAGATCTGGACGATTGCGCGGCACATGGTCAGCGGGAGACCGGCTCCTGCTATCAAGGTGGGCCTCGTCGGGTACCGCGACATCGGTGATGAATACGTGACGCGGGTGTTTGATCTGACCAACGACGTCGATGCGATCTATGGGCGTTTGGTCGAGCTCAGCGCTGTTGGAGGCGGTGACAAGCGCGAGAGCGTGAACCAGGCTCTCCACGAAGCCGTGACCAGACTCTCATGGAGCAAGGATCCGAACGCGCTGAGAATCGTCTTTCTCGTCGGCGATGCTCCTCCGCACATGGACTATTCCAGCGACGTGAAGTATCCGGAGACGATCCAGCAAGCGATACGCGCCGGCATCATCGTCAATACGATTCAGTGCGGAGCCGATACGGAAACGACGCAGATCTGGCAGGAAATCGCCGCGTTGGCTCAGGGAGCTTTCGTGCAGATCGACCAATCCGGCGGGATGACTGCCATCTCCAGTCCGGTGGATGCTGAACTGGCGCGGCTCAGCGGGGAACTGTCCAAGACCGTTGTCCCCTACGGGAATGCCGCGTTGCAGGCAGAAGTCCGATCAAAGTCTGCTGCTGCCGGCAGGGCCGACGCCGACCGTATGGTGTATCTGAACATCGATCGCGCCGAGTTTGGGGCCAAGGTTGTCGTGACCGGCGAAGGCGAGTTGATCTGGGACGTCATCAACCACAAGGTGAAGCTGGAAGAGATTCCAGAGTCCGATCTTCCGGTAATGATGAAGAGCATGACCCGAGAACAACAGACAACGTTTGTCAGCGAGCAGTTTGCCAAGCGAAAAGAACTGCAAATCAAGGTCGACGAATTGGCAACCCAGCGTGCGGACCATATAAAGGTCGCGATAGCGAACCTGGTGCAGGCAGGCAATGCCGACAGCTTCGATTTGAGAGTTGCTGAAATAATTCAGGAGCAGGCTCGACGGAGGGGAATCGAATACGACTTGTCCGTGGCAACAAAGAAGTAAACGGGAGTCTTTCGCTAGCCCTGCGCCTTACTTCTCTGGTGTATCGCCCGGCGCACCGGTGCCCTGAGAGCCGGCGAACATCTTTTTTCCATCGGGGAACGTGACATCGCGGCCGTTGGCGCGCAGGGCCCCGTCTTTCGACTGATAGCCATCAACCAGAACTTCTGCGCCGACGGGGACAGAGGTCTTTGTCCAGCCTCGCTTGAGCAGAGCGTTCGGAGGGCCGAGCTCGATTGCCCAGCTCACGACTTTGCCACCATCCTTGACGTCGATATACAGCCAGGCGTGTGGGTTGATCCAATCCATCTTGACGATGTTCCCTCGCAGCTTTACGGGTTTGTTGGCATCAAACTCCGCGGAGAACGCGTGATGCGCCCAGAGCTGGGCAGACAAGCCGAGCAGGCTTGCGGCAATGATGAAGGCCAAAAGGACTTTTCTCATCGTATTCTCCTATTTGTTCGCCCTTGCGGCTTCTTCTTCGGAACGAGCGGCGCTGAGGATATTTCTCAGGCCGAGGTTACCTTCGTGACACGCATACTCGAGCACAGGCTGCGTGTCGTCCATCGTTAGCGGCATCGCGAAAGTCCATGGCCGCACCCACGTTTTGGGATCCTCAACCGTCACCGACCACTTTACGGTTTTGGGTCCGACGCGTGTGAAGCGTTCGACCAGGCGCAGCGTGGAGGCATTCGAATTTCGGTACGAGGACTCGTCGCGAAAGTTCGTTGTTTCGACGACGAGCGTATCGCCTTCCCAGTGGCCTCGTGCGTCACCCATGTGGGTGCGAACCTTGGAGCTGACGTGAGGCCGGCCGTCGAGTGGGATAATCCGCGTTTCGTGAATCATTTCGTAGCGGATGGCCACGTAGTCCGGCGTTTGCAGGATCTGATAGGAGTTGCCGTAAATGGCCGGAAGCATCGATCCAGGCAGGCCTCGCGTGATGCACCGGTCATAAAGACTGCGGTCCTCCCACGAATCGGAAGGCCCACGAGGATTGGCGCGGCGTGCCTCGGCGGCAGCGGCGGTTCTCGCGGTGGCTTCTGGAGTGAGGGCTGGAACCTTTCCATCGGGAGGATCGATGACCAGCCACGCCTGGCTGCCTTTGACCATGTTGAGATCTTTTTGCCACCAGTCCTCGGGCGCATGCAGCGGGCCTGCAAACGATTCGATCGTCCGGTTCTGGGCCGCCTGCTTGATGGACGTGAGTTCTTCGCCCTTGATGTCTTCAAGGTTTCGCCCGGCGAATTGTGCGGGTTTCTCTAAAGGAGTCCCGTTTTCACTCAGGTTCGAGAACCACCCCTGGATGTCTGGATCGCCCCACGGTGTTTTGGGCGCGGCCGAGGCCTTGGGTGCCTGTCCGAGAATAGGGCTGGTGGCCAGCGGCGCGACGGCAATTGCAACAGCCAGGGCGCTTGCAAGAAGTAGACGGTTCATCGAAACCTCCTATTTTGAAGGATCCTTGCGGAGATGCCCGTACAGCAGTTCCTCCGCGTATTCGACGCACTTGAAGTCTGTGAGTTGGACATTCTTTTCCACGCGTCTGTACAACGGCATGCTGATTTTCCAGGGCCGCGTAAAAGTCTGCGGATCTTCGATCGTTGCTTCATACAGCAGATGATCCTGATCCATAAGCGTAAATCGCTCGATCACGTGCAACTGGTCGCTATGAAAATTTCCAGCACGGTCAAACCATGTCTTGTCGTTGAATCCGGTGTTGTCGACGACCAGAGCCTCTCCATCCCAGCGTCCGTTGGCCGTACCCATCCAGGTATCTACTGCAGCCTCTACCGGCTTCCCCATATTGATGACACGATCCGAACTGGCGAACTCATAGGCCATGAGGACCATGTTCGGAGCTTGCACAATCTGGAAAGGGAAGGGCATGTAGGTCGCTCGCGGTATGCCCGGCATATAACACTTCACTTCCGGATCGAGGGAAAGGCGGCTGGCGAAGTTCAGTTTCTTTCTCGCGAGCGCGTCGGGCTTGTAGGGAATCTCTCCGCCTTCGACAACGCCTTGTCCGCCGGGCGTAGCGCCTACGGCGCCTGTCTGGTAAAGCTGGCTCGGTGACGGGGAGTGATCCTCGAGATCCCAGTGCGCTGTATTCATCGCCTGCCAGATCCCGCTGAGATTGGGGTGCCCGTCGGCTGTTCTTGCGGGCCGAACAACGGCGTCACGCTGCGCCGATGCGGAGATGGCTATTCCACTGACTACGATTGCGGCGACGAGAGCTGATGCGAGTGGAAATCGGTATTTCATTTCAGTTCGTTAGCGTTCGTTGAAGTCTATGGGGCTGTTACGGGAGTGTCAAGAAAGGCATTGGAAAACAGCTACATATGACATGGGACAACTGACATTGGAAATTCTGGGACTGATGGACGAGCCGGTTTCCCAGGGAAGGCAGATATCCCCTCCTTAAGGAGGGGTCGCTGAGCCCTC
>Ga0070675_100001029_pt1 | contig 20052 bp, 21 predicted proteins | sample KBSM43metaG_FD_65343 | JGI IMG/M metagenome (GOLD analysis project Ga0070675, IMG submission 65343) | Miscanthus rhizosphere microbial communities from Kellogg Biological Station, Michigan, USA - KBS M4-3 metaG | ecosystem: Host-associated > Plants > Roots > Rhizosphere > Soil ... | reverse complement strand
GCAGGGCTTGATCATATGAACGCCGCCGCAGGCAGACATGACCCAACATTGAAAAGCAGGTGCTGTCGTTTCTATCAAGTTCTATGGCCCGCTTTGCCAAGGCATAGGCCTCCTGCAGTCCGTCATCGGAATCGCTTGGGTCGTTATACCAACTGCTCCACCGTAAAGACGCGAGCACTGCGTGAGCCAAACCATAGTCAGGGTCGATCTTGATTGCCGCCTCGAGAAGACGTGTTGCTTCCGCAGCCGCATCCGGATCATCCCAAGGCAATGCATTGGCCTTCAGGACATATTCGTACGCCGCCAGGCTCGTGGGCGGCTTGCGACGCGCTCGCTCGATATCAGAAGCCTGTACCCGACCGACGAGTGTGCTGACGATCGTCTGTACAACCTGGTCCTGGACGGCAAATATGCCGGCCAGATCACGGTCGAACTTTTCACCCCAGATATGGCTTCCGTTCTCAGCGTCGATCAACTGCGCGGTGATGCGAATGCGCTCACCCACGCGCCTTACGCTTCCTTCGACGATATAGCGAGCATTTAATTCTCGGGCGACCTTTTTCATGTCTACTGCGACGCCGCGATACCGGAATGAGGCCGAACGAGAGCGCACCGAAAGTAAGCGCCAGCGCGACAGCTCGGTGATGATGTCCTCGGTAATTCCGTCGCTGAAATGTTCCTGGTCCGGGTCTCCGCTCATGTTGGCGAATGGTAGGACGCATATGGAGACGCGAGCAGGTCCGGTGGCGGGCGCCAACTGCACCGAGTCGGCATTGGCCGGCTTGGATTGGCCCGCGCCTTGACGAGCGAGGATGTCGCCCAGTGCGCGCAACACTTCCTGAGCCTGCGGGCTCTGGGGGTCCTCCCCCCAATCGTCGAAGTCCGTCGTATGAATCGCGCGCACATCGATCGGCAGGTTGGCACTTTCGAAGCGCAGGGGGACGAGGATGCCGCGCTCAGCACCCTCCCGCGCCTCGCCTCGCACCCACCGCGACTCTACCGATGCTGGTGTCCATACAACCAGGACAGCGGCGGCAGCCTTGAGTGCAGCACCAATCTGCCGGTCGAACTCCTGCCCTGGATCAATCACTGGGTCCCACCACACTGACCAACCCTTGGCCTCGATCGCGGCCACAAGTGGCGCGACTCGCGCCTTGTCGCTGCGAGCATAGGAAACGAATACGTCAGCCATACGATCCAGACCCCTTGACTGGACAATATAACCTTGCGACTGAAAATCCGCGTGTCGGTGGTTCGATTCCGCCCCTGGCCACCATCTCCATTTCCCTCGCACCGACTAGGACCCGCTAGTATTTGGTGCATTGGGGGAGTCAAATCCAACGCATGAATGAGCAAGCGCGCCTTTCTGGTGCTGTATTCCTGTCCTACGCTTCCCAGGATGAAGAGGCAGCCACGCGCATTTGCGACGCCTTGCGGGCAGCGGGCGTTGAGGTGTGGCTTGACAAAAGCGAATTGCGCGGGGGCGACGCCTGGGATGCGCAAATCAAGAAGCACATCCATGAGTGCGCATTATTTGTTCCGTTGATTTCAGCGCACACCAATGAGCGATCCGAGGGTTACTTCCGCCGAGAGTGGAAGCAAGCAACCCGGCGGCTGCAGGACATGGCGGATGACGTAGCTTTCTTGGTACCCGTGGTAATCGACGAGACCCGCGAAGCCGACGCACGGGTGCCCGAAGAGTTCTTCAGTGCACACTGGACCAGGCTACCGGGCGGTGAGACGCCACCGGCGTTTGCACAGCGCGTGCGTCAATTACTGGGCGCGGAAAGTACCTGCGTGCACACCTCGCAATCAGTGGCAACCGCAAAGATTGAGCCGAGCGTTCGAGTCGGGCACTACCGCAATCGCAGGGTGCTGCCACTCTGGCTTGTGGCACTCGCTTTAATTGCGCTGCTAGTCCTGGGCGCTGGTGCCTTCTGGTACTTCAAAGGCGCGAGCAACGTGCCTGCCGCCAAGGAAGCATCCGCCACAACGTCACCCATAATCTTAACTGCGCCAAACGAGAAATCGATTGCAGTGCTGCCCTTTGTGAACATGAGCTCAGATAAGGAGCAGGAATACTTCTCAGACGGACTGTCCGAGGAACTGCTGAACTTATTGGCGCAGGTGCCTCAGCTTCGTGTGATCGCGCGCACCTCCAGCTTCTCGTTTAAGGGAAAGCAAGTCGACATCACAGAAATCGCCCGGAGACTGAACGTCGCCCATGTTCTGGAAGGCAGCGTGCGCAAGTCCGGGGATATCTTGCGAGTTACAGTGCAGCTGGTTCGCACCGCCGACAGCTCGCATCTGTGGTCTCACACCTACGATCGGCAGATGACCGACGTATTCAAGCTGCAGGATGAAATCGCCGCTGCTGTAGTTTCGGAACTGAAGATCAAGTTACTCACCGCAACCCCAACGGCGAGGACGACCGACGCAAAAGCCTACGCTCTTTATTTGCGGGCTGCGAAGGCTTCCGTACATGGCTTAGAGACCATCGAGCAAGCTATCTCTCTGTATAAACAGGTGCTGGCCATCGATCCGAGTTATGCGCCCGCGTGGAATGGACTCGCTGATGCGTATTACACGCAGATGGACGCCGGATTAACCACGACCGCTCAGACGCTCCCACTGGCACGGGACGCGATCAATCAAGCGCTAACAAGTGATCCCGGATACGCCCCGGCCTACTCGCTCGCGGCAATGATCGAAGGGGCTATCGAAGGGCACCTCGCAGCGGCGGCTCGATACCTGGAGCAGGGCTTAGCGCTCGATCCCTACAACCTCGACCTCATTGACGCGGCGGTTAAGATCACGCGGCGACTGGGTAGACTGGATCAGTCGTTAGCGCTGGCCGTGTACGCGGCTGGTCGAGATCCTGTCAGCAAGTTGGCTCACGAGAGTCTTGCCTGGGCGTACGTATTGACCGGTCGACTTGACGAAGCCGCCACGGAGTTTCGTACCGCCCTCGTTCTGAAGCCCGATGCGGACGAACTTCATGAATCGCTTGGTGAAATATTGTTGCAAAAGGGTAACGCTCTGGCGGCACTCGCAGAAATGCAGCAAGAACCTTTTGAGCGACAACGCCTAGTCGGCTTATCAATGGCGTATCACGCGCTGGGGCAGAAAGCGAAGTCGGATTCGGCACTCGACGACCTGATCCGGAAGGGCGAGAAAACAATGCCTTACTACATTGCTTACGTGATGGCCTTCCGCGGCGAGACCAACCGTACGTTTCACTGGCTGGAGAAAGCAATTGAATATCGTGATCCCTACGTAAGTTGGACAGCCATCGACCCGAAATTCAAGGTACTCCACAAGGATTCGCGCTGGATGCCACTCTTGCGGCGGATAGGTCAAGCACCCGAGCAGCTCGCCGCAATCGATTTGAACATTAGCGTGCCGAAATAAATTCGCAGCAGTCCCAATGACCGACGCGACGCGCGCGTCCAACAGTGGTGTGTTCAGGCCGCCAGCGAAACCCGTAGATAAGTATTAAAGCGGGCCCGCGCTACGACACTTAGTTGCTGTCCCGTGGCAGCACAAACGAAGGCGTCTTCTACGGCGCCTTCTTTCCTTTCGAAGCGGATTTCCTCGAGTGTGGTGACCACTTGAATTTCACCGATTAAGTCCTTGAAGCAGTGCGCGCCCGACCGACGTAGCGGGTGGCGAGTGCCTTCTCGAGGTTGTCGACCGCCTTGCGCCAGGCACCTTCGATCCCGGCCGGCAGCATGGACACTTTAGGCGGCGGCTTTATTGCCTGAAGTTTTGCGAGCGAACCACGTCTTGATAGTGCCTTTCATCGTTTGAGTTGAACAACTGTCGACTGTACGGGGAAATAGTTGCAACCCCACCCATTACAGGCAGAGGCATAGCCGTTAATCACCGCTTGGCCTGGAATGAAAGGATTGGATACAAGTCCAGCTGGGACGGCTAGCTTAGGGTTCGGCGCCACAAGAGCGTTAAACGGGTGGGGGTTGCCGTCGCAGTCGGTCTCATTCAAATTGATCCCAAACTCGCCGGCGCGAATGACATGGCGGCCTCCCGTTTGAGCGACTTCGACGTTGATGCCGCCGAATCGACCAATGCACTCGTAGGTGCCTGTCAGGTTGGCGCTCCCGTTGGGCGTGCTAATTGTGCCTTGGGGGTCGAAGCTAACTGTCATGGAGGGCTGGGGAGGAGCCTCGGACACGGTGAGCGGAATCCTGCCACCCACATTGTTGAGCAGCACGTAGTAGGTTGTGCCCGGCGTCGTATAAAAGGCAAGCTGACCAAATCCACACGCGGGCCGTCCATCAGTATCAGTTAGCGTCGTCAGCGCACCGGGTGAACCCGTGGCGATGACAATATCCGCGGGATATGTATTGATGTTGTAGGTGTCGACGAAGAGGCTTGTATCGTTGGAGCCCGCCGTGAATGTGTACCAAACAGTATGCTCGAGGATGAATCCACAGGCGTCATTGACTTGAACGTCATCGGCATCGGTTGTCGCGATGTTGAGTTCGACCGTGTCTTTGTATGGCAATGCGGAAATCGTTGCGGCAGCGCTAATCTCGTCATTGGGCGGCGGCGTTGGCTCATATATGGCGACAACGAGGTTTCCACCGTCCCCCGAGAAGGCATCGGAGATCTGTATTGAAACTGTTTGGCCGCCGAGCCCCCCCAGAGTAACTATCGGCGAAAACCCAAGTGCGCAATTGACAGCCTCGGGGAATGCGTCGGGGAAAATGTGCACTACGGCCGCGTAGTCCGATCCCAAGACATCAGCGACGAGCTGCGTACCGGGAGTGCCGGTATACGTGTACCAGACGCTGGCAGTTCCAGTTGAGCAGTCGGTGACGTCATCCGCACTGCTCGTGGCACCCGTGGTATCGAGTTGTTCCGTGAACGGCAGCGCGCTCACGACCGTGGCGTTCGATCGCAGATCATTCGGTGGTGGTTCTGCCGCCGCTATCGCGGCTGAAAACGAGAGCATCCCAGCTAGCGCAAAAGGGCTGGTCAGGATAGAAAGTTTTAGGCGCAACACTGAATACCCCCCAGGCGTCAGACGATGTAATTCGATTTAGAAAGGGACGCCCAACACTCTTGTACTCCTAATTGCAGGGATGAGGTGAAGATTCAAGAAATTCGGCTATATAACGTTCACGCAAGGCGACCCAGTAGATAGCACGCTTCGTTAGTTCTGCTCAGGCACCCGTAGGGTTAGGGGAGGGCTGCTTTGCCCTGCGGGTTACTGCAGCCACCGTCAACACGCGGCCGCGCGTTGAACAAAGCATGCCCCCGATTTGAACCTGAAATTTCAGGAAGGTCGGGCGGTCAAGTGTTTCCAGATTGTTTCCAATCCAGGATCAATTACCGTGGTGCAGCGTCATCTACCGCGCCGCAATCGCCATCTATTTCGCGGAATTCATGCTGGTGGATTCGCTAGGATCATCCTCGGCGGGTTCTGAAAATCCGCGTGTCGGTGGTTCGATTCCGCCCCTGGACACCATCCATTGTCGAACCTCTGGAAATGATGGCTGTCGAATTGCCTACGGCTGACAGCCGTGCCTTTGGCGTACCATTCGCCCAATGACTGGCCGACAAGCAGCGAGAGCGTTCCTCGTAGTGCTGCTAACTCTGCAGGCCGTTGTAATTGCGCCTGTGGCGCTGGCATTGGCTTCCCATTCGGTCGCCATGTCTGCGGCGGACTACGACATCGGGACGGCCACCGTGCACAAAGATTGTCCTTGCTGTCCGCCTGGCGGGCACATGTCAGGGAATTGTGCGGCTGCGTGTATCGGCGTGAGTGCTCCAGCTCCGACCGTTGCGCTGGTATCGCTGTTACCCATCGGAATCGCTTATTCAGTGGCTACATCGCCACTGCTTCCCAGCAGGGCTTACTCGCCCGTTAACCCGCCTCCAATCGGCTGAAATCCCTAGTTAGTGGTGATCGCTCGGCATTGCGCCGGGCAATCGACCGCTCGTATTTCGCCGTTGGAGGATTCACTGATGAAACGGTTGATCGATGCATTGGCAGCCGCTGCGTTGTTGCCGTCATTCCTTGCGCCAGGATTTGCCGCCGCCAAGCCAATTGCATTTGCCCACGGCACAACCGTGATGGGGGAATACGGCGCGGGCACGATGGAGGAACTGCAGGTGTTCTACGCGCCTCGCTATTTCTATTCCGTGGGTGGAGGGCACTTGGCCTTGGATAGCGACATTGATGGGCGGTCACGCGACATCACCTATGCGAGATTCAACTACCTGGTAAAGCGTTGGAATCGAGAAGGCTCTCAGGCGAACGTCTTCGCTTGGGGCGGTGCTGGCAATGCGAATGTCTCCGAATCCTCTGACGACCAGTTCACATGGAACGCCGGATTCCAATTGGACTATGAAACCCGGCGCCTCTATGCCTCACTCAAGAGCGATCTGTACGAGTCGTCTGCGTTCTCGCACCGCATCGACACGTTACAACTCGGGATCGCGCCCTATGAACACGAATACGATGGTGTCGCCACTTGGCTTGTCGTGCAGGGCAGGCGCTATACGGGCGAGATCTTTGACGGCACCGAAACGGCAATATTGCTCCGAGTTTTCAAGGGAGCTGTCTGGGTTGAGGCGGGCGCGACCATGGACGGCAAGTTGCAAGCCATGTTCATGATCAACTTCTGAAACAAGGAAGTACCAATGTTCAATTCAATACTGGTGTCTGGCGTCCTCTTGCTGGCCGCGACTGTCGCCGAGGCCAATACCATCGAAATGAAGGTCAATGGCCTCGTCTGCGCATTCTGCGCGAGGGGTATCGAGAAGACCTTTCATAAGAATCCGGCGGTTGCCGATGTGGTGGTGAGCCTGGAAGACAAGCTCGTCGCCGTGCAAATGATGGAGGGGACCGATATCTCGGATCAAGAACTGCGAGCGACATTGACTGACGCGGGCTACGACATTAAGGCGATTGAGCGCACGGAAACTCCAGTCACCGCCATTCGAGAACGGCTGAAGGGATCGGCTAAATGAGGACCGGTGGCAAGGAAAGCGTTGGAGCTGCCTTCGCAGCGCTCCTGGCGAGCACAACAACGCTGGCTTGCTGCGTCCTGCCCGCTGTGATGGTGTCGCTCGGAGCGGGCGCAGCCATCGTAGGGCTGATTACGACCTTCCCGCAACTAATCTGGCTCAGCGAACATAAGGCAGCGGTTTTCGGAATTGCGACTGGCCTGCTCGTGGTCAGTGGACTGCTTCTCGCTTGGGCCCGTCGGCTACCTTGCCCGGTGGATTCAGAGCTGGGTCGAAAGTGCATGCGTTTGCGGACTATTGGTGCGCGAGTCTATGCCGTAAGCGTGGGATTGCTAGTACTCAGCAGTCTTTTCGCGTTTGTCCTACCCCTTATCTAGAGGTAACTAGATCCGCGAGTCGGAATTCGAATCCGCCCCTGGCTTCTATCCTGCAACTAATTTTGTTCGAGCGCGTAGGCTGGTTGCTTCACGACGCACCTAGCCCGACGGTGCGAAAGCCGGGAAACCTTGCCCCGTTGGCGCGGCGATCTTATAGGGGCGCATAGGGAGCGCACATTGGAAAAATCACACCAACATCTCCTTTATCCGCCAAATCCAGCGGACTTCACCCAAAGGGGAGCTCGCATTCTTCTGCATTCCGTTTATCACTGGGTGCAGCAAAACTTGAATCATGCTCGTGCCGAAAGTGGCGAAGATATGGTCCCGGATCGATTCCCCTTAGACAGTGAATTCATCGATGCATTGGTTGCCGAATCGAGCGAGACAATTAGCGACTTTGGCCGCGTGCTTCATTTGTATTCCAACCGTGAGTTTCTAAAAGCCGATGAACTCTACCGTCGTTGGTTCGGCAGAACGCGTGCGAAGCAGTTGAAGGAATATCGCAAGCACCTTGCAAAATATGCAACTGAACAAAAATCAAAGCAGGCCCGCGAGCTTAAGCAACAAGTCCTCAACCTTGCGTCAGTAATACGTGCCAGACGCCCCGGTAGATCAAATCGCGCCATCGCAATGGATCTAGCGGCGAAACTCGATAAGTCCCCAGAGACCATTCGCAAGTTACTGACTCGAGCAAAGCACAAGCCAAAGTAGCTCCAACGTGAGCGGTTCAAAAAGTGGGTCAAACCGTCAGGGCCCGATAATGGTGTTGCACTTTTAGGCCCTAAAGACATGTAAACCTGCGCACACCCAAAGGCGCTCATGTGGGCGACAGGAGTGATGCGAATGAGTGAAGCGAGTGGTGTGGCTCGACTCCCTGAGGTCGAGCAGGTGTCTGGCCTTTCCCGCAGTTCGATCTACCGGCTCGAAGCCAGCGGCGAATTTCCCAGGCGAGTGAAGCTCGGTCCGCGCGCAGTCGGCTGGCCGCGTGAAGCCGTGCTCAATTGGTGTCGCACCCGGCCGGGAGCCGAGCGAGCCGCCAACGAATGACTAGCACAGGCACTAGTCCAGCAAATGGCGCTAGTCCGCTTGCAGGACTGGATAACAGCCAACTTATCGCACTCTGTGAGAGTCAGGCTGCGGATCGGACGCGCTTGGAGCTCAAGCTTAGTGATTACGAGCGCAGGGATTTCGATAGACGGACAGAGCTCGCTGCGGATGGCTACAAGCGTTCGCCCATTGACTGGAAGGCCCTTGAGTGTAAATCGCCGCCTGGTCGCGATTGGGCAATTGCGGGATGGTTGCCGATGGGCCACGTAACGCTGCTTGCCGGTCGCGGAGGCATCGGCAAGACGTTGTTAGCCCAAACCATCAGTTCGCACCTTTGCACAACGCAGCCCTACGTTGACGAGATCCCTCGCCCGAGACGCGTGCTGTTCTGGGCTGGCGAAGACGACAGGGGCGAGTTGTGGCGACGGCAACTGGCAATCGCCAAGAGCATGGATGCGTCACTGGCTGACTTTGAAGACCTGCTATTTGTCGAAAGCTTCATCGATCGCGACATGACGCTGGCTGGTCCAGAGATGGGCTCGCTTCAACCCACCGCGTTGATGAACGAATTGGCCTCGCAAGTCGCTGACTACAAGATCGATTACCTTTGGCTCGATTCAGTTGCCCGGATCTTCGGAGGCAATGAAAACGATCGCCACCAGGTAACGCAATTCATCACTTGGCTGACGGCAGCAGCAGGGGCGGCAGGAATCGGGATCATCGGCCATCCGGGCAAAGGGCAGGGCAGCGAGTATTCAGGCTCAACGGCTTGGGAAGGGTCAGTTCGATCGCGGCTCTTTCTCGGCAACAAGCTCCCCGACCAACAGGCGGACGACGAAGGCGATGAGGAAAGCGATGTGCTCTACCTGTGCCGCCGCAAGGCCAACTACGCCCCGCAGGACTGGCGCAGGTTCCGCTTTGTTGAAGGCGTGCTGGTGCCCGAGACACCAACGGAAGCGGTCAGATTTGGCGGACAGTTCGCCCAGGATGCCGTGCTGAGAGCCGTTCGAAAGCTGCACAGCATGGGCATTCGGGGAAACTCCAGCACTCGAAGCCCGGAGTTCCTGCCTAAACAGGCGGCTGAGTACAACCTGCTCGACGGCCTTAGTCGGAAGCAATTCATCCGCGCCATGCGCGAGGCGATCAAGTCAGGTCGTCTCAAGAATGAGGTTGTCGGTCAGTACGCCAACCGAACGGACAAGTTAGGCCTTGTCGAGGTTGCTCAATGAACTCTTTGCACAAGTGTCCGAGCTCACTCTCGCTCTCTGCACAAATGTCCCTCCCTATAGGGACTTTGTGCGAGAGAGCAAGAGCATTTGTGCATTTGTGCGCCACTTGTGCGGCATTTGTGCATCCATTTGTGCAGTAATGACCGTTGGCTAAACCAAACAAGAACGCATCAGACAAGCCAGCCGGAAGGCGTTTGGTCGTAGAGGGGAGAAAGGGGGAGCCAGAGGAGGCAGCCTATGCTCGATTCGCTATGGGACCGGCGCTTACGGCGGCCGTAACAGTTCAAAGCTACAGCTTTAATCTTCCCGGTGCGGATGTACAGCTACCGGACCTGGTGAACGAGCTAGCGGAGCAATGCAAAGCCGTCCAGCGTGGGGATCTTCACCAGTCTGAGTCAATCTTGATTTCCCAAGCGCATGCCCTGAATGCGATTTTCAATAAATTGGCGTGGATGGCGAAGGAGAACATTAGCAGCAACTTCGATGCATCTGAGCGACTGCTTCGGCTGGGACTAAAGGCACAGACGCAGTGCCGGGCAACCATTGAAACGCTGGCCACGGTCAAGAATCCGCCGGTGGTGATCGCCAGGCAGGCCAACGTAACGAGTGGACCCCAGCAGATCAACAACGGGGTCGCGCGGGAAAATCAATCCGAGCAAAACAAACTATTGGAGCAGACTGATGGCGAACGGTTGGACACCGGAACGGCGGGCCAAACAGGCAGCAGCGATTTGGCGATGGCGGCCGTGGGAGCGGTCAACGGGACCCAAGACTCCTGAAGGGAAACGCCGCATTTCTCAAAACGCTTTTAAGGGCGGCACCAGGGTAACGCTCAAGGCAATTGCGAAGCTGCTGCGGCACATAGTCTAGTTGACCAGCTGTCGCGCTAAGCGGGGGAAGTGGTGGCTACCCGAGTTGTCGGCACTAGCCGCCTCCGAGGGCTTGCAGGACAGGCGCTTACGCCCGACCCGGGGAAGGTAGGGCAGCTTCACCCGCTTGGCCTGCCTCAAATCAGGCGCAGTCAGTGAGCCGCTACCGGCAAGTACACCCTCCGATGGCTTGGCTTCGAGTTGCTTCGGTTCGGGGTTTAGGGCTGTTCCGAAATCCGGGCGCGTCAAAGGGGCGTTGCTGCAGCTTCGTAAACGTCCATCCCCGGACGCACCGCGCCCATGATCCGCGTCCGCAGGCCAGCATCCCGAATGACGAATGTCGAGAGCGTCGCCCCAACCAAGTTTGGCCCGTTTACGCCGATTGTGACTTCGTCCTCGCGAGTCGAGATGGACAGGATATTCGCGTCGCGCAATTGGGCCGGCGAGATGTGCCGCGCGTCGTGCCGGGCGTGGGGCCAAGATTCCGGCGGGCCGATCTCAACTAGGTCGCTGATCGTCTGAGCCATTGCATTCTCCTTCGGCCAGCTACTCTTTGGCGGATGTCTTGCGCGGGTCGCGCTGCGGACTGCGGTCCGGTCCGAGCTTGTGGCGTGTCCGCCCAGGCGGCGCGGGTGTGAGGCGCCCCAACTCTCGCTTTAGAGTCGATGCCGCTTGGATAGCCTAACCATGATGGCCTTACGTCCGCTTACCCGACTGGTTTAAATGTCGGTCAGTGCATCGCTTATTCGCCGCCGCGACGTATATGACGCCGATAGGCCAGCAAATGCTTTAATGCATCTCGTGGTCGGTGAGCAATTTCATAAAGTCGAGATAAATTGAAATGCGCATCGTGTAGCGATGGGTCGCGCGCCAACGCATCGTGGTATGTCGCAATCGCTTCGTCTTTCCGATTGCGATCTTCGAGCAAAACGGCAAGGTTGAATGACAGCAGCGCGCTCGGCGATTTTGCCTGTCGGTATAACTCCTCTGCCTCTTCAAGCTGACCATCCAGATGCAGCAAACGTCCCAGGTTAATTCTCGCCTCCAAATGATCTTCTTGGATCCGCAATGCATCAAGGTACGCAGCGCGGGCTGCGATGACGTCGGTATCCTCGAGCATGTGACCACGCCTGTAGTACTCTTGCGCGAGCGAAGCCGTTGGTGCGTCGCCCGAATGTCTCAAGTGAGCGATTTGTCCTGCTCTCTCGTCGATCGAAAGAGGCAAGGAATATTGCCCGGACGCTTCCCATTCACGGGAACCTTCGTGTACCGCGATTCCTTTACCTGACGCCGCCAGCGAAATCGTCGGGAATATTTGGTCAGGCGGTATTACGGCTCGGATTTGCCCCAAGGCGGCCACAATCTTGGGAGAGGAGACCTTCGCGGTTCTAAGCGCACTGGCGACGCGCAGTGTTAAAAGATCTTGAAAGGTGTATTTACTCTTCCCGCTAGGCACACCCTGCGTGATGCATCCCACCTGGCCCAACTTGCGGATGAGTGTTGGAGGAAGGTCGAAAAGCCTCCTTATATCTGCCAGTGAGTAATCCTGCATCTCATCGCCGAGACGAGTTTTTGGACGACGCCGTCTGCGCTGACGCGGGCGCTCTTTTTGGCGCTTTGCGCTTCATGGCGGCGACTCTGGATCCCCGAGCACTTAGGCTCGCCTTGAGCGCGTCCATCAAGTCCACCACGTTGGAACCGCCGCCGAAAGAAGGCGCCTCCGCGATCGATACTTCCTTCCCTTCTACTTTCCGTTGAATTGCCGCCTGCACCCGTGCCCTGTGCTCGTCGACATATTCATTCGGATTAAAACGCTTGGCCGCGAGTTGTTCAATCAGTTGCTTTGCCAATTTAAGCTCTACCTCGGACACCGACACTGTTTCCACGCCCAACTCTTGGATCGTGCGCACTTCCGCTTTGAAGTGCAACTGATGCATTGCCAGGCCGTCCTCCATCGGACGGAGAAGCACGATGTGCTCTTTGCCGCGCGAGATCCAACGACCAGTCGCGCACAGTTTGGCTTTCTTGAGTGCCATGGCCAAGAGAGAATAAGGCTTTGCGCCGCCTTTATCGGGAGCCAAATAGTAAGTCCCGTCGAAATAAACTGGGTCGACAGATTCCAAGGGAACAAACTCGCTGATATCGATCGTATGAGTGGTCGCGTCCTCTAGCGCTTTTAATTCCTCCGCGGAGAACATGACGTATTGATCCTTCGCGAACTCGTAGCCTTTGGTCATTTCAGACCGCTGCACCAATTTCCCATCGTTCACCGCGACGTATTGCTGTTTGACGCGTGAGCCATCTTTTTGCCGCAGTAAATTAAACGAGATTCGTTCACTTGAAACCGTCGCCGAATAGAGTTTGACGGGAATGGAAACCAATCCAAAAGATATCGTCAGAGAGGCGATGGCGCGGGCATTGTTGAGCATCATCAGTACATATTCGATAGTTGTATTGACATCAAGTTGATTTTTAACGCGCGGTTGCTGCAGCAACTGCATGAATTTAAGAACATCTCGGCCACATGTAGGACGCGAGCGAGGATCGCTTCGCGTCTCGCGCTGACACGCGGGTCGCAAAAAAGAGCAAGTTTCGAGAGTGCGTCGCCGAAAAAAAGCTGGAGCGCGCGCAAGGCTCGGGGCGCAGGCCTAAGTCTCTGACACGGCCGGTTGAATACGCTGTATCAGTTGGGGCCCTTCGTTTCTCGGCGCATTCACGGCCCGGCTGACGGGCCATGCCTCGAAAGTCGCAGCCGATCCGGAAGCAAGCAGCGCCAAGAGTTTCCCGGGGTCCGACCGGGAATTATCTAACCATTCGTCCCACACGGTATCGGCCAAAGGGATAGGCATTCTCGGATGGATGTCGTGGATTGCCTTGGCCGCGGTCCCCGTTACGATTGTGCAGGACTCAAGCTGCGTCCCGTTTTCACGGTCCGTCCATGATTCCCACACACCGGCGAACGCGAAAGGCTGCGCATCCTGGCGGTGAATAAACCATGGTTGCTTACCATCCACCGCGAGTTGCCATTCGTACCATCCGTCCGTGAGAACCAGACAGCGGCGCCTCCTAAAGGCGTCGCGGTAAGCAGGCTTGTCGGCCACGCTCTCTACGCGGGCATTGATCATACGATTGCCAATGGCGCGGTCCTTAGCCCAGAACGGTACCAGGCCCCAATGCAGCATTACGAACTCGCGTCCGCCCTCCTTACCAACGCGCACCACTGGCACGTCTTGCGTCGGCGCCACGTTGTAGCGGGGCTCAAGCTCGGGAACGAGTTCGACGCGGAAAGTTCGCTTGATGGCGTCGGCTGGCGAAAAAAAGGCGTAGCGGCCACACATATCACGCATTGTCGCGCCGGCAAGGACAGAAATGTCTTCTCCCAAGCGCACTACCGGGTCGGCGGGTGGGATCTCGGGCCTGAATTTCTGATGCAAGAAACTGAAAAGGCCCGCCACCTTTCGATGGCAGGCCTAAGTCGTGGACGCGCGTACGTCGAAAGACTAGTCGTGTACCGCCGGAAGATTAAGCAAGGCCGTTGTGCAGGTTGTCTTTGCTGCATTTCCGCCGAAAGTCCCGACATCCGTGCCAATGCCTACGCCAGTCGGGCAGCCCGCACTTCCCGCCGGACAAATCCGGATGTGATCGCTAGCGATCACACCGCTACCCAGGTACGAGGGATCGGTGCTGAGAATGGTAAGCGTCAGCACTATTCCATTGCTGGAAAGGCATCCGGAACCGGTCGAATTTGCAATGACGCTGGAAGCTGTCTTTACATAACCCGTCCAAGTTTTGCAGGCGCCCGCCGCCGGTACCGCAAAGCCTTTTCCGACGAATGTCGAGCCTCCGTTGCCGAAGCCGCCATTTACCTTGATGCAGTAGTTTGCCGCGTAGCTTGGGACGGAGGCGGCGAGCCCGATTATAAGAGCCAGATGGTGTGCCTTGAATCGAATCATGTTTGGGTTCCCCTAACGTTCAGATGTGATCGCTGACGCCGGACGCCAGAACGGTGTCCGGCTCGCTTTGACTATCCTTTGCCCACAATTTGACGATCTTGTGTCCACACGGACGAGGCCCGCTGAGGCCTTGCCCGCGGCGGAAGCATACGCTTCCTAGAACCTCACAGATCAAATTCATGGATACTTGCTAATACTTTCCTAGCCCGCGTCAACTCGCTGATTACACCAGCCAAGGGAATAATTCTTCGACGCGCGTGCGTCTGGCCGTTTGCGGTTCGCCTGTTGAGCCGAATTGCATGGCCGCCTGCTACTATCGCCGATTCAACTGACCTCCTACTCGACCTAGCCGTACAGACTGCGACTCACGAATTAGAAATATGGGGGTTACCGTCGGCCCGGGTGTACATTCAGAGTGCCGTGTACTCGTCCCGCCCTGTGGCAAAGGCACCGCTGGTCAATCACCCGGCAGAAAACAACCAGTTGTAGCAATTGCCCTCAGGGGGTCGAAATGAAGACGCTCAATGGATCGGCTTTGGTCGTGCTCGGCGCTCTACTTGCCGTAGCGGGAATCGCCTACGCGGCTCAACCGCCGGACATCGTGACGAGTGATGCAGCCGCCAATACCGCAATGGGAACCGGGGCTCTCTTCTTACTTACGGGCGGGACCGGAAATACCGCCTCTGGTTTCCAGGCGCTCTATTCCAATAAGACCGGTTCCCATAACACTGCGTCCGGTGTCAGCGCGCTTGCCTTGAACATTGGGGGCAACGAGAACACTGCCATTGGTTCTGGAGCGCTTGTTTCAAACGCATCTGGATCTGGTAACACCGCATTGGGTCGTCTAGCGCTTTATTTCAATATCGAGGGCAGCGCTAACACTGCCACGGGATGGAACGCGCTTCAAAACAATGATACTGGAGTCAATAACACCGGATCGGGTTCCAACGCGCTCTTTGCCAATACGACGGGGATGTACAACACGGCAACGGGAGCCGGGGCGCTTAAGAACAGCACCAGCGGATTTCGCAACGTCGCACTGGGCTATCAAGCAGGCCTCCTTGTGAGTGGCAGTGACAACATCACGGTTGGCGGGGACAACCAGGGCAAAGCTGCTGAAAACGGCGCGATCCGCATCGGCAACAAGACCTACCAAAAGAAGACTTTCATCGCGGGCATCCGCGGGGTAACGACTGGATTGGCGGCGGCGATACCTGTCTTTATCGATGCGAACGGTCAGCTGGGCACGATCAAGTCATCGGCTCGGTTCAAGGAAGATATTCAGCCGATTGGCAATGTGAGCGAACGGCTTTATGCTTTGCGTCCGGTAACGTTCCGCTACAGGCAATCGGACGAGGACGGCAGGAAACCGGTGCAATTCGGCCTGATTGCGGAGGAAGTCGCCAAGGCATTCCCTGAATTGGTGATCTATGACGAAGAAGGCAAGCCTGAAACTGTCAGCTATCACCTCCTGGCGACTTTACTTCTGAACGAATTTCAGAAAGAGCATTCGCTGAATCAGCAGCAGGACGAACAACTGGCGGCACAGGCAACACAGCTTGCGGAAGTCAGCGAACTGAAGCAGCAGTTAGCGGAAGTGAAGGAGTCGCTTGCAGCACTGCAGCCTCAGTCAAAGGAATTGCAGGTCGCACAACGCTGATGCAATTCCGCCTATGAAGCTCTGAACCCCTGCCCTGCGCCGAGGTTTTTTTACTGCATCCCGTACTGAGCGAATCGCGCAATCACGCACACTATCCTCCGCCCCGGTCGGCGCTCTTGCGATATGGTGACGGACTACGGGCGCATCATTCGTCGACCATCTCTGGTCGCCGCGCGTCACGGCGACTGTGCGTCGTTGGCATGCGATCAAGCGCCCATGCGACGGCGAACGCGAGAGCGCTGGGAATTAGGAGCGTTCCCAGTCCTGTCTTGATGTTTCCCGCGAAAGACGAGTAGCCGTCGCCCCAGAGCGTGACGAAGAAGAGCGGCCAAGCCATGAGCCAAAGAAAGGCCAGTAACCTGAGTGCGTTCGCCAACCGAGCTATCGAGATGCTCATTGCGCGACCCTCCCGAGCGGAGTCAGTGCCAGCAGAGCGAATCTTTGGGCGTCTCGGGATCCCTTCACGACCCGAGTTAGCCGGTGCAAGGACCTTCACTGGCCGCTATGCAGAGCAACGTGAAAAATTTACTACCCGGATATTGGGGTTGTCTGCACGGTAGCGTACAGAACGGTCCCGCTGACGCGGCTGGCGAATGGCGGGGCCAACAATCAGCTGACGAGCGCACAGGCCAACCGACTTACTTCCGAGGCCCAGACGACCAAGAACTCTATCGGTTGCGAGTGAGCTAAACGTACGACTTGGCGCTGAACCCCGGCCCCGCGCCGGGGTTTCCTTCGGTTAATCGACTTCAGCACCCCGCGGAGATAGGGGAAAAGGGACTCCCGCACCTTAATCCGGCCAGACGTCGGCGCGGTGCCGACGTTTCTGTCTGCGGGTCGATGCGGCTGCCCATCGTCGCCGCGCCTTATGTCACGCCTTTCGTTGCGGCAGCAACGTGATGCGCGTACAAGGTTCTGACAAGGCGCTGAGCGCCATTGGAAGCAATGGAGGCAAGGGGGGTATGCAACGTAGCAAGCAAATCGCGCTTGCAGGTGCTGCCGCAGGTCTTGTCGCGGGACCGATGACCGCGATAGCAGCGCCGCTACAAATTGGGGACCAAGAACTAAAAATCGAGTCGACTGTAGTAGTAGAGAACTATCCGGGCGCAAACCAAACGACGCCGTTTGGAATCAATGGCGCTGGTGACATTTCAGGTTCCGCCTTCGTTGACAACTACAGCGGCCAAGTCGGTTTCCTGTGGCACAAGGCAACCAACGCTTTTACTACAATTGAAGTGGGATCAATTGGCTACACAAGCGGAAGGGGCCTTAATGACGTGGGTGTCGTAGTCGGCGACTACGGAATTGACCTAACAATCGGTGAATTTGCCGGGTTCGCTTTCGATTCAACGACCAATGTCGTTGCTACTGACCCAAATCACATTTTGCGCGGGGTCTCAAATGCGGGTGATCTCACGGGATTCATTCCGCAGGCAGATGGTACTGTTCTTGGGTTTCGCGACTGGCAAGGTCAAACTGACACGTTTTCCTGCTTCGGCGCACCTTTTAATAATGCCGAATCCATAAACGTAGCTGGCGATGTTGTTGGTACTTATCAGACATTCGACGGCTTCATTGGCGCTTTTCTCTATCGCAACGGGCAGTGTAGCGATATTTCAATACCCTCTGCGATATACACAATAGCGTGGGGAATCAATGACCGCGGCGATATCGTAGGGCAATATGCCGGTGCCCTTTGGGGTGGGACATGTTTCTTCGGCGCTTTCTATCGACATGATAATCAAGTCGAAGTGACACGCATAAAGTGCGGTAGCAATGGCTGGCATGGCAATAGCAATAAGATCTATAGATTAAATTCGATCAACAATGATCGAATCGCGGTTGGACAAATGGACACGCCTGAGCCAGGCGGCACGATGTTTTACGGCACCGTGCGAAGCAACAACAGCGCACCGAAGTAATCAGCTAACTCCGGCCCCGCGTCGGGGTATTCTTACTGCTTTCCGTACTGATTGAATCTGCCGAATTGGGGCGTGGGTGCGCGAACCTGCCAGGTTCCTTCGCTGCCGCACACCCGACGTTGGGCACGAGCTCCGAGGATGGGCCTATCGCCCATGCCAATGCGGCAGAGCATTCTCACGTCGCAAGACGCCCAGCGCTTGCAGCCTGGGCACCAACACGAGAGGCCATAGCCCCGCTCTAGGAGCTTGGCGAAGGTGTCCGGTCGAATCTTTTGCATGACCGAAGGATGATCGCCCGGCAGGGTCAGAGCGTGAGCCTGATTAAGTGGCGTGAGTTTGCAGATTCAATTGGTAGAGCAGCGGAATGAAAATCCGCGTGTCGGTGGTTCGATTCCGCCCCTGGCCACCACTTTTCGCTAGGGCTTGGCGGCCTCCTCTGGTGCCGATAAATAGGCGTACACCGCCGCGACTTCATCGTCGCTCAGGTATTTCAACGCGGACTGCGACATCTCCGTCATCAGTCCGAGTTTGCGGCCACCCACGGCAATACCCGTCGACAGCAGCGTCCTGAAATCGGTCAACGAGTAGGCGGGCACGATCGCAAACAGGTTGGGTGATTCCATCTGTTCCTCGCCATGTAGATCGAGGCCATGACAAAACGCGCAGGTCGTCCTCGCCACATATCGGCCCATTGCGTCGGCTACCATCGGGCGCTCACGCGGACCCAATTGTGCTGGATCGACAATGTCTGGCTCGATGGGGATCATTCCAACGACGACAAGCGCACGCGCGAGCAGGCCAAGGCTTGTGTCCTTCGCTGCATCGGGGCGGCGCTCCACAGTTCGCAGATAAGCGATGATCGCTGCGATATCAGTATCGGCAAGCCTTACCATGGCGTGGGAAGGCATGAATATATTGCCGGTACCATCGGACTTGACGCCGCCACGGATGGCATTGCTCAGTTGTTCGTCAGTGTATTCAGGAACGAAACGGGTGAGGTTGTGGCCGGACAGCCGCCCGATGAAGAGCTTATCGACGAAGAGATGACCCGCGAGATCCTCCCCGTGACAGCCGAAGCAGCCGTTCACATGGGCAAGTCGCTGACCTTCTTCCACCATCGATGCGGTGGGCATCACGCGTAACGTCAGGCCGACAACTGTATGGCGCGCGTTCAGTTTCCACGTGGAAATGCCGTAGATCGCTACGATGGCTATAACAAGGACGGAAGCGATGCCGCCACCCACGATCAAGGTGATTTTCTTGACGAGACGAAGGCGTGGCGACGAGTTGTTTGCCGTCATGTGGTGCCCCGTGCCCGATGTAATTGCGCAGCAAGTCTATGCGCGTTCCTCGGTAACACCAAACTGGCTGCGGGTGGCGCGCACTTTGCCGTGTCAAGAAGGTGGTGAACCCGCATGTGCAACGCAATGTTCGGCTTAGGGTCGCAGTAGGTCATCTGGGCGCAGCGTCGGGACCCTGGTTTGAGAAGAATTTGTGCGGGAGTTTTGCGTGAATCAGTCCTGCACGGTCCTGCATCGTGGGGCATTCGTTGCAACGGGCGCCCCGGCTAACCGGTTGATGCAGTTGATGTTGCGAATCTGAGTTTGTGACTGAAAATCTCTCTCCGCCAATTTCTCCCTGAAAACTCGGATGGACTTGAAGCCGAGAAAAATTTTAGATGCGCGTGACCGTTTGCATCGCTTCGTGTGTCCAGGGCGAGAGAGAGCTTTCAGAACCTTACGCAGTGCGCGCATCCAAATCATGAAGGACTCTTCGTGGGATATAGCAAGTCGGACCGGGAGAATTACATCGAGAACTTCTCAAACCATTGGGCGGCCATTTACTCTAAGACAACGATCGACATCTTCTTCTCATGCTCGTATTGCGCGATGAATGCGCCGAAGTTCTCCACAAGCGCATCGAACTCGCTTGCAGTTAGCTCACCCGCAGATCCCATCACTGGCACATTGGCCCGCACGGAGAGACTGAAAAGCGATTC
>Ga0070675_100001028_pt1 | contig 20060 bp, 24 predicted proteins | sample KBSM43metaG_FD_65343 | JGI IMG/M metagenome (GOLD analysis project Ga0070675, IMG submission 65343) | Miscanthus rhizosphere microbial communities from Kellogg Biological Station, Michigan, USA - KBS M4-3 metaG | ecosystem: Host-associated > Plants > Roots > Rhizosphere > Soil ... | reverse complement strand
GCAGCGAACACCTCGACCGCCAGGATCGCTCCAAGACCATCCGCCGCCTTCTCAAACGCCTTCAAGATCTCGGCTGCGAGGTGCCTCAAATGGCTCATGAAACGTAGAGCTTCCTAGTAGTAGTTGCCCATCAGCGAGACGACTTCGATCAGCAGGATCACGACGAACAGGCGCACCAGTACCTGCAGTTCGCGCCCTGCGGCAGAGCCGGCGCGCCACGGGCCGGTCCACGCCCACGCCATCGGGATCACGCCGACCGCAAAGCTCAGGAACAGCGTCTTCAGCACGAAGATCAGCGAGACGTCGGGGCTGAACACCTGTCCGACGGTGCGGGTGTAGATCGCGAACCCGCCGGCCGCGAAGCCATAGACGACGAGGTAGGCGCCGATCAGCGCGACGACGCAGCTGACCGCAACCAGCATCCAGACCGCGAAGATGCCGGCGACGACGCGCGGCAGCACCTCGTCGAGCACCGGCTCGCCTTCTAGCGCTGCGCGCGTGCTGCGCATGTGAGCGATCTCCGCGCCGCGCGGGATCGTGCAGCGCAGCGCGACAAACAGTGCTGCAGTGGTCGGGATCAGCTCCAGCACGAGCACGCGCACGACCATCTGGATGGCGAACTGCGACAGGCCGTAGCTGTAGGCCGTGACGACGACGATGCGGATGAGAACCAGGCTGATCAGCGCCGACAGCACCGTGAACCAGAGCAGGTTCGGCGCGGTGTCGAGATAGACGTGGCGGGCGAGGGCAGGGCGGTGCCGCGGCGCATATGTCGATGGCGAGAACGCGAGGGCCAGCAGCTGGGCGCCGAAGTGGAAGACGCGCCACCAGTCGGAACCCCACCGCACCGCCGCGGTGCCTGCGGTGCCGGGCAGCCGTTGCAGATCCGATGGCATGCGCATGCCCGCGATGATAGGTGGCCGATGCGACGCGGCGCCGTTGGTGGATGAGGGGCCGGATGAGCTGCCGAAGGCGGCCCACACATCCTGAAGCGTTCGGTGCGAAGGCGCCATGGAGCCCCTCGAAGCGTCCCTCTAAAGGGGGACTGCGCGCCGCACCGGAAGCACCCCGTGCGATCATTTCCCGATGCGTCGACGACCCTTCTCGCGTCAGCGTTTCGGTTGCTCGACATTGCAGTGCGAGAAGCGGTCGCCTAAAGTTTCGGCGTGATGAATGCGCCAATGAACGAGAGCAGGGATCGCCGATCTTCCAGCGAGGCGGAGACCGGCGAGACGCTCGCACCTGAGATCGTCAAGTTGCTGCTTTTGTGTGGTGCCGATGTCCGGGAGGCCGATCGGACGGTGGCCAGCACGCCGTCCGAAGCGAGCAGCCGCCGCGGCCCCGACCGGCGTGGCGGCGAACGCCGCCATCTCGAGCGGCGCTTCACCGAGCGGCGGCACGACGAGCGTCGTTCAGCCTAGTTCCCCAACTCTTTTCCATGCGCGTCTGCCGTCGATTGCTGACGGCTCGGAGACCTAGCGACGCGCCCGTGAGCCGCTCGTCGGTGGTGCAGGGGCGTTATCGGCCGGCGAGCGCTCGAGCACCGCATGGTCGCTCTTGCGGATCCCGCCGCATGCCTTCAGCACAGCGAGCACTTCGGGCGAAAGTACCTCTCTCGGGTCTCGGTCAGTCGTCCTTCGTTCGACGGGATGGTGGTTCATACCGGCATCACCTTGCTCTTCTTCGGTGTCGAAAGCGTAGGCCGCGGTTCGGCGCATCGCCGTAGGACACGGTCGCATGCGAGCCCAGGCGATTCCGCACGCGAATATCCGACTCGGAGTCTGTCGCCGATTCTTGACAGCGGTCATGGCACCGCGCAGAGCACTTTCCTATCCTCGCTGTGAAGCCGTGGGGTGGTTCCGACCGGAAAAAGCATGAACCTTCGGGAGCGACGATGAAAGTGGCAGTGATTGGCGCGGGCGCCATTGGCGGTCTGGTGGGCGCGCGGCTCGCCAAAGCGGGCGAGGACGTCACGTTTCTGGTCCGCGGTGCCAACCTCGAGACCATCGCGGCGCACGGCATCAAGCTGATCGAGAAAGACGGCACCGAGCACGTCGAACGGAACGTCCGCGCGACCGAGGACTATTCGCGGGCCGGCCTGCAAGATGTCGTCGTCCTGGCGGTGAAGGCGAATCAGGTCGACGCGGTGGCCTCGAAGGTGCCGTTGCTGTTCGGTCCCGAGACCGTGGTCGTGACGATGCAGAACGGCATCCCGTTCTGGTACTTCCATCGCCAGGCTGGGCCGCTCGAAGGGCGCCAGGTCTTGAGCGTCGATCCGACCGGCCGCCTGATCGAGTCGATCCCGGCCGAGCGCTTGATCGGTTGTGTGGTCTACCCGGCCTCCGACCTCGTCGCGCCCGGCGTGGTCCGCCATGTCGAAGGCAACCGCCTGCCGCTCGGCGAGCTCGACGGCAGCCGCAGCGAGCGCGTTCAGCGTGTCGCGGCTTCCTTCGAACGCGCCGGCTTCAAGTCCCCGGTGCTCGATGACATCCGCTCCGAGATCTGGCTGAAGCTGTGGGGCAACCTGACCTTCAACCCGATCAGCGCGCTGTCCCATTCGACGCTCGAGGACATCTGCCGCTATCCGCTGACCCGCGCGTTGGCTGCGTCGATGATGGGCGAGGCGGAGCGCGTCGCCAACCAGCTCGGCATTTCGTTCCGCGTCTCGCTCGAAAAGCGCATCGCTGGCGCCGAGAGCGTCGGTGCCCACAAGACCTCGATGCTGCAGGACATCGAGGCCGGTCGTGCCCCCGAGATCGATGCGCTGGTCGGCTCGGTGATCGAGCTGGCGCGGCACACCGAGACGCCGACGCCGCACATCGATGCGGTCTACGCGCTCGTCAAGCTGTTGTCGACGACGATGGAGGAGCGGCAGGGTCGGTTGCAGATGGCGTGATCCGCCGGCGGTGGCCGCGCGAACCGACGTCGCTCTTGCCGAGCTCGAACGGCTCGCATATCGCGGCCGCGAGAATGTCCGCATGACCACTGCCTCCAAGCCGGCTGCTGCGCTGTCCGGTACCGCGTTCGCCACGCTGTTGTTGATCGCGCTGATGATGAGCGCCAACCACGTCGCCGCGCGCCTCGCGTTCGACAACGGCGTCGATGTCGCCACCGCGGTTTGTTTCCGCAGCACGATCACCGCGGCCGTGGTCGGCTTGCTGATGTGGCGCCAGCGCGTGCCGTTGCAGCTCTCGGCACGGCACCGTCGCGCGCTGCCGGCGATCGGCCTGCTGGTCGGATTGCAAAGCCTGTCGCTTTACTCGGCGGTGGCCCGCCTGCCGGTCGCACTGGCCCTGCTCGCGTTCAACACCTATCCGCTCTGGACGGCTCTGTGGGCGCGCATCTTCTACGGGCATCGCCCCGAGCCGCGCGTCGTTTGTGCGATGCCGGTGATGCTCATTGGCCTGGCCCTCGCGCTCGATGTCTTCGGTGCCGCCTCGGGCCTTGGCGCGGTTGCGCAATGGGGTCAGATCGGCGTCGGCGTGGCGTTCGCGCTGTTCGCGGCCGCGACGTTCGGGATGGCGCTGGTCTTGACGCAGCACGAGGCCGGCGATCTCGATGGGCGCCTGCGCACCGCCAGCACGATGGCGCAGGTGGCAGTGCTCGCGCTCGCCGGCGTGGTGGTGCAGGGCGGCTTTCACTTGCCTCAGGCCGCCATCGGCTGGGCCGGTCTGGCGGCGCTTACGTTCCTCTACGGCACCGCGTTCACGATCATGTTCGCGGTGCTGCCGCGCCTCGGCGTGGTCGGCAATTCCGCAATCATGAACATCGAGCCGATCTTCGCGCTCGTGCTGGCCTGGGCCGTGCTCGGTCAGACGATCGCGCCGATGCAGGTCGGCGGCGGCTTGCTGGTGGTCGCGACCGTGATGTTCCTCGGCCTGCGCCGACGGCGAATCGCCTGACAGCCCGGCATCAAGCCGTCAGTTCGGCATCACGGCTTGCAACTGGCGCGCAAGGTCTAGCATCTGCGGCGTCATGTCGGTTTCGGCACCGCGGACGGACGGGCCGAGGAAGAATGTGTCACGTCCGCGCTGGGCCACGATCCGATGCCCGTCGGAGCCCTGCGAGCGGGCGTAGATGACGGTGTCGCAGCTGTCGCTGATCAACACCTTGTTGCCAGCCTGGGACTGGGCTTCGAAGAAGTTGCTGCCCTTGGGCGCCTCGGCAAGTATCCACATGGTCAGTTTCCTTTGCCGGTGCAGTACGGCGGAGTGAAGGGGTACGTGCGTAATGTGCCCGAGCGGCAGCGCATCGAGACGATGGGCCACGCGCTGCATCCGGTTCGCGGCCGGACATCACGAAGGCATTTTTGTTGCGTCGCAACAAAAATGCCTTGCATTCGTCAGAATCGACTCTAGAATCTCATTTGTTGCAGTGCACCATTCGACTGCACCCCTCAATCAAACACGGAGTTAGCACCATGGTCACGGCTGAACAGTTCATGAGCGCCCACAAGGCCAATCTCGAAATCCTCATTGGCCTTCAAGGCAAGGCGTTCGAAGGCATCGAGAAGCTGGTCGCGCTGAACGTCGCGACGGCGAAGAGCGCCGGCGCCGAAGCCGCCGACGCGGTTCGCGCCGTCCTCTCGGTGAAGGATGCCCAAGAGCTGTTCGCGCTGCAGACCAGCATGATGCAGCCGAACGCCGAGAAGGCGACCGCCTATGCGCGTCAGGCCTATGACATCGCCTTGGCGACGAGCGCCGACCTCGTGAAAGTCGTGGAAGCGACCGCTGCGGATGCGAAGGCCCAGTTCATGGCCGCCGTCGATACCGCCGTCAAGAACGCGCCGGCCGGCAGCGAGAACGTGGTCAGTCTGGTCAAGTCGGCGATGGCCGGCGCGACCAACGCGTACGACGGCTTCCAGAAGGCCGCCAAGCAGGCTGCCGGCGTCGCCGAAGCCAACATGCAGGCGATGTCGACGCAAGCGCTGCGCGTCGCTCAGCTGCCGACCGCGAAGGCGAAGCGCGCGGCCTGAGCCAGCGACTTCCTGTAGGTCGAACGGCTCGCTTCGGCGAGCCGTTTTTCGTTGGTCAGACGCGCTCGAGGACGAGCCTCGGGCTTCCGCCGGCATCCTGAGAGTTCCCCTCTCGCGCGCACGGGTCTCGCCGGTTGGACGGACAGGTCCGGCATGTTGATCCTCATGTGGCGCTGTTCTCCTACAGCCAACGGACGCCTTTGTGGATCACAGTCGGGGTACTGCAGGAGCGCACGATGCCGTCAGACGTCCTTCGTCCGACCCACCCGAAAGCAGAGTGGGTCCGGCGTTTTGCTTATCGAGCCATGCTCGTGCAACCAGCGATCGATTCGATCTCGGCCGTGATGATGGCCGACAGCCAGTTCGACGACGCCTGCGACCTCGAGCCCGAGGACGCCGCCGAGATCCATGCGGCGCCTCCGGCTGAAGGCAGCTCCGAGGAGCTGCCTTAGGGTTGGCGATCCAGGCCGTCGAGGCCGCGCGCGACCGGTAACTGAGTACCCAATGCGCTCGCTGTCAGCATGCGCTGTTTGGCCTCTCTGATGAGTCGGGTGCGCTTGGAGATGGCAATCCGGATCAGGCGATTGACGACGGTGCGCTTCACTGGTTTCCCCTGTTGAGCGTCCGGGTGTCGGGCGGATTCAGACAATACGCCGCAGTCGCTCCAACTGCCAGCGAAAGAAGCGTTTGGTAACGGATTAGGCCGCTTTGAGCCTGCCTCTGGCGCGGTCGGAGCACCCAATGAAATGATTACGCCGCGGCCTCGACGGCGACGAAGTGAACGCGGATGTCCACGTCAACCCTTCCCATTGAACGCCGTCGAGTCCTGAGACGTCTTGCGCTCGGCCTCGGCGCGCCGTGGTCGGCCGGCGTGCTGGCGCAACCAGCACCCAAGAGCCCGGCGCTCGCGACGAAGCCGATCCCGTCGACCGGCGAGGCGCTGCCGGTGGTCGGCCTCGGCACATGGATCACCTTCAACGTCGGCAACGACCGCGCCGCGCGCGACGGCTGCGCCGAGGTGGTGAATGCGTTCTTCGACGCCGGTGGGCAGATGATCGATTCGTCGCCGATGTACGGCTCGTCGCAGCCCGTCGTCGGGTACGCCCTAAGTCGAGTCAAACCCACACCGAAGGTGTTCGCAGCCGACAAGGTCTGGACGTCGTCCGGGCCGCGCGGACCGGCTCAGATCGAGGAGTCGCGCCGGCACTGGAACGTCGCCCGCTTCGATCTGCTGCAGGTCCACAACCTGCTGAGCTGGGAAGAGCACCTGCCGATCTTGTTGGCGATGAAGGCCGCCGGCAAGCTGCGCTATGTCGGCATCACCACGTCGGAAGGCCGGCGCCATCGCGAGATCGAGGACGTGATGCGCCGCCATCCGCTCGACTTCGTGCAGGTCACGTACAACCTGCGCGATCGCGAGGTCGAGCAGCGCATCCTGCCGCTCGCCCGCGAGCGCGGCATCGCGGTGATCGCGAACCGGCCGTTTCGCGAAGGAGCGCTGCTGCGCGAGCTTCAGCGGCATCGGCTGCCGACCTGGGCCGCCGAAATCGACTGCACGAACTGGGCGCAGGTCGCGCTGAAGTTCATCGTCTCGCATCCTGCGCTGACCTGCGCGATCCCGGCGACGAGCAGCGTTGCGCACGTGCGGGAAAACATGGCCGCGGCAACCGGCCGGATGCCGGACAGCGCGCTGCGCCAGCGCATGGCGGCGCACGTCGATGCGTTGTGAGCGTCCGGGATCGAGCCGATGACGGAGTGGTGGACCTATCGGCTGTCCGACTTCCTGATGTTCTCGGCGCGCACCTACCGGCGCCTGTTCGAGCTCTACAACACCGAGGTCTGGCCGCTGCCGCTCGTGGCGTTCATCGTCGGTGTTGCCGCACTGGCGATCGTGTGGCACCGGCCTCGCGTCCCGGACATCGCTGTGCCGGTCGGGCCGGTGATGCTGGCGGCCGCGTGGCTCTGGATCGCCTGGGCCTTTCAGCTTCAGCGCTATGCAACGATCCTCACGGCGGCGCCGTGGTTCGCCGCGGCGTTCGCGTTCGAGGCTCTAATCCTGCTGGCGGCGGCCTGGATCGGCGCGCAAACGGGGGCTCTGTCGCTCTCAGACGGGCGACGCGTCTGCGGTCTCGGCCTGTTCGCGTTCGCGGTCCTCGCCTATCCGTGGATCGGCGTGCTGCTCGGCCGGCCGTTGTCACAAGCCGAGGTCTTCGGGATCGCACCCGACCCGACCGCGATCGGCACGCTCGGTGTGCTCTTGCTGATGCCCTCGGGGGAGAGTGGCGGGCGACGTCTGGCAGGTGCAATGGCCTGGCTGATACCGCTCGCTTGGTGCGCCGTCAGCGGCGCGACCTTGTGCACGATGGATGCGCCCGAGGCGCTGCTGCTGCCTGCCCTAGCCGTGATCGCGCTGGTCGTGGCGATCAGGACGCGCGCTACAAGACCCGCCGCCTGATCCGAGCGGGCCGTCCAATCGACGCGGCTCGGCAACGCCGCGCCGCGTCGGTTCGTCAGGTGCGCCCGCCCGGCGTCGCCGACGACGTCCGCACCAGCCGCGGCTCCTCGGCATTCGGGTTGTCGCGCGCAACCCGCAGTGTGCCGCCCTCGGCCACGACGCGGGTGCCGACCGCCATTGACTGGGCCTGGTGGAAGACGCGACTGGTGCCGTCCTCCATGCGCACGCTAACGTCGTAGCGCGTTTCGCTGCGCACCCGCTTCTCGACCTCGTGGCCGGCGAGGCCGCCGCCGATCGCGCCGAGAACGGTCATCGCGGTCTTGCCGTTGCCGCCGCCGACCTGGTGGCCGACCACGCCGCCGAGCACACCGCCGGCGACCGCTCCGACGCCGCTGCCTTCGCCCTTTTCCTGCACCGCGTTGACCGATTCGACGACGCCGCAGCTCGCACACAGCGCCGCCGGCGTGGTCGCGATCCGGGTCGGTGACGCAGACTCGGTCGTCGTGGTGCTGGCCACTGTCGGCCGGTTCTGTCGCGGGGCCTTGGCCGGCGCCGAAGCAGCCGGGTTGACCGGGCGGGTCGAGATGCCGGCGAGCGGCGCCGCGGTGGTCGCGACCAGCGCCGACGGTGCGGCGGCGGGTGCGACGGAGACCGGTTGCGGCGCGCTGCGCATGACGAGCGCGCCGGCCAGCCCGGCGGTGACGGCGCCCAGCAGGCCGCCGCCGATCCAGACGGCACGGGGCACGGCGCTCATCGAGCGCGTGGGGACAGGGGAATCGTGCGAAGCAGTAGACATGGAGTGTCCTGAAAGGGAGACTCCGCTGTATCGGCCGCGGCGGTCAGAGGTTGACCGCCCGGTGTGTCAGTTGTGTCCGGTGGTGTCGCGATGCCCCCGGGACGGTTTCGCCCCGTTGCGCCTTTCAACCGGCGCTTGCATCGGCAAGCTGCTGTAGCGCGGCGGCATCGAGCCGGAGCGTCATCGCGTTCAGCAAATCGTCGAGCTGGGCCGTCGAGGTCGCGCTGGCGATCGCCGAGATCACCGCCGGCTGCGCCATCAGCCAGGCAAGCGCGACGGTCGCCGGCCGGCTGCCGAGCCGCTCGGCCGTCGCGTGCAGCGCGTCGAGCACGCGCAAGCCACGTTCGGTGAAGTGGCGCTTGACGCCGCCGGCGCGCGCCCGACCGGCCGTGTCCTCGGCGCGCCGGTACTTGCCCGACAGGAAGCCGCTGGCCAGCGAGAAGTACGTGGCAACGCCGATCTCATGGCGGGCGCAAGTCGCTGCGAGCTGATCCTCGAAGCCGGCGCGGTCCATCAGGTTGTAGAGCGGCTGCAGGCATTCGTAGCGCGCGCCGCCGGCGGCCGTACTCGCGGCGACCGCGGCATCGAGGCGCTCGGCGCTGAAGTTCGAGGCGCCGATCGCGCGCACCTTGCCGTCGCGCACCAGCCGATCGAACGCCGCCAGCGTTTCGTCGAGCGGCGTCTTCGGGTCATCCTCGTGGGCGTAGTACAGATCGATGCGCTCGACCTGCAGGCGGCGCAATGAATCCTCCGCGCCGCGCTCGATCTGCGCGCGCGTCAGGCCCTTGCCGAGGCCGGGCATGTCCATGCCGACCTTGGTGGCGACGATCATCCGATCGCGCCGGCCGCTCGCGCGCAGCCAGCGGCCGATCACGGTTTCCGATTCGCCCCCCACGTGGCCGGGTACCCACAACGAGTAGACGTTCGCGGTGTCGATGAAGTTGCCGCCGGCCTCGGCGTAGTGGTTGAGCAGCGCATGCGAACTCGCCTCGTCGGCGGTCCAGCCGAACACGTTGCCGCCGAGGCAGAGATTCGAGACGGAGAGGCCGGAACGGCCGAGGGGGCGCAGTTGCATCGCAGTGATCCCGAGTGGTGCGCGAACCCGAGTTATCCCACGTTTGCGCTCAGCCGGCAGGTCGCGCGGTGCGGCTCAATTCTTGTCGGGGTTCTGCGCCAGCCACTGCTTGTAGCCGTTGCAGATCAGCTCGGCCTGGAACGCGCCGATCGTGCCCGAGCCGAACACGAAATCGATCGTCCGTTTCAGCTTGCCTTCGAGCGTGGTTGCGCGCAACTGGCCCGCTTCGCTTCGGCAGGCATCTCGCGATACGTGCCACTTCTCGACGACCGCGGTCTTCGAGGTCGTCACGGCCATGCCGATCACCGTCGCAGCGGGCTTGCCGTCCTCGGTCGTCGTCTGTTCCAGCGAGCCGCGCTGGATGTAGGTCTTGGTGTCGCTGGTCTCGCCGGCAACGAACCAGCGGCTGTCCGGCTCGGCGGCGGCAGACAGGCAGGCGAGGCTCAGGGCAACGGCGAGAAGGGTCTTCATGGGCAGCACGGAGGCAGTCCGAAGTTAGCCAAAAAGGATAAACGGAGTCGCCAACCCCGGCAATCGGGCTTTCAAGCCCCCGGCGAGCCCACCCTGAGTGGCGCCGAAGCCCTGTTCGGTGTTCACGCGGATGGCGCACGCGCCCGTTTTGACTAGGCTCGTCGAACCACCTGGAGGCTATCCGATGAGACGCTTGCCCCTCTTCCTGACCGCTGCCGCGCTGTGTTTCGCGGCGTTCGGCGCCGCCGCCCAAGGCTACCCGACGCGCCCGATCACGCTGGTCGTGCCGTTCGCGGCCGGCGGCCCGACCGATGTCGTCGCGCGCGCGCTCGGCCAGGCGATGGGCAAGACGCTGGGCCAGAGCGTCGTGATCGAGAACAAGCTAGGCGCAGGCGGAACGCTGGCGGCCAACTTCGTCGCGAAGGCGGCGCCGGACGGCTACACGATCCTGATCCACCACAACGGCATGGCGACGGCGCCCGCGCTCTACCGCAAGCTGCCGTTCGACCCGCTGACCGACTTCGAGTACGTCTCGCAGGCCGTCGACGTGCCGATGACCCTGCTCGGCCGCAAGGATCTGCCGCCGAACAACCTGCAGGAGCTCATCGCCTACCTGAAGGCCAATGCATCGAAGATCAACCTGGCTCACGCCGGCCTCGGCGCGGTCTCGCATCTCTGCGGCATGGTGTTCCGCCAGGCGATCGGCGTCGAGCTGCAGACTGTGCCGTACCAGGGCACGGCGCCGGCGCTGAACGCGCTGCTCGGCGGACAGGTCGACCTGCTGTGCGACCAGACCACGCAGACGACGCAGCACATCAAGGCCGAGACCGTCAAGCTGTACGGCGTGACGACGCTCGAGCGGATTAGGGCGCTGCCGAATGCGCCGACCCTGAACGAGCTGGGCATGAAGGGCTTCCAGGTCGTCGTCTGGCACGGCGTGTACGCGCCGAAGGGCACGCCGCAGGCGACGCTCGACAAGATCAACGGCGCGGTCCGCGCGGCCTTGAAGGACCCGACGGTCAGCCAGCGGATGGCCGAGCTCGGCGCTGAGATCGTGCCCGAGTCGAAGCAGACGCCGGAAGGGTTGCGCAGCTGGCTGAAGACCGAGATCGACCGTTGGGGGCCGGTGATCCGCGCCGCCGGGGTCTACGCGGACTGACGTCGGCGGGTCACTCGGAGGCGCGCCGTCTCCAACGTGGCGCGGTAGCTTGCTCGTCATCGAGCAGTGCGGCATCGGCCGCGGCTAGCGCCAGGCAAATAGCGGTTGCTCGAAATGGGCGACGCGGGTCGCGCGGCCGAGCAGGCAGAGCTCGCGAAACTGGTACAGCAGTGCTGCCGTCGGTGCCGCGATCCAGCTCGTGCCGACCGGCATCCGCAGCACCGGGTGATCGTGCTCCGGCAGCTTCTCGAGCATCGGTGCGTCGGCGCGCAGCAGCTCGTCGACCGGAATGCGGTGCACGCTCGCGACTTCGGCCGCGTTCGGCACCAATGCGGCGCCCGCGCCGGCCCAGACCACGACCGGTGTGATCACGAAGCCCGACCGGGTCGTGAAGTCATCGAGCCGTCCGAGCACGCACGCGGCATCGACATCGAGGCCGACCTCCTCGGCGAGCTCGCGCAGCGCTGCCGCTTCGGGCGTTTCGTTGCCGTCGATGCGGCCGCCCGGCAGCGCCCATTGACCGGCGTGGCTGCGTAGCAAGGTCGAGCGCCGCGTCAGCAGCACCGCGGCCCGATCGCTCGGCGTCGCGTGGCGCGGCATGCCGGCGAGATCGGCGCCGGCGCCTTCGTCGATCAGCGCGATCGCGACTGCGGCGTGATGCGCGACATCGTGGGCGTGGCTGTGGACCTCGAAGCCGCGCAGCCGCTGCTGGATCAGCACGCGCAGATCGTCGTTGCGCCGGATCGGCGGCGGAAGTATCGAAGTCGACATTCGGCGGTCCGAAGCCTCGCAGTCGCAACGCCTACAGCGCGCGCGAGATCACTTCCTTCATGATCTCGCTGGTGCCGCCGTAGATGCGCTGTACGCGGGCGTCCGCATACATGCGGGCGATCAGGTACTCGTTCATGTAGCCGTAGCCGCCGTGCAGCTGCAGCAGCTCGTCGAGCACGCGCCCCTGCGTCTCGGAAGCCCACAGCTTGGCCATCGACGCGGTCGCGGTGTCGAGCGTGCCGGCGACGAGCTGCTCGACGCAGCGGTCGATGAACGCGCGGCCGACGCTGATCTGCGTCGCGACCTCGGCGAGCCGGAAGCGCGTGTTCTGGAAGTTCGCGACCGGCTGCCCGAAGGCCTGGCGCTCGCGCACGTAGGCGAGCGTCGCTTCGTAGGCCCCTTCCATCCCCGCGAGCGCTGCGACGCCGATGATCAGGCGCTCGTACGGCAGATCACCCATCAGCTGGTAGAAGCCCTGGCCCTCTCGTCCGCCGAGCAGGTTGTCGACCGGCACGCGCACGCCGTCGAAGAACAGCTCGGAGGTGTCTTGCGCCTTCATGCCCATCTTGTCGAGCAGGCGGCCGACCCGAAAGCCTTCGCAGCCCTCGGTCTCGACAATCAGGATCGAGGTGCCGCGCGCGCCCTGCGTCGCATCACTCTTGCAGACCACGAGCACCAGGCCGGCCAGATAGCCGTTCGTGATGAAGGTCTTGCTGCCGTCGATCACGTAGTGGTCGCCGTGCCGTGCGGCGCGCGTGCGCAGACCCTGCAGATCGGACCCGGCGCCCGGCTCGGTCATCGCGATCGAACCGACCAGCTCGCCACGTGCCATGCGCGGCAGATGGCGCGCCTTCTGCGCATCGGTGCCGTGGTTCAGCAGGTAGTGGGCCACGATCGAATGCACCGAGGTCGCCATGCCGGTGAGACCGCGTCGCGCGGTCTCTTCGTAGAACACCGCTTCGTGGCGGAAGTCGCCGCCGCCGCCGCCATGAGCCTCGGGGATGTCGGCGCACAAGAAGCCGAGCGCGCCGGCACGCCGCCAGATCGCATGGCCGACGTGCCCGCGCCGGCGCGCGGCCTCGTCGTCCGGCAGCATCTCGGTCTCGATGAAGCGCGCCACCGAATCGCGGTAGCGCTCCAGATCCTCGTCGGTCCACGAGCGCGTGAAAGTGAGCGGCATCGGCATCCTGGCAATGGTCAGGTTCTGATTCTGCATGGGCACATCGCTTGCCGAAATGAAGGTCCTGGAACTCGAATGGAGTGCGGCCATGCCTCAAGCTAAATGGAGCGACAAGCGCGAACGCCAGTACCAGCACATCAAGGAGGGCGCCGAAGCGGGCGGCAAGCCCGAGAAGGTCGCCGAGCGGATCGCCGCGGCGACGGTCAACAAGGATCGAGCCCGCCACGGCGAATCGAAGACGGCCAGTCGGACTTCGCTCGAAGGCCCGTCGCCAGAGCGGCGCGGTGGCCTGCATTCGCACTCGGGCGCGGCCGGGCGGACGCGGGACCAGCTGTATCGCGAAGCCGCGAAGCGCGGCGTCAAGGGGCGATCGAAGATGTCGAAGGAACAGCTGCAGGCGGCGGTCGGCGCCTAGCGCATCGCCGGTTTTATTGCAGCGGATCGATTGCTTCTGGAACCGGTCCGGCTCAGAGCCCGATCAAGCCCGATCGCAATCCTTCCGCGACCGCTTCGGCGCGTGTCGCCGCATTGACCTTCGCGAGGATCTGCGCGACGTGGTACTTCGCGGTGTGGGCCGAGATGGCGAGCACGCCGGCGATGTCGCGGTTCGACAGGCCCTTGCCGACCAGCTCGAAGACCTCGAGCTCGCGCGGGGTCAGCGGCTCGCACTCCGGTGCGGAGGTCTGGAACGGCGCGTCGCGCACCGACAGCCCTTCGAGCACCGCACTGACCGCAGCGCGCAGCCGTGCGCCGGCACTGTCTGCTGCGAGGTGCGCGCTCGCACCGCCCGGTCCACGGACGACGAGCTCGGCGCCGGGCAGGACCCAGCAGTCGGCGCCGTCGTCGGCCGCGCCGATCTGCACGTCCCAGCCCTCGACGCCGCGCAGCGCCGCGGCCACACCATCGGCAAGCAGTGGTGAGGTGCCGACGACGACGATCCGCGCCATGGAGTTCGCAGGCCCTAGCCGCAGAACGAGCTGGGTCGCTGGATCACATCGATCGCGAGCTCGTGGCGCTGCCCGCCGCGCACGATGACGGCCTGCACGGTCGCGCCGACCTGCAGGTGACTGCGCAGCGCATCGAGACTCGAGGCCGGCTGCCCGGCGAGCGTGATGATCACGTCGCCGACCAGCAGGCCGCCGCGTGCCGCCGGACCATCCGCCGCGAGTGAGGTGACCAGCAGGCCGTCGACGCCGGCCCCATCCATCGTCGCGCGCACACCCTGGACCGCGATGCCGAGATAGCCCTGCGGCAGGCGACCATGGGTCAGCAGCGGATCGAGCACGCGCTCGATCGTCGCAACCGGCACGACAACGGCGTGGTGGCGCGAGAACGAATGGCTGGCGATGCCGAGCAGGCGGCCGGCCGCGTCGGCGATCGGCGCGCCGACGAGACCCGGCGGCAGCCCGCCGTCGAGGCGGATCAGCTGCTCGAGGCGGCCCCCGCGCCAGGTGCGCCATTCGCCGCCGACGGCGCCGACGTGGCCGAAGCTCGCGTGCATCTGCCCCGAGGGGTCGCGGCCGACCGCGAAGACGGCGTCGCCGACGCGCGGGGTCGGAGCCGGCATGCGCACGGCCGCCGGCACGGGCACGCCGGTAAAGGTCACGACCGCGAGGTCGGTGCCGCCGTCGATGCCGCGCACTTCGCCGTCGGCCTGCTCGCCGTTCGGAAAGGCAATCGAGACGCGCGGATGGCGCCACAGCAGCGCGGCGCTGGCAACCGCAACGCCGTCACGCCAAGCTAGGCCGGTGGCTCGATGCCGCCGTGTCGTCAGGCCGATCACCGAGGCGGCGATCCGTTCGACGTGGTCAGGCAGTGTCGGTGCAAGGTTGTCGGGGTTCATGGCATCACGGGCAGTGGTTGATGGACCGATCGTGCTCGGCCGCGTCGCGTCGCGCCTCCACCGATCGGCGGGCCTGCCCCTGCCCGATCGGGCAGGCCTCGCATCGCAGTTGAGGCCAGCGGAGGAAGCCTCAAGAGTGCGCCGTGCGGGTGGAGCGGTCATCGCATGTCCTTGGCGCGCCTGCGGACTTGCTCGGCAGGCCGGCGGGGCCGCGGCGTCGGCGCGGTACAACGCGTCGACCACCACCAAGGAGTCAGCATGAGCGAAAAGAAGGCGAACGTCCATTGGGAAGGCGGCGGCCGCAACGGCAAGGGCCAGATCAGCACCGAGACCGATGCGCTGAAGGCCTATCCGTACGGCTTTGCGAGTCGCTTCGAAGACGACCGACGCGGAACGAATCCCGAAGAGCTGCTCGGCGCGGCGCATGCGGCGTGCTTCACGATGGCCTTCTCCTTCGCCTGTGACAAGGCCGGCTTCGTGACCTCTGCGGTCGACACGACGGCGAGCGTGCGGCTGGTCAAGCAAGGCGAGGGCTTCGCCATCGATCGCATCGCACTGACCATGCAGGCCAGCGTGCCCGGCATCGGAGAGGCGCAGTTCCAGCAGATCGCGCAAGGCGCAAAGGCCGCATGCCCGCTGTCGAAGGCACTCGCCAGCGTTCAGGAGATCACGCTGGTCGCGACGCTGCGGGCTTGACGGCGGTCAGCTTGCCAAGCAAGTCTTGCGAACCGAATCGGTGAGGGGTCGAGCCGCCTGTCGCGCTTCGATCCGGCGCGTTCCGATTGCTGTGCGCTGCGGCCTCGTCGTGGCCGCGGTCTTCGCGCTGAACGCACCGGCCCGCGCGATCGACCTCGCGCCGCTTTGGAACTTCAGCGATGTGCCTGGCAGCGAGCAGCGCTTTCGCGACGCACTCGCCACCACGACCGGCGACGACGCGCTGATCCTGCAGACGCAGATCGCGCGAACCTACGGGCTGCGCAACGACTTTCCGAAGGCGCGCGAGATCCTTCACGGCATCGAGCCGCAGCTCGCATTTGCGGGTGCCGAGGCGCGGGCACGCCATGCGCTCGAGCTGGGTCGCACCTATGCGTCGGCCGCGCATCCGGCGGCGTCGATCGACGACGAAGCGAAGACGCGCGCCCGCGCTGCCTTTCTGGCCGCGCACGACCTTGCGAAGACCGGTCAGCTCGACGGCCTCGCGATCGACGCGCTTCACATGATGGCCTTCGTCGACACGAAGCCCGACCAGCAGTTGCGCTGGGGCGAGCGTGCGCTGGAGATCGCTATCGAATCGACGCAGCCGGCGGCGAAGCGCTGGGAGCCTTCGCTGCGCAACAACATCGGCTATGCGCTGCATGAGCTCGGCCGCTATGACGAAGCGCTGGCCGAGTTCCGGCGCGCCGTGGTGCTGCGTGAGAAGAGCGGCGATGCCGCCGCACTGCGCGACGCGCGCTGGATGGAGGCGTGGACCTTGCGTGCCCTCAAGCGCGTCGACGACGCGATCGCGATCCAGACCAAGCTGGAAACGGAGTACGCCTCCTCCGGCACGACGAACCGCGGCGTGTTCGAGGAGCTCGAGCTGCTCTACCGCGCGAAGGGCGATGCCGCGATGGCGGGGCGCTACGCCGAACGCAAGGACGCTGCGCCGCGGTAGTTCCCGCAAGCGATGCACGTGCGCGAGCGGTGCATGGATGCGCTGCGCGGCGGCGCCTCGACGAGCGCCGCGCGCGAAACCGTCGTGTTCTGGGACTTCGAGGGCTTACTGAGGCTGCGCCGATCCGCTGCCGCCACAGCCTCGCCGAGTCAGCTCGGTCGCGCGATCTGCACCGTCTTGATGTTGACGAACTCGCGAATCCCGTAGCCCGCGCACTCGCGTCCGAAGCCCGAGTGCTTGACGCCGCCGAACGGCAGACGTGGGTCGGAGCGCACGTTGTCGTTGACGAAGCTCAGGCCGGCCTCGAGGCGCTCGGCCGCAATCCGTTCGCCGCGCGCGAGGTCACGCGTCAGCACGCCGGAGCCGAGGCCGAACTCGCTCGCGTTCGCGATCTCGATCGCATCATCCTCGTCGCGCGCTTCGATGACCGCGGCGACCGGGCCGAAGACCTCGTCGTCGTGCGCGGGCTGTCCCGGGGCGACGTCGCTCAGCACCGTCGCCGGGTACCAGGCGCCCGGTCGATCCGAGATGCGGCCGCCGAGCAGCAGGCGCGCGCCGGCGCGGATGCTGGCTTCGACCTGCGCGTGGATCTGGTCGCGCGCGGCGACGCTCTGCAGCGGGCCGAAGCGCGTCGCCTCGTCGCGCGGATCGCCCATCGTGTAGGCCCGCATCGCCTCGACCAGTGCGGCCTCGAACGCGGGGCGCACCGCCTGCACCGCGATGAACCGCTTGCCGGCGATGCAGCTCTGCCCGCCGTTCACCATGCGGGCGCGCGCGCAGACCTTCGCGGCCGCGGCGACATCGGCATCGTCGAGCACGACATAGGCGTCCGAGCCGCCGAGCTCGAGCACGCACTTCTTCAGCACGCCGCCGGCGGTTCGCGCGACGCTGCTGCCCGCGGCGACGCTGCCAGTCAACGTGACCGCTGCGACTTTCGGATGCGCGATCAGGCCGTCGACCGCATCGCTCTTGACCAGCAGCGTGCGAAACAAGTCATCCGGAAAGCCGGCGTCGCGGAACACAGACTCGATCGCGAGCGCGCAGCCGGGCACGTTGCTCGCGTGCTTCAGGATCGCGCCATTGCCGGCCATCAAGGTCGGTGCGGCGAAGCGGAACACCTGCCAGAACGGAAAGTTCCAGGGCATCACCGCGAGCACGACCCCGAGCGGATTGAAAGTGACGAAAGCATCTGCGCCGTCGATGCCGACCGGCACGCGCGCGAGGTACTGCGACGACTGATCGGCGAAGTGCTCGCAGGCGCTCGCGCACTTGTCGACCTCGGCAAGGCCGTCGGTCACGGTCTTGCCCATCTCGTCGGTCATCAGCGCGGCGAACTCGGCCCGACGCCGCTTCAACACCGCCGCGGCGCTGCGCATCCGCTCGGCGCGCGCCTCGAAGTCGACCCGGCGCCATTCGCGAAACGCGGCGTCGCAGCACTCGACGATTGCGGCCGCGTCGTCGGTCGAGTGGCCGTCGTACGACCGCCCGCCCTCGAGCGTCGCCGGGTTGGTGGTGTTGAAGTGGGGTCGGGTCGATTCGGTGCTCATCGCGATTCCTCGGTTGCCGGTCGAGTGGCGGCCGGCATGTCGTCCTCAAGTGCGAGGCGGGTGCGCCATGCCTTGGCCTCCGCCTGCACCTCGGCAGCGAGTCGCGCCTTTCGGCCGCGCTCGTACAGCGGCGCCAGCACATCGCATACCTGCGCGCCGAACGTGGCCTGGTCGATTGCGCGCGCCGCGGCGAGCGCCAGCGCGAGCGCGGCTCGAACTCGTGCGGCACCCCGTCGAGCCAATTGCGGCCGATCAACCAATGGGCGTTGCGCTGCGAACTCGAGCAAGCCGGCCGCGTCGGCCAGCAGCAGTGACGCGCTGGTCATTCCGAGCGACTGCCTCGAGGCCGTGATCGTGCGCGCCTGACGCGTCGACGCTCAGCCGGCGCCGTCGTTCGGTGCCGGCCGCGTGCCGTCGAACGCTCGTTGCAAGAGCTCGCGGATGGCGGTACGCTCGAGCGGGCGCGGATTCGGATACTGGTTCTTCACCGCAAGGTCGGCGGCGCGGTCGAGTCCACTCTCCGGCATGCCGATATCGCGCAGCGCAGTCGGTGCGCCGTGCGCACGTGCGAGTTCAAAGATGCCAGCCGGCGCGAAGTCGTCCGCATCGGCCATGCCGAGCGCGCTCTGGATGCGACGCATCGCCTCCGGCGCGTCCGCCGCGTTGTAGGCCAGGGCGTGCGGCAGCACCACCGTGTGCACTTCCGCATGCGGCAGGTCGAAGGTGCCGCCGAGCGTGTGGCAGAGCTTGTGGTGCAGGCCCATCGAGACGTTGCCGAGCACCGAGCCGCACAGCCAGGCGGCATACAGCGCATCGCCGCGTGCCTCGAGGTCATGCGGATCGTCGGCCAGCCGCGGCAAGGCGGCGGCTGCGGCGCGGATGCCTTCTTCGGCCATCAGCGTGACGATCGGATTGCCGTCGTGCGCATAGAGGCCTTCGGCCGCGTGCGCGATCGCGTTCAGCGCGCTCGTCAAGGTCATGCCGATCGGCAAAGTCAGCGTCAATTCCGGGTCGTAGAGCACCGACCGCGGCAGCACCTTCGAGTCGCGTCCGGTCTTCTTGACGCCGCCCTCGGTCAGACCGTAGATCGAGGTCATCTCGCTGCCGGCGTAGGTGGTCGGGATCGCGATGATCGGGAAGTCACCTTCCGGCGCTTCCAGCGCGATCGCCTTGCCGAGACCTATCGTCGAGCCGCCGCCGATGGCGACCGCGCAGTCGGCGCCGAGCCGCTTCGCTTCGGCGCGCGCTGCGCGAGCGGTGTCGATCGGCACGTGCATGCGCGCCTCGGCGAACACGCCGACGGCACGCTCGCCGAGAAGTGCGGCCACACGATGCGCCGCGCCGATCTGTTCGGGTGTTGACAGCACCAGCGTCCGAGTCGCGCCGATCGCCTCGATCTCGCGGCCCAGGTGCTGCAACGCGCCGACGCCGAAGACGACACGTGACGGCAGGGGGGTGTATGTGAACGGCGTCAATCGACTCTCGACGAATCGGCGGGCTGGCGGACGCCGACACGGAACGCGCTTTTGAGGGACGATGCGGCCATCGTGCGAACGGTGTGTGCCATGGTTTCGGTCTTGCTCAGTGTAGGTGGGTCGCCGCCGACCCGCCTGCCTTGCTTACCGCGCCGTTCGACCGATGGCAAGTGGGATGCAATAACCAAATATCACATGATGTAAGACTGCTGGCCGCATCGATGCATGCCCCACTAAGATTGCCATCAGGGCTTGTCCGGATATCGACGAGTCGTCGTGATCGAGGGCGTACCCGAGAGGCGTTCGTGCGTGAAACGGGCTGTCGGCGCCGGACAGAACACCGTCATGCGGGCCCCGGAGACCTTCAAGGTTTGATTTGGACTTGACCGCACCGGCGCCCACCCACGCGATGGGCTTCACGCTCGATCCGACGCTGCTCACGCAGCGCCGCCGCGAGAGCGCGCGCCGCATTCACACGGTGCAGATCCCCGCGATCCGGGCGATCGGTTTCACCGTGCTGTGCCTGATCGCCATGCTGCAGGACCTGCGCGCCAGCGGCACGGTGGACTGGATGCAGCTCGGCCGCCTCGTGGCGATCAATCTGCTTTACGCCGCGATCAGCTGGACGGTGCTGCGGCGCTTCTACGGACGCACCGGGC
>Ga0070675_100001027_pt1 | contig 20074 bp, 17 predicted proteins | sample KBSM43metaG_FD_65343 | JGI IMG/M metagenome (GOLD analysis project Ga0070675, IMG submission 65343) | Miscanthus rhizosphere microbial communities from Kellogg Biological Station, Michigan, USA - KBS M4-3 metaG | ecosystem: Host-associated > Plants > Roots > Rhizosphere > Soil ... | reverse complement strand
TGCCGACGGCGAATTCCGAAAGGACGAGGCCCCGCGCCGCCAGCTCGTGCGCGAGGTCGCGATTGCGCGCGGGATAGACGCGGTCGGGGCCGGTGCCGATCACCGCGATGCTGCCGCCGGCGCCGTGGAGGCCGCCACGGTGGGCGGCCGAATCGATGCCAAGCGCGAGCCCGCTCACGATCGCGAGGCCTGCGGCGGAGAGCGCGGCGGCGAAAGCTTCCGCATCGGCGCAACCCTGCGGAGTGGCGTTGCGGCTGCCGACGATGGCGAACGCGGGCTGACGCAGCAGTTCGCGGCGGCCCATGCAGTAAAGCACCGGCGGCGGATCGCCGATCTCCAGCAGCGGCGCGGGATAGTCGGGATCGCCCCAGGCGATCAAGTCGTGCTCCGGTTCGCGCAGCCAGGCAAGCGTGTGCTCGAGACGATCCGCGGCCAGAGGGGAGACCAGGAGCGCCGCGACGCGCGCATCGACGTGCCGGCGCCATTGCGCTTGCGTCGCGCCGAGCACGCCCTCGGGCGACTCGAACGCCCGCAGGAGCTCGACCAATGGCCGTGGGCCGACTCCCGAAAGCTGGAGCCGCGCCCACGCCTCAGCGCGGGAATCGACGTTCATCGTGAAGGACGCCGCGGCGCTGCGCGCCGCCGAAGCGGAAGCTCGCTCGACCTAAGGGTGACTAGGGGTTGCGAGTATAGTTGCCGACGACCACCGGGTCAGTCGTATTAAGGACGTAGGCGTAGGACACCCGGTCGAAGACGCGGAACACGAAGATGAGGCCGATCCGCTCGTCGGGCACCTTGACGTAGCGATCCGGCAGGTAAAGGCTCGGCTGGTCGATCGGACGCTCGACGATCCGCGGGTCCGGAATGAGCGGCACCACGCGATAGATCGCGAGCACCGTGCCGACGTCGAGGCCGTCGCTCGTGCCCTTGTCGATCGTCACGATCCAGCCGCGACCCGCTTCGATCGCATCGTTGTCCATCGCGATGATCTGGGCTTGGATGGGCCGAGCGGGCGCATGCGGAACGTAGCTCATCAGCGTGCCGCGCGGCGCCGGAACCAGCCGATCACCGTTGACGATCTCTTCCTTCACGTTCTCGAGCCGCACCGTCGCCGCGTTTTCCTGAAGGGCGTTGACGAGCGCCACGCTCGCGACATCGGCGAACCTCTCGACCTTGGCCGTGCCGAGGTAGCGTTGCTCGATACCGAGAACTTCCTTGCCGTCAGGCGAATAGAACGTGCGCCCGCGGCGATAGATGTTCCATCGGTCGCCGCCCGCGGGGTCCATGCCGACGACGTAGATGACGTCGCCCTCGCCGCGAATGACCTTTGCGTCGCGGGCAGCGACGACCTCGGCTGCACCCTGCAGCCCGCCGGGCCCGGTGATGAGAGGACGCGTGAGATAGGGCTCGATCTCGCCTGCGGGGATCGAAGGAATGGCTTCAGGGTCGATCGGCGAGGAGCGCACTGTGGGCGAGAGGCGCGTCATTGACCGCTCGAGCGACAGGCGCCACTGGCCGTCGGTACGGTCGAGCACGATCACGTCGCCGGGATAGATCAAGTGCGGATTGCGGACCTGGTCGCGGTTCATCCGCCACACCTCGGGCCAGCGCCAGGGATCCTGCAGGAAGCGCTGGGCGATCCCCCACAGCGTGTCCCCGCGTTGAACGGTGTAACGGTCGGGGACGCCTGCTTTGATCTCCACATCGGCCGCGCGCGCCGAAAGCGCGACGAGCGCCGACAAGGCCATGGCCGCCGCAACGAAGAATTTCGCTATGCTAGACTTCTGGCGCATAAGGCCTCTTCCGTCTGGGTGGGGCTTGCAGTAGGTCCTGCATGCAGTAGGTCCTGCAACGTGCAACGGTCCTAAAGCGCCGCAAAATAAGGGCTTACAGCGGATTCTGCATCCTCAGTCTGCATTTTGCAAGCTGGGGAACGCAAAAGTCGCCCTTATGTTGCGAATGGTGTCGCCGTGCTGGCAACGAAGTTCCAGCGAAAACCACGGCACGAGTGCTCCAGACGACCTAAACCCATGGCATTGCTGCAAATTCTCGCTTATCCGGATCCTCGCCTGCGAAAGATCGCCACGCCTGTCGCGGCGGTCACGCCCGAGATCCAGCGGCTGATACGCGACATGGCGGAAACCATGTATGCGGCGCCCGGGATCGGCCTTGCGGCCACCCAGGTCGACGTGCACAAGCGGATCGTCGTCATCGACATCTCGGAAACGCGCGACGACCTTCGCGTCTTCGTCAACCCGGAGATCCTGGCGAGCGAGGGTGAAGCCGAATGCGAGGAGGGTTGCCTGTCCGTTCCGGGCTATTACGACCGCGTGCGCCGCGCCGCGCGCATCAAGGTGCGCGCCCAGGATTCGCAGGGTCAGCCATTCGAGCTCGAAGCCGATGGAATGCTCGCGGTATGCATTCAGCATGAAACCGAGCATCTCGAAGGCAAGGTCTTCGTCGACCACCTGTCGGCGCTGAAGCGCCAGAGGCTGGCGGCGCGGCTGCGCAAGCGGCAGCGGCTCGCGGGTTGACGGTCGCGACAATCCTGACGTCCGCGGCGCCGCCGTCAAACCGGCGGGTTGCGCTCCAATGAAAGTCGGCTTCGCCGGCACGCCGGCGTTTGCCGCCCATCTGTTCCGCGCGCTCATCGACGCGGAGTTTCGGGTCACGCTGGCGCTCACCCAGCCTGACCGTCCGCGCGGACGCGGACAGAAGCTCGCGGCCTCCCCTGTGAAGGAGCTCGCGCGCGAGCACGCGATCCCGCTCCATCAGCCGTCGTCGCTCGCGACCACGGAAGCCCGGGGCCTGCTCGTCGGCGACGATCTCGACGTGCTGGTCGTGGCCGCGTACGGGCTCATCCTGCCGCCGGCAATTCTCGGCTGGCCGAAGCACGGATGCGTCAACGTGCACGCGTCGCTCCTTCCGCGCTGGCGCGGCGCGGCGCCGATCCAGCGCGCGCTGCTCGCGGGCGACGCGGAGACGGGTGTCACGCTCATGCAGATGGACGCGGGCCTCGACACCGGTCCGATGCTCGATGCCGTGCGCGTGACTATAGCCGCGCGCGAGACGGCCGCAACACTCGAGCAGAAGCTGTGCGCTGCGGGAACGTCCGCCCTGCTCTCCTATTTGCACGATCTCGCGGGCGGTGCTCCCAAGGCTGGGACGCCGCAACCGGCGACCGGGGCGACATACGCCTCGAAGATCGACAAGAGAGAAGCGGAGATCGATTGGCGAGTACCCGCGACGACGATCGATCGCCAGATTCGCGCCTTCGATCCCGTGCCGGGCGCGGCAACCTCGTGGGCTGGCGAGCGTGTGAAAATCTGGCGCGCGCATCCGGCCGCGAAGCCTGTGCGCGCGGGGAGTCCCGGCACAGTGCTCGTGGCCGAGGACAAGTCGATCACCGTCGTCTGCGGCGAAGGGGGGCTCGAGATCGAGGAGTTGCAACCCGCCGGCGGGCGACGAATGACCGCCCCCATGTTCGCCGCCGGCCGCAGCCTTGGCGCAGACGCACGCTTCGGCGCGGCGTAGCGGCCGTGCAGCGCGTTCGTGCCCATCGTGTGAACAGGTCCTAGCGAATGCGCGAAGCGCAGCGAGCCGCGACGATCGTCGTCGAGCGCGTGCTGTCCGGCACCACGTTGCCTGCGGCGCTCGAGAGCGTCGTGCAGGCGTCGCGCGAATCGGCGGGTCGCCGCCGCGCGCTCATCCAGGAGCTCTGCTACGGCACGCTGCGTCACTGGGGGCTGCTGGATGCGCTCGTGAAGAGGCTGGCGGCCAAGCCGATCGCCGATCCAGCCCTCTCCTGTCTCGTCGCCGTCGCGATCTATCAGTTATTGCATACGCGGGCGCCGCCGTTTGCCATCGTGGATCACGCGGTGAACGCGGCCGCGTTGCTCGCGCGACCCGCGGCCAAGTCGCTCGTGAATGCACTGCTCCGGCGCTTTCTGCGAGAGCGTGACGCACTGCTGCAGGCTGTGCAGGCGGAGCCAGTGGCCCGCTGGTCGCATCCGCAATGGTGGATCGACCGTGTACAGCGGGAATACCCCGCGGAGTGGCAGGACGTTCTCGCTGCCGATAACACCCATGCGCCGCTGACGCTTCGCGTCAACCGCCGGCGTGCGTCGCGGGAGGACTGCCTCGCGCAATTCGCGCAAGCCGGGATCGCCGCCGTTCCCGCCGGCGAATGGGCCATGATCGTCGACCCCCCGATGAGCGTGCACGCGCTTCCAGGCTTCGATGCCGGCGCGTTCTCGGTTCAGGACCTGGGTGCGCAGCTCGCGGCGCCGTTGCTCGCGCCGCAGTCCGGCGAGCGTGTGCTCGACGCGTGCGCCGCGCCCGGGGGCAAGTCGACGCACCTGCTCGAGCTCGCCGACATCGACCTCGTCGCCCTCGACAGCGACGGCGACCGGCTTGTCCGCGTCGACGAAAACCTGCGGCGCCTGGCCGTCGATGGTGCCCGCGTGCAGGTGGTGCCAGGCGACGCCGGGACGCCGCAGGCGTGGTGGGACGGCCGGCCTTTCGATCGGATCCTGGCCGATGTCCCCTGCACCGCCGCCGGCGTGGTGCGCCGGCATCCCGACATCAAGTGGCTTCGCCGCGAAGCCGATATCGGAAGCTTCGCGCGTCAGCAGGCGCGCCTCCTCGACGCGCTGTGGGGATGCCTCGCTCGCGGCGGCGTATTGCTTTACGCAACGTGCTCGATCTTCGAGGCGGAGAACGAGGCGCAGATCGCCGCGTTTCTCGCGCGCCAAGGGGATGCGTTGCGCGAAACCCTCACCTTTCCCCTCGACGCCGTGCGGCGCGGCGCTCAACTCTTGCCTTCGATCCCCGGGGCGAGCCACAATCAAGACGGATATTTCTACGCGCTTTTGCGCAAGCCCTGAGGGCACCGCCGCAACGCGCTCATTGCGGTACTTCGCGCCCGCCCTGTCGTCCCGACGGCCTAATTGTTCCATCGGCGCCGTGCTCTACGCCTTGCCCGCCGGAATGCCCTCCGCGATTCAAACCCTCTCCCTCGCGCGTGCCCCCGCTCCATCGTTTCGGGCTTGGGCGGCCGCGGCGCTGCTCGCGCTGGCGCTCTTCTTTTCGTCGTCGTCGCCGGCGGTCGACACCATTACCGTCAAGTCGGCGGAGCTGCGGGCGGACGAGGACGCGTACGTCGTGAGCGTGGTGTTCGACCTCGCGTTCAACCCGACGCTCGAGGAAGCCGTGCAGAAGGGCGTGCCGCTCTACTTCGTGTTCGAGTTCGAGCTCCTCCGCCCGCGCTGGTACTGGGTCGACGAAAAAGTGCTGTCGACGTCGACGCATTACCGCGTCTCCTACAACGCGATCACGCGCCAGTATCGCGTCGCCATGGGACTTCTGAGCCAGACGTTCGACGGACTGGATGAAGTCGAGCGCTTCCTGTCGCGCGTCACCTCGCGCCAGGTCGCGACGCTCGATCAACTCGTCAAAGGCACGCGGTACGAGGCCGCAGTGCGGATGCGCCTCGACGTCAATGCATTGCCGAAGCCGTTCCAGATCAGCGCGCTCGCCTCCCGCGACTGGTCGATGCAGTCGGATTGGCATCGCTGGAGCTTTACGCCTTGAGCAGGATTCTGCCTTCGCGCAGGATGCGGTGGCTGTTGCTCGTGCTCGCGTGCCTCGGTGCGATCGCGCTCTTCCTGCTGGCGACGGCGTCCGCCAACACCGAGCTCTTCGCGCAGCAGATCGATCTCCTGCTCGTCGTCAACGGCGTATTGGGCGCGCTCCTGGTCGCCGTCGTGGGCGCGCAATTGTGGCGACTGTGGGAGAAGCGCCGCACCGGCGTCTTCGGCTATCGGCTCGCCGTTCGCCTCGTCCTCGTGTTCGCGCTGGTTTCCGTGCTTCCGGGCGCGCTTGTCTACGCGGCCTCGGTGATGTTCATCGGGCGCAGCATCGAAAGCTGGTTCGACGTGCGCGTCGATCGTGCGCTCGAAGGCGGCTTGAACCTCGGCCGCAACGCGCTCGATTACCTGAAGCAGGAAACCGTCAACAAGGCGACCCAGATCGCACTCACGCTAGCCGAGGGCGGCCAGGGGCCGATCTCGACGCGCCTCAACCGCGCGGCCGAGCAGGCCGGGGTCTACGAGGCGTCGTTGTTCACGTCGACCGGAGGCGTGCTCGCGGTCGCCGGGATAGGCGGCTCGACGGCCACGCCGGAGCCTCCGCCCGCCGCGGCGTTGCGCCGCGCGCGGTTGCAGCAGTCCACCGCCACGCCGGAGCAGACGGCGGACGGCGTCTTCACCAAGCTGCGCGTCGTGGTGCCGGTCAACACCGACGATCAACTCGAGCCGCTCAAGGTGCTGCAAGTGATCGAGCCCGTGCCGAAAGCGCTCGCGCAGGACTTCGAGACGCTTCGCTCCGGCTCCGACGACTACCAGAAGATTTCTCTCTCGCGGCAAGGATTGAAGCGCCTTTACGCGCTCACGCTCACGCTGACGCTCCTCCTCGCGCTGACCTCCGCGCTGGGTCTCGCCGTCGTGTTGTCGGAGCGCATATCGGCGCCGCTCGGCTTGCTGGCGGAGGGCACGCGCGCCGTCGCGCAGGGCGATTTCACATTGCGCCAGCCGGTGACGTCCACCGACGAGCTCGGCGTGCTGACGGTGTCGTTCAACACGATGTCGGCCCAACTGCTCGAAGCGCAGCAGAAGACCGAGGAATCGCGCCGCGCGACCGAGACGACGCGCGCTTACCTCGAAAGCATCCTGGGCAACCTGTCCGCCGGCGTGCTCGCTTTCGACGACGCCTACCGGCTGCGCACCGCCAACGCGAGCGCGGCAGTTATCCTTCAGCAGCCGCTCGCGGAATTGACCGGCGTCCCGCTGGACGAATGGGGCGGCAAGCTGCCTGCGCTCGCCCCGGTCGCCGCGCTCGTGGCCGATGGCTTTCGCGAAAGCCGCGACGCCAACTGGCAGAAGCAGGCGGAGCTGACCGTGTCCAACTTGATGCGCACTTTGTTGATGCGCGGCTCGCGCTTGCCGGTCACTCCGGTCGCCGGTTATGTCGTCGTGTTCGACGACGTCACCGATCTGGCGCAGGCGCAGCGCGACGCGGCCTGGGGCGAGGTCGCCCGGCGGCTCGCGCACGAGATCAAGAATCCGCTGACGCCGATCCAGCTCTCCGCCGAGCGCCTCGAGCGCAAGCTCGCGCCGAAGCTCGACGCCGCGGATCAGGAAACGCTCGCCCGCGGCGCGCAGACGATCATCGCGCAGGTAGCCGCGATGAAGCACATGGTCGACGACTTCGCGATCTATGCGCGGCGACCGCGTCCCGGCACGATGCAGGCGGTGGACGTCGGCGCCCTCTTGCTCGATGTGCTAGCGTTGTACGACAATCTGCGCCCGCACGTCCGATTGTCCCTTCCGCCCGAGCCGCTTGTCGTGCAGGGCGAGCCGACCCGCCTTCGCCAGGTGTTTCACAATCTTCTGCAAAACGCGATCGACGCCCAGACCGACGTGCCCGAGCCACGCTATGAGATCACGCTCAACGCGCGCGACAGCGAAGTCGCGCTCGCGTTCTGCGACGGCGGCTCGGGGTTTCCCGAGTCGGTGCTTCACCGCGCGTTCGAGCCGTACGTGACGACGAAGGCGAAGGGAACGGGGCTCGGGCTCGCCATCGTGAAGAAGATCGTCGACGAGCATCACGGGCGCGTCGAGCTCGCCAACGCGGCGCCGCGCGGCGCCCAGGTCACTCTCATTTTCCCGCGCAGCGCCGCGGCGGCGTAGGATACGCAACTGATGGCGCCTGCCAAAGAAATTCTCATCGTCGACGACGAAGTCGGCATCCGCGAGCTTCTCTCCGAAATCCTGCAGGACGAGGGATACCGCGTGAGCCTCGCGGAGAACGCGACCGCGGCTCGCGCGTACCGGGCTCGCGAGCGTCCGGCGCTCGTGCTGCTCGACATCTGGATGCCCGACACGGACGGCGTCACGCTGCTCCGCGAGTGGGCGGCCTCGGGCCAGCTCACGATGCCGGTCATCATGATGTCCGGCCACGGGACGATCGAGACCGCCGTCGAGGCGACGAAGATCGGCGCCTTCGACTTCCTGGAAAAGCCCGTCGGCTTGCAGAAGCTCCTCGGCACGGTCGCGCGGGCGCTCAAGATCGCGCTCGCCCGCGAGCCGAGGCGCGTCTCGCTCGCGAGCATCGGCACGAGTGCCGCGATGCGCGACGTCGAGCGGCAGATCGAGCAATTGCTGGCGGCGCGCAAGCCCGTTCTGATCCTGGGCGAGCCCGGCGCGGGGCACGACGTGGCTGCGCGCGCGGTGCATGCGCCCGACACGCCGCGCGTCGTGCTGCCGAACGGAGCGCGGCTCGCGTCCAACCCGCTTGCCATCCTCGAAGAAGCGCGCGACGGCACGCTCTATTGCTCGGAGATCGGCCAGTACGCGAAAGGCGAGCAGCGCGGGCTCGCGTTTCTGTTGCCCAAGCTCGACAAGGCCAACGTCACGCTGGTGTGCACAAGCACCGAACCGCTCGGGAACATGGCGGCGGAGAACAAGTTCGACCCCGCGCTTCTCTCGGCGCTTTCGACCGGCGCCGTGCTGTTGCCGCCGCTTCGCGCGCGCCGCGATGACATTCCGGCGCTGATCGAGCGCTTCTGGCACGAGGTCGTCTCGCAGGAGAAGAGCGCTCAGCTGCCGGCGGCCCGCGGCTTCGAGACGCTGCAGCCCCCGGCGCTCAACTTGCTCGCGGCCGCCTACTGGCCCGGCAATCTCGACCATCTGCAAAGCGTCGTCGCCAATCTCGCCCTCTTTGCGGGAAGCGGCGACATCACGACCGAGCACGTGAAGCGCCTCCTGGGCGAGGCGGCGGCGGCGAACCAGGCGGTCGCCCCCGAGATCACGGCTCGCTTCTTCGAGCTTCCGCTGCGCGAGGCCCGAGAGGCCTTCGAGCGCATCTACTTCGAGCAACTGTTGGGGCGCGAGCAGAGCAACATGAGCCGCGTCGCGGAGCGGGCCGGCCTGGAGCGCACCCATCTCTATCGGAAGCTGAAGCAGCTTTCCATCCGCTTCGCCCGTCGCGGCGACGATGGAAACGGCGGCAGCTGACGCGCGCAGTTGAAACGCCGGCCCCGAGCCGCCCCTTTCTGAGGCTCAAGCAGTGAGCGATCCGGCCGGCTCGTCGAAGCGCATGTCGCCGCTCATTATCGGGGCGATCGGCGTGGTTTTCGGCGACATCGGCACGTCCCCTCTCTACACGCTGCGCCAATGCTTCGGCGGCGACCACCTCGTCGCACTGACGCGCGAGAACGTGTTCGGCATCCTGTCGGTCATCTTCTGGGCGCTGATGATCGTCGTCACCGTGAAGTACGTGATGCTCATCATGCGCGCGGACAATCGCGGCGAAGGCGGCATCCTCGCACTGACTGCGCTCGTCTCCCGCGGCCTCGGCAACAGGGGGCGCCGCCGCTGGTGGCTCGTCGGCTTCGGCATTTTCGGCGCCGCGATGTTCTACGGCGACGGAATGATCACGCCGGCCATCTCGGTGCTGGGTGCGGTCGAGGGCCTCGAGATCATCGCTCCCGAGCTGCACCCTTTCATCGTCCCGGTGACCCTCGCGATCGTGCTCGCCCTGTTCGCGATCCAGAAGCGCGGCACGGCCAGCGTGGGCCGCCTGTTCGGTCCCGTGATGTGCGTTTGGTTCGTCGTGCTGGCGATCCTGGGCGCTTTGCAGCTCTACTCCCACCCGGCCGTGCTGGGTGCGATCGATCCCCGCCATGCCTTCGCGTTCGTCGTCGCCGATCCCCGTCTCGCATTCCTCGCGCTCGGCGCCGTCGTGCTCGCCGTCACGGGCACGGAAGCCCTCTACGCCGACATGGGACACTTCGGAGCCTCGCCGATCCGGCGCGCGTGGCTCTGGTTCGTGATGCCCGCGCTGGTGCTCAATTATTTCGGGCAAGGCGCGCTGCTGCTCGAAGATCCCGCGGCGATCAAGAACCCGTTCTATCTGATGGCGCCGCAATGGGCGCTGATTCCGCTCGTGATCCTCGCGACCTGTGCGGCGGTGATCGCCTCGCAGGCCGTGATCTCGGGCGCCTTCTCGCTCACGCGCGCAGCGATCCAGATGGGCTATTGCCCCCGCTTGAAGCTCCTGCACACGTCCGACCGGCAGATCGGTCAGATCTACGTCCCCTTCATCAACTGGACGCTGCTGGTCGCCGTCGTACTGCTCGTCGTCGGATTCAAGACCTCAGACGCCCTCGGCGGCGCGTACGGCATCGCGGTCACGCTCGCGATGATGATCGACTCCGTGCTGGTCTTCGTCGTGATGCGCCGGATCTGGGGCTGGAGCCACTTCGTCGCGCTCCTGATCGTCGTTCCGCTCGCGCTCATCGACGTGGCATTTCTCGCCTCGAACGCGCTCAAGATCCCTGCCGGCGGGTGGTTCCCGCTTCTGATCGGCGGCATCGTGTTCACGCTTCTGACGACGTGGAAACGGGGACGCGCGCTGCTGATGGAGCGGCTATCGGAGGATTCGATGCCGCTCGGTCTTTTCATCGACAGCATCGAAGCGAGCCCGCCGACGCGAGTCTCCGGCACCGCCGTGTTCCTCACTTCCACCGCCGATCGCGTTCCCCATGCGCTGCTGCACAACCTCAAGCACAACAAGGTCCTCCACGACCGCGTGATCTTCCTCACGATCCATACGCAGGACTTTCCGCGCGTCCCGGTCAAGGAACGCGTGCGCGTCTCCGAGCTGGGGTGCGCGTTCGCGCGGATGGATGCGTACTACGGCTTCGCGGAGGACCCCGACGTGCCGGAGCTCCTGGAGACGATCGCCAAGGACGGCTTCGAGTTCGACATGATGGAGACGTCGTTCTTCGTCTCGCGCGAAACACTCATCGCGAGCGTGGCGCCGGGGATGGCGCTCTGGCGCGAGCGCCTGTTCGTGTCGATGTCGAAGCTCGCCGTCAAGGCGACGGACTTCTTCCACATCCCGACCAATCGCGTGGTCGAGCTGGGAACGCAGGTCGAGCTTTAGGAAGCTGGAAACAAAAACGCCTTCCCTCCTTGCGGATGGGAAGGCGTGACTTGCGATTGCTCAGGGGTCAGGCGGCGATTTCGCTCCGCATCGCCTTGAGCGCCTTGCCCTCGATCTGGCGGATGCGCTCCGCAGAGACGCCGTACTCGTTGGCGAGCTCCTGCAGCGTGGCGGCGTCGTCCTCGACGAGCCAGCGTGCCTCGATGATGCGGCGGCTGCGATCGTCGAGCTTGGCGAGCGCCCGCTGCAGCCCCGCGGCGCGGAGTTGCTCGATCTGGGCGCGCTCGAGGAGCTGCGCTGGCTCGCTTTCAGTGTCGGTCAGGTACGCGATCGGCGCCACGGAGTCTTCGTCGTCGCCCACCTGGGGTTCGAGCGCGATGTCGCGTCCGCTCAACCGCGTCTCCATCTCGAACACTTCCTCGGGCTTCACGCCCAGGTCCTTGGCGATCTCGTACGCCTCCTTGGTCGACAAGGCGGCCGAGCGCACCTTCATCCGGCGCAGGTTGAAGAACAGCTTGCGCTGGGCCTTGGTCGTCGCAACCTTGACCAGCCTCCAATTGCGCAGCACGTATTCGTGGATCTCGGCGCGGATCCAGTGCAGCGCGAACGAGACGAGCCGCACCCCACGCTCGGGATCGAAGCGGCGGACGGCCTTCATGAGGCCGATGTTGCCTTCCTGGATGAGGTCGGCCTGCGGGAGGCCATAGCCGAGATACTTGCGGCTCACCGCCACCACCAGGCGCAGGTGCGACAGAACGAGCTGCTGCGCCGCCTCGATGTCGTTGTCCTTGACGAGGGCACGGCCGAGCGCCAGCTCCTGCTCCGGCGTCAGCAGGGGGAAACGGTTGACGGCCTGAATGTAGTGATCCAGGTTGCCCAGCGAGGCGGGCGTCGGAAACGTCAAAGCGGTACCGGTCATCTTCTTTTCCCTTCGTGAGGGCGGACGCGGGAGCCAAAGCCCTTGTCCCGTCGACCGCATGTTAGCACTCGTGCGGTCAGAGTGCTAAGCGGCCCAAAAGTTCCCGAGTGATTTAGTCGGGTTAGCCTGATTTTGGTGTAGGGCGGTGGCGGGCCGTGCGAAGCCCTCTGCGCGGCTGTAAGCGCCCACTAACGCACGTTGCAACTAGTCGACTAGAGCGTCGACGAACTCGGCAGCGACGAACGGCTTCAGGTCGTCGAGGCCTTCGCCGACGCCGATGAACCGAAGGGGAATCGGACGCTCCTTGGCGATGGCGGCCACCACGCCGCCCTTGGCGCTCCCATCGAGCTTCGTCATGACGAGCCCGGTGAGGCCGAGCGCGTCGTCGAAAGCCTTCACCTGGGCCAGCGCGTTCTGGCCGGTGTTGGCGTCGAGCACGAGCAGGACCTCGTGCGGGGCGCTCGCGTCGGCCTTGCGGATGACGCGCTGCACCTTCCGAATTTCCTCCATCAGGTTGAGCTGCGTCGGCAGGCGGCCGGCGGTGTCGGCCAGGACCACGTCGATGCCGCGGGCGTTGGCGGCGCCGATCGCGTCGAACATCACCGCGCCGGCGTCTCCGCCCGTCTGGGATATGACCGTGACGCCATTGCGTTCGCCCCAGACGGCGAGCTGCTCACGCGCCGCGGCCCGGAACGTGTCCCCGGCAGCCAGCAGCACGGAATGCCCCTGAGCCTGGAAGTACTTGGCGAGCTTTCCGATCGAGGTCGTCTTCCCTGCGCCGTTGACGCCTGCCAGCATGATCACGAACGGCCGCGCGGCACCGATCGTCAGGGGCCGCTCGAGAGGCTGCAGCAGATCGACGAAGGCCGCCTTTAGAAGCGCCTTGGGATCGGCATCGCCGGCCGCGCGCTTCCACCGCGCCGAGAGATCGTCCAGCAGGTGCTGGGTTGCCGCGACCCCGACGTCGGCGGTCAGAAGCGCGGTTTCGAGCTCCTCGAGGGTCTCCGCGTCGAGCTTGCGCCGCGTGAACACGCCGGAGAGCGCGCCGGCGAGCTTCTCACGCGATCTCGCGAGCCCGGAGGCAAGACGCTCGCTCCACGGCCGAGCGTCCTCCTGGTCGGGCTTTCGTTTGAAGATATCGAACATCGTGGACGCCCTGGCGGGATTCGAGCAGCGTAAAGCGAGGAAATTCGCAGTGCGCAGCTCGGCTGAACCCGCCATTTTACCTTCCCGGCGAGGCGCGCCGGACGATAATGCGCGAGCGTCATTGCGCCAATCCGCCCGCCAACCCGTGGGCCAACCCCGACATCCACGCTTGCCGATATCCGCCGCCAATCGAGTTCGCATCATCGGCGGAGCCTTTCGTCGCCGGGTTATCCGCTTTCCGGCGGCGGGCGGGCTGCGGCCCACCCCCGACCGCGTTCGCGAGACGCTTTTCAACTGGCTGGGACAGGATCTGACCGGCAAGCGCTGCCTCGATCTCTATGCAGGGTCGGGCGCGCTGACGCTCGAGGCGGCCTCGCGCGGCGCCGCGCTCGCGGTCGCCGTCGATCGCGAGCGCGTACTCGTAGCTGCCCTGCGTGCGACGAGCGTCGAGCTCGGCGCAACCGCCGTGGAAGCGAACATTGGCGACGCGAGAGCGTTCATCGCGAACGAGCGTCGGGAATTCGACGTGATCTTCCTCGACCCGCCGTTCGGCGAAGATCCATGGAGCTGGCTGCTGCCGGCATGCGCAAGCCGCGCAGCGCCCGACGGGGCCATCTACGCCGAGGCGGGGCATCCGCTGGAGCCGCCCGACGGGTTCGTGCTGTGGCGCCACGACAAGGCAGGACGCGTGCATTATCATCTTTTCACCCGCGCCGACGCGACGCCGTGACGCGCGCCGAGGCAACTGCAGAGCGACCCACATGCTGACCGTCGTCTACCCTGGTACGTTCGACCCGTTCACCCGCGGCCACGAGGATCTCGCGCGCCGCGCGGCGAAGCTCTTCGACCAGGTGATCATCGGGGTGGCCGACAGCGCGGCGAAGAATCCCTTCTTCACCACTGCCGAGCGCGTCGAGATGGCGCGGGAGGTGCTGGCACCCTTGAAGAACATTGCGGTGAAGCCGTTCTCCGGGCTCTTGATGAATTTCGTCCTTCAGCAGAACTCGCGCGTGATCCTCCGCGGCCTCAGGGCCGTGTCCGACTTCGAGTACGAGTTCCAGATGGCGGGGATGAACCGCAACCTCTTTCCGGAGGTCGAAACCCTGTTCCTCACGCCGTCGGAGCAGTACACGTTCATCTCCGCGACCATCGTGCGCGAGATCGCAAAATTCGGCGGCGACGTCTCGTCGTTCGTGCACCCGTCGGTCCTCGCGCGGCTCAAGGCGAAATTCAACGCACGCTGAAGGTAAGGTTCCGCTTCATGTCCCTGATGATCACCGACGAATGCATCAACTGCGACGTCTGCGAGCCCGAGTGCCCGAACGAGGCGATCTCGCAGGGTCCGGAGATCTACGTCATCGATCCCGACAAATGCACCGAATGCGTCGGCCACTTCGACCAGCCGCAATGCGTCGAGGTTTGCCCGGTCAACTGCATTCCGGTCAATCCGGAGCGCGTGGAAACGCACGCGGTGCTGTTCGCGAAGTACGAAGGGTTGATGGCCGGCAAGCAGCGTGCGGCCGACGCGAACCCGCGCTGAAGCAATCGACGCCGAGTATTTCGCCGGCTGGCTGACGCCGCGCTAGGCGTTCGCGGCTGCCGGCAGCGCGTCGGGCGCTGTCACGATGTCGTCGATCGCCGCGACTAGCCGATTTAGATCTGCGCTCTGCGCCGCCGAGGCCTCGTACTGCTGCTCGAGCTCGGCGATGCGCACGTCGAGCTCACCGGTCGCGACGTGAATCCGCTTCACGCTCTCGAGCCGGCGCAGGAGCTGCAGATGGTGCTCGCGCACGTGCGATTCGAGCGGCGACATCACCGCCCGCAACCACGTCTCGATGTCGGCGTTCGCAACGTCGTAGACGTGCTTCACGCGGGAGGCGACCGTCTCGAAGAACCCTTGGGTCAGCGCGAACTTCGCCTTGCTCAGCATGTTCCACAGCGTGTTGAAGTGCTGGTTGTACGCCCGCTCGAGCCGGTCGATCTCCTTGTTGTACTTGAGCATCGAGAACGGCGGCGGGTTGTAGGGCGTGGTGCGGCTCTCGGTGGCGAAGCGCGTGTACATGGCCTGCATCATGTCGTGGATCTCGAGCGCACGCCGTCCCGCATCGTCGAAATCGCGGCGGATCGACGTGAAGAATTCCGCCATCGCGGTGCGGACGCCCTTGGTGAACGGGCTGCGCTCGATTCCGCGGCGCGTACGGCCCGCGTTCTCGCGCAGCTTCTCGAGCCCGATGACGTCGAAGAGGCCATTCGTCTGCTGGGTGAACACGGTGCGCACCGCGCTGAACCGCTGAGCGCCGCGCTCGAAGACGTCCTTGTCCTCGTTCACCCGCGACATCATGTGCGCGACGACGTCCTGGTTCTTGCCGCGCAGTTCGCGAAGGTCGGCGAGCTGATCGGCGATGCTTGCCTGGCGCGCGTCCAGGACAGCGGAGACGTCGGCGGAGAGCTCGGCGATTGCCGAAGTCGCAGCCTTGCCCACGATGTCCCGCTTCGCCGGAATGAGCTTCGCCGACAGCGCGTCCTCGAGCGCGAGCAGGCCGCTCTTTCCGAGCAGCGCGTCATCGCCATTCACCTTCGCGAGCAGCCCTTTATGCGCCGACACGGGAAAGACCTGCGTCGGAGAGAGAGCGAGAAGCGTCGCGGACGCCTCGACCTGACGTCGGATTTCCGCGGCGACGGCGGCGGCCGGCTTGAGCTCGTCCCAGAGGCTGTCGACCTTGTTCAGCACGACAAGCCGCGCCGCTCGCTGCGCGGGATCGTCGCCCGCAAGGTCTCGCAGCCACACGTCGAGGTCGCTCTTCGTGACCCCGGCGTCTGCCGCGAGCACGAACACGATCACATGCGCGCTCGGCAGGAGGTTGAGCGTGAGCTCCGGCTCGGCGCCGATCGCGTTGAGCCCGGGCGTGTCGAGAATGACGAGGCCCTGCTGCAGGAGCGGATGCGGAAAGTTGATGATCGCGTGCCGCCACGAGGGAACGTCGAGGGGGTCGTCTCCGCCAGTCGAAGGCTCGGCCGAAGCGGACTGGCCGCCCTCGAGGAGGCCGAGGGCACGGGCGAGCGCCGCGGGGACGCGCTTCACTTCCGAAATGCGGGCGAGCACCGCGCTCATCCCGGCCGCATCGGACAAGTCGAGCGGAAATGTCGTCCACTCGTCGGCGAACGTCCGGAACGCGTCGATCGTCTCGTCCTTGAGACGCGTTTCGATCGGCAGGAGCTGCAGCGACGGGGGCCGCGATGGATCGAACAGCAGCTCGGTGGGACACATTGTGGTGCGTCCCGCGGCGGCCGGCAGCAGGCGCGCGCCGAAGTCCGCGAAGAAGATCGCGTTGATGAGCTCGGACTTGCCGCGCGAGTACTCGGCGACGAAGGCGACGACGATCCGATCGTGCCGCAGGCGCTCCTGAACCTCTTCGACCTTGAAGTCGATCTGCGCGTCGGCGAGCTCGTGCTCGCGCAGCCAGTTGTGCAGGCCGGCCACTCCCCCGGCCAGGCGCGTGCGCCAGTTACCGTAGGCTTCGAAGCGGGTCGCGAGCTCGCGTGGGGCAGGCATTGCGAAGATCTGCAGCGGGGAGCCGTTAGTCGGAGGTTTTTCGGCGGAGGAATCTAGCATGGACCGTGCCGGCGCCGATCTTACTCAGCGCTGACAGCTCGGACAGTAGTAGGTTGCGCGGCCGCCCTGCCGGATCTCGCGGATCGCCGTGCCGCACTGCCGGCACGGGAGGCCGGCGCGGTCGTAGACCCCGTAATCGAGCTGGAAGTAGCCGGGCTCGCCGCGGCTGTCCACGTAGTCGCGCAGCGTCGAGCCGCCCTTCTGGATGGCATCGGAGAGCGTCGCGCGGAAGGCATCGACCAGGCGGGCCCAGCGCACCCGGGAAATGCGATAGGCCGGCGTAGTGGGCCGGATCCCGGCACGAAACAGCGATTCGTTGGCGTAGATATTGCCAATGCCAACGACGAGATGATTGTCCATCAGCGCCAGCTTGATCGCCGCTTTCCGCCGCCGACTCTCGCGCCAGAGGTACTCCGCATTGCAGGCTGGATCGAATGGCTCGGGTCCGAGCGAGGCGAGCAGAGGATGGGCCTCCGCCGGACCCGGGACCCACACCATCGCACCGAAGCGGCGCGGGTCGTGGTAGCGAAGCGTCACGCCCGAATCGAGGACGATGTCGACGTGATCGTGCGGCTGGCGCGGCGGCGGCTTGGCGAACGCCCGCAGGCTGCCCGTCATTCCGAAATGAACGAGCAAGGTGTCCGTGGATAAGCGAAACAGCAGGTATTTGCTGCGGCGTTCCAGCGCATCGACGGTACGACCGGCGACCCGCTTGGGAAGCCAGCGCGGAACCGACCAGCGCAAGCGATGGTCGTACATGTGCATCACCGCAATGCGGCGTCCGACGACCAGAGGGAGAATTCCGCGGAGCGTGGTTTCGACTTCGGGCAGTTCCGGCATGGAACCCTCGCGCTGGAATCGTACGACCGGAGGCCGCCGGAAACCGCTACGCCGGTTTGGTGGACCGCCGAATATATCCTAAGATAGCTGTCCCTCCCGGCAGGAAGTGACGCAGAGCGTCGCTTTTCGCTGCCGAGGATCCCCCGGACGACGACGATGGACCGACTCAAGCCCTTCCCCTTCCTTGGCGCCCTGGCGGTCGCGGCCTCCCTGGTCGTCGCGCCCCAGGCAACGGCGCAGACGCGCAACGGGGAGAAACCCGACAGCAAAGCCCCCGACAGCAAAGCTCAGGCGCCTGCGAAGGAGCCCGAGCTCTCCGCCGAGGTCATGTATCGGCTGCTCGTGGGTGACATCGCTCTGCAGCGGGGCGACCCGGCTCTTGCGGCGCGTGCGTACTACGAAGTCGCAAAGGACGTGCGCGATCCGCGATTCGCGCGCCGGGCCACCGAGATCGCGCTGGCCGCACGGCAGCGCACGCTGGCGCTCGACTCTGCCACCCTGTGGGCGGAGCTCGATCCGTCCGCTGACCGCGCGAAGCAAGTGGTCGCAGGTCTCAAGAGCGGCGGCGACTTTCGCGCGTCGGACTTGAAGGGCGAGCTCGAGCGGGCGCTCGCCGAGGCCGCAAAGGACGGACCTCGCCTGGGCGAGGCCTTCCTCGAGCTCAACCGCGCGCTAGGCTCCGAATCGGACAAGGCCGCGACGCTGAAGCTCGTGCAATCGCTGTCCCAGCCCTATCCCAACGTCCCTGAAGCGCAGCTCGCGATCGCACTCGCGGCGTACAACACGGGGCTCACCGATTTCGAGTCGTCGACGGTCGCCCTGCAGTCCGTCGATCGTGCTTTGGCTTTGAAGCCGGGTTGGGATCAGGCCGTGCTGCTCAAGGTCGAGATCCTCAGCAAGCAGTCGATGGATCGGGCCGCAGACTACCTGGTAGAAATGCTCCGGACGTCACCCGATGCGAAGCCGCTGCAGTCGGCGCTCGTGCAGGTGCGCATCCAGCAGAAGCGTTACGGCGATGCGTCGACGCTCCTGCAGAAGCTTCTCGAGAAAGACCCGGGCAATCACGAGTACGAGTTCGGCATCGCCATGCTCGCGATGCAGACGAAGGACTGGGTCAAGGCCGAGAAGATGCTCGAGGAATTGAGCAAGGTCGGCTACGGTGACGACGGCGTCGTCGAGTCGTACCTCGCGCAGGTCGCCGAAGAGACCGGTCGCTACGAGCTCGCGCTGGAGCGCTTCAAGGCGGTTCCCGACGGCGAGCGCGGATGGTTCGCGCGTCTTCGCGCGGCGGCAATGCTCGCCAAGCTCGGTCGCGTCGACGAGGCGCGCCGGTATCTCGCGGAGTTGCCGGCCGTCACGCGCGAGCAGAAGGTCCAGGTCATTCAGGCCTCCGCTCAGCTCTATCGCGACACGGGCAATAACAAAGTGGCGTCCGAGATCCTCGAGAAGGCGCTGGTCGAATATCCCGACGACCCGGACCTGCTGTACGACAGCGCCATGGTCGCCGAGAAGCTCGATCGGATCGACATCCTCGAAGCGAGGCTCATGCGGCTCGTCGAGTTGAAGCCGTCGAGCCCGCACGCGTTGAACGCGCTGGGTTATACGCTCGTCGACCGCACGCCGCGGGTCAGCGAGGGACTGGCGTTGATTCAGCGCGCCCTTGCGCTCGCGCCCGACGATCCGTTCATCCTCGACAGCGTCGGCTGGGCGCAATTCCGACTAGGCAAGCTCGACGAGGCCGAGAAATACCTGCGCCAGGCGATGGAGCAGCGGCCCGATCCGGAGATTGCCGCTCACCTGGGCGAAGTGCTGTGGGCGAAGGGCGAGCGAGCGCTGGCGCAGGATGTCTGGCAGTCGCAGCTCAAGAACGCCCCGGATAATGCCGTGCTGCTCGAGACGGTTCGCCGGCTGACACGGTGACGTTGGCCCTTCGCGGGGCGAACGCGCAGCTCCTGCTCGTCGCGCTGACATTGACGCTTGCCGGCTGCGCGAGCACGCCAACCGCGCCCACGCAGACGTTTCCATCGCGTACTGACGAGCCCTTCGGCATCGAGGGCCGGTTATCGGCGCGTCGCGGCAACGACGCCGTATCGGTGAGCTTCGTCTGGAATCACGCGCCGCCGAAGGACGATTTCGTCGTCACCACCCCACTTGGCGGTGCCGTGGCGGAATTGTCCGGTGATTCGTCGACCCACAGGGTCGAGGTGCGTGCCGCCGACGGCAGGACCGACACGGCCAGCGACTGGTCGGCGCTTACCGAGCGTTTCGTCGGGTTTGCGCTGCCGGTCGAAGGCCTGGCGTTCTGGACGCAAGGCTCGCCGCGCCCCGGTGTGCCGCAAACGGCGGAAGTCGATGCAGCAGGCCGCTTGAGCGTGCTGCGTCAGGACGGCTGCGAGATCGTCTACAGCTATGCCGAGGACTCGTCGCAGTTGCCGGCGCGTCTGCGGATGACGTGCAACGATCTCGAGCTTCGGATCGTGATCGATAGCCGGCGAGCCAGGTGAAGCCATGAATCGCCTGTGCGTCCCCGCACCGGCGAAGCTCAACCT
>Ga0070675_100001024_pt1 | contig 20115 bp, 23 predicted proteins | sample KBSM43metaG_FD_65343 | JGI IMG/M metagenome (GOLD analysis project Ga0070675, IMG submission 65343) | Miscanthus rhizosphere microbial communities from Kellogg Biological Station, Michigan, USA - KBS M4-3 metaG | ecosystem: Host-associated > Plants > Roots > Rhizosphere > Soil ... | reverse complement strand
TTTTCTTAGAGGATTCCCACGCGCGCGTGTCTCACGCGACAGGACAGAACAGGACACGGCTGTCCCTTTATCGAACGCGCACTGCGCACGATTGCCTGGACTTGCGGAACCGTCACCTGTTCACGGCACGCATGCCGGCCTCTGGGTAGCGGGTGCCGGCGGCGATTCCTCGTGGTAGAACCGCATCGATTTCGCTCAGCTCCTCAGCGCTGAAGTGGATGTCTGCGGCGGCCGCATTCTCTTCGAGCCGCTCACGCTCTTTCGTTCCGGGAATCGGGACCACGTCCTCGCCCTGCGCGAGCACCCACGCAAGCGCGAGCTGCGCCGGCGTGCAGCGTTTTCGCGCAGCGACGCGCTTGACACGTCCAACGATCTCGAGATTCTTCCGGAAGTTATCCGCCTGAAAACGCGGGTTGTTGCGACGCCAGTCGTTCGCGGCGAGATCATCCAGCGTCTTGAACCGTCCCGTGAGGAACCCTCGCCCCAGCGGGCTGTAGGCCACAAAGCCGATCCCAAGCTCGCGACAGACGGCGAGCAGCCTCTCTTCCGGCTCCCGTGACCACAGCGAATACTCCGTCTGCAGCGCGGTAATTGGGTGGACCGCATGCGCTCGGCGGATGGTTCCTTCGCTCGCTTCGGACAAGCCGAGGAAGCGGATCTTCCCCGCGTTCTTCAGCTCCGCCATCGCGCCGACCGTCTCCTCGATCGGAACAGTTGCGTCGACGCGATGCTGGTAATACACGTCGATGGTGTCGATGCCGAGCCGCTGCAGCGACGCGTCACACGCACGTCGGACGTATTCCGGGGCCCCGTTGATTCCCAGCCACGAGCCGTCTTCGTTCCGAACGTTGCCGAACTTCGTCGCGACTACGACTTGGCTGCGTCGATCGCGAATGGCTCGGCCGACGAGACGTTCGTTCGTGAACGGCCCGTACGCATCCGCCGTGTCCAGGAAATTGATCCCGAGGTCCAATGCACGATGGATCGTCGCGATCGACGCCGCATCGTCGTGCTCACCATAGAACTCTGACATCCCCATGCAGCCGAGGCCCATCTCGGAAATTGTGGGACCGCCATGGCCGAGTTGATGCGTCTTCATGATGCGAATGTATTCGATCTGTGGTGGCGCAGCAGCATCGCGTAAATGCAACCGTTCACAACGACGACGGCGACACCGATGACGAGCTGGGCACCACGGGTGAGACCGTCAGGATAGAGCACCGGAAATACGTACTCAGCGACGAAATCGCCGGCATACGCCTCGAGTCCCGCCGCTGCTCTCAAGGTGTTCTCGAGCGGTGTCAGCGGACAGATGGCGCCTGACCACTCGACGTAGACGGCCCAGACGACCGCGGCGAGATGCAGGTACAACAGCTTCCGCCATCGAAATACAAGTAGTCCGCCAATAACGACGAACGCGACAAACAAGACATGCGCGGCCACAACAAGCGTAGCCAGCACATGCGCGGCCGGTGGGCTCATCGCCCGCGATCCTACGCGCTCAGGTCGTCGACGGCGTAGCCTGCCAGGCGGCCGCGGGTGCCGGTGGGATGATGAACCAGGCGACGAGATAGGCCACGACGCCAAACACGACGGCGCCGGCGATGATGGAGAGAATCACCCATGTGACGCGAACAATCGTCGGGTCCACGTCGAAGTATTCGGCGAGGCCGCCGCAGATGCCGGCGATTCGTCGGTCGGTGTGCGAACGCACCAAGCGCGGCTGTGGCGCCGCTGACGCGCCGTCAACCGACTCCGCTCGGGGCATCAGCAGCCATGCAGCCAAATAGGCGATAACGCCGAGCACAATCGCACCGGGCCAAATCGACAACACCACCCACGCGGCTCGAACGAGCGCCACATCCGTATTGAAGTAATCAGCCAACCCAGCGCAGACACCGCCGATCTTGCCGTCGGCAGGCCGCCGAACAAGGCGCCGTCTTGGGGGGTTGCCTTCAGATCCAGTCATCTCAATCTCCACTCTGATGAACCGATACGAGGTCCGCTCGCCGATGGTTTCATGCGCTAGACTTCCCCCTCCGCACCGGATTCGAGGCGCTCAGATTCCAGCAGGACAGCAATGGCAACGACCTACGAGGATCTGAAAAAGAAAACCGTCGCGGAGCTCCGCGACATGGCGAAGGGCCTCACGCACGAAGCCGTACACGGCTATACGCAAATGAATAAGGAGCATCTGTTGCCAGCGCTGTGCAAAGCGCTTGGCATCGAACACACCCATCACCACGCCGAAGCGGGCTTCGACAAATCACAGATCAAGACACGGATGAAAATGTTGCGCGCCGAACGGGGCAAAGCGCTCGAGGCTCACGACTCGGCGAAGCTGAGAGTGATTCGCACCGAGCTGCATGTGCTGAATCATCGTATTCGTACGCACATCGTTTAGTCGGGCGGCGCTGGCACGATCGTGCCGAGAATATCCTTCAGCCGGCGCTGCACCTCGTTGCGCAACCCACGTTTCGCGGCAGCGCCGGCGTCGATGGTGACGCGTGGCGACGTCAGCGTGCCGCCGATGACCGCCGGCAGCACAATCCGGTTCCCCTCGCGCGTATAACGCGCGAGGTCGGTTCCCGCCTGTGCCGAAAGCGCCTCCGACAACGATAGGTCCACATGTCCGTCCATCGCCTTGGTGGGAATGGTGAGTGTTCCCTGACCGACGAGATCGACATCGGCTGAGTGCAGCGACAACGCCGACGCGGCGACCACCTGATTGACGACGGCGAACCGTGCGTCGATCCGATCGAACGTGTCGGTCGAGGCGCCTGCGTCTGGTGCAGGCCGGCCAAAGAACAACACGACGGTGCGCACCAGGCCCAGGCGTTTCAAAGAGCCGGCCGCGATCGTGGCTTGTCCTTCTCCGGTCGCCGCGGCAATGGCATCCGCCAACGTCGCGCCTTTCCCGTTGAACGTGCCGCTGCCCGACAGCCGGCCGGTGATCGTGTCGGCCGAGCCGCCAAACGCGGCCAACTGCGCCACATCCAGGTCGTTGATTTGCGTCCTGACCGTCGCGCGCAGCGCGCTCACATCTGAATCGATATCCAGTACGCCCCGATACGTGCCGCCGAACAACTGGAAACTCACCGGTGACAACGTGATCCGGTTTCCTTGAGCCACGAGTGTCGAGACGAACTGGCGCACGTCCACGCCGCTGGCGCGGGCTGTTTCGGCCGTCACGCGCGCAACGATGCGTCCCGGGAGGAGCGCGGCGGTTGTCGGACCGCGACGCGGCGTCCGCGGCGCAAAGGCGTCTGCGAGCGCGATCAGATCGTCAACGTCGACGTGCGCGGCGCTTACCTGAACGTCCGCGTCGAGGCGTGGAGCAAGGCGGATGTTGCCGCGCGCGTCGAGGGTCGTCGCGCCAGATGCTGCGGTGAGCCGCTGCAAGCTCAGGTTACCCTGCGACAGCGATGCGTCCGCGGAGATCGTGATTTCGCGGCCCCTGCTGGCGCTGGTGATGTTGCGCAACGAAATCGTGCGGATCGATTCGAGCTGCACGCCGGCACCCTGTGTCGGCCCTGCCGACGCCGGTTCTGGCAATGTGAATGCAAGCGGCAGGTCGATGTGGCTGTTCGAAACAGCAACCTCGGCGTCCACGATGCGCCGGGACCAGAGCGGCTTGAGTCCCGTTGAAATCTGCAGATCAGAGAGCATGAGGCGAACCGGATCGCCTGCGCGGACGTCGTGCAATGTGAGACCGGGCCGTGGAAAGATGCGCGCGCTCGCTGCGCCAATCCTGACGGGTTGGCCAAGCCAGCTGGTCCCCTGACGCTCGAGCGCCAGGCGCACGCCGTCGCCGCTCATGAACTGGTAGAACGCGATGACCAGCCCCGCTCCGACAACGAGCAGAACGCCGACGAGAATGAGAAGAAAGCGGCGAACCACAGTCGACGCATAAAGGTAACAAGAAACAGTGCCCGAACTGCCAGACATTCTTCTGTACCTTCGCGCACTGGAGCCGCGCATCGTCGGGCGGCGTGTTAGCGGTGTACGGCTTGCCAATCCATTTCTGCTGCGTTCCGTGGATCCGCCCTTGTCCGCCGTTGAAGGGCGCCAGGTGGTCGGCTTGCGGCGGCTGGGCAAACGCGTGGTCGTTGAAGCCGATGGTCAACTCTTTCTCGTATTCCACCTGATGATCGCGGGGCGATTTCGATGGAAACCGCCCGGCGCCACAATCCCCGGCAAAGTCGGCCTCCTCGCACTCGATTTCGAGAATGGAACCCTGATCCTCACCGAGGCGGGTTCCAAACGGCAGGCATCGCTGTATGTCGTCCAGGGAGAAGCCGCCCTCGCCCAGCACGAGCCGGGCGGGCTCGAGGTGATGAATGCCGATCTCACCGCCTTCGAGCAAACGCTCCGACGCGGCAATCACACGCTCAAGCGTGCGCTGACCGATCCACATCTGTTCAGCGGCATTGGCAATGCGTACTCCGACGAGATTCTTCACGCCGCACGTCTGTCACCCTTCAAACAAACAGGGGGCATGGCCGATGACGAAATACGCCGGCTGTATGAAGCGACGCGGTTGACGCTGTCACAGTGGATCGAGCGGTTGCAGCGCGAAGCGGGCGCGGAGTTCCCCGAGAAAGTAACTGCATTTCGCAAGGGGATGGCCGTTCACGGCCGTTACCGACAACCCTGTCCTGATTGCGGCGCGCCGGTGCAACGTGTGGTCTACGCCGCCAATGAGGCGAACTATTGCGCGAACTGCCAGACGGGCGGACGTCTGCTGGCGGACCGATCGCTGTCGCGGCTGTTGCGGGACGACTGGCCGCGGACGCTCGAGGAACTGGAACGTCGAAAGGGCGGCGTGTAGGACGGACGCGGACTGCGATTCCTGACGCGGACACGCACAATGCTCGTTACTCGACAATGCTCTACTACGACGTCGCGGCGGATGCCCTCAGCCGTTATCGACGATTCATGTGGGAGTTCGGGTATCGAGCGACGGGCACGATTGCCGACGCCGACACCGTGTTGCGCGAATGCTTTCCACGTGCAGCCGATCGACTACTTGCAAACCATGAATCGGACGCACACCGGTTCCTCACGAGCGGCGCGGCAAAGATCGCACTCGAAACGTTGCGCCAGAGGAAGCGTCGCCAGTATGTCGGTTGCTGGCTGCCTGCGCCGATCGAAACGGGAAATGCGGCCTCGCCAGGCCCACGGCTCGACGCCACCGGCAGTCCCCGTTATGACGGTGCCGAAAGCGGATCGATGGCGTTTCTGCTTGCACTCGAAACGCTCGACGCACGCGAACGCATCGTGTTGATTCTGTGCGACGCGCTCGGATTTCCGGTCCACGATGCCGCAGCGGCGCTCGAGCTCACCTCCGCGACGGGGAAAACAGCATTGCAGAGCGCTCGTCGGAAGATGCAGCAGTACGATGCTGCCCAAGTGCCACCGACGACAGATATTCAGGCCGGCGTCGCTGTCGTCCTCCACGAGTTCCTGTCGCATCTGCAGGAATACAACCTTCCCGCGCTCGAGAAGACGCTGGCGTCGGATGCCCGCGCGCTCTTCGATAGCGGCGGCGAATTCGTGGCTCCTGCAGGCACCGTGTTCGGCTGCGAGACTGTCGCGAGGCTGCTCGCGCGATTTACCGAGCGCAGCGGACCAGTGAATTTCTCGTTCCGGATGATAAACGGCCTTCCTGCGGCATTGGGGCACGCCAAAGGGAGGCCCCGCTGGGCGAGTCGCTTCGTGCTCGCTATCGAAGTGTCCGACGGCCTTGTTGCGCGGGTGCACGCGGTTCTAGCCACTCCAAAGCTGACGGCCATCCGATTCGACCCGCTATAACTGACCCGGAAACAGAATCCCTGTAACCTAATCTCCGCCCAGTGATGTCGATGCGCGCGTTTGCGTTCGGGCTCGTCGTGTGTCTCACGCTCGTACCAGTCCCGTTGAGCTCGCAGAATCAGCCGGAGCTGCGATGGGGCGGCGATGCCGAAGGTGGCGCACCGTACGTCGAAGCCGATGCCACCGACCCAACGCGCGTCGTCGGCTTCGATGTTGAGATCGCGCAACTCCTGGCGTCGGGCCTGGGACGCACTCCGCGCTTCGTTCAGGTCGGGTTCACGAGCATCGATGCGGCCGCATCGCGCGGTGACTTCGAGGTCGGGCTCAGCGGCATCGAGGACACACCAGCTCGCCGTGCGCGCCTGGCTGTAACGGTCCCCTATTATGAATTTCGGGAAGTGCTCACGGTCCGCTCGTCGGACAAGGACCGGTACCGGTCACTTGCGGATCTGCGCGGCCATCGCGTCGCAACCCTTGGAGCAACCCTCGCCTACGACCTGCTCGTCGACGCGGAAGGTCGTGACGGCATTGTTCCGGTGACGTACGAAGACGATGTGCATCCGTACAGTGACTTGGTGCTGGGACGGGTCGACGCGGTCGTACTCGACGCGATTCTCGCGCAACGGGGTGTGCGGCGGAACAGCGGGCTGACGAACCAGCCAGCAATCCTCGCCGTGGGACATTACGTCGGCATCCTGTCCGCGGAGCAGAGCGCCTTGCGCGATCGGATGAACGCGATTCTTCGAGACGCCATGCGTGACGGCCGTCTCGAGCGCATCTTCAGACGCTGGAATGTCTGGAATGACGATCAGCCGCGGCTGTACGCCCGCGTCCTTGCAGACACCTCTCCATATCCCGTTTCACCATCGAGCCTCGTGAGCTCGACGACCGCTCCGGACGCCACAACGATGACGCCGGAAGCGATGCGGACGTTGTCAGCTCCAAACACGTGGGAGGCTGCGCGACGGTACCTCCCTGCGTTGTTGAGAGCGGCGGTCATCACGGTCGCGCTCTCCTGCCTCTCGATGGCGCTGGCCGTAGTCACCGGCGCGCTGATTGCCAGCGGTCGTGTTTACGGGACCGGGGTGCTCCGCGTTGCCCTGACTGGTTACGTCGAAGTCATTCGCGGCACGCCGCTGCTGCTGCAGCTGTTCGTGCTGTACTTCGGGCTGGCCGCTGTCGTTCAGCTTCCCGCATTTCTCGCGGCGCTTCTCGGCCTCGGACTGAACTACGCCGCGTATGAAAGCGAGATCTATAGAGGTGCGCTCGAAGCCGTGCCGCCGGGCCAGCTCGATGCCGCGCGGACGCTCGGGTTCACCGAACGGCAGACATTTTTTCTCGTGCGCGCACCGCAAGCCTTCCGGCTCGCGCTCGCGCCGATGACGAACGACTTCGTCGCGTTGCTGAAGGACAGCTCGCTGGTGTCGGTGATTACGGTCGTCGAACTCACCAAAGAGACCTCAATCTTCGCGGCCAATATCGGCAGTTGGGTCATTCCGGGGATGATGTGCGCGGCAATCTACCTGGCGATGTCGCTCCCTCTTGCCAGGTTGGCGCGGCGGATCGAGCGTGGATGGCGACAAGGATGAGCGTCATTGATGTCCGCGCAATGGAAGTCCGCCGGAGCGGACGCGTCATCGTCGCCGATGCCACCTTCGCCGCCGCGGCGGGTGAGATCGTGGCATTGATGGGAGCATCGGGTGCGGGCAAGACGACCATCCTTCGGGCAATAGCCGGCCTGGAGCCGATCGAGTCGGGAACGGTATCGATTCCGCGGCCGGTCGGGATGGTCTTCCAGTTCCATCATCTCTTCGCAAACATGAGCGCCCACAGGAATGTATGGCTTGCGCCCGTGCACGTCTTGAAACAACCTCGTGCGGCCGCGGAGCAGCGTGCACAGGAACTGCTTGCATCGCTTGGGGTCGGCGATCGCGCACTGGCGATGCCGCACGAGCTGTCTGGCGGTGAGGCGCAGCGCGTGGCGATCGCCCGCGCCCTGGCGATCGAGCCGCACATCCTTCTGATGGATGAACCGACGGCCTCGCTCGATGCCGCCAGACGCGGCGATCTGGCCGCGACGCTTCGTCAACTCGCCGAGGAGGGTCGCACCATCATCATCGCCACACACGACGCCGAGTTTGCGCGCGCGTGTGCGCATCGCGCGCTCACCGTCGAAGGCGGTCGAGTGCATGTTGTATCGTAGGTAACTTCATGGCGCACACCTCGGCGCTTTTCATCGAGCGCGACACCGAACGGCACATACGTCACCGAAACAAGCTGTATTACCGGTTCAATCACTGGCCGATCTGGATCTTTGTATTCTTCATCGCGCCAGGTCCTCTGACCTTCGATTTGATCGAGCGCGGATTCGATCGGCAGTTGACCGTGTGGCTGGCGATCGTGTTGGTGGGAACGGCAATCGCCGGGCTTCGCGGTCGCCTTCCCGGGTGCGAGCCGCGTCCGTATATCATCCGGTTCACTGAAGATCGACCGAACCCGCTGTATCGACGCGTCTGTTACACGACCGCCTGGGGCGAGGTCGTCGCCTTCGCTGTTCTGAATATGGCCGGGCTAGCATGGGCGGTGATCAGCGGCATGTGGCGACTGAAGCAGTTCTACGCCGTCGCCTATTTTCCAATTGCAGGAACGATGTGGCTGCTCGGGGCATTTGGGTGGCTACCCCGCGTGAAACCGTCAACGCAGGGCGAGGGTCATGAGCGCCGTTATTTCTATGGTTCAGTCTGGGCTGTTGCCGTGGCGCAGCCAGTCCTCTGGATCCTGTGGAAAATTTTGCCCGAGACACCGATTGCGGATGCCGCGAAGCTGATTGTCTTCGTGGCGATCCTGGGTGCCGTCGGATACATGTCACGACTTGGTCTCTTGCCTCGTACGCGGCCGATTGTTCCCGGCGAGCTCGCCATCTCTGATTAGGGTGCCTTGAGCGAGGGCTACGAAGGCTGGGACGACTACGCGCCCTTCTATGACTGGGAGAATGCACGGACACTTGGTCGCCGCGACGTCCCATTCTGGCGAACGCTGGCGCTTCAATCCGAAGGCCCCGTGTTGGAACTGGGATGCGGTACTGGGCGCATCTCGATTCCACTCGCGCGGGCAGGCGTGTCTATAGTGGGTGTTGATCGGTCCGAGGCGATGCTCTCGCGTGCGCGCAAGCGCATCCGGCGCGGACGTTTGCTCTCCCGTGTCCATCTGATTCGCGGCGACATCCGGGCGCTTCCTTTCCCATCGTCAACGTTTCCACTGGTGATGGCGCCATACGGGGTGCTGCAATCGCTCCTGCGCGAACGCGATCTCGCCGCCACCCTCGATGCCGTCGCACGCGTTTTGAAGCCGCGGGCGACGTTCGGAATCGAGCTCGTTGCCGATCTCCCGTCGTGGAACGAATACAGAAAGCGTGTGAGCCTGTCGGGATGGCGGGGCGGCCGTCGAGGGTCACATCTGACGCTGGTTGAAACCGTTCGGCAGGATCGCGTCCGCCGTATGACCATCTTCGATCAGCAGTTCATCGAACGCCGGGGAGCACATCGGCGCACCCATACGTTCTCGTTGACCTTCCGGACGCTGTCGGTGCCGCAAATGACGCGGCGCCTCGAGAAGGCGGGTTTTGAGATCTCGGCGCTACTGGGGGATTATCGCGGCGGGCCGTGGGATCCGCGTGCCGATGTCTGGATGATCCTTGCGCGGCGGTGCTAAAATCAGCGGTCGTTTTTCCCTTGTGTTTTCAGGAGTTTCCGCATGTCTGGCCATTCCAAGTGGCACACAATCAAGCATAAGAAGGGTGCCGCAGACGCCAAGCGCGGCAAGATTTTTACCCGCATCATCAAGGAACTGACCGTGGCCGCTAGGAGCGGCGGCGGCGACGTCAACATGAATCCGCGGCTTCGAACGATCGTCGCAGAGGCGAAGGCGCAGAACATGCCGCGCGAAAACATCGACCGCGCCATTCGCCGAGGCACCGGAGAAGAGCCCGGCGTCTCCTATGAGGACGTCACCTACGAAGGCTATGGCCCTGGTGGTGTGGCTTTGATGATCGAAACGCTCACGGACAACAAGAACCGGACGGTCGGTGAAATTCGCCACCTGCTTGCCAAGCATGCCGGCAACCTCGCCGCTGAAAACAGCGTGGCGTGGATGTTCCATCGGAAGGGGCAAATCGTCATCGAGAAGGGAAAGATAGACGAGGAGAGGCTGCTCGACGCCGCGCTCGATGCGGGCGCCGACGACGTCAACGACGACGAAAGCGGCTGGGAAGTCGTTTGCACCCCTGAAAACTTCGAAAAGGTGCGCGACGCCGTGAAGAAACTCGGCGTCGAGCCGGCCAGCGCCGAAGTGGCGATGATTCCCCAGAACTACGTCAAGCTGACGGGCAAAGAAGCGCAGCAGATGTTGAAGCTGATGGAAGTCATCGAGGATCACGACGACGTTCAGCACGTCTGGGCGAACTTCGACATCGAGGAGAAGGAGATCGAGGCCTCCCTGGCGTGAGAATTTTCGGCATCGATCCCGGCTCCGAGCGCACCGGCTACGGTTGCGTGGAGTCGGATGGACGCCGGCACGTGCTACTCGCGTGTGGCGCCGTCGCGGCGCCGCCGCGCGACACATTTCCCAATCGCCTGGCGCGAATCCATTCCGAGCTTTCGGCCCTGCTGGCGTCCTACCGTCCCGATTGTGTCGCCATTGAAAATCTGTTTCATGCCGCGAACGTCCGTAGTGCGCTCAAGCTCGGACACGCACGAGGCGTCGCGATGCTCGCCGCGGTCGAAGCCGGCTGCGATGTCGTCGAGTACACGCCGGCTGAGATCAAGCGTGCCGTTGTCGGCTACGGCCGCGCGGAGAAACAGCAGGTCGGCCAGATGGTGAAACTGCTGCTCGGTCTCAAGGCTGCGCCGAGCCCGCACGATGCGGCGGATGCCTTAGCGGTGGCGATCTGCCATTTGCATTCGATGCCCCCGGGCCGCCTGAAGGCGTCGCCTACGTACACGGACGTTCGGGCTGGCTTCAGCCGGCCGAAGAGCTGGCGTCAATACCGTCCACCTGCCCAGGGATGATCGCATTCCTCCGAGGCCGCGTCCTCGACAAACATCCAAACCGAATCGTGATCGATGTGAACGGTGTCGGCTACGAACTGTACGTACCGCTCTCGACGTACTACGACGTCGGCGAGCCCGGAACGGAGATTGCCCTCCATGTCCACACGCACGTGCGTGAGGATGCATTACAGCTGTACGGATTCCTGACGACGCTCGAGCAGCAGCTGTTCGAGCGACTCATTGCGATCAGTGGCATCGGTCCGAAGCTCGCGGTTGCGGTGCTGTCCGGCATCGACACCGATGAACTCGTCTCGTCGATTCAGCGCGCCGACGTCGCGCGGCTGACACGAATTCCAGGCATCGGCAAAAAAACCGCCGAGCGCATCGTGCTCGAACTGAAAGATCGCCTTGCCGATGTCGTGCCGTCCGCCACGACGGGTGGCGCCGCACGCCCGCAGATTGATCACGTACGCGACGACCTCGTCTCCGCGCTCCAGAACCTGGGCTATCATCGGCCGCTGGCTGAGAAAGCAGTGGACGCGGTGCATGCGCGCGATGGCAGCGCGAAGTTCGAGGACGCGTTGAAGGGCGCCCTCCGGGAATTGATGCGATGAACGACCCCTTGAGCGCTTCAGCGTCACGCGGCGCGGTATCGAGCGGCGACCGGCTGATCACCGCTGGTCGCGTCGAAGACGACGCGCAATACGAAGCGGGACTGCGGCCGCGATCGCTCGACGAGTACATCGGACAGGATCGGGTCCGCGACAACCTTCACGTGTCGATTGCGGCGGCGCGCGGCCGCAAGGAAGCGCTCGATCACGTGCTGCTCTACGGTCCGCCCGGGCTTGGGAAGACGACACTGGCCTACGTCATCGGCAATGAACTCGGTGTACCGGTTCGGGCGACGGCCGGCCCGGTGATCGAAAAGCCAGGCGACCTCGCGGCGATGCTCACCAATCTTCAAGAGCATGAGGTGCTGTTCATCGACGAGATCCATCGTTTGGCGCCGGCGATTGAGGAAATCCTCTACCCCGCCATGGAGGACTACGAGCTGGACATCGTGATCGGGCAGGGACCGAGTGCCCGCTCGGTGAAGGTACCGGTGCAGAGGTTCACGCTCATTGGCGCGACGACCCGTGCCGGGTTGCTGACGGCTCCCCTGCGTGCGCGCTTCGGCATCGTGCACCGCCTCGACTTTTACACCGACGGCGACATCGAGGAAATCGTGCGGCGGTCGGCCCGGATTCTGGGCGTTCCGATTGACGGCGACGCCACATCGGAGATTGCGAGGCGCTCACGCGGCACCCCGCGCATAGCGAACCGGCTGCTGCGGCGTGTGCGCGACTATGCGCAGGTCCGCGCCGACGGCACAATCACCAGTGAGGTCGCGCGCGCCGCCTTGAAGCTGCTCGAGGTGGACGACCACGGCTTCGATGAAGTCGATCGCAAGCTGCTGCGGACGATCATCGACAAGTTCAGTGGCGGGCCCGTCGGTGTCAACAGCATCGCGGCTGCCATCAACGAGGAAAAAGATGCCATCGAGGATATTTACGAGCCGTTTCTGATTCAGGCCGGCTTTCTCGATCGCACGCCGCGCGGCCGTGTCGCCACGGCGCGCGCCTACGAATATTTCGGGCTGACGGCGCCCGGGAGGGACTCCCGATTGTGGTAACCGACGCTTTCGCGCAGGCGCCGCGCCGCGCGCGCATTGCCAGCCTCGCGACGTATGTGCCGCCGAAGCTGCTGACCAACGCCGATCTCGAACGCCTGGTCGATACAACGGACGAGTGGATCCTGCAGCGGACCGGCATACGCGAGCGGCACATCGTGGATCCGGGCGTGGCAACGTCGGACCTCGCGGCCGAAGCGGCGCGAGAGGCCATTCGCCGCGCCCGTCTCGACCCGACGGACATCGACTTCATCGTCGTCGGCACCACCACGCCGGACATGATGTTCCCAAGCACGGCGTGTCTCGTGCAGCACAAAATCGGGGCGACGCATGCGTGGGGATTTGATCTCGGCGCTGCCTGTTCGGGGTTTACCTACGCGCTCACGACTGCGGCGCAGATGGTGATGGCGGGAGGCAGCAGGCACGCGCTGGTGATCGGTGCGGACGTGATGTCGAGCATCATCGACTACACCGATCGAACAACCTGCGTGCTGTTTGGCGATGGCGCGGGAGCGGTTGTCGTCGAAGCGTCAGACGATGACCGTATCGGCATCCTCGATTTCGAAAACTACGTTGATGGCAGCGGAGGCGATGCGCTCTGCATGCCCGCTGGCGGCAGCCTTCGGCCGGCGTCGCTGGAAACCGTCGATCAGCGTCTTCACTACGTGAAGCAGGATGGGGCGACGGTCTTCAAATTCGCGGTGCGAAACACCGAAGAGGCCGCCCGGGCGATTCTCGACCGCAATGGCGTCAAGCCCTGCGAAATCGACCTCTTCGTTTCCCATCAGGCCAACCGTCGCATCATTCTGTCCGCCACGGAGAAGCTCGGCATTCCGCAGGAGAAGGTCGTCATCAACATCGAGCGCTTCGGCAACACGACAGGCGGCACGATCCCGCTCGCCTTGAATGATGCGGTTGAGCAGAAGCGCTTGAAGGAAGGCGATTTGCTTCTCGTGGCCTCGGTAGGCGCCGGGTTCACGGTCGGTGCCGTTCTGATGCGATGGGGGCTGAAGCAGTAAGACAGAACGTTCGGCTGCGACCGCTGACTCAGGGTCAGCAGGCGAGACTTGTTGCTCTACGGCGCCTCGCCGAGCTGCTGGATTCGGCGTTTGTGGTGCCCGGCACTACGTACCGCATCGGGCTGGACCCAATCGTTGGGCTCGTGCCGTGGATTGGTGACCTCGTCTCTCCGCTCTTCACAGTCGCGCTCTTATGGCAAGCACGCGATGTACGCATTCCGAAGATCGTATTGGGCCGCATGATTTTCAATGCAGCGGTCGATGCCATTGTCGGCGCCATTCCGTTTGTCGGCGATCTTTTCGACTTCGGCTGGAAGGCGAACCAGTTGAATATGGCTCTGCTCGAACGGCATGCTTACGAGGAACATCCTGCCAGCCTCGGTGACTGGGCATTTGTGCTTGCGATGATCGCCATCGTGATCCTGCTGGCTGCCGTGCCGTTCCTTATTGCCGGTTGGCTGATTTCCTGGGCGGCCGGCTCCATCGCGCGCTGACATGCCCGCGCGCAAGCCGGCTGCAGCTCGAAAGGCTGCGGGACGACGCACACGCGCTCGACCTGCCGAGTCGTCACCGCCTTCGCGCGTGTTCCTCCTCTCGCCCGCCAATTGCGGCGGTATCCGCGCGCAGATGATGCTGTCGCCGAACGCAGGTTTCGACCTTGCGCGGCAACTGCAGAGTGCGGCCGGCGCACCGCTCGGCGAAGTCTTCAGCTTTGTCAGCGGCCTCTACTTTCGCGGGAAGCTCGCATACGCACGTCGATTCGCACGTCCGCCGGATCCAACCGATCCGGTGGTCGCGGGAGGTGTTCTCGTCATCACGACGAACACAGGACTGAGGGAGGTCGACACGCCGGTAACCGTCGAATCGTTCCGTGCATTCGCGCTGGGCGACATCGATCTCAGGAACGAGTCCTATCGAAGACCGCTCGAACAATCCGCCCGGGCGCTGCGGGAAGCCATCGGTCCGGACTGCGAAGTGGTCCTCCTCGGCAGCGTCGCATCGGGCAAGTATGTCGATTTGCTGTTACCGATCTTCGGCGACCGGCTGATGTTTCCCGTGCATTTCGTCGGACGGGGCGACATGAGCCGCGGCGGCCTGATGCTCCGTTGTGTCATGGCGGGTTTCGAACTGCCGTATGTCCCGCTCGCCGGCGCGATTCGCCATGGTGAGCGCCCTCCGAAACTGGAACCGTTGCGATCTCGAGCAGCGGCAGCACGCACCAAGAGCGCAAAGTAGGAATCGCTTTACGGCATCCATGGCGAAGACGAAGGCTGCGTCGCGTGTCACGATTCCCACGGCGGGGGACGCGAAGCTCGTCGTCGACAAGCATGAAGTCCGTCTGACGAATCTCGACAAGCCGTTCTGGTCCGAGCGAGGCATCAGCAAGGGAATGCTGATTCAGTACTACGCTGACGTTGCGCCCGTGCTGCTGCCGCACATTCGCGACCGCGCGATGGTGATGAAACGGTACCCGCACGGTGCCGCCAGCGAGCCGTTCTTTATGAAGCGGGCGCCCGTTCCACGCCCCGAGTGGATCCGTATCTGCTCGATCGAGCACGGCTCGGGCAACATCATCGACTTCCCCGTCATCGACGACATGCCATCGCTGCTATGGGTCGTCAATCTCGGCTGCATCGACCTGAATCAGTGGTACGCCCGCTGCGACGACATCGATCGTCCGGACTACGTTCACTTCGACCTGGACCCCGGTCCGGGTGCAACCTTCGACCATGTTCGCGAAGCCGCCTTGATCGTTCGCGACGCGCTCGAGGGATTGAAGATGAAGCCGCTCGTCAAGACGAGCGGATCGCGAGGGATGCATGTCTACGTACCGATCGTCCGCGGGCCGCTGCAGAAGGTGGTCTGGACGTTTGCAAAGGCGTTGGCGGTGACGCTGGCGTCCCGGAACCCCGCACTCATGACAGCCGAGTACCGCAAGGAGAAACGTCCCAAAGGACGCGTCCTCGTGGATTACAACCAGAACCGGTGGGGCAGCACGCTGGCGAGCATTTATTCGGTTCGTCCGACGCCACTGGCGACGGTTTCGACGCCGCTTCAATGGGCCGAAGTGGCGCGCGGCGCACGGATAGAAGATTTTCGTCTCGACAACGTGCGCGATCGCATAGGCCGAGTCGGCGATCTGTGGAAGCCGCTCCTCGCGTCGAGCGGGCGGACAGATCTGAGTAAGTTCCTTTAGACCGCCGCGGTTAGTCGCCGAGCAATTCGCCGATCGGCTTCAAGTCTTCGATTCGATCGCAGAACGCTTTCACAACGACCAGCATCGGCACCGCGAGCAGGGTCCCCCAAATTCCCCACACGAAGCTCCAGAAGATCAGGCCGATGAACATGGCGACTTCGTTCGTGCGCGCTGCACGGCTAGTGAGCCACGGTGTCAGCAACCATCCCTCGAGGCTGGTGATCACGACCGACACGCCGGCGACCGACAGAGCCATCGCGATGGTGCCGAACTGGAGGAATCCGGCGACCGCGGTGGCCGCGGCCACAATCACGGGACCGAAGTACGGAATGCTGTTGAACACGCCGGCTGCGATGCCCCAGATCGCCGCGTGATTGACGCCCATCCAGCGAAATGCCAGCCACGTGGCGAGACCGACGACCGTGCTTGTGGCAACACGCAGCAGCAGAAAGCGTTCGATCTGCGCGTCGATTTCGTTGAGGATCTGCACCGTGATCTTCTTGCGCTCGAGTGACGGGCCGGCGAGTTTCACGAGCTTTCGCTTGACCAGGTCCCCCGAGGCCAGCAGGAACAAGACGAAAAAGATCACAAGCGTCGCCTGGCCGGCAAATGCGAAGGCGCTGGCCGATCCCCACATCAGATACCCGCGCACGTCGATCGCGGGCTCCTCTATCTGCACACGCTGAACACCCGCGCCAACCGGATTACGCGCGGCGGTTTCGTCAGCAGCCCGTTGAAGCTCGTTGGCGGCCTGCTGGACCTGCTTGATCGTTCCAGAACTTGTGTTGTTGCGGTGCAATGCCACACGCAGCTTCGCCGCCGCGTCCGGCACCGTCGCGACCATCGTTGCGGCGTCATCTGAGAGTGCGTACCCGGTGTACGCGAGCCCGCCGGTAAACAAGAGCACGACGAGGGCCGCTGCAATGACGCGGGGTAACCGCACCCGCATCAGCGCGACGACCGCCGGTTCCAGCGCGTAGCTGATGAGCACGCTGAGGACGATAGGAATGAACACCTCGCTTGCCCAGTGCAAGAGCGCGATCGCGGCTGCGGATGCGATGACGACGAGAGCGACGCTCCGCAGCTTGACGTCGATCGGCGCCGTGGTTTCCGGCTCCGGCTCACGCGCGCGCCGAATCAGGTCGTGTGCTCGATCTGCCATTCAATATCGTGCGGCGCCACGGCAAGACCGCCTCGTGCCTGCAACGCTTTGTTGATAGCCACCGCGGCTTTCGCACCCTCAGCGGCAGCGACAATTGCAAACTGCACGTCGCGCGACGCGTCGCCGACGACGTACAGCCCGGGGACGTGTGTCTCGCCCAGATCGCCGGTCTTCACGACTCCGCCGCGATTCATCTGGCATCCGAGGCGCGCAGCGAGATCGCACTGCTGACTCTGACGCTCTGAGAAAAATATGGCGCCGCAGCGTATCGAATCGCCATCCGCGAACACGATTGCGCGCACGAGAGCCCCGTCATGCTCCAGGCGAACAATCCTCGGCATGTGGACGTCGATTCCCTGCTCGTCGAGTTGCTTCCGATCGCGGGGACGAATGGCCCGCGTGCCGTTGGTGCAGAGGACGACGCGTGGCGTCCACGTTTTCAGCGACAGCGCGAGCCCAGCGCCGGAAGTCCCGCGTCCGATGACCGCGACGACCTGATCGCGATGCTCCCATCCGTCGCAGTACGGACAGTGGTGAACCGTGACGCCGTAACACTCCTCGAGCCCCGGAATGTCAGGCAGGTGATCGCGGACGCCGGTGGCAATGAGCGCCATGCGCGCGCGCAATGTTTGGTGATTGTCGAGCGTCGCTTCAAAGAAATCGCCGGTCTGCGCGAGCTCCGTGACCGTCACGTTGCGTGGTTCGACCCCGTACGGGCGCAACTCCTCCCGTCCAAGGCGAAGTAGTTCCAGCGGTGGGATACAGTCGCGGCTGAGAAAGCCGTGCAACGCCGAAGAACGCGCATTCCGCGGTTGTCCGGCATCGCAGAGCAGCACACGACGACGACAGCGTGCGAGCACGAGCGCGGCGCTGAGACCAGCTGGACCTCCACCGATAATGACGACGTCGAACACGCTCCGGCTGAACTGCAAGCGACTGGCCACTGTGAGTCGGGCGGTCAATTGAAGCGGCAATGAACGTTTCCGATTTTGATTTCGAACTGCCCGAGTCGCTGATTGCGCAGCATCCACCGCTGGAACGTGGAGAATCGCGCCTGCTGGTCCTTCACCGCACCGGCACGATCGAACATCGGGTGTTCGCTGACCTCGACCGCTATGTCGCCGCGGGCGATCTCCTCGTTCTCAACAATACGCGTGTATTTCCCGCCCGACTTCTGGGTCGTCGGATTCCCAGTGGTGGTGTCGTCGAATGCCTGTTGTTGAACCCTGAACCTCCGAATCCTGAATCCCCCTCGACTTCGCTCGGGGCAAGCCGAATCCCGAACCCCGACACCGAAGTATGGGAATGTCTGGTTCACCCGGGGCAGAAGTTGAAACCCGGAGCGCAAGTCGTCTTCGAACGCGGCGGCGTGACGATCGACGGCGAAGTGCTATCGATGCATTTCCAGGGACGACGGACGGTCCGCCTCAGCACTGCTCATTCCGGCGGGTTGACCGACGCGATCGATCGCGTCGGCCACATCCCGTTGCCTCCCTATATCAAGCGTCGCGACCAAGAGTCGGATAGGGATCGGTATCAAACCGTTTATGCGCGCGATCGCGGATCAGTCGCCGCGCCGACAGCCGGTTTGCACTTCACCGCCCCGCACCTTGCGGCGCTCGCGGCACGCGGCATCGAAACCGCGCAGATCACGCTGCATGTCGGCTACGGCACCTTCAAGCCGGTCAAGGTCGAACATGTCGAGGAACATGTCGTCGAGACAGAGCGCTATACCGTCAGTTCCGAAGCGGCTGCCGCGCTGACGCGCTCCAAGCGCGAACGCCGGCGGACCATCGCCGTCGGCACGACGACTGTCCGGACGCTCGAATCGCTCACCGTGAAGTCCGACGGAACGGTAATGGCTGGCAGCGGGGAAACCAATCTCTTCATTCACCCGGGCCACCGGTTCCAGTTGGTCGATGCGATGATCACGAACTTCCACCTGCCACGGTCGTCGCTCCTGATGCTCGTCTCCGCTCTCGCAGGGCGGGAGCGGATCCTTTCCGCCTATCGCGAAGCTGTGGACAAGGGGTACCGCTTTTACAGCTACGGCGACGCAATGTTGATACTCTGAGCGCGCCTATGCCGTTCCCCTACAAGGAATTTGACCTCTCCGGTGTGCGCACCTACCCGCTGAACGCGCGAAAGAGCAAGGCGAATGTGGGCGACTTCGCTCGGCCCGTCGAGCGCGGCGCATCGTTCAAGGTCTGGTTCGATTCGCTTCCGGCGATGCTCGGCGCCGCTGATGTCAGGCGTGCCGCAGCCGCGATTGTCACCGCGAAGAAACGTAACGGCGGCGTCGTGTGGGGAATCGGGGCCCACGTAATCAAGACAGGTCTGTCACCTGTGCTGATTGACCTGATGGAGCGTGGCTACGTCTCCGCGCTCGCGATGAACGGTGCAGGCATCATCCATGATTTCGAAGTGGCGCTCGCCGGGGCGACATCAGAAGATGTCGATGAAGCGCTCGGACCTGGCCGATTCGGTATGGCGGAGGAAACAGGGACGCTGTTGAACGAGGCCATTCGCGCGGCGCGTGCTGGAAACCAAGGGCTCGGCCAGGGCGTCGCCAGCTTTCTCGCGAATCGTCGACCTGAATACGGATCGAAAAGCCTTGCGGTCGCAGCTCACCACCTCGGCGTACCCTTAACCGTTCACGTCGCGGTCGGGACCGACATCATTCATATGCACCCGGCGGCGTCGGGTGCGGACATCGGCGAGACGAGCCTCCGGGACTTTCGATACTTCACCGCGTGCGTGGCAGGGCTGACCGGCGGCGTGTATCTCAACTGCGGTTCGGCCGTGATACTGCCTGAGGTATTTCTCAAGGCCGTCGCCCTCGCACGCAATCAGGGCGCGTCGCTCGAAGGGCTCACGACAGTCAACATCGATTTCCTTCGCATGTACCGCGCTCAGACGAACGTAGTGACACGGCCTGTCGTGGGCATTGGAACGGGAATCTCGCTGGTCGGCCATCACGAGATCCTGATCCCGTTGATTGCCGCCGCGGTAATTGAATTGGAGCCTTCGCCGGGGCTTGCCTAGCCGAAGCCCGCCTCCACGCGTCGCATTTCGGCGCGCTCCGGCGAGGCGAAGGCTGGTGCCGGAGGGCAGACTCGAACTGCCGACCCCGCGCTTATGAGACGCGTGCTCTAACCGGCTGAGCTACTCCGGCACGAATTTTCGATTTTACTATGCTGTGGCCG
>Ga0070675_100001020_pt1 | contig 20141 bp, 16 predicted proteins | sample KBSM43metaG_FD_65343 | JGI IMG/M metagenome (GOLD analysis project Ga0070675, IMG submission 65343) | Miscanthus rhizosphere microbial communities from Kellogg Biological Station, Michigan, USA - KBS M4-3 metaG | ecosystem: Host-associated > Plants > Roots > Rhizosphere > Soil ... | reverse complement strand
CTTCGGACACCGCATCGAAGGACAGCGCAACAAGAACGAAGGCGAAGGTCAGACGTTTGCGCGGCAGGTCAACAAGCAGATTCTCCCCACGTTCATTTCTGTTGTAGACGACCCCACGATGGAAAAAGTCGGATCCATCGATCTGAATGGCTACTACACCTATGACGATGAAGGCGTGAAGGCCCGCCCCGTCACTGTTGTCGAGAACGGCATCCTGAAGAACTTCCTGTTATCGCGATCCCCTGTCGCGGGGTTTGAGGAATCAAATGGCCACGGGCGCAAGCAACCGGGATACAAGGCCGTCGGACGTCAGGGCAACCTGATGGTCAAGGCAGCGAACACCGTTCCGATGGAAAAGCTTCGAGAGATGCTCATCGATGAAGCGAAAAAGCAGGGCAAGCCGTTCGGGTTGCTGTTTGACGACATCTCGGGCGGATTCACCTATACGACCAGCGACAGCCCGCAGTCGTTCCAGGTGACTCCGATCATGGTTTACCGCATCTATACGGATGGCCGTCCGGACGAACTTGTGCGTGGCGTTGACCTGATCGGGACCCCGTTGACGTCCTTCAGCAAGATCGTCGCAGCATCCGACAAGCTCGAGGTGTTCAATGGATTCTGCGGTGCTGAATCCGGGTCCGTGCCGGTCTCAGCGATCTCGCCGGCGATTCTCACAACGCAGATAGAGGTACAGAAGAAGGCGAAGTCTTCTGAAAGAATGCCAATCCTTCCGGCTCCGGACTCAGGCAGCGCTCGCGAGGTCCGCCCATGAGATTTCATCCGCCGTCCAGATCCAGGCGCAAGGCGCTGTGGCTTTCCGCCTGCCTCGCGGTGACTTCCACAGTAATGTCTGCGGCGCAAACGGGCAGTTCTACGATCACCGCGGATCCTGTCTTCAAGGCGATGATCGATGAATTGAATCGGTCGGTCGTGCAACTCCAGCTCAGCAATCTCGATAAGCCTTACTTCGTCCAGTACATTGTCCTCGACGAGGAAGAATTCGCTGCAAGAGCCACCTTCGGCGCTTTGACGGCATCGACACCATCCAGACAGCGGCTGGTCTACTCGCAGGTGCGTGTCGGCAACTATGACTTCGACAACACGGAGTTCAATCCCGGTGGTGCAGGCGGCGCCGGAAGGGGCGGGCTCTACCAGGGCCCCGTTGACGACGATTACGATTCGCTGCGCCACACACTCTGGCTGGCGACAGACTCATCGTACAAGCAGGCGGTCGAGGTTATCGCGCAGAAACGTGCAGCGATCCAGAACAGAACGCAGGAAGAACGTGTGCCGGACTTCTCAAAGGAAGCAGCGAACGTTTCGGTTAGCGAAAGGCGCAAGCTCGAGTTTGACCGCGCAAAGATCGAGGGCCAACTGCGGCAGTGGTCTCAAGTCTTCCGTGAGTTTCCCAATATCCAATCATCGAGCGTGACGATTCGAGCACGGATGAATCACCGCTACGTGGTCAACAGCGAAGGAACGCGGACGATGGCGCCGGAACTGCTGGTCATCCTGCAGGCCAGCGCTACTGCTCAGGCTTCCGACGGAATGGTAGTCTCGCACTCTGTTCCCGTCTACGTCAGGGACTTCTCCGACCTGCCATCGACGGACGCCTATACCGGCGCGATTCGGCAGATGGCCAAGGATCTGACGGCGCTGCGCGAAGCGCCCGTCCTTGATCAGGATTATTCGGGACCGGCCCTCCTGGTTGGTCAGGTCGCCACCGAGATGTTCGCTCGTGTCCTTGCACCCAACCTTACCGGCCAGCGGGGTCCTCTCTCAAGAACCGGCCAGGCCGCGACACCAGCCCTCGAAGATCGCATGAATCGGCCGATCCTTCCGGCATACATATCGGTGGTGGACGATCCTACGGTGAAATCGTTCAATAACAAGAAGCTGATTGGATATTACTCCAACGACGATCAGGGTATTCCTGCGAAGCGGGTATCGCTGGTGGACGGCGGACTGCTCACCGATTTCCTGATGTCACGCCGACCCGGCAAGGGCCGCCTTCAATCCAACGGCCACGGACGCAACGGATATCCGGGACGCGAGACGCCCCAGGTCAGCAACTTGATCATCACTGCGAAGGATGGCAAGAGTCTCGAAGACCTGAAGAAGGAATTGTTGAAAGCAGCCAAGGAAGAACGGCTCGAATATGGCATCATTATCAGAGCGTCGAACACCGGCGGGAATAGCCCGGTTGGAGGTCCGGTGCTGACTTATCGCGTCAAAGTTTCGGACGGAAAGGAAGAACTGGTTCGTGTCGCCGGCGCAAGCGGACTCACCGTGCAGGGCCTTCGGCATCTGATTGCCGTCGGCAACGATTCCACAGCCGCTAACAGGCTTATGGGAACCAGCGGCGCGGAAACGCCGACGAGCATCGTGGCTCCGTCGGTGCTGGTGGAGGAGATTTCGCTGGACAAGCCTTCGGGAACACAGTCGAAGCCTTCGCTGATTACACATCCGTTTTTCAGTAACTAAAGATGGACTTTCATCATAAAGAAATTCTGAAGCGCTACGCGCGCATGGCGACGGGAAGGCCCTTTGCCCCGATCCTTCTGAATATCCTGATTACTTCTGTCTGCGACATGCGCTGCGTGCATTGCTTCTTTACAGACGAACTCGACGACAAAGAGCGCAAGCGGCTCCAGATGACTACGCGAAACGTGGAGCGGATCAGCGAAACTCTGGGGGCTAACCTCGGCGTGCTCATCGTTGCCGGAGGCGAGCCTTTCACTCGAAAAGACCTGCCGGAGATCGCACGGGCTTTCCATAAGAACAACCGGCTGGAATCCATCTATTTGATGTCGAACGGCCAGATCCAGCAGCGGATCATTCCCGATGTCACCAGGATCCTGCAGGAAAACCCGGCTCTCAACGTGACCGTTGCGCTGGGTATTGATGGCCTTAAGGAAGACCACGAAAGCATCCGCCAAAAGCCCGGAAGCTGGGACATCGCCATCGGCACCGCGCGCAAACTGCAGGAGATCAAGAAGGAATATCCAAGGCTGGATATCCAGACCTGCACTTGCTTCATGAACAGCAATCAGGATCGTATCTTCGAGTGGTATGACTTCCTGAAGTACGATCTCAAGCCGGATAAGGTGAACGTCAACTACATCCGGCCTCCGTCGGCACGGCCAAAGGAACTGCTTATCGACAAGTCGCGGTACGACGCTCTTGTGCATCGCATCAGCGAAGATTCGCGCCACGCGGCAATCAAGAACAACTACTCGGGCGACGCTGGATTCTTCAAAGCTGCGATCGATGTTTACATGCACCAGCTCATCGCAAAGACTGCGTTAGAGGGCCGGCCACAACTCCAGTGCTGGGCCGGAAGCGCCGGCGCCGTCATCTATGATGAGGGCACTGTGTCCAGCTGCGAGATTCTCGAAGGTGTCGATAATCTTCGAAATTACGACTGGGACTTCAGCAAGCTCTGGTATTCCACCAAGATGGAAGCACGCCGCGACATCGTGGCAAACGGCTGCTTCTGCACGCACGAAAGCAATTGCTACTATCCGTCACTTCCCTTCAATCCCCAGCACCTCGTGGAGATCAAGAAGCTGGAACACGAGATGAAGGAAGCGGCAACGTCTCCAGTGAATGCCTGAAGCTCATGCGGCACTGGTCCAATGGTTCGGCGAGAACCAGAGGATTCTTCCGTGGCGCTCCAGCTACGATCCCTACAAGGTCTGGGTCTCCGAAGTCATGCTGCAGCAAACGCAGGTGGAGACTGTCGTCCCCTACTTTGAACGGTGGATGGCCGAGCTTCCGGATATCGCGTCGCTTGCAACGGCTGACGAGCACAGCGTTCTAAGCCTCTGGGCCGGACTAGGTTATTACAGCCGGGCGAGGAACCTGATGGAAGCGGCCAGAACAATCGTGCGCGAGCATGGCGGCGCCGTGCCGGCGGACTATGAATCGCTACGGTCACTGCCCGGAATCGGGCAGTACACTGCAGGTGCCATTCTCAGCATCGCCTTTAACAAGGCATACCCGGTCGTTGATGGCAACGTCCGGCGCGTGCTCTCGCGTGTGTACGGGTGGGAAGACGATCGACCGAGGCGCCTCTGGGATGCGGCAGACAAACTCGTCCGAAGCGCAGAACCCCGACTCATCAATCAGGCGATCATGGAACTGGGCGCCACCGTGTGCTCGTTCAGAGCGCCACGTTGCCTGGTCTGTCCCGTTCAAACCGACTGCATCGCCTACAAGACGGGAAAGCAGTTGATGATTCCTCCCGTGAAGAAGCGGCCGGAAACGGTGAGAGTCCAGCTTTTCGCCGTTCTTCAGGAGAGAAACGGCCAGCATCTTATGAAGCTTTCACGAGGACTCTGGGAGTTCCCGATGTTCAGCGAGTTGCCGGCAGGTGAATTGACCCGTACCGGTGCCTGCCGGCACACGATTACGCATCACCGGCTGGAAGTTCATGTCTATAACGGTGTGCTGGAGAATATGGCGGGCTTTGAGTGGCGGAAGTTTGAAGGAGTGCCCGTGTCGTCGCTAACGAAGAAGATTCTCGCAGCGGGTGCTCTCGCCCACCGCGAGAGAGCGGCGCGAAGCGCCGGATGAGAAATTTGCTGGCATGTGAAGCGACGGGTGAGGATTTTGACGGCCTGCAAATCCCTCATCCGGCCCTTCGGGCCACCTTCTCCCGGAGGGAGAAGGGCCCCTACGCCACGATATTCACCAATCGACCCTTCACGATGATCACGCGCTTTGGCGTGATGCCGCCCAGCGCCGGCAACGCCAAAGCAGCAGCCTTCATCTGGTCTTCGGTGGCATCGGGAGAGATCAGGAACTTCCCGCGCAGCTTGCCATTCACCTGAACGGGGATCTCCACCTCGTCGGCCTTTGCGGCAACCGGGTCGAACTCCGGCCAGGCCGCCTTGAAGACGCTGCCGGTCCCGCCGAGCATCTCGTGAAATTCCTCGCCGAGAAACGGCGCCAACGGGGCAATGGTCCTGGTGAGAATTGTCAGCACTTCGTTCAGCGCGGCCTTCTCGTCGTTGCTCTGCGGTTCGGGCTTGATCTCATCCCAGGTATTGAGCAGTTTGTAAATCTCCGCAATGCCGGTGTTAAAGTCGAGCGCTCCTTCGGCGGCGTGAGTCATACGCGCCAGCATGACGTGTGCCTGCTGTCGCAGCGGCTTGTAAGCTTCTCCCTTTCCCGAAGCGCCTCGAACTTTCGGTGTGGCATCCTCGAAGAGATTCCAAAGCCGGAGAACGAGACGCTGCGCACCGGCCAAGCCGTCTTCCTTCCATTTGATATCGATGTTCGAAGGGGCGAAGAAAAACATCGCAAGACGGCATACGTCCACTCCCCACTGGTCCATGATGTCTGAAGGAGAGATGGCGTTACCCTTGGACTTCGACATGATGTCGCCCTTCTCATCACAGACCATGCCCTGATGATAAAGGCGCGAGACCGGTTCATCCGTGGGAACCCAACCCGTGTCGAACAGCACCTTCGCGATAAATCGGAAGTAGAGCAGGTGCATGCAGGCATGCTCCGCTCCTCCGATGTAGATATCCACGGGAAGCCACTTCTTAGCCTGTGCCTTGTCCCATGGCTGGGAATCGTTCTTCGGATCGAGATACCGATAGAGATACCAGCTTGAGCACATGAATGTGTCCATTGTGTCCGGATCGCGTTCAGCCGGACCGCCGCACTTCGGACACGTGACGCGCATGAACTCTTCGTTGTCCGCAAGAGGTGAGCGTCCCTTGGGAACGAGATCCTTCACCGGTGGAAGCAACACGGGCAAATCCTTCTCCGGCACGGCCTGCGGCCCGCACGCCGCGCAATGGATGATCGGGATCGGGCAACCCCAGTAGCGCTGGCGCGAGATCAGCCAGTCTTTCAGCTTGTAGTTGGTTTGCGCGCGCCCCAGGCCCTTACCGGCAATGTAGTCGACGACTGCCGGGATTCCCGAAGGCGATGGTGTTCCATTCAATTCGCCGGAATTGATCATGGCGCCGGCATCGACATACGCATCTTCATACGGATCGGGCCCGCCGGAGATGACGATCCTCACGGGCAGCCCATACTTCTTCGCAAACGCGAAGTCCCGCGTATCGTGCGCGGGCACGCCCATCACGACTCCGGTGCCATAGTGAGCGAGCACGTAGTCCGCAACCCAGAGCGGAACCTTCTCGCCATTTAATGGGTTGGTCACGTAACGTCCCGTGAAGACACCATCCTTCTCGCCTTCCATCGTCCTTTCGCGTTCGGACTTCTGGCCCGCCTTGCGGATGTACTCCTTCACCGCGTCATTTGCGATCTCCGAAGCCAGAGGATGCTCTGGCGCGATCACAACAAAAGACACGCCGAACACGGTGTCCGGACGAGTGGTAAAAACGGTGAGCGGACGTCCGTCGAAATCGAAATCGATCTCGCAGCCCACCGAGCGGCCGATCCAGTTGCGCTGGAGCGCCTTTGTGGATTCCGGCCAGCCGTCGAGCTTGTCGATGTCATCGAGCAGACGCGCCGCCATCGCGGAGTACTTGAAGAACCAGGTGTTCTCGATTGGCTTCTTGATAACTTCCGAACCGCACCGCCAGCATCGACCGTCATGCACCTGCTCGTTGGCCAGGATGCCGTCGTTCACGCACCAGTTGACGGTGCTGGCCGAACGGTAAGCCCATCCATTTTTGAAAAGCAGCAGGAAGAGCCATTGCGTCCACTTGTAATAGTCGGGTTCGAAGGTTCGGACCTCGCGATCCCAATCGTAGGAGATCCCCATCCGCTTGAGCGTGGCTTTGCCGGTTTCGACGTTCTTGAGCGTCCAGTCTCGAGGGTGCAGCTTGTTCTTGATGGCGGCGTTCTCCGCCGGCAGGCCGAACGCATCCCAGCCAAACGGGTGCAGCACGTCGTATCCGCGCATCATGCGGTAACGCGCGAGTGCGTCGCCGATTCCGTAGTTGCGGAAATGCCCCATATGAATGTCACCCGACGGGTAGGCAAACATCTCGAGCACATAGTATTCGCGGTCTGGTTTCGCCGGTGTGGTGTAAAGCCGTGAAGACTCCCATCGAGTCTGCCACTTGGCCTCAATGGCCCTGGGGTCGTATTTCATAAGAAGAAGATTCTAACAGGTGTCAACTACCATGCCGTTCTCACGGGATAGCGAGGAATCCGGGTGTCCGGAGTGATCAACACCATTCCATGAACGATGGCCTGACAGATGAGAATTCGGTCAAACGGATCCTTGTGAATATCGGGCAAACGCATGACGTGCAGCACCGATTCGTCGTCAAGGGGTAGGATTTCCGCGCCCATCTTCTCCCGATGCAAATGGAGGAATCGATCCGGAGTGTCGGGAAGAGCCAGTCTCCCGATGGAGTACTTGATCACTACTTCCCAAAATGACGCGATGCTGACATAGATCTCGTTGTCTTCGTGCAGGAGCAGGTCCCGCACTCGGGGCGGAAGATTCGTTGCGGAGGAAGCCGTCTTTAGAAAGGCGGCGGTATCCAAGAGCAGTTTCATTACTTGCCGGATCGACGCGGACGAAATTCTCGCAGTGGATCTTCTGCATCTCCCTCCCACTGGGCCAATTCTTCCGCAGACATTTCCTTGAAATCCTCCGGCACGCTGAACGTTCCCTCCGCCCAACCCAACTCCGGAGCCTTCTTTCCCTTACGAGGAATCGGACGAATCTCCGCAACCGGCACATTGCGCTTACAGATAATGACGGTTTCGCCAGCTTCAACCAGTTCGATGTACTTGGAAAGCTGGGCCTTAACTTCGTGCAGGTTCAGCTTCTTCATAGGGCTATAAAGTAGGTCATCTAGTTGACCAAGTCAATGGACAAGTACCGGGCCGGATGAGGGATTTACAAGACCTGAACATCCCTCACCCGCCGCTTCGCGGCGCCCTCTCCCGGAGGGAGAGGGGATTTACTTAAGGCGCGCCATGAATTGAGCGAGACGCGTCAGCCCGCGCTCCAGCTGCTCGAGCGAGGTCGCGTAGGAGATCCGGATGTGGTCGGCTGTCCCGAAGGCGGAACCAGGAACGACGGCGACGTGGGATTCCTCGAGCAAACGAACCGAAAATTCGAGACTGTCCTTTATCCCGCGTGTGAAGGCAGAAGAAATATTGGGATACGCATAGAACGCGCCACCCGGCCGCGTGCAGTGAATCCCCGGAATGGCGTTCAAGCGCTCGACGACAAAGTCCCGCCGCCGCGAGTATTCAGCAAGCATCATGGCAACGGAGCCCTGTGGTCCAGTCAGAGCTTCCAGGGCCGCCTTCTGAGAAATCGAGGTGGGATTCGACGTGGAGTGGCTTTGAATCTTTTGAACCGCAGCGATCAGTTCTTTCGGACCGAGAACGTAGCCGATGCGCCAGCCGGTCATCGCGTACGTCTTCGAGAGGGAGCCGGCAATCACGACTGTGTCGCGGAACTCCGGACGGGATCCCAGAGAAAAGGGTTTCAATCCGTCGTAAAGGAACCTCGCGTAACACTCATCCGACAGAAGGACGATGCCGCGTTCACGGCACAGGGCGGCAATTCGGACAAACTCTTCATCGTCGATGACAGCTCCACTGGGATTGCTCGGTGAGTTGGTAATCAGCAGGCGCGTTTTCGCGGTCAGACAACTCTCGACGAGCTTCGCCGTGAGACGGAAGCCGTCGGCTTCGCGTGTTTCGGCGAACACGGTGCGTCCACCCGCATAGCGCGCGATGTCGGCAAACGATACCCAGTAGGGTGTCGGGATCATCACATCATCGCCGTCATCCACTACTGCGGATACGGTGTTGAAGATGGCGTGCTTGCCGCCCACATTAACCAGGCATTCGGAAACATCGAATTTCGATCCAAAGATTCGCGCGTGATGTTCGACAATCGCCTTACGAAGGTCCGGAGTTCCGCCAATCGACGTGTACCGCGTGAAATTCGATTCGATGGCGCGAACACCGGCCTGGCTGATGTTGTCCGGCGTCGGAAAGTCCGGCTCGCCGGCGCCGAAGTCAACGATGTCGATCCCCTGCTCGCGCATCTGCAGCGCCTTCTCGTTCACGGCCATAGTCTGGGAAACGGAAATTCGGGAAACGCGGCCGGCAAATTTCATGTTTTAGGAAGTCTCTTTCTGAGGCGCTTTTCGACGATATCGGGCACGAGGCCCTTGACGGATCCTCCGAGCTCGGCAATCTCCTTCACCAGGCGCGAACTGAGATAGGAGTACTGCTCCGCGGGCATCATGAAGACGGTTTCGATCTGAGGTGCGAGCCGACGATTCATCAAGGCCATCTGAAACTCGTATTCATAGTCTGTGACCGCGCGAATACCGCGGACGATGGCCTGGGCACGCTTGCGCTTCGCATAGTCCACAAGCAGTCCGTGAAAAACATCGACCTCAACATCCGGAAAGCGTTTCTTCACGATCGCCTCGAGCATCTCGCGGCGATCCTCGACGGTAAACAGCGGTTGCTTGGAAGGATTTGTGATGATCGCCACGACGACCTGATCGAAGAGCCGGCGCGTACGCTCAATGACATCGATGTGCCCAAAGGTCAGCGGATCGAACGAACCCGGGTAGATGACTTTCGTCACGCGCGGACGGCCCTGTAAAACGACAGCGTACTGTCACCCTGCGTTAACACGCGATATCGCATCAGTACTCCTTCAGTTTCCGGAAGCTCCACACGCTTTGAATGCTCCATCACGAGCACTCCGCCTTCATTCAGCAAACGCCGCGAAGCGAACGTCGAAAGACTTTCCGCGTAGAGTTCCTTTCGCTCGTAGGGCGGGTCGAGGAATACGATATCAAACGTCGTGCCCTCCCGCTCGAAGAGATCCAGCGTTTTGACCAATTCCGCCTCGATCAGGCGAAACCCTTCGCTCACCTCGAGGCCCTCCAGGTTCTGGCGGATGATTGCAGTCGCCTTCCGAGACTGATCAATGAAGCAGACCAGGAGTGCCCCCCGGCTGATGGCTTCGATACCGACACCCCCCATACCCGCAAATCCATCCAGGAAGCTTGCACCCTGCACGCGCGGGCCCAGGACATTGAACAGGGTTTCGCGGAGTTTGTCGCTCGTGGGACGAATGCCTTCGGGAGGTTTCGCCTTCAGCTGACGACTACGGAAGATGCCTCCGATAACGCGCATCATCCGACCGTCACGAGTCCGGCCGGAGTGATGCTGCTCGAGCGCGACGACAGTTCCTTCAGGAGGCGCAGGGCCTGCTCCTCGGATTCGACGAACTTTTTCGCCTCGTTCTGCGCCAGGGCCAGGAGGAGCGAGTCTTCCATCAGGTTAGCTATTCGAAATTCGGGAAGCCCCGACTGTCGCGTGCCTGCCATCTCACCGGGTCCTCTCAAACGGAGGTCTACTTCCGCAAGGCGGAAGCCATTAGTCGTTGAAACCATGGCATCGATCCGTTCCCGTGCGGTCTCGCCGATCCTATCCGGAGTCATCAGTACACAAAGCGATGCGGCGCTTCCCCGCCCCACTCGACCGCGCAATTGATGAAGCTGTGCGAGTCCGAAACGTTCGGCGTGTTCGATCATCATTACCGTTGCATTGGCAACATCGACACCGACTTCAATCACTGTTGTTGCTACCAGGGCATCGAGTTTGCCGGCAGCAAAGGCGCGCATTATAGCTTCTTTTTCGTCGCTCTTCAGGCGGCCATGCAGCAAGGCGACAGTTCGATTCGAAAAGACCCTGGAGAGCCTTTCAAAGCCTTCTGTAGCAGACTTGAGATCGACCTTCTCGGACTCCTCGATAACGGGATAGACGACGTAGCACTGTCGCCCCTTTCCCATCTCCTCGGAAAGCCTGGTGTGGACGCGATCGGCGTTGCGCTCGGTTTCGTGGATCGTCTTGATCGGAGATCGTCCAGGGGGCATTTCGTCGATAACGGAAAGGTCCAGATCGCCATACAACGTCATCGCCAGGGTGCGCGGAATCGGCGTTGCAGTCATGACGAGCGTATTGGGCTGGTCGCCCTTGCTCATGAGACGCAGCCGCTGTACGACGCCGAAACGATGTTGCTCATCGATGACAACAAGCCCGAGTTTCCAGAATACGGTGCTCTCTTCCAGAAGAACATGGGTGCCGATGATTAGCTGGATGCCGCCTTCAGCGAGCGCTTCAAACAGTTTCTTCTTTTCCGCCTTCTTGATTCCCCGCCGGAGCACACCGATCGAATAACCCAGCGGAGCGAGGACCCGCTTTGCATTCAGGTAATGCTGCTCCGCAAGAATCTCCGTGGGAGCCATGATCGCAGCCTGGTAGCCATTCTCGATCGCCACAACAACAGCCTCGAAAGCAACGATGGTCTTGCCGCTTCCCACATCTCCCTGCAGCAGCCGATTCATGGGATGCGGCGCCTTCAGGTCTTCCACGATTTCCCTGAGAACGCGCTTCTGCGCCGTGGTGGGATGGAAGGGAAGAATCTTCTTCACTGCGCTGCGAACGCGGTCGCTCGTCTCAAAACGAACACCGGTAGTCAGCTGCGATTGCTTCTTGCGGAGCGCAAAGACAAGTTCCAGGAGGAAGAACTCCTCGAAGATCAGGCGACGATGAGCCGGCGATTCACGTCGATTCAGATCGTGAATGTTGTCGCCGGCAGAGGGGAAGTGGATACCCTGGAGGCATGCCCTCAAGTCAGGAAAGCCATGGTCGTTTCGAACCCTGGGAGGAATGGGATCGTCGAGTGGATCGGCCAGATCAGCCAGAGCCGCGGCGATGATCCGGCGCAATTGCCGGCTGGTCATGCCACCGATTTCTTCATAGATGGGAACGATCCGGCCTACGTCGAGCGAGTTAACCGATGGAGTCTCCTGCGACGGATCGGCCTCGTCGAGAAGTTCGAATTCAGGATTGAAGAAAACGAGCTTCGATTCGTAGTTATCGCGATCGACTCGACCAAACAGGATGATTTCGCGTCCCGCCGCGAGACTGCGGGAGAGGCTCGTGGAGCCTCCATGAAACCATTTGGCATAGGCGAAGCTGGTGCCGTCCGTAAGGATCACTTCAAGAATACGGCCTCGCGTACGAGTCTGGATCGAGCGGGCGCGGTAGATCTTTGCGCGAACAGCCGCATCCTGCCCGGCGCGCAGGGAATCAAGGCTCGCGAACGTGGAACGATCCTGATAGGTCCTCGGGATACGCAGAAGAAGGTCGCCGACGGTGCGAACACCTCGGGATGTCAGGAGTGAAACGCGGCGTGGCCCGACGCCTTTTACGAACTGAACATCGGTATCGAGACGGAGCATTTCTTTAAAATTTGAAAGTCCTGCATTGCAAAATCCAAAGTGGATCTTAGATCGGACGAGCGGTTTGCGGCCTGACGGTCGCAATTTGAGACTTCGACTTTTGGATTCTCCAATGCAGGACTTTCCGATCTCAAATTTCTTCTCTCGACCTTCTCTAACTCTTGCCAGTCCCCTGCTGCATTCTCGCCTGAAGGTATCCCTTCATGAAGACCTCAAGATCACCGTTCAGCACGCGGTCAACATCGCCGACTTCGATCTTTGTCCGAACGTCCTTCACCAGCCGATAGGGCTGCAGCACGTACGATCGGATCTGGCTGCCGAAGCCGATGTCGAGCTTGCTGTCCTCGATCGACTTCGACTCCGCCTTCTTCTTTTCGATCTCCAATTCATACAGGCGGGCGCGAAGCACCTTCATGCAGACGTCCTTGTTCTTGTGCTGGGACCGTTCATTCTGGCACTGCGTGACGATGCCTGTGGGAAGGTGAGTGATGCGCACAGCGGAGTCTGTCGTATTCACGTGCTGCCCGCCTTTGCCCGAGGAGCGGTAGGTATCGATGCGCAGGTCCTTTTCGTCGATCTTCACTTCGATCGTGTCGTCGATTTCCGGATAGACGGCAACGGACGCAAACGACGTGTGGCGACGCTTCGCCGCATCAAACGGCGAGATACGAACCAGCCGGTGAACGCCCGTTTCGGATGCCATCATCCCGTAGGAATAGTCGCCGACGATCGTGAATGTCGCGGACTTGATTCCCGCTTCTTCACCGTCCTGGATTTCGAGAATCCGAGTCTTGTAGCCGCTGCGTTCAGCCCAGCGCAGATACATCCGCATCAGCATTTCCGCCCAGTCCTGAGACTCAGTTCCTCCGGCGCCCGGATGGATATTCACGATGGCGTTAAGGCGGTCGTTGTCACCAGACAGCAGAAGTTGAGTTTCGACCCGTTCCACAAACGCCCGGAGTTCTGTAACTGCGGCCTTCAGTTCCGCTTCCACGGGCTCTCCCTCGCGAGCGAGGTCCACGAGCGCCTCGGCATCCCCCATCTGGTTCGTGATCTGGCGGTCTAAAGCGAGTGCTTCTTCGAGACGTGCGCGCTGCTGGAGTGTTTTGCTGGAGCGATCCTGATCCGACCAGAAGCCGGGATCACTGATCAGAGTTTGCAGTTCGTCGAGTTGACGCTGGCGGGAACCGGCGTCAAAGGAACCTCCGGACGTCTTCCCCTCTTGTCTTGATCCTGCCAAATTCTTCAATCAACTCGTCGTACATGCTTCTCTCCTATTTCATGAGCCTGGGGTCTTTGTATCCCTTGGCCTTCAGGTCAGACAGGGTCAGGTTGATTTCCGATTCCTTGTACGGCCCCACCACCACCCGGTGCCATCGCTCGTTCTGGAGTGTGACTTCCATGATCACTCCTTTAAAGCCCTTTGATTGTACCTTCTTGAGCTCAGATTTTGCCTGTTTCTGGTTTTTCGTGGACATGAGCTGCACATACCTGTCCTTGCTGGTCGGAGCAGGAGTCTTTTCCACCGGTGGCTTCGAAATTGTTTTCGGTGTCGGGGACGGCTTGGCAGTCGCCTTCTCGGCAGGTACGTCGCGACGTGCTGTGGACGAGGAACCGCCGTTTATTGCAGCAGCCTGGGGAACAGCCAGGTCCTCAGGTCGGGGCTCCTCGGCGGGCACCAACTTCAGATCCTTGTCGCTGCTTTCCGGGTAGTAGTTCAACTGGATGTCGTCTGCGCCGGCTACAGCCACCGGCTTGTTTTTGGCTTCCTCGGCGAATGCCCTCTCGGCAATACCCTTCCCCTGGTTGCGCCCGACCAACATTCCCAGCACAAAGAAAATAGAGCAGAGAACGACGATTCCGCCGAAGACAAGGAGTGTAAAGCTATGGTTTTTCCAGGACGTTGTGGTGTCTTCCATCGGTTTTTCTTCCTTTCTGGCGGTGTGAGGCTATGTCAACCGCGGGTCGAACGGGGTCCACTTGCTCGAAGAACTGTGGAAAGATTTTCAGCGTCGAGGGCCGGTCAGGGCCTTCTCGGCAGCCTGAGCCTCGGCCTTTCGAAGGCGCCGTGCATCGTTCCAGATTCCGCCGCCGGGCATCCGCAGATCCGTCGCATTGAACTGCGCGTGGATGCGGGCCAGATTCGGAATAGGCTGGGTGAGCCAGCGCTGCAACCGGGGTGACAGTCGGAGGGCCTGGGCAGTCAGTCTGCGCGACTCCTCGGTGCGGCCCAGTTGATCATAAGTCCTCCCCAGGAGGAACACCGTTTCGGAATCGCGGGCATGACCCTGGAGGAATTGCGCAAGCCTGCCGGCCGCCATCTCCCACTCCCCTTTCTTGAAGGCGAGGTAACCCAGGTTGAAAGCGGCTTCGGGCCCCGAGGGATTCAGTTCAAGTGCACGACGCCATGCTGTAGTCGCAGCGGAATCGTCGGCGCCGGCCAGGGAAGCTCCAAGGTTGAGCAGCACTTCGTAGGTCGCCGGAAGCGCGGAAAAAATCTGAGCTGCCTTCGCATAGTCTTCAAGATGGTACGCATTCATCCCGATCATGAACCGTGCCTGCCGATATTCGGCGGCATCCTCCGGAATCTTCGAAAGCAGATCCATGGAGGCCTGGTAATTGGAATCCAGGTAGTACACCCGGCCGAGTTGATAGATCGCCGGCCTGTACTGTGGATGAAGGCGAATCGCCTCCTGAAGCAACTCGACTTTGCGTTGGGGATCGGTTGCGACGACGCCCCGAATGTAGGCCTCAAACGCGCTCCGCGAGACAGGAGGCCGCGCCGCATAGTCAGACTCAGGAAGCGAAGATCCCGGAACGATTTGCTTCGCCAGCCCTGTCGCAAGGAACGTCGCCATCGGAATGATCTCGTTCAGTTTCCCGTTGATGGTGATGTCCGATCCCGCAGTGTCGTCGATCAGATTCAGAATCCGGGCATCGATACGAAATGCGTCGGGGGTTCCCGATATCCATCCTGTGACCAGAATATCCGCGCCCATATCCCAGGCGAGCCGGATTGACGTCGCGCGACTGACCGGAACCGTTTCAGGAATGCCAAGCCTCTCATACTCTGCAATCCGCTCGTCGAGGCCGAAAACATAGAGTTCGGGCTGAGCCCCCAGCCGCTCCCCGACGATTGTGGCAATCCCCTCTCCAATCCAGTCGAGCGTTCGATCGCCCGTCTGATTCTCGAATGCATTGATCAGCACTGGTGTCTTCTGTTGGGCATACACCGCCGGCGACCCTGAGGCCATGCAGGTGACGATGAGGAGGGCGTACGTAGCGCGTAACACGTTTTCATTATAATGAGCCCGGGAATTTCATGCGCATCGCAATCGATATCCGAAGAGTGAATGAGTTCGGCATCGGGACTTATATCTGGAATCTCGTTCGGAATCTTTCGCAACTGGACGATCGGAACGAGTACCTTCTCGCGGGTACAGACAGGAACTTTCACGAGCTTGGACCGCTGCGTCCCAATTTCACGAAGTTCCTTCAGTCCGACCGGACCGGATCCTGGCGCTCGCAGCTCTCGCTCTCACTGGCTCTGGGGAAACAGAAACCCGATGTCGTTCACATCCCCCATCACGACTGCCCCTTCATGATGCCCGGACGACTGGTAGTGACGATCCACGACTGCGTCCATGTGAAGTTTCCACCAGAAAACCTGTCGAGGCTGCGCCGATATGAACTCTATTGGCGGACAAAACGCGCAGTCGAAAGCGCCAGCCAGATCCTGGCCGTATCCAATTCAACGCGGGATGACCTCGTCAACCTCTTCAACCTCGACGCCAGCCGCATCTCCGTCGTCCACAATGCCCTTGACGAGCGCTTCTCCCCCGCAGAAAACGGTGCGGACCGAAGGACCGTGCTCGAGCGCTACCAGTTGCAGGATCCGTTCATCCTGTACTCCGGGCGCATCCGCCCGCATAAGAACATCCACCGGCTGATTGAGGCATTCGCTGTACTCAAAAGCGAACTGCGAGACGATGAGCAGTACCGGAATCTGAAGCTGATCGTGATCGGAGACGAATTGAGCCGGCACCAGTATCTCCGCCTCACAGTAGTTCGAAGCGGGGTGCAGCAGGATGTCCGATTCTTCGGCTTTGTGCCGAACCCCATTTTGCGGGTGTTCTACCAGTCCGCCGCGCTGTTCGCGTTTCCTTCCCTCTATGAAGGCTTTGGCCTGCCACCCCTCGAAGCTATGGCGAGCCGCACGCCGGTGCTCGCGTCCAATACATCCTCTTTACCCGAAGTACTGGGCGATGCAGCACTGCTGGTAAATCCTGAGAATGTGTTTGAGATCGCGCGCGGCATGAAGTCGATTCTGATGGAGGATGCGCTGAGAAAGCGGCTGATTGAGCGCGGGATGACACACATTTCAAGATTTTCGTGGGCAACAGCGGCCAAGCAGGTTATCGATGCTTATAAGCGGGCCGCTAACTAGCTGGAGCGGGAATCCGGAAAGAAAAGAATTTGGAAATGGACGATGTGACATCTCAAGATCGAAATTACAAGATCTTAGAATGGACGAACCTGGCCCGGTGAATAGCCGGTCCAATTTGAGATCTTGTAATCTCGACTTTGAGATGTCGTCCAATCTCCAAATTCTTTTCTTTTGTGATTCGACTTCTTGATTCGACGCGGGCGCTCTCCTCAGTCAACCGAAAGGATTGTCCCCGGCTGATCTTCCTGATACCTGAAGTTCGACACCACGGCGATGCGCTGGCCCGGCGTGTCGATCCGAGTTGTCATCGCTCCGTGTTTGAGGGTAACGGCCTGCCCCACGATGCTCACGGATTGCGACCCGGCTCCAAGCTTGAGGGTGACGGTCTTCTTGCCAAGAGGAGTGACGTACTTGTCAACTTCAGCTTTACTGACTTTATCAATCGGCTCCGGGAAAGCATCCCCCTCTTTGATCGTGTCAATAATGGTGAAGGTGCCGATGCTGGTTGTGCCCCCCGAAAGAACCTCGATGTTGGTAATGATCTCGGCGGGATAGACAAAGTCGGGACCGAGAGCAATGCGGTGATGCAGGTCAAAGGAAAATGTTGTGTTTCTCCGGGAATAGTCGAGCTTGACCAGGACGCCCGAATTCGGCTGACGCGTGATGGCGACATCGTAAAAGGTCAGTCCCGAAGTTATGCCTTTCCCCATCGTCAACCCGGGCGAAGCGCGGACTTCAAATAAGAGTTGGGCGCTTTGCTGCTGTGCCAACGGCATGAAAAGCATCAGCAGCGACACAAGGGTGGAAAGCATTGGCGCAACCTCCGGAGTTCGCGAAAACTATACCATGCCCGATGGTGCGGGGAGCTACTGCTGGTTGCGAGGTATCACCTTCAATTGGGCGGATACCGAGCTGGTGCGTTCCACGTGAACCGACTGTCCGCGATCCTCATAGGGCTGCACATAGTCCGCATTAAGATAGGCGCCCTGCGGGACGTCTTCCCACGCAATGACTTTGTAGTCGCCGGGCGCAACACCCGTGAAGACAACCTGGCCCGACTGGTCCGAGGTCGCTGTTTTATAGAGGTCCACCCGGTTGCGAACGGAGGGGATCAGCACAGTGATCGCTCCCGCAAAGGGTTGTCCGACGCTGTCTGAAACCGTGACGCCAACCTGCCCCGGAGCGAAACCAATTTGGAGCGCCAGCTGGCCGGTCTGGTCGACCTGTAGCGGGTCACCCAAAGCGTCGGTACTCCCGAGTCTTCCCGCAATCAGATATGCGCCGGTCGGCAAGCCCTGCAGGTTGATGCGATAGGACATCGCAGGAACGTTGGTAAGGTTGAACTTTCCGGTGTCGTCGACCTGGGCGTTGGAGTTTCCGATCGGGAGATCATCCTGTGAGTTGAGACTTACGCGAAGCCGGTTCATCTGGAAATTTGCCGGAGGTGTTCCGTCCAGATAGACCTGTCCGGGCAACTCCACGCCAGGACGCACCGCAAGGTTGATCCCCTCAACGCCGCCGTGGCCAACCTCCAGACGCGCGCGCGTCGAGTAAATCTGGTTGTTGGCCTGTTGGATCGCAATGAGGTTGTAGGAACCTGGGATCACGTTTGTAATTTCAAAGGTCCCATCCTGATTAACCGGCGAGAGAAACTCGATTCCGTTGAGACCACCTCGGCCGCCGCGCCCACCGCCACCACCGCCACCACGTCCGGAGACACTGGTTCCGATGCGTGTCAGGAGAACATCCATATTGCCGCGACCACCACGCCCGCCGCGTCCATTGTCATTCTGGTTTCCGCGACCGTTGTTGTTGTTATTGTTGTTTCCGCCCCGGCCACCGCGTCCCTGTTGCTGGGCTTGTTGTTGCGCCTGCTGCTGCAGTTGCTGCGTGGTAGGCGCGACTTCCATTCCCACGACACGTCCGCTGACTTTCACTGTGGGAGTGGGACGCAAGACAAAATCGATTCCACGAACTTCTGTCGCGGCGCTGACGCGGATGGGAGCTGCAGTTTCCGGATCGACGCCTCCGGGATAAAAGGTGGAAGCATAGGTGACTTCGGGTTGGTTATCCGCAGCGTTCGGCGGGGTCGGAACATTGCCGCGACCGCCCGGGCCTCCCGGACCACCGCGGAAGCCGCCCTGATTGCCCTGCACGAGACCACCGCGACGGGAGCCGGGGATGGCGCTGACGTAATGATCACCGGGGGTAAGCCAATACAAGCGATATTCCCCGAGGTCATTGGTCTGAACCTGTCTCTCCGAATTGAGGCTTCGCGTCCCATTCTGATAGGTGTAGGTGAGCGATTGCACCTGAATGCCGGCGACCGGCTCGAGGTTCTCGTCGAGGATTCTCCCAACGATGGTTCCACCCTGCACAAGCTGGAAGCTCACGCCGTTCAGCGTCTCACCGGGCTGCAGCGTTACTGGAATACCGGTGCCAGTCCAGCTGCGCTGTCCATATTCCTGCGGAAGAAATCCATCACGATCGACGCGGATGCGATAGGTGCCGGCGGTCACGTCGGTGAACGTGAAGGTCCCGTCGTCACCGGTTGTCACGCTGCGCGCACCCCCACCACCGCCTCCACCGCGGTTTTGGTTATTCGCGTTGTTCTGTTGCTGGCCCCCGCGTTGGGTCTGGCCAGGCTGTCCCTGTGCGCCGGGTTGAGCATTCGCCTGACCGGGGGCTTGACCGGGCTGCAGACCCTGGCCGCCTTGTCCGCCGAAACCATTCTGGCCTCGATTGCCCTGGTTTCCAGGCACGAGCGTGACGGAAGCCTTCCTTACCGGCTGTCCGGAGCTTGCGCTGTTTACGGTTCCAGTGACTTTGGCCCGGGCGGGTTGCGCGGTGGTTGCCGCAGGTTGCGCGGGCGTGGTCTGGCGCGGGGCTGTCTGCTGCGCTCCCCACATAACCCCGCAGAAAAGAACAACATAACCGATGAACAGGGTTCTTTTTCTCACAATCAAGGGTACGACCTCTTCTGCCATAGGGTTACAGCAGACGGGATTTGAGTTTGTTAATAATTGTTAATCCTTGTGGGAGGAAAACCGGGCCGGGAGATTTGAAATCGGAAAGTCCAGCATTGGAGATCTTAAATTGAACCGAAGCTTTACGGCGGAGTGGTCCACTTTAAGATTTCCAGTCTCCAACCTCCAATGCAGGACTTTCCGATTTTAAATAGCTTAGCGTTGTCGTCTCAGGAATGTCGGGATCTCGAGATCCGGCATCTGTTGAGCCGACTTCGCTGGAACCCCAACCGGCGCCGAAGCTGCCAGGGATGCAGCCACCACGCTGGGCTCTGCCTTCTTTTCAAAGCCGGTCGCGATGACCGTGATCTTCACTTCATCCTTCATGCGCTCGTCGAGAACCGCGCCGAAAATGATATTGGCGTCGGTATCCGCGGCGTCGTGAATGATGCTGGAGGCTTCGCTGACTTCATGGAGCCCAAGATCGTGTCC
>Ga0070675_100001019_pt1 | contig 20145 bp, 19 predicted proteins | sample KBSM43metaG_FD_65343 | JGI IMG/M metagenome (GOLD analysis project Ga0070675, IMG submission 65343) | Miscanthus rhizosphere microbial communities from Kellogg Biological Station, Michigan, USA - KBS M4-3 metaG | ecosystem: Host-associated > Plants > Roots > Rhizosphere > Soil ... | reverse complement strand
TCGCCGTGGTTCACCGATCCCGCGAATTACTTCGCGCGCTTCGCCTGGCCGGTGGAATACGTCACGCGCTCGATCAAAGAAGTGGGGTGGCAGAACCTTTCGCTCGATAAAGTCCGCTCGCCCATGGCCGCCATGGGTCAGTTGCTGTACGAGCCGCCCAACGTCGCGGGATGGCACCTCGGCGTTGACTGGTTCTCGACCGGGACGATGCTGGCGCGTGCGAACTTCGCGGCGACGGTAGCGGCCAGCCAGAAGGATTTTCTCGCGGCCTCATTGGCCTCCGAATCGACCAGCGCTGACGGCCTGCTCGCGACGATGCTCGATCGCGTGACACCAGCGCCGCTCGATCAAGGACCGCAGCAGGCCCTGATGGGGTATCTGCTTGCCGACGGCGCATGGAGGGGCACCCACGATGAGCTCACGACGCGCGCGTCCGGATTAGCCCGCCTGCTCATTGGCTGTTCCGAGTATCAGCTCGTTTAGAGGGAAGGGACCATGAGCGTATCTCGACGAATCTTCATCCGCGACGGCGTTGCGACCGTCACGCTTGGTCTCGCCGCACCCTCCTTTTTGAGTGCGATCGCCAACGCGCAGGGAATTCCGAACCGGCGTCTCGTCGTCGTCTATCTGGGTGGCGGCAACGACTCACTGAACACCCTGATCGGATACCGAGATGCGGCGTATTACAACCGGCGTCCGTCGATTGCGGTGCCTGCAGGGCAGGTGCTGCAGGTGGGCACCGACGCCTCGGGGATGACGATGGGCCTGCATCCGCGGCTCACCGGTCTCTTGAATATCTACAACGAGGGCCGGCTGGCGCTGGTGCAGCGCACCGGCTATCCGAACTCGAGTCGCTCGCACTTCGAAGCCAGCGACATCTGGGGCACGGCGAATCCGCAGAACTCCACGAGTTCGGGGTGGCTCGGTCGCTATCTCGATACGCTGCCACGTCCGCTCGACGCGCTGGCCGCGTGGAATACCACCGGGGAGACGCCGCGTGCGCTGCTCTCGGGCACGTCCGGCGTACCAGCGATTCCGAACGCGAGCACATATACATTCGGAAGCCCGAACCGCGGTCAGGCTGCGCTGCAGGAGCGGGCGGCGGCACAGACAATGGCGGGCAACCCCGCTACCGGCCGTCCGCATCTGGCTTACCTGAATAGCGCGAGTCGCGGCGCGATCGAGACGCTCGATCGCGTGGCGTCGGCGTCGCAGTACACGCCGACAGTGGTCTATCCGAACAACGGCTTCGCTGGGTCGCTACGGACCATCGCGGGCGCGATTGTGCGCGGCATCGGCTCGCGCGTGTATTGGGCGACCACCGGCGGCTACGACACGCACGCGGAGCAGGGCGGCGGCGGCGGCGGCGCCTACGCGAACCTGATGGGCGCGCTCGGCGACGGCCTGGGGGCCTTCTACACCGACATCCGAAACCAGGGCCTGGCAGCGGACACGACCATCGTGGTGTTCTCGGAGTTCAGCCGGCGGGTGTCTGAGAACGGCAGCGCGGGAACTGACCACGGAGCGGCGGGCGTGATGATGGTCCTCGGCGGCTCCGTGCGCGGCGGTCTCTATGGAACGGCGCCGCAACTATCGCCCGGGCACCCAACGCTCGAAAACAACTCAGGGGATGTGCACTACGAGACGGACTTCCGGTCCGTGTACGCGCGCATCCTCGATAACTGGCTGGGTGTGGACTCGGTGTCGATTCTCAACGGTGATTTCCGCGCCGGCGCGCCGGCGGTGTTTTAGGAACTGTCGATGAAGAACGTGACTCGATACTGTCTGACGCTGTTCGCTGTGATGAGCGTGGCTGGCGTTGCCGCGGCCCAGACCACCGGCGATACGGCGACACGGCCAGCCAACTCGAATTTCCCGGCGGTGACGTTCGGCGTGGTCTCCTTCCTGCAGTACGCAGCCGAACTGCACGAACAGGATGGCTACAACGCCTTTGACGTCACTCGTGGGTATATCAACATCCAGGCGAGGCTCAGCGATCGCGTCAAGGTTCGGTTCACACCGGATGTGCGCCCGACGACCGACGCGAGCCTCGAACGGAACCTGGCGATGCGTCTCGAATACGCCTCGCTGGACGTGCAGGTGACCGACAACACGGCGGTCATGTTCGGACTGCACGAGATGCCCTGGCTCACCTACGAGGCCACGGTCAACCGTTACCGCGTGCTTGGGCCGTTCTTCTCGGAACGAGCCTGGACAGAGGATTCTCTGGGACTACTTCCTGGACCCACCGACCTCGGCGCGAGCATCAAGTACTCCGCCGAACGCTCGGACTTTCACGTGGGTGTGTATAACGGCGAAGGCGGTGGCCGCGCTGAGATCGACAAGTACAAGAGCATCGATGGCCGCGGGACCTTCCGTCCGTTCGCTGAAGACAGCGAGCTCGGGAAGGTCAGCATCTCCGGCTTCTATCAGTACGGCTGGTATGCGAGAGATCGCCCGCGCAATGTGGCGATTGGCATGGGCGCGTACCAGAGCACGCACGTGTCGGTCACCGCGCAGTATCTGCAGGCGACGGACAATCCGTTCGTCGCCGTTGACGTGCAGCGCCGCGGTCTGTCGTTCTTTGGTGAAGCCCGGCAAGGCGAGACAGGCTGGGCCGGCATCGTCGGCCTGGATCTGTTCGACCCCAACGCCGACAACGACGGCGATCAGCGACGCCGCCTGGTCTTTGGCGGCGCGCACTGGAGCGACGTCGGCCGCGGCAAGCTCGGCGTCGTGATCTCGCTCGATCAGGAGTATCAGACGGCCAACTCTCAGCTGCTCAGCCGACGCCTGCTCGCTCAGACGCACGTCGAGTTCTGACCTCTCGCGGGATGTCGAGGCTGCCGCGGGGCTCCGCGGCAGCACACCATCGATACGCATCGGAAAACCGCGGTAAATCCGTAGGCATCCTTCTTGAGTGATCACACCCTGGGTTCGTCGAACTCAGGGAGTCACTCATGACGCACACACGCCCACTGGCAGCAGAGTTCATCGGAACGTTCTGGCTGGTCTTTGGCGGCTGCGGAAGCGCCGTGGTTGCCGCCGCGTTCCCTGAGGTTGGCATCGGCCTCACCGGCGTCTCGCTCGCCTTCGGTCTCAGCGTGCTGGTGATGGCCTTCGCCATCGGGCACATATCCGGCTGCCACTTGAACCCAGCGGTCTCAGTTGGTCTCGCTGCCGCCGGCCGCTTTCATTGGGCCGACGTGCTCCCATACGCCGCCGTGCAAGTGAGCGGAGCCATCGCCGCGTCATCGGTGCTCTACGTCATCGCCAGCAGCCATCCCGGGTTCACTCTCGCGAGCGGCTTTGCGGCCAACGGGTATGCCGCGCACTCCCCCGGCGGATACTCGCTGGCCGCGGGCCTGTTAGCCGAGATCATTCTGACGATGATCTTCATCATCGTCATTCTCGGGAGCACCGACGATCGAGCGCCGCATGGCTTCGCACCGATCGCGATTGGCCTGTCGCTTGCGGGTATTCACCTGATGGGCATTCCGATCACGAATCTCTCGGTCAATCCGGCGCGAAGCACCGGACCCGCCGTGATTGTCGGCGGATGGGCGCTCTCGCAGTTGTGGATGTTCTGGGTCGCGCCCATTGCGGGTGCAACCGTTGGAGCGCTTGTGTACAGCTGGATGGCGCGTCCGCAGATGGCAGAGCAGGCGGCGACGAGGGCAGTGCGGACCGCGGGCTGAAAGCCGCGCACGTCGCCCGGCTACTTCAGTGTGAACGTCATCTCGAGCGCGACGCGCACCGTCACGGGCTTACCGTCCTTCGTCCCCGGCTTGAAGAGCCACTGTTTGGCGGCTTCGACGGCCTGTGTGTCGAGCCCGTACTCTTTGTCGAGCGATTGCGTGACCATCACGTCGCTGACCTTGCCGTCGGCGAGTACCACGACGTCGAGACCCACGGTGCCCTCGATGTGCGCGTCCATCGCCGCTGCCGTATAACCAGGCTTCACCGATCGCACCGGAACTGGGAGGGTGACGCCGTCCTTTGTCGTGAAGATTTCCTGCGCGGCGACTGATGCGACGGTGGCGCAGAGCGCCAATGCGAGTGCCGTGAGTAACTGTCGGTTCATCACGCCCTCCTGTGGTCCGGCTAAACCGGGCCTACGCGTTAGGACACCACGCGTGGTTGGACGTCATTCGGTTCCATATAGTCGGTCGCCGAAATCGCCCAGGCCGGGAACGATGAACTTGTGAGCGTTGAGTTGCTTGTCCACCACCGGCGTGTAGACGGCGACGTCAGGATGGGCGCGCTCGAGGAGAGACACCCCCTCAGGCGCCGACACGATGCAGATCATGCTGATGGCTGTTGCGCCGGCCGCTTTGATCAGATCGATCGCCGCCACGGCGCTGCCGCCGGTGGCGAGCATGGGGTCGATCATCAGCACGTGGCTCTGTGAGAGGTCGGGCGGCAACTTCGAGTAATACCTCGAGGCAATCGCGGTCGCTTCGTCACGCTGCAAACCGATGTGGCCGACGCGCGCAGTCGGCAGCAATTCCAGCACGGCGTCGAGCATGCCCAACCCGGCGCGTAACACCGGCACGACGACGACATCTGTCAGGACGACCCGTCCGTCTGCCGGACCGAGCGGGGTAATGACCGTGGCGGCCGACGAGGGCAGGTCGCGCAGGGCCTCAGCGGCGAGCAGCACGCTGATTCGGTTGGCGGCACGGCGGAACGCCGGTGGAGCGGTGCGCGCATCGCGCAACTCCATCAGCGCATCATGTACAAGGGGATGCGTAATGACGTGAAGAGGCACGGGTGAAATAGTACTAAAATCCTCCTATGCGAATCCGGGTTCTTGCCCTGGCCGCAAGCGTGGTCTTGGCCCTCGCCGGGGTGTCGGCCCAGAACACCCCGCGCCAGGTGTCGCTCGTCCTTTCGGGTGGCACGGTCGTGACCATGGATCCGGGCAACCGCGTGATTGCCAACGGTGCGGTCGCAATCGATGGCGCCGACATTGTCGCGGTCGATACTGCCGACAGCGTCGCCAAGCAGTTCCGAGGCCGCGAAACGATCAACAGCACGGGCCAGATTGTGCTGCCGGGTCTGATCAACACTCACACCCACGCGGCAATGGTGCTCTTCCGCGGGCTTGCCGATGACCTCGCGCTCAGCGAGTGGCTGAACAAATACATCTTCCCGGCCGAAGCCAAGACCGTCTCTCCGGAGTTCGTGCGTGCCGGCACGCGGCTCGCGGCGCTCGAGATGATTCAATCGGGCACCACGACATTCGCCGACATGTACTACTTCGAGGAGGAAGTGGCCGCGGCGACGAAGGCGGCCGGCCTTCGCGGCGTGCTCGGACAGACTGTCATCCAGTTTCCCGTCCCGGATGCCAAGACGCCGGCCGATGCGCTGGTGCGCGCCGAGGCATTCATCAAAGCCTTCAAGGATGACCCACTGGTCACACCGGCCGTTGCGCCGCACGCGATGTACACGCTCGATGGTCCAACGCTCAAAGCCGCGCGCGAGCTCTCGAAGCGGTATAACGTGCCAACGTTGATCCATCTCGCCGAAACGCACGACGAAATACAGGCGGCGCAGGAGCGCTTCAAGGCGTCGCCCGTCGCATATCTCGAAAGTCTCGGCTTCCTCGGTCCCGGTGTGCTCGGGGCGCACGGTGTGTGGGTCTCTGACGCCGACATCGCGGTGCTCAAGGCGCGGAGCGTCGGAGTCTCGCACAACCCGGAAAGCAACATGAAGCTGGCCAGCGGCACCGCGCCGGTGCCCGCCTACCTGCGTGCAGACGTGGCGGTCGGCCTGGGGACCGATGGTGCGGCCAGCAACAACGACCTGGACATGTTCGAGGCGATGCGGTTTGCCGCGCTGCTGCACAAGCACGCGAGCGCCGATCCGCGCGCGCTGAGCGCCCACTCCGCGCTGGAGATGGCAACCATTCGTGGCGCGCGCGCGATGGGGATGCAGAAGCGCATCGGGTCGCTCGAGACGGGCAAGCGCGCCGATGTGATTACGGTGTCGATCAACGGTGCGCGTCAGACCCCGATGTACGACGCCATCTCTCACCTCGTCTACGTCATCCGTGGCGATGACGTGCAGAACACGATCGTCAACGGTCAGGTACTGATGCGCGACCGCAAGGTCCTGACGCTCGACGAGAAGGCCGTCATCGCCGAGGGCCGCAGCTGGATCGAGAAAGTACGCGCCGCAGTCAAGTAGGGGAGGGCAGTATGTCCGTGCGGATTGTTGTCGTCGTGATGCTAGCCGCTGGTGTCCTCACGTCGACACCCGCGGTGTCGCAGGACAACAAGACCGAAGAGTTGATGGCGAAGTCGGCGGCGTATATTGCGCGATTCGTCGATCAGTTCTCGAACGTCGTCGCGGAAGAAACGCTCGTCCAGGAGACGACGATTCCGCGCCGCAAACGCACGATGCGCTCCGACTTCCTGCTGGTGCGGTATCCGGGCGATACACAGTGGCAAGCCTTCCGCGATGTCGCTGAAGTGGACGGTAAGCCCGTACGCGACAAGGAAGACCGCCTGACCAAGCTGTTCCTCGAGCCGTCGGCGAATGCCGTCCGTCGCGCCAGGGAACTGCAGGAAGCCGGGGCTCGGTACAACCTGCTCGACATCGGTTCGCTCAACAACCCGCTCATGGTGGTTGCGTTTCTTCAGGATGGCTACCGAGAGCGTTTCAGGTTCAATTTGGCCGGACTGGACAAGAAGCTCGGACCCACGGTCAGGCAGGTGCAGTTCCAGGAATTCAAGGTGCCAACGCTCATCAAGGGGAATGGCAATCAGGACATCCCGTCGCGCGGTCTTGCGTGGATCGAAGAGGACACTGGACGAGTCGTGAAGACCGAGCTGCGAATTGGTGGTCGCACATCGCCGACCTCAATCATCACCGAGTACAAATTGGATGAGGAACTCGGCATTAACGTGCCGGTCGCCATGCGCGATTGGTATCCGGATGGCACGGGAGAAATCCGTGGCGTCGCCACGTACGGCAGGTTCCGCCGGTTCCAGGTCAAGACCGAGGAAACGCTGAAATAGATCCGCACAATGGATGAGGCGCTTGGCGCCGACGTTCCTGAGACAATGCGGGAATGGCCGTCCGAGTGTTCTGCCTCGCCGTCGGCGTCATGCTGAGCGTGCCGGGGCTCTCGGCGCAATCGCCGGACATCGATGTGCTCATGCAGCGCGTCGGCGATTACGTACACGGATTCATCGACCGGTTTTGCAACGTGGTCGCCGAGGAGCGCTACGAGCCCGATCGCGTGCGTCGTGGCAATGGCCGTTTACGCTCGGATTTTCTGCTCGTGCAGAAGCCCGGCAATCAGCGCCAGTTTCTGACCTTCCGCGACGTCGTTGAGGTCAATGGAAAGACGCTTCGCAACCGCGACGAGACGCTCGCCAAGCTGTTTCTGCAGCCAGCCGAGAGCGTGATCGCACAGGCCAATGCCATCACCGCGCACAGCGCGGACTACATGTTCCCGGGCAGCGATCCATTGCTCGTCATGGTCTTTCTCCAGCCTGAGTATCAGCCGCGCTTCACGTTCGTCCGCGACGACATCGAACAGCGTTTCGGCGCCGACATCCGGCGTGTCCATTTCGAAGAGACGACGTCGCCGACGATGCTCCGACAGGAGGGGGATCGTGACCTGCCGACGCGCGGGACGATCTGGGTCTCGGAGCGGACGGGCAAGGTGGTGAAGACTGAGCTTCGCCTTGGCAGCGACCCGACCACCACGATGATCACGACGCTCTTCGGACGGGACGAGCCGCTGGGCATTGACGTGCCGGCGGTACTCGAGCAGACATATTACGCAAGTCCAGGCGAGGTGGTGAAAGGTATTGCCAGGTACTCGAACTTTCGCCGCTTCAGCGTCTCGACCGCTGAAAAGATTGACGCGCCGCCAGAGCGCTAGTCGTCCACGACGGCGATGTACGGCAGATTCCGGTGCTGTTCGCTGACGTCCAGCCCGTAGCCCACCACGAACTTGTCGTCGATCGTGAAGCCGACATAGTCGACCTTCACGTCGGTCTGCCGCCGCGACGGCTTGCTGAGCAGACACGCGGTGCGCAGCGAGCGCGGGGCGCGGGCGCGGAGGATGTCCTGCAGATAGGTGAGCGTCAGCCCGGTATCGACGATGTCCTCGACGATGACGACGTCGCGGCCTTCGATGCCAGCCCCGAGATCCTTCAGTACCTGCACTTGTCCCGACGATCGCGTGCTGTTGCCGTAGCTCGAGAGCGCCATGAAGTCGAGCGTCACCTTGCCGGGAATCGCCCGGGCGAGATCGGCGAGGAACATGAACGCGCCTTTGAGCACGCAGACGAAGTGCACGCCGTCGGGATGATCTCGTGCGATCTCGGCCGCCAGCGCACGCACGCGCTGCTGGATGTCGTCCGCGGAAATGAACGTCTGCATGCCTTGAGCCACGCAGTCCGCAAGGGTAACATAGCGACTCTCGTGAAGCGGTTTCAGATGGTCACCGAGGCAGACGCGCGCGTGCTCGAGTCTGGCAGCACGATCGTGCTGGTGGCCGGCGGCCACATCACGCCTCTCGCTCAGGACACACTGAAGGCGAGGCGCATCTCGGTCGTTCGCGAGGGCGCCGATCCCGACGCCGCATCGCTAGCGCCGGCCGCCGATATTCGGACCGTCGCCATTGCCGGCGATCACAGCTCGCTGGCGCTGAAGTCGGCGCTCGTCCAGCACCTCCGCGGACGCGGGCTCGCGGTGCACGACCTTGGCACCACAACGAGCGATCCGGTGGATTACCCGGACACCGCGGCGTCCGCCGCCATCCAGGTGTCCCGCGGCGAAGCCGACGCCGCGATTGTCATCGACGGCGCGGGGCTCGGGTCCGCGATCGCCGCGAACAAGATCGCTGGTGTGCGCGCGGCGATGTGTACGAACGAAACGCTGGCTCGTTACGCCCGGCAACACAACGGCGCGAACGTGCTCGCCCTCGGCGCGACGCTGGTCTCGCGCGACGAGGCGATTGCCATCGTGAATACCTTTCTCGAGACGCCGATGCGCGAGCCGCGCTATATCCGGCGACTGGCCAAGATCCGTGATCTCGAAACGCGTCCGCGCGGCTGATGCAGAACGTCGATCTTCAACGCCTGATTCAGATCATCGTCGAGGAAGTGACGGCGGCCGCGGCGGCGCCGTCTCCGGCCCGCTGCCACTGTCACTCGGTGCTCTACGAGTGCTGTCCCGATCGCATCCGTGGTGTCCTCGAAGCCGGAGCGACGCGGCTGGGTCTGCACGCGTCCGGTGGCACCGCTGGCACGGTGGCGGGGATGATCGATCACACGCTGCTGAAGCCCGACGCCGCCCGCAAAGACATCGAGGCGCTATGCCGGGAAGCCGCCGAGTACAGCTTTGCCAGCGTCTGCGTGAACCCGACATGGGTCGCCGCGTGTGCGCAACTGCTCAAAGGCACGTCGGTCGTCGTCTGCTCGGTGGTCGGCTTTCCGCTCGGCGCGACAACGCCTGATACGAAGCACTACGAGACACGCCGCGCGATCTTCGACGGTGCCCGCGAGATCGACATGGTCATCAATGTTGGCGCGTTGAAATCCGGTGACCTGCGGCTGGTCGAGCGGGACATCGAGGCCGTGACGAATCCGTGCCGGGAGTTCGGCGCGCTGAGCAAGGTCATCATCGAGGCCGCGCTGCTCACCGACGATGAGAAAGTGACCGCGTGCACGCTGGCCAAGGCCGCGGCCGCGGATTTCGTGAAGACGTCCACAGGATTCGGTCCTGGCGGGGCAACCCCGGCCGACGTCGCCCTCATGCGCCGGGTGGTCGGCGACGAGATGGGCGTCAAGGCGGCCGGCGGTGTGCGTGACCTCGAAGGGTTGAAGGCGATGGTGGCGGCAGGTGCGACGCGCGTCGGTGCCAGTGCCGGCGTGCGCATCGTGCAGGAGTCCCGAGGTGAGAAACCCCCTCGACCTGGCTCGGGGCAGGCAGCAGCCGGGAAAGGATACTGATGTGCGATATCTCACAGCGCTCGTGGCAGTCGGTCTACTCGGCGTGAGCCTCGAGAGTCAGTCGCCGGCCTCAGTGCTGGCGCCGACGGGAACGCTGCGTGCGGTCTTCCTCGGCAGCAATCCGGTCCATGGACGCGTGGACCCCAAGACCGGTGTGCCCACCGGTCCGGTGCCGGATTTGGTCGCGGAACTGGCGCGCACGCTCAAAGTGACGCCCTCGATTCTGCCGGCGCCCGATGCCGCCGGTGTGATCGCCGCGCTCAAGAACGGCACCGCCGACATCGGATTCCTCGCTTACGACGAAACACGCGCGCGCGAGGTGGACTTCGGTCCGGCCTTTATCGTGATGCACAACAGTTATTTGGTCCGGGCCGACTCGCCGCTGCAAAAGTCCGCCGATGTAGACCGCGCAGGTGTCACCGTGGCCGCAATCAAAGGCCAGTCGCAACAGCTGTTCGTGAGCCGCACGCTCAAGCAGGCGACGATTCGGGTCCTCGATATCATGCCGCCGCAAGCGGAGCTCGAATCGATTCTGCTCGGCAAGAGCATCGATGCCTTCGCAATCAACCGTCAACGTGGACTCGACGCGCAGTCGGCGTCGGCGGGCAAGCTCCGTCCGCTGCCCGATACATTCCTTGACGTCGATCAATGTTTCGTCGTGGAGAAGGGCGCGACGGCCAAGTTGAAAGCCATCGAACCATTCGTCAGCACGGTCCGCCAATCTGGATTTATTACCGCGTCGATCGAGCGCGCCAAGCTCACTGGCGTCTCGCCCGCGCGGAAATGATAGAGAATGGATGTTTCGGCATGCTGACTCGGTGCGTGAATTGGAGGACTCGGTGGCGACTTTGAATACGGAGCAACTCCGGCGCCTCGCCCGTCTGGGCGCGATTGCGCGGCTCGAACAGTTGAAGCAGGAGGAAGCGGCGATTCGCGCCGAGTTCCCCGAGCTTTTCGGACGCGGACGGCGCGCGGCGGTTACGGACGTCGCCAAACCGAGTCGCCGGCGTGGCCGGAGAAAGATGTCGTCGGCGGCGCGGAAAGCCGTGTCCGAGCGGATGCGGAAGTATTGGGCCGAGCGCCGAAAGGGGAAAGGGAAGTAGTTGATGCATTCCGGCCGTCTGGCCGTCTGGCTCGGACTGGCCGGCGTGCTCCTGGGATCGCGGGGTGAGGCACAGAGTCTGACCCCGGGTCCGCCCGGTCCTATCTTCGTCGTCGATGTGAGAGGCGCGACAAGCGGCATTCCCACCAGTATCGGCCTCTACCCGACGGTCCCCGACGGAGGCAGCGTGCCGTCACGCGGCTTTGGTTACGACGTCGGCGGTCACGTCTATCTCTTCAACCTCGGTCCTGCCCGCGTCGGACTTGGCGTCAGCGTCATCGGGGTCCGCGGCACGGCCACAGACGCCACGGCGACGATGAACGTCCTCGCACCGCAGATCTCATTTAACTTCGGCACTTCGGATGGATGGAGTTATCTGAGCGTCGGCGCTGGAACCGCGCGCGTGAACGCCGAAGCCACCGGATCGTCCAGCGCGATCAACGCCGGAGGCGGCGCGCGATGGTTCATCAAACGCCACATCGGGGTGGGGTTCGATCTGCGGCTGCACCGGATCGCCGCGGACGGCGACACGATGGGCGACTCGATGATTTTTGCCGCCTCGGTTGGGTTCTCCGTGAAGTAGTCCGGCTAAAGCCGGACACTACACCTCAGTTCACCGTGATGGGAGGACTCGTCGCCGCGACGGTATAGCCGTTGTTCGGGAACAACCGGAATTCGTAGGTGCCCGGCGTGTTCGGCATGGTGACCGTCCACGTCCGCGTCGTCACATTGCTGCCGACGTACGTGTACTGGACGTAGCTGTTTGTCGGCGCCCCGTTCACGGCAAGCGCGAGCCAGTCGGTCGCGCCGCCGTAGCCGTTGGTCAGCGTCACTGTCACCGGCGTGCCGCGTGCAGCCGTCGTGGCACTGACCGTCAAGACCGGCGGGGTGCCTGCGGTCGCGGTGATTGGTGCGCTCGTCGCCAGCCGGTTGTATCCACCGGTGAACAGCCGGAACTCGTAGGTGCCAGGACCTGTGACGACGACCGTCCATGTCCGCGTCGTGACGCCGGCGCCGACATAGACGTACTGCAGGTAGCTGCCGTCTGACGCCGTCGTCGGTGCGAACGCGAGCCAATCGGCCGAGCCGCCGAAGCCACCGGTGAGTGTGAGTGTGACTGCCGTCCCCGCGGTGATGGTGGTTGCACTCACTGTCAACACCGGTGCCGTCTGGATCGAAAACGGCCGTGCCACCGACGTCAGCCCGGTGACCGGATCGAATACGGTGACCTGCGCCGTGCCAATCACTGCGAGATCGCTGGCCGCGATCGAGGCGCGCACACGGCTGCTGCTCGTGAACGTCGTGACACGGTTGGCGCCATTCCAGCGCACGACCGAAGTCGATGTGAACCCGCTACCGTCGAGCGTCAGCGTGAATGCCGCGCCCCCGACCGTCGCGCCCGTCGGAGACAACGAGCTGATGACCGGCGGACCCGGAAGCACTGTGACAGTCGGACTGGTCGCCAGCCGTGTGTATCCGTAGTTGCCAAACAGCCGGAACTCATACGGCCCTGGCGTCGTTGGTGCGGTGACGGTCCAGGTGCGTGTAGTCACACCGTTGCCGACGTAGATGTATTGCAGGTAGCTGTTGTTCGCCGCGCCTACGGGCGCGAACGCCAGCCAGTCGCCAGATCCGCCGAGGCCGTTCGTCAGGGTGACCGTCAGCGCGCTGCCTCCCTGGAGGCTGGTCGTATTCACGGCCAGAGCCGGCACGTCGCGAATCGTAAAGGTCACAGGAGCAGACACGCCGCCGCCCGGCGCCGGATTGGAGACGGTCACGTTCGCCGTACCAGGGACCGCGATGTCACCGGCGCCCATCGAGGCTTGCAGCTGTGTCGCGCTCACGAATGTGGTTGGCCGGCTCGCGCCATTCCAGCGCACGATGGAGCTTGCCAGGAACTTGCTTCCGTTGACGGTGAGCGACAGGGCCGAACCTCCAGCCAGGGTCGAGGCAGGCGACAGCGTGGTCACGACCGGTGCTGGATTCAATGACGCGTCCACGGTGATCGGTGGACTCGTCGTCATCAGCGTGCCGTGACCGATGAAGAGGCGGAACTCGTACGCCCCGACGGTCTCTGGCATCGTCACTGTCCATGTCCGGGTCGTGACGCCTGCCCCCACATAGGTCCACTGGATCACGCTCGTGCCGACCGCGTCGGTTCGCGCCAGTGCCAGCCAGTCGTCCGAACCGCCGAAGCCGTAGGTCAGCGTGACGGTCGCGGGGCTGCCCGGCGCGACTGCGGATGTGTTGACGGTCAATGCCGCCGTTGGATCGATCGTGAAGACGAGCGCGTTCGTCGTGCCGCCACCAGGGCCAGGTGTATAGACGCTGACCTGTGCGGTCCCTGCAGCCGGAAGATCGCTGTTGGCGATCGAGGCCTCGAGCTTTGTCGTACTGATCAGCCGCGTCGGACGATCGGCGCCATTCCAACGAACCACTGAGAACGTGCTGAATCCCGCGCCGATCACCACGAGTTTCAACGGCCCAGACGTGGCGCGCACATGTGTTGGGTCCGTGGCGCTAATGGTGGGCGCCGGATTCGTCACGGGGACATACGACGCCAGGGCTCGCAGCAGCCTGATTCGAGGAACCGTGCTTCCGCCAAAGAACCGATCATCACGAATCGGCAGGCCCGTATTTCGCAGGGTGTTGAGAACGTCGGACACACTTGCGGTCGGCGCCGCCTGGTGCAGTACTGCCCAGGCTCCGGCGACATGGGGCGTCGCCATCGACGTACCGCTTTCCGACGCATAAGTGCCGCCGGTCACTGAAGAAGTGATCGAGTCGCCAGGAGCGAAAAGCGAGAGGAACGACGCGACGTTGGAGAACGCCGACACCGTATCGTTCTTGTTCGTCGAGCCCACGCTGACCGCCGAAGAAATACAGGCGGGTGACGAGATCGCAAACGGAACCCCGCCGTTGCCCGAGGCAATGACCGTTGCAATTCCGATCGAGCGCAAGTTGTCGATGATGGGCTTGTAGGGTTCACTGTCACACGGCGAGGTAAACACGTCGCCACCAAGGCTCATGTTCACCGAAGCGATGTCGAGCGCGCCACTGAGCGCGCGAGCATAGACCCGTTCGAGCCCGGCAATCACGTCTGACGAAAACGCGCCCATGCAGGGCGCGACGCCTCCGCACGTCGCCGGATCGATGACCTTGGTGAAGACCTGGATGGCGAACACGCTGGCGCCTTTCGCCACGCCAGCGATGGGCTGTGCCGCCGACGGGTCGTTGCCAGCCGCAATGCCCGCGACGTGCGTGCCGTGAAAGCAGTTGGTCAGCGTGCAGGGGATGGCCGCTCCGGGACCAAGTTGTTGATCGAGCCCGTTCGGACACAGCGTCTCGCTGACACCAGCCTCGGTCTTCGAGTAACAGGCTTCCTCGACGACCTTTCCGGCGAGGAAGGGGTGGGTCTTCTCTACGCCGGTATCCAGCACGGCGACCACGGTGCCAGTGCCGTCGTATCCCGCGTTCCATGCCTGATCGGCTTCGACGAGCGGCGCGCTGTCGGTGAGCACGGGGAAGAGCAGCACGTCGTCGAGGACGCGTGCGACGTCGGGGTCGAGCGCGAGCGCGGTACGCTCTTCGGGCGTCAGTTCGAGTACGACAAAGGGAACCGTTTGAAATGCCTGCGGTGCCCGGCGCGCGCGTGCGGGCAGCCGCGACAACACCTGCGCGATTCGAGCGGCGATGACCTGCCGCTGATTGGCGACCGTCGTGGCGTCCGGAAGGTTACCTTCCGGAACATGGCTCGAGGGAAGCCGCAGCTCCACGATCACTCGAGCACTCTGGGCTGACGACGTCGCGACCGATGCGATGACCAGCAGCGCCGCGCACAGTGCCGTGAGCAAGGGGCGCACGGAGAACGACAGGACAATATGCGTGCCCGAGGGAGGCTGTATGAAGGTCCGGGAAATGAAGGTCTAAACCAGCGCGTCGGCGCTGCACGGAAATGCAGGCGGCGCCGCCGCTTGTGTCAGTGGGGTGGCAAGTCTGTTGTTGTGGTGGTTCGCGGCGCGCGTGTGGTCACGACGTCGTGTGCAAGGTCGCGACGCGAACGTTGGCCTCAACGTTCTCGTCGAGCGGCGAATCGTCAGCCATGCGCCACACGGTATGCATCAAGACGAGCAGCACAAGCGGTGACAGCTGGACCACCATGAATCGCGCCGTTGGAAAGAACAAGAGCACGTACAACGCATAGATCGCCGGATACCATCGGCGACGAAGGTCAGAAACGCGTCCAGTCTGTGTCTCCAGCCACCCACTGATCGACACAAGTGGTGCGGCGATGACCGCGGCGTCGTACACGTTCAAATGAGGGTTCACGAGAGTGGAACCGATCACCAGAGCTCCCATCCGAACCGACACCGGCGCCGACGAGCGCCATACGCGGACAGTCATCCAGCACACGCCGCCGCTGGCAAGTAACCAAGTCACCGGGGCGGCATAGCCCGGCAGCAGCCGCGTGAGGACGGCGAGAGAGTGCAACTGCGCCACTGAGGGTTCGAGTGCGTCCTGGGCTGCGGCGATGCGCGGCAGGACGTGCAGATAGTCCAGGAGTGCGGTCGGGCCAAGCAGACCGACCACGGCCAGACCCTGGACGCAGGCGGACAGCGCCAACCCTGCCAGAATCGACCATTCACCACAGGCCAGAACCACGACGGCCAGCGCCACTCCGAACTGAGGTTTGATCAACAGCAGACCGAACGCGACGCCCGCCAGGATCTTTCGGTTGTGCGCGATGGCGATCGCGCCCGCACCGAACGCGATGAGCGGAATAGCGGTCGTCTGTCCGTGCAGAATCAAATTCCAGAACGGAGGAAACGCGGCGGCAGCAATGCCCACCAGTGCGTACGGTGCGAGCACGTGACGCATCGGGCGCCACGCGAGATACACCGCGCCGCCGTAGACCACGATATTCACGAGCGCCCACAAGACCGCGGCGAGGTGATACGGAAGGTTGCCGAGCGGAGCAAACACCAGCGCGACTTGCGGTGGGTAGACGGGAAGATAGTGCTCCGGAGCGGAAGCCGGGACGAGCGCGACCTGGTGCTCATACTGGGTCTGCGGGTTGTACAAGTCCGACACCGGCCCATTTCGCGCGATGTGGCCCAGCGTATAGAAGTGGACGAAGTCCGTCCATTTGAGGTGACCGAATGGGTCTCGATACGTCGTGCCACCCGCCAGGATGACAAGAGCTGTGACCCAGAGTACGACCGCGGCGATTCGCGCGTGTGCGCGCGCTTCACTCGCGCTGAGATTCCAGAATGCTCGCCGTGTGGCAGACCGCGCAGCACCGCTCACGCGCGAGCCTCACCGTCGGTGCAGCGCGACTGAGCCACTGGGGGAGGGATGCACGGCCACGCGCCGGGACAGCACAAGTCGCCATGGCACGATGACCGATTCGGCAAGGATGGACAGACGCAACTTGGACTTGCCGCGTTCTCGCTCGATAAACGTGATGGGCACCTCGGCGATTACGGAGCCGGCCGAGAACGCCAGATACAACAGCTCGACGAGAAATGCGTATCCTTCCGAATCGATCTTGTCGAGTGGGAGGGCGGCGAGGCGTTCTCGCCTCCAGCAGCGGAAGCCACTGGTGCAATCCCGAGCCGGGATGGAGCAGATCAGTCTGATGTAGGCGTTGGCGCCGGCACTCAGGAGGCGACGTCTCAGCGGCCAGTTCACGATTCGGCCATCTGGAATGTAGCGTGACCCGATGACCAGATCGGCGTGCCGCACGGCGTCCAGCATCGCTCGAAGTTGCTCCGGCTGGTGCGACAGATCTGCGTCCATCTGGCAGATCACGTCGGCGTCCGTGTGGAGGGCGTGTGTGATGCCGTCGAGATAGGCGCGCCCGAGTCCGCGTGGTCCGCGCCGGTGCAGCACGGAGACGCGCCCTTCGCTGCTGGCGGCGAAGTCGTCGGCGATCACGCCTGTCCCATCCGGCGAGTCGTCGTCCACGACCAGGACGCGCAGGTTGGGGATCTCGAGCAGCCTGCCCAGGAGCTTGGGCAGATTGTCACGCTCGTTGTAGGTCGGAACGATGACCAACGGCCGCACGAACCGGGGGGCGCAAGTCTTCTGCCACCGATTCGAGACGAGCTTCCGGCGAAGATCACAATTTTTCAGTGGGTAAACCCGTGTCGTCTGGCTCGGCCCAGACACAATTCCCGGGCAGTCCAGAGAGGGGGTCCGCCTTCGCGCTCCGCGCTGGGGCGTTGGCTTGCCAACCGTAGCTCGTTCAGGTGACCTGCTGGTCCACCTTCGCGGCTTCGCCGCTATGGTGGACAACCTTCGCATGCATTCACGAGCGAAGGATGGAGCGGGAGACGGGGATCGAACCCGCGACATCGAGCTTGGGAAGCTCGCGTTCTACCGCTGAACTACTCCCGCGTCAGGGTGCATTCATTTTAATGCAACATGGAAAATGCAAAAGTCAAAAGGGCTTTCGCTCTATTTGCATCCTGCATCTTGCATTTTGCATTACTCGCGAATCACTGATAGCACCTCGTCTCGTTTCTTCTCCATCAATTCCGGCGTCATCGCCTCGAGGTTGAGCCGCAGCAGCGGCTCGGTGTTCGAGCCGCGGACGTTACAGTGCCAGTCCAGATAGTCGATCGAGATGCCGTCCATCTTCGCGATCTCGGCGTCCTTGTAGCGCGCCTCGATCGCTGCCAGCTTCTTCGGCACCTCGTCCATGCTGGCCAGCTTGGTGTTGATCTCGCCCGAGATGAAGTAGCGCTCGCGGAAGGGCTGCAGCAGGTCGCGCAGCGACTGATTCTTCTTCGACATCAACTCCAGAATGAGCAGCGCTGGGATGAAGCCGTTGTCGGCGTAATAGAAGTCGCGGAAGTAGTAGTGGCCGGTGACCTCGCCGGCGAAGATGCCGTCTTCCTGGCGCATCCGCTGCTTGATGAACGCATGGCCGACGCGGTTCATCAGCGCCCGGCCGCCGTACTTGGCGACCGTGTCGCGCACGGCGTGGCTCGCGCGCAGGTCGTAGATGATCGTCTGCGGGCCGTATTTCAGCAGGAAGGCCTCAGCGAGCAGCGCCGTGATGAAGTCCCCGGAGATGAACTCGCCGCTGCCGTCGATGAAGAAGCAGCGGTCGGCGTCGCCGTCCCAGGCGATGCCGATATCGGCCTTCTGCCGGATCACTTCCTCGGTGATATCGCGACGGTTCTCTTCGATGAGGGGATTGGCTTCGTGATTCGGGAACGTCCCGTCGATGTCGAAACACAGCCTGGTGGTCTGAAAGGGAAGCCGCGCGAACATCTTCGGGGCAACCAGGCCGGCCATCCCACTGCCGGCGTCGAGCACGACCTTGAACGGCTTGACGATCGATGCGTCGATGAACGACATCACCTTCTCGACATACGGATCGACGATGTCGCGGGTGGTGAGACGGCCGGGCGTGGCGGCGGGCGGCGGCAAGCGACCAGTCGCGATCATGTCGCGGATATCACCGATGCCGGCGTCGCCGCTGAGCGGCAGCGCCTCGGCGCGGACCATCTTGATGCCGTTGTACTGCCCAGGATTGTGCGAGGCGGTGATCTGCGCACCGCCGTCGAGATCGCCAGTGGCGACCGCGAAGTACATCGCGTCGGTCGGCAGCATCCCGAGGTCCACGACCGTGGTGCCCTGCATGCGGACGCCGTCGATGAACGCCGCGGCAATCGCCGGCGATGAGACGCGCATGTCACGCGAGACGCCGACCTCCGAGGCGTTCAGATACGCGGCATAGCCGCGACCGATTTCGCGCGCTACGGTCTCGTTGATCTCGCCCGGGTACAAACCTCGGATGTCGTAGGCCTTGAAGATGCCGCTGTTGATCTGCATGGGCTCCAGTCTACGGTCTCCAGTCTACGGTCTACCGCACGGTCATTAAGCTTGACCGAAGACCGAAGACCGTAGACCGAAGATCATCAGGCTCTTGAGAAGTCGGTCAGTGTGGTTTTGTCGCCCAGCACCGCCCCGCCGTTGACGGAGACATTGCGTCCGACATGGCATTGACGGCCGAGGATGGCGTCCTGGATGGCGGCGTTGCCGCCGACGCGGCAGTTGGGCCAGATGATGGAGTTACGAATCGAGGCGTCCTCTTCAATCTGTGTCTGGCGGCCGATCACCGAGTGCGGGCCGACGCGGGCGCCGGCCTTGATGAGCACGCCCTCGTCGATGAAGCAGGGGCCCTCGATCGTCGCGCCTTCTTCGAGACGCACGTCAGGGGAGACGACCGTGCGTGAGTCGGACGCGTTGACGAACGGCACGGCCGAGAAGCGGCCGTCCATGATGTCGCGGTGGACCTGCGAGTACTTCTCCGGCGTGCCGATATCGATCCAGTAGCCTTCGTAGACGAACCCGACGAACGTCTCGCCGCGCTCCACGAGCGACGGGAAGTAGCTCCGCTCGATCGACCACGGCACATCGCTCGGGATCCGGTCGAAGGTTTCCGGCTCGAGAACGTAGATGCCGGCGTTGATCTTGTTGGTGGTGATCTCGTCCTTCTTCGGCTTCTCGAGAAACCGCCGGATGTTGCCGTGTTCGTCGGTCTCGACCAGGCCGTACTGCGTCGGGTCTTCGACCGGCGTCAAGACGATCGTGGCCCGGGCCTTCCGTTCGCGGTGCATGCGGATAACCGCGCCGAGATCGAGCTCGGTCAGCACGTCGCCGTTGAAGACGACCACCGATTCGGTGAGCTTGTCCCCGGCGTACTTGATCGCGCCGGCCGTGCCGAGCGGCGCGGGTTCGACGACGTAGCGGATCTTGATGCCCACGTCGGAACCGTCGCCAAAGACCTCTTCGATCCGCCGCGGCTGGTAATTCAGGCTCAGGATGACTTCGTCGATCTCGGGCACCTGCTTGAGCAGGTCGAGCTGGTAGTGGAGAAAAGGCCGGTTGAAAATGGGGACGACCGGCTTGGGCGTGTGAATGGTGAGTGGCCTAAGGCGAGTGCCCTTGCCCCCAGCGAGAAGGATCGCCTTCATGACGATCCACGATCATACACGATGGTAGAATGCACCAGCCACCGATGAATCTGCCCAATACGCTCACGCTGGTGCG
>Ga0070675_100001018_pt1 | contig 20146 bp, 19 predicted proteins | sample KBSM43metaG_FD_65343 | JGI IMG/M metagenome (GOLD analysis project Ga0070675, IMG submission 65343) | Miscanthus rhizosphere microbial communities from Kellogg Biological Station, Michigan, USA - KBS M4-3 metaG | ecosystem: Host-associated > Plants > Roots > Rhizosphere > Soil ... | reverse complement strand
CGAGGCCGAACAGCTCGTTGAGCACGTCGCCGATGAGCGACTCGCGTTCGCCGAAGCTGAGAGGCATGCGCTGGCTCTCGCGGTCCAGCATGTCCCGGACGACCGTGCGGACTTCCGGTTCGGCCTCCGCGCGCGAAACCTTGGTGAGCCGGTCGAGGTTCAGCCGGTTCAGCAGGTCCTGATGGATCCGCCCCTTCAGGGCCTGATAGGCCGGCGAATTGGTTTCGGTCGGGGTTTCAACGGGTGTCATGAGTGGTCCCTCAGTCCTTACGCCCGGCGCCAGGCCAGGCGGCTCAGCATGCCGCTCGGCTGCTCTTCGGTGGTGGCCTTGCCTGCGTTCACCAGTTCGGCGGCCGCAGACCGCAGCGCCTTGCCCAGGCGGCTGTCTTCGGTGACGATCGGGCGTCCGACGTTGATGGCCTCCGCCGCTACGCGGTAATCGCTGGGGATCATGCAGGCCACGGGCTCGCCCACGACCTTGGCGATGTCCTTGGCCGACACCGGACCGTTCTTGTCGTAGCGGTTGATCAACACGCGCAAGCGCTGCGAGCCGTAGCGTTGACGAAGCGTCGCCACAGTCGCCGCCGCGCCTCGCACGGCCGACAGTTCCTGGCTGGTCACGACGGCGATCACGGTGGCCGGGTCGAGTGCCTCGAGCATCGCCGGGTCGGTGCGCGGCACGTCGAGCACCGTGATGCGGTAGCGGCGGGCGGCGAGCTCCAGCAGCGTGCGCGTCGCCGTGGGGCTGGTCGCGACGTTGACCGGGCGCGCGCTCGAGGCGAGCACGTATGCGCCGCTTTGCGTCTTCTCCACCAGGCCGCTCAGAAACGACTCGTCCACCTTGTGCAGGTTCTCGAACGCGTCGAGCACCGAGAATCGCGGCTCGGCGCCCATCAGCAGCGCGGCGTCGCCGCGGGCCACGTGCAGGTCGATGAGCAGCGGGGGCGAACCGGCGGTCTTGGCCAGCGCCGCCGCGGTGTTCACGGCCAGCGTGGTCGTGCCGACGCCGCCCTTGGCGCCGATGAACGCGACCACGTGTCCCGCGCGCTCGCGCTGTTCGCCCACCACCAGGCGGCGCACCGCCTCGTCGAGGGCCTGCGGCGTGATCGGCTCGGGCAGGCATTCCTTGATCCCGGCGCGCATCGCCTCGAGGATGAAACGGGCGTCGAGCGTGGACACGATCACGACGATCGCCAGGTTGGGCTGCTTCTTCTGGACGTCGTTGATCCAGGGCGCGATCTGATGGTGCGGCCGGACGTCGAGCACCAGCACCGCCGGGGCGTCGCTGGTCCGGCCGAGCGTCTTGGCTTCCGCCTCGGTCAGCCTGGCCGCCTTGATGCCGGCCGTCTTGAAGAGCTCGGGCAGGCGCTCGTCGTTCGATACGAAAGAGATCTGACTCACACTCACCTCACCAGCTGGATCGCTTTGATGAACGAGGCGCTGTTGACAACGCCGCCGCCGTTGCTGACCTTTACGTCCGGCTTGGTCGAGAGATATCCGATGACATCCTTCCCGGACATCTTGTCGACGAAGAACCCGAGGATGTTCACGACGTGCACGGTGCCGGCGCCGGGGCCGCCGGTCGCCATGTATTGAGCAAGATCGAAGACCGGTACTGCGACCACCCGGGGGCTCGTCGTGTAGCCGGACTTGCTGCAGGTGTAGGGCGGACCGATGCAGCTGTTGATCACTTTGTTCGTGGTGGGATCCCACTCGGCCGTCGGATCTTGGGCGATCAGGTCGCCCACGCCCTGGTTGGTCGGGCCGACCATGTTGCCGGTCTCCTTGGGCAGGTCGTCGCCGATCTTCCAGGTGGCGCCGCTGCAGCCGGAGATGTTGGCGCGGTAGCAGCTGCCACCGCCGCCGCCGCCCACCGGACAGGTCAGGTCGATCGCCTGGAACCAGCCGGGGTTGATCGCGTCGCCCGGCGAGCCCATCTTCAGCGTGAGCTTCACGCCGATGTCGTTGGCCAGGGTGAAGCTGGTGCCGGTCGAGCTCTGGCTCGGCGGGGTGTAGACGTCGGGCGTCGCGCCAGTCGGGTCGAATGTCTGAGACGGATCCCACGGCGCGACCACCGGGTTGTGCTCCTCCCATTTGTCGGCGATGGCCCACGGCTTGAGGCAGTCGCTCGCATTGGCGGGAGCCGCCCGCGCTGTGGCGGTCGCCCGGATACCCTGGTTGGTCAGCCCGACCAGGAACCCGAGGAACATCGGCAGCGGGTTGCCGCGCGCCTGGGTGCGGTGGACGTCCACGCGAATGCAGTCGTCGCTCGCGCACGAAGCCGGGAACGCCGCCGGCGCGTCGGGGTAGAAGCGCACGTCGGCGGCCATGTCGACGTCTGGCGCGGCGTCCCACACGTTGTTGGCCAGCGCGAAGCTGCGGGCCGCCACCTTGGCCGGGCCGGTCGCGGTGCGGTCGGCGAAGTCGTCGAGGGCCAGCGCCGTGGCGCCGGCCAGCGCGCCGGCGTCGGCCGAGGTCTGCGCCTGGTTGCGGCTGACCCACAGCAGGCCGTAGTCGATGACGAACATCGCGAAGGCGGTCAGCACCAGGATGGACACTCCCACCTGGATGAGGACGGCGCCGCGTTCGTCTGCGGCTCGCGTGCGAAGCGTTGAATGTTCAGCCATGACTGTGTGCCTTCGTGTGTGTGTGTTGTTGTGACCTGTGCGGTTACCTGGCGTCCGCCGGTGCGTCGGCGACGCCGCCTCCGCCCTGCAGCTGCTCGCCGATGTCATCGCTGGCCGGCAGGAACCGGCCCGGCATCGTCGGCAGCGGCGGCACCTCGTCCGGGTTCAGCGGCCGTACCAGTCGCGGCGTCACGATGACGAGCAGTTCGGTGCGCTCCTTGCGCTCGCCCTTGCTCTTGAAGAGACTGCCGATGATCGGCAGCTGGCTGAGGACGGGAATAGCCGCGACGTCGTTTTGCGACTCGTTGTTGATGAGACCGGCGATCGCGAACGACTGCCCGTCGCGAAGTTCCACCTCGGTCTCCGCCCGGCGCGAGGTAATTGCGGGAATGCGGAAGCCCTCGAGGAGGATGCCGTTGTTGAAGTCGAGCGAGCTGACCTCGGGCCGCACGTGGAGGCGAATCAGGTCGCCGGCAATCGTCGGCTTGAAGTTCAGGCGCACGCCGAATTCCTTGAACACGATCGAAATGGCGTTGCTGGTACCGCCGCTCACGAACGGAACCGGGAACTCGCCGCCGGCGAGGAAGCTCGCCTCCTGGCCGTTGTAGGCGATCAGGTTGGGCTCGGCGAGGCTCTGGAAATAGCCGTCCTGCTTGAGCGCCTTGATCAGCATGCCGACGTTGTGCTTGTTGTTGAACAGGAACAGGTTCAGGAAGTCGGAGAACACCAGTTCGTCTTTGTCGAACTCCGGCGCCGGGAACTGCTGGGTGGTGGTGCGGCCCGTCCAGTTCTTGAAGCCCTGGGCGCCGGTAAAGAACGAGACGCCCAGCTCCGTGAGTGCGCGCCGGTTCACCTCGGCGAAGCGCACCTGCAGCATCACCTGCTGCGATCCTGCGCCGCCAGGCACCGTCATCATGTTGATGACGTTCGCCTTGGGCGCCGCGGCCCGCGCCACTTCCGCAGCGCGCAGCATCACCTCGGTGCTGGATACGCGGCCCGAGAGGACGACGGCGTCGGCGTTGACGGCAACCTGAATCACCTCGGTCGGAAACAGCAGCTTGAGCTGCTGCTCGAGCGCCGTGATCGGCTGCTCGACCACCAGGTCGTACTGCACCCGCTGCGTGGCGCCCCACACAATCAGGCTGATCGTGCCCGGTGCTTTGCCGTCGACGAGGATTTCGCGCGGCTGCACGACGGTCGCGTCGGCGACGGCCGGGTTGGTCACCGCGATGCGGGTGACGTCGAACTCGGTGTTCAGGACCGTCGAGCGTCCCGCCGTCAGCGCCACGCGGGGCAGGTCGGCTGCCGCCGCCTGCGCCTGGGCGTGAGCCGCCGTGACCGTCGAGAGGAGCAGCGTCGCGGCAATCGCGTGCCGCATCACGAACCGATGGATGACTCGCATGTTAGTTGACCGCCTCTTCCGTCCGCTTCGCGGCGCGGATTGCCTCGACTTTGTAGATCTGGGGTGGCGGCGGCGCCGGCGCCGCCGCCTGCTGCTTGGCCGGAATCATCCGGCGCTTGGGCGTGTCGAGCACCGGCGCGGGCCCCGTGCCCTTCATCAGCGCCGCCAGCTTGATGCCCTTGGTATCGGCCGGGTCCACGTCGAGCGGGTTGCGCAGCACGAGCGACAGTTGGCCCTGGTTGGATGCGAGAGCGATGCGCTCGCCGTCGGCGGGCAGCACCGCGAGCGTCACGACGGTCGACCGGACCGGCTCGCCGCCCTTCGCCTCTTCCTGGTCGTAGCGCGTGCCGGCCGTGAGCACCTGCACGTTGTTGACGACGGTACGGGCCATCGGCTCCTGCCGCCCGCTCTCGTCGCCGTCGTCGGACACCGCGACCAGCACGTCGACCCGGGTACCGGGCAGCACGAAGCCGGCGACGCCGATTACTTCGTTGACGCGCACCGAGATGGCGCGCATGCCCGCCGGAATGATCGGCGGCAGGCCCGCGCCCGACTCAGGACCAGCCACCCGCGTGGTGGTCACCGGCTCGTTCTCCGCAATCGGGGCGATGACGCCGCGATCGACGAGAGTGGCCGGATCCCCGACCGCGCCCGGTATCGGCGTCGTCGCCGGCCAGGCCACGACCTTCAGGTCGTCGGTCGTGAGACGGGTGCCGAGCGGGAGGCCGCGCGTCGCGACCACCACCGGAACCGTCGCTATTTCGGCCTGGCGCGCGGGCATCCGCTGGATGGCCTGATACACGCCGAAGGCGGCGACGCCGGCGGTGGCAACCGCAACGGCCAACACGATCAAGGTTCGGTGCTGCTTCATCTCAAGCTCCAAGGTTCACTAAGGGGCGGCCTGCGCTTCGGTTCGCATCACCGCCGTGGCGCGCAGCGGCACGGTGCCGAAACCGCCGCCGAAGAATTGGCTGAAGGTGCCGAGCATCGGCATGGGCTGCGTGATTTCGACGGACACGACGCAGGCGTTGAAGACTTTTCCCGGCGGGGTCCCGACCGCTTCATACGTCTGCTTCACCAGGTAGCTGGCGGCGTTGAACCCGGCGGCCGCCATGTAGGTGTCGACGCGATCCTTCACGTCGGCGCCGCCGGCGCCGCTGGTGCAGTTGTAGGACGGCAGCAGGCCGACGCGGGCCCCTTCGCGCGCGGCGTTGGTCGCGACTTCCCAGTTCCTGAACAGGAACCCGAAGTCGAACATCGCGGCGATGATGATCAGGAAGATGGGCGTCACGAGCGCCATCTCGATCAGTTCGGCGCCGCGCTCGTCGCGGCCGCGCTTCCGCAGGCGCAGATTCAGTGCAGCCATAATGCGATCACCATGCCGAGGAACATCGGGACCGCATACGCCAGCCGGGGCGCGGTGCTGCTCTCGAGCGACACCCGACGCAGCGGCCGCACGCCGCAGTACCACCAGAAGCGGGCGAGCGAGCCGATGTTCTTGAAGGCGGTTCCGAGGTAGTTGTGGCGCATCGCCATCGGCACGGCGATGACGCCGCCGGCGAGCGAGGAATACATGGCCAGCAGCGTGGCGTAGCCGGGGCCGAGCCAGGCGCCGAGCGCCGCCAGCAGCTTCACGTCGCCGGCGCCCATGCCGCCGAGCAGGAACATCGGCATGAACAGCACCAGGCCAATCACCCAGCCGCCCATCGCGTGCACCACCCCGTCCTGACCCGCGGTCAGGTAGTGGAAGGCGAGGGCGGCGGCCGAGGCGCCGAACGTCAGCCAGTTCGGGATGCGCCGCGAGTGCAGATCGGTCGCGCAGGCGGCCGCGCCGATGATGAGTGCCGCGCCGGTGGTGAAAGTAAACATGGCTATTTGGGGTTTGGAATTTCGACGAGCGCATCGCTCTGAGCCGCCGCGTCCCACGACGCATACGCGGCATTCATGGCCATCCGCAGCACTTCCGCGCCCGCCAGCGCCGAGAAGCCGAGAAACGAGGCGAGCAGGGCGTATTCGACGATGTCCTGTCCGTTCTCGTCCGTCAGCAAGCGGTGCCAGAGATTCACAGATGCCTCGTTTTTGAAAAGGTGGCCTCTCCGCCGCCGCAGCGGCGGAGGGGCCTGGATGACTACTTGACAGCCTTCGCCTTGGCCGAGCCGACGCCGACGGCGTCGCCAAGGTCCACGAACCAGGTGTTGTAGGCGGTGCCGAGCGCGCTCGCTCCCAGGTAGGAGCCGAGCGACACGAACGAACCGATCAGGGCGTATTCGATGATGTCCTGCCCCTGCTCGTCCGCGATGAACCGAGCGATCAATTGCTTCATGTGCGTCGTCCTTTTGATGAAGTCGTTCCCACGCCCGTACGGGTGGGGGAAGCGGTCTCGCCCGTGGAACTGGGCGAGACCACAGATGACTACTTGACGGCCTTCGCCTTGGCCGAGCCCACGCCGACCGCGGCGCCCAGGTCCACGAACCAGGTGTTGTACGCGGTGCCGAGCGCGCTCGCGCCCAGGTAGGAGCCCAGCGAAACGAACGAGCCGATGAGCGCGTACTCGATGATGTCCTGACCCTGTTCGTCCGCGATGAACTTGGAGATGAGCTGCTTCATTGTCTGTGTCCTCTTAGTCGAAGTTGTCAGCGCGACAAGCAATCGGTGCCTCGATCGCGCTGGATGTCATCTGGCACCGGCGGTCGCGACATTCGCTCGTCGCGCCATGCCGGCTACTACTTCAAGTCGTCTGCCAAGGAATGTCCTTGGTCCCCAGAGGCCGAAAAATCCGCGTCTTTCGGCCCGTTTTGCGCTACTTGCCCGCCTGGCGCGCTCGCCGTGCGCTCGCTCCCGCCCACCAGAGTCAGGCTGCGACCAGCCTTTTCTCCGGCTGCAGCCAGCGGAGCCACCAGGCGCGGCGCGCGGTCGGCATTGACGTGTGCCGGCAGCGCGATCGGCAGGAACTCGAGGCGCACGAGAAACGGCGATGCGGTGCCTGGACGCTCGGTGATGCTGCACACGCGCGCCACTTCGGCGAGAGACGCATCGGCGCCTTCGATCTCGACGAAGCCAAACGTGCCGGCGCCGAGCCGCGACGCCGTTTCCACGCTGCAGCCGCCGGCGCCGATGTCCACGAGTCGGCCGGGAATCTGTTCGAGCACGGCGCCGCGCAGCCCCGGCCAGCTCCACCAGCTCACTGCTGCGTCTCCGGTTCCTGCGCCAGTACCTGCATCCACAGGCGATAGCGCAGCTGACCGCCTACGAGTTGTGGCTGGCTGCGCGTGGTACGCACACGCAACGTGGCCTGCCGGCCGCCGGCCGCGGTGATCCGCATCCGCATCTCCAATCCCGACGCCGCGCGCGAGCGGCTGATCACTGTGAGTTCCCTGGCGCTGGCCCGCACGATGTCCACATCGCGCAGCACTTGCAATTGAACCTGGCCCTCCAAGACGTAGCGGCCATGTTGTCGTCGATCCACGCAGCGACTCCTTCACCCGAGCGGACGGGGCCTGGGTCCGCGACGGGAAGAGCAACGTCGGTGCCGGGCCGGATTGAAACCGCATCTGCATCAAGGCTCGTTTAGGTCGTGTACTTGTCTGGCGTGCGCCGCAACTAAATCCACGCCGGGCCAGACAAAGCCTGGCGGCGCGGGGCGGCGCGGTTACGCCGCGCCAGAGGCGCCTCGTTCGTGCTTGATCGTCCGGAACTCGCGGAAGTCGATCGCGCAGTCGTGCGATGCCAGGAAGTTGAGCAGCCGTTTGTAGTCGTTGTCTTCGAGACCGAACAGCTGCAGGAGACCGCGGTAGCTGCCCTTGGTCGCGGCGAGCCCCTTGCGGATCAGCATCCGCAGGTCGTCGCGCGTCAGATCGCGGTTCATGAACATCGGATAGACGTCGTTCCAGAAGTTGCAGCCGCCCTCGGTGAGCCCGTCGAAGAGCTCGTCGGCGACGCGCCGGCGGCGCTCGCGCACCGGATGCGGCGACTTGCCTGGACGCGCGGTGACGGCGGGCGGCAGGAGCTCGGTGCCCATGCGCTCGCCGTCGGCCAGCGCCAGCATCTGCTCGACGATGTTCTGCAGCTCGCGCACGTTGCCCGGCCAGCGGTAGCGCTCGAGCGCGTCCATCGCCTCGGGATCCACCGTCAGCGTGCGGCCGTGGCGGGCGATGACGCTGACCACGAGCGCGCGAATGTCCTCGCGGCGGTCGCGCAGCGGCGGCACCTCGATCTGTCCGACGTTGATGCGGTAGAGCAGGTCCTCGCGGAACGTGCCCTTGGTGACCATGTCCTGGAGGTTGCGGTTGGTCGCGGAGATGACGCGGACGTCCACGCGCGTCGCCGGCATGTCGGAGCCGACCGGCACGACCTCGCCGTTCTCGAGGAAGCGCAGCAGCATCGCCTGCATGCGCAGGCTCATCTCGCCGATCTCGTCGAGGAAGATGGTGCCCTTGTGCGCCTGCTGCAGCTTGCCGACCTTGTCGCGATAGGCGCCGGTGAAGCTGCCTTTGACGTGACCGAAGAGCTCGCTTTCGAGCAGCGTCTCGGTGACGCTGGCGCAGTTGAGCGCGACGAAGCGCTGCGCCGCCCGCGCCGAGTTCACGTGGACGTGGCGCGCGATGACGTCTTTGCCGACGCCGCTTTCACCGGTGATGAGCACCTTCGAGTCGCCAGCGGCGAGGCGGACCGCAATGTGCAGCACCCGCTCCAGGGCGGGGCTGCTGCCGACGATGACGGGCGCGGCGAGCGGCCCGAGCGATGAAGGACGTGTCGTTGAACCCGAGAGCATGCCCGGAGAGGGAGCAAGCTCAACGCCACGAAAGAGACAGAAAAGTAAGTACGCGGCAATCAACCAGTTGGGCCGTGTCGCTTGCCACGCCTGCCCACCCTGGCCCGATCCAGAATCTGCTCGTCCCCAGACTTACTACTTGGCGGGCTCAGCCGTTCCAGCGGTCGACCCCTGGACGGAGGTTCTCTCAGCCGTTACGCGCGCGAGATTAATCGCCCGCCCGGGTGACTACCTCGAGCGCCGAATCGTCGTGCGCGCGTTTTTCCGTTGAAGTATGCTCAACGCCAATTTGGCATCCACGTTGCGAGACGAGCGGCCGTGAACGAGGACGTCTACGGACTCACTCCGCGATCAGCGGTGCTGAAGCGCCGTAGCCGGCGCCTGCGCACCGCCGCCGCCATCGTGGCCTTGCTCGTAATCTGGCTGGGCTATGCGGTGGTCACCGAGCTCGCGGCTGAGCTGCGGGCCAAGTCCCAGCGGCAGGCCGCGGCAGTCATTGCTCAGGGCGGACCCGCTTGGTCGGCCGCCGCCGCAAAGCAGGCCAAGCTGGACAAGCCTGCCGCGCCGGCGCCGGGCGCCGCGGTTCCGCTCGACCGCGTGCCTGCTGCAGCCGAGGCGGTGGCTGGAGCCCTCCCCGGCACCTTCATCGGGGCGCCCCTGCTGGTCGCGGCGGAACGCAACGAGCTCGAGAACGGTGGAACGCACGTGCCGTTCCTGAGCGCGGCCCTGCACAACGGCCGCCTTCCCGGATATTCGCGCCGCGGCGCCGCAGGCTTCAACGGCGGCATGGGGTCCTCCGGCGGCGGCGGGTTCGGCGGCGGCAGCCGGGTCGAGTCTGACGCCGTCGACGATTCCGCGTCAGGCGATTCCCGGGTGGACGTCATGGGCCGGCGCGAGCCGCAGGAGAACGCCGGCGGCAACGACACTGGCTCCAACGGCAACAACGGTTCGAACGGGAACAACGGTTCGAACGGGAACAACGGTTCGAACGGGAACAACGGTTCGAACGGGAACCACGGGGACGGCAACAACGGTTCGAACGGGAACGATGGTCCGAACGGCACGCCCTCGGCCAACAGCGGCGGCAACGGCAAACCCCCGGCCGGAAATCCCGCCGCGGGGCCACAGACGGGGGACGAGGACAACGACGAGGGCGACGGGTCAGGGCAGGCCGTGCAGGTCGTCCCCGAGCCCGGCTCGATTCTGCTCGCGCTCGGCGCCGCCGCCGCGATCGTGCGTCACCGCCGCCGCCGCGGCTGACCGACGCACCCTGCTTCATTTCACGCCACGCACGCGCGGATTCCTCCGCGCGCGCGCGTTCGCGCGTCTGTCAGTGGCGCCACCCGCCAGGGCGAGCGGGAAACAGACCTTGTTCTTGCCGGAGCCAGACGAATCGACGGTCATGCGCGCGCCGCGCGCGGATTGCTGAGCGATTCTCACTGAACCTCAACTGGCACCCGCGTTGCGCTAGACGCGTGCGTGACATTGGGGACGCACGGCCTGCCTCTTCGCTCCGCGGCCATCGCCCGCCGCCGGCGGCGCCTGCGCCTCGCGCTTGGCTGCCTTGCGCTCGGTGTCTTCGCGTTCCTTGGCGCGGTGGCGTGGGCCGTCTGGCCCGATCGCGCCGAGCTCGCCGCCACGGTGGCGCAGTCGTTCCGGACGCCGTCTCCTGCGCCCATCGAACCGGTGGCCGTCGCCGTAGCGTCGCGCCCCGTCTATCGCCACTCGATCGTGCCCGGCGGCGCCTATTCTCAAAAGGACGTTGCGGCGGCCGTACGTCGCGACCACGTGGTGGCAGCCCACTACGAGCCGATTGACGTCGAGCGGGTGCGTCCGGTCACGGTGACCGCCGCGCGCGCCGTGTACGTCTCGTATCGCCGTGGCAACGACGTGTTTTGGACGAAGCGGCCAGTGCAGCTGGCGCCTGGCGAAACCCTCCTCACCGACGGGACGTCCGAGATCCGCGCCCGCTGCGGCAACCGGGTGTCGGATCACGCACGGCTGCCCGTGGCGGCCGACGAGCCCCCCGCCGCGGCCCTGAACACGATCGAGACCGACCGCGGATCGAGTTCGATGGCGGAGGTGCGCACGGATCCCGGCGGCCTGACTCACGTTCCGTTCTTTCAGGCGTGGGGACACTCGCTGGCCGAGGCAGCGGACGGTCTTACATCGGATGGCGATCTTGCGCCGGGCGGTGGGTCGATCGGGAGTGGAGCCGGCGGCGGGTTCGGCGCGGCGAGGTACGACGCACCCATCGGCGACTCTCATGTGACCACGCTTGGTGGCAGTCAACGGGGCGGCGGCGGCGCGGCGTTCGTTCCGCCCGGCGGGCCCGATGATCCGGGAACGACGACAGGCGGTGCGTCGACGACCGGCACGTCCGGTTCGACGACCGGAGACACCGGCACGACGACCGGCACCGTCACCACCCGCCTCACCAGCGGCGAGACGACGACGGACGGCCCCGGCGACAGCGACGGCGAGGTAGCGCTGGTGCCGGAGCCGGCGACCCTGACGCTGCTCGGACTCGGCGCGCTCGGAGTGCTGATGCGGGCGCGGCGCCTCCGGCGCTGACTCGCGAAAGGCGCGCCAACGCCAGCCGGTGCACCGCGGCGGTCCACGCCAGCGGCGCTACTACGGCAACAGGACGATCTTTCCCATCGCGCCCGGTTCCAGCACCGCGACGTGCGAGGCGACCGCGTCCGCGAGCGGCATCTCTCGCGCGACCACCGGGTTGAGCGTGCCGTTCTCGAGTCCGGCGACGATGCCAGAGTGGATTTCGTGGAACTCGGGGCGGTCGGCATTGAACAGGGTCATGCCCAGAATGGCCCCGTCCACGCCCATGGTCTTGCGCGGGTCGATCTCGACCCGGCCGCGGCTGCCAATCACGATCACCCGCCCGTGGCGGGCCAGTACCTCGAGGTCCTTGTCGAGGTTCACGTTGGCCAGCATCTCCAGTACGACGTCCACCCCACGGTCGCCGGTCAGCGGACGCACCTGCTGCAGGTAGTCCGCGTCCCGGTGATTGAGCACGTGGTGCGCGCCCTGGGCACGCGCCAGTGCCAGACCCTCCGGTGTGCCGGCCGTGCCGATCACCTGCAGGCCGTGCGCCCGCGCGATCTGCACCGCGGCGGTGCCGACGCCGCCGCTCGCGCCGTGCACCAGCACCGTCTCGCCGGCGCGCGCCCGGGCGCGGATGAAGAGCGCCCGCCAGGCCGTCGCATACGGCACCCCGATCGCGGCGCCCTGCGCGAACGAGGTCCGCTCCGGCAGCGGATGCGCCTGCCATTCCTCGCACAGCGCGAATTCCGCATACCCGCCGACGGCGCTGTGGGCGTAGACGCGGGCACCGGGCGCGAAACGGGTCACGCCGGCGCCCAGCTGCGCGACAGTCCCGCCGATGTCGGTCCCCGGCGTGTAGGGTAGCGTGGGCTTGCGGGCGTAAGTGCCCGACCGGATGTATCCGTCGACCGGGTTCACGCCTACGGCGTTGACGCGCACGAGGAGCTGGCCCGGGCCCGCCGCCGGTTCCGGCACGTCTTCCAGCTTCATCACCTCGGGACCTCCGAACTCTCGCACCACGATCGCTCTCATCAGTTCCTCCACCGGACGTGGAACGTCCGCTTGTCGGGCAGGTCCGAAGACCTGGCCCTACGAAAACAGCCGATCGAAGGTCCCGCCGAAGATCGCGTCCTGGTCGGCGGCCGCCACGCCGGCGTGCGCGAGCGCCGCGCGTTGTTCCTCGTACACGCCCCGCTGCCAGCCGCGCGGGAAGTACGACGAGTCGGTGCCAAACAGTATTCGTCCGGATCCGACGACCGAGAGCGCCGCGCGGAAGACGTCCGGCAGCGTCAGGCCGGGCGTGAACCGGACCCAGCGGTTCGAGCTGGACGTGTCGAGGTAGATGTTGGGGCAGGTATCGGCCGCCATCAGCGCCTCGCGCAGGAGGCCGGCGCCGAAGTGCGGGATGATGAACGGGACCGTCGGGAACGTCGCGGCCAGGCGCGCCACACCGAGCGGATCGCCCAGCCGGAGGTCGAACGGGCTGGGCAGGCCCAGTGCCCGCCGGACGCCCACCGAGAGCTCGCCGCAATGGATGAAGACGGCCGCCTCGCCGCCCGCGGCGGCTTCGACCACCTTCTTTACCCGGTCGTCGTCGAGCGGGGTGTGATGCATGGCCGGGAACAGACAGACGCAGCGGAGCCGCTGCGAGGACACCGCGGCCTGGGTCCGCGCCACCGCATCCGGCGCGGCGGCGTTGACCATGAAATAGCCGACCAGCCGGGTGGGATGCCTGGCCACGGCCGCGGCCACCGACGCTTCGTCGCCGGGCACGCTGGCGATGATCCCGGCACGGCTCACGCCGTGGGCGTCGAGCTCACGGATCCAGCGGTCGGCCAGCGCCTCGGGTTCGCCCGGATCGTCCCACTCGAGCTCGGTGCACAACGCCGCCGGCGGCTCGCCCTTGCTGCGTTGCTGCGACAACGTCGCGAAGAACCGGGTGGAGAAGAAGTGGCAGTGCGTGTCGTTGATCACCCCTAGAGGGATACCATGACCGGGTGGGCACTGCGCTGCTGATCTACGCCGCCGGCGTCTTGGCGGGACTGCTGTTCACCGACGCGCGCCCCCTGCCGCGCATCGGCCTCGCGCTGGCGTGGCCGATCGGCCCGGCCGCGTTCGTGGCCGTGATCGCGCTGCTGCTCGCCGCGTCGCTCGTGATCTTTCCCTGGTTCGGCGCGGTCGTGGCGCTCGGCTCGCTCGCCGCCTGGTGGACCCTGCGAATGTAGAAGGCGGTCTTCAGACCGCGCCCGCGCGGCCGCCGCGGGTGTAGTAGCGCAGCAGGAATTCCTGGGCGTTGAAGCGGGCGTCGGGGCCGGCGGGCACGCGGCTGTAGGCGCCCGTGGCGTCGAGGACCATCGCGCGGTCGGTGTCCTTGAGATAGGCGTCGAGCACCACGTCGCGTACGTGGCGCAGCAGGCGCTCGCCGCGCAGCGGGATGAGCGTCTCGACGCGGCGTCCGAGGTTGCGCTCCATCACGTCGGCGCTGCCGATGAACATCTCCTCGTCGCCGGCGTTGGCGAACCAGTACACGCGCGAATGCTCGAGGAACCGCCCGACGATCGACCGCACCCGGATGCGTTCGCTGATGCCGGGCACGCCCGGGCGCAGGCTGCAGATGCCGCGCACGAGCAGGTCGATGGTGACGCCGGCCTGTGAGGCACGGTAGAGCGCGCGGATCATCGCGTCGTCGGTCACCGCGTTGACCTTGATGACGATGTGGGCGTGGCGCCCGGCACGCGCGTGCGCCGCCTCGCGATCGACCAGCCGCTTGAGCGCCGTCCGCAAGTTGCGCGGGGCCACCACCAGCCGGTGGAATTCGTGCTGGGTGGAATAACCCGTCAGGCTGTTGAAGATCGCCGCGACGTCGGCCGCCACTTCCGGGTCGGCGGTGAACAGCCCCAGGTCGGTGTAGGCGCGCGCGGTTTCCACGTTGTAGTTGCCGGTGCTGGTGTGGACGTAGCGCCTGATGCCGTCCGACTCCTGCCTGACCACCAGGCACAGCTTCGCGTGCGTCTTGAGGTCGGCGAACCCGTAGACGACGTGGATGCCGTGCGACTCGAGACGCCGCGCCCACAGGATGTTGTTGCGCTCGTCGAGGCGGGCCTTGATCTCCACCAGCACCGTCACCTGCTTGCCGCTCTCGGCCGCCTGGATCAGCAGGTCGAGCAGCGGTGATGGCGCGCCGATGCGGTAGAGCGTCATCTTGATCGCCACCACGTGGGGATCCACGGCCGCGGCGCGGACGAACGTTTCGACCGACGCGAACGATTCGTAGGGGTGGTGGACGAGCTGGTCCTCGTCGCGGATGCGATCGAAGATGACGGTGGGATCCTCGTGGCGGCGCCAGAGGCTTCGCGGCGCGAACGGGGCGTCCTTCAGCTCGGGGCGGTGCAGGCGCGTCAGCTGCGCCCAGTCGCCGAGGCCGAGCCGCCCGGGCGTCTGGACGACCTCGTCGCTCGAAATGCCCAGCGCTTCCACCAGCACCTGACGTATGCGCGCGGGCGTGTCGCCCTCGAGCTGCAGCAGCGAGATCGGGCCGTGGCGCAGCTGCTTCAGGCTGCCCTCGACCGTCTCCAGCAGGTCCTGCGCGTCGTCGTGATCGATCTCGAGGTCGGCGTCGCGCACGACGCGGAAGAGATGCGCGCCTTCCACGGAGCCACCGAGGAACAGCTCGTGGATGCTGGCGCAGACCACGTCTTCGAGCATCACGAACGTCTGCCCGTGCGGCGAGAGCCTGTCGGGCAGCGCGATGAACCGCGGCAGCACGGCGGGTACGCTGACGCGGGCGAACCGTGTCCGCCCCTGGAAGACCACCGCCACCGCGACGTTCATGCTGCGGTTGGCGAGGATCGGCAGCGGCCGCCCCGGCTCGAACGCGAGCGGCGTCAGCACCGGCGCGATCTCCCGCGCGAACACGCCGCACAAGTGCGCCGCGATGTCCGCGCTCCAGGCCGGGCGGTCGAGGAGGCGAATCCCCGCCGCGTCGAGCGCGGCGCGCAGGTCCGCCCAGACATCGAGCTGGTCGCGCAGCATCCGCCGTGCGCGCGCCTGCATGGCGGCCAGTTGCTGCTCGGTGTTGTAGCCGTCGGGCCCCACCTCGTCCGTGCCGGCGTTCAGCTTCTTGAGCGTCGTCGACACCCGGATCATGAAGAACTCGTCGAGGTTCGACGCCGTGATGGCGAGAAACTTCACGCGTTCGAGCAGCGGGTGGGCGGTGTCGCGGGCCTGATCGAGCACGCGCTCGTTGAACTCGAGCCAGCCTAGCTCGCGGTTGATATACAGCGCCGGATTGCGCAGGTCCGTCGGCGCCACGTCTCGCGCTGAAACCGCGACGAGCGGGGCGGCCGCCGGACGCCGGGCGCGGCGGCGAGGCGTGCTGTTCTGAGTACCGGCGAGTGCGGCGGCGAGGGGTCCGCGGGGCGTCAAGATCGAGGGTCCAGGCTCGACGGTGCACGAGGCATGCCGCCCCGATGGCGCCCGCCATCCAGATGGCTGCCCGTGAGCGCGCGTGACGACGCGCAGTGTGCCGCGCTGACGGCGACAGTTCTGTGATCGAGCGACGGAACTGCGCGGGGGTGGTGCCGCGCCGTGCAAATGCCGTGGGGGCCGGCTCGTAGGGGCCTGCTTTAGCTGGCCCGCCAGCGGAAGGATTTCGGCCCTGGCTGGCCGCCTGAAGGCGGCCCCTACTGGTCGCGCGCTTCGGCGTAGTACTTCAGCAGCGCCTGCTGCGCGCTGAAGTCGTCGGGCGTGCCGGTCGCGAGGCGATGGTACCGCCCGGTCGCGTCGAGCGTGAACGCGGCGGCGGTGTCGCGCAGATAGGCGTCGAGGACCACGTTGCGGAGGTGCGCGAGCAGGGCGCGGTCGCGAATCGGCGTCATGGTCTCGACCCGCCGATCGAGGTTGCGCTCCATCAGGTCCGCGCTGCTCAAATAGAGCTCCTCGTGCCCGCCGTTCTCGAACCAGAACACCCGCGAGTGCTCGAGGAACCGTCCGACGACCGATTGGACGCGAATCCGCTCGCTGACACCGGGAATGCCGGGGCGGAGGCTGCAGATGCCGCGCACGATCAGGTCGATCTCGACGCCGGCCTGCGACGCCGAGTAGAGCTCGCGGATCATCTGATCGTCGGTTACCGCGTTCATCTTGGCGATGATCCGGGCCGGCCGGCCGGCCCGCGCGTGCTCGGTCTCGCGCCGGATCAGCTCCCGGACGCGCGTGCGCAGCTGCATCGGTGCCACGACGAGGCTGCGGTAGTCGCGCTGGTTCGAGTAGCCGGTCAGGTAGTTGAAGATGTCCGAGACGTCCGCCACGATCTCGGGATCGGCGGTGAAGAGGCCGAGGTCGGTGTAGACCTTTGCGGTAACCGGATTGTAGTTGCCCGTGGACGTGTGGACGTAGCGCTGCACGCCGGCGAGCTCCTGGCGGATCACGAGGCACAGCTTCGCGTGGGTCTTCAGCGCGGCAAAGCCGTAGACCACGTGGATGCCGTGCGATTCCAGGCTTCGCGCCCATCGGATGTTGTTGCGCTCGTCGAAGCGCGCCTTCAGCTCCACCAGCACCGCCACCTGCTTGCCGGCCTCGGCCGCCTCGATGAGCAGCGGGATGAGCGGCGAGTCGGCGCCGATGCGGTAGAGCGTCATCTTGATCGCAATCACCTGGCGATCGTTCACGGCCGCGCGCAGGAACGTCTCCACCGTGGTGAACGACTCGAACGGGTGATGGATCAGCAGGTCCTGATAGCGAATCTGATCGAAGATGACCTCGGGGTCTTCGTCCGCGCGCCACAGGCCGCGCGTCAAAAACGGCGGGTCCTTCAGGTCGGGGCGGTGGATGCGCGCCAGCTGGTGCCAGTCGCCGAAGCCGAGACGCTCGGTCGAGCGCACCACGACGTCGTCGTTCACGCCGAAGTTCTCGACCAGGATGTCGAGCACGCGCGCCGGCATGTTGGCCTCGACCTGGAGCAGCGAGATGGGGCCGCGCCGCAGCTGGCGCAGGCTGCGGTCCACGCTTTCGAGCAGGTCGTCGGCGTCGTCGTCTTCGATCGCGAGGTCGGCGTCGCGCAGGATGCGGAACAGGTGCGCGCCGTTCACCTGCGTGCCCGGGAACAGCTCGTGGATGTTGGCGCGCACGACGTCTTCGAGGAACACGAAGGTATGGGGCCCGTATCCAAGACTCTCCGGCAGCGCCACGAACCGCGGCAGCACGTCGGGCACCTTCACGCGCGCGAACTTGATCCGCCCGCCGTGGCGCACCACCACTGCGAAGTTCATGCTCAGGTTCGAGATGAACGGGAACGGGTGTCCGGGGTCGAACGCCAGAGGCGTCAACACCGGGCAGATGTCGCGCGAGAAGTAGCCGTTCAGGTACTCGTGGATCTCGGGCGTCCACGACGGCGGATCGAGCAGCCTGATCTGCTCGCGCTCGAGCAGGCCGCGCAGCGACGTCCAGGTGGACGCCACCGCGTCGAGCATCACGTGCGCGCACGAGCGCATCGCCTCGAGCTGCTGGCCGGTGGTGTAGCCGTCGGGTGCCACCTCCTCGACGCCGGCGCGGAAGCGCCGCATCGTGGTGGCGACGCGAATCATGAAGAACTCGTCGAGATTGGTCGCGGTGATGGCGAGGAACTTCACCCGCTCGAGCGGCGGGTGGGTCGTGTCCTGCGCCTGGGCCAACACTCGCTGGTTGAACTCGAGCCAGCTGAGCTCGCGATTGATGTACAGCGACGGGTCTTTGAGGTTGATTGCGGGCAGGCTCTCGCCGTCGGACGATTCGGCTACGGAAGTTCTTTGAAGCGGCTGATCCATGACGGCGGGCCCACTTGGGCTGAAGGCGTCGATCATACACCCCGCAGGTTTCAGAATTGATGGGATGACTGTAAAGCCATTGGATGCAACTGTTTACGTGGTCGAGACGTGTCTCACGCGGCGCGTGCCTGGGTACCTGCGGCCAGGCGACCGCTCAACTGAGGCCGAGGCGTTGTGTCGGCGGTTCGGGCATTTCGTCGAACTCGAACGGACGAACGGTGCGGCGCTTCACCGCGTCGATGGCGCGGAGGACGAGGAACAGCACGGCGAGGGATGCGGCGAACTCGAGCGCGGTACCGGCCGCGAGCGCCGCGCGCTCGCGGTGCGCGAACTGGTAGGTGAAGAACACGAACGACACGAAGGCGATGGGCGCCAGCGTCTTGAGGTTGGCCGGCAGGTAGCCGCACGCGAACGGCATCTTGCGATAGCCGAGGAAGATGGCCTCGAGCGTGACGAGGCCGCCGCCCGCCCCGCAGAGCGCGATCGCGACCGCGTCGCGCGGCGTGAACAGCAGGGCGTAGAGCGGTAGAAGAACCAGTACCGGCAGTGCGACGAACAGCAGAGCACCGGCGGCTTTCGCGCCCGCAATGTGCCGGCGTGTATCGCCGGCCCACGCCACCTGTACCGCCCAGTTGGCGGCGAGCTCCGCGGGCACGCGCACGGCGTGCCGGAACCCCGTCAGCAGCGCTGCCACGAGCACCGGCTGCGCGGCCAGCACGCCGGCAGTCATCGCGTCGGCGGCGTTGAGCCGGGCCGCGCTGCCTACGGCCACGGCGAACACGCTTGCGTTGAGCCCGACCGCCAGCGACACCGCAATCGTCAGCCGATGCTGCGGACTGCGCAGCAGGGCCTGCAGCGTGAAGAAGAAGCTGGCCTGCGTTTCCGGATGACGGATCGCCAGACGCGCCGTCGCGCCGAAGCCGCGCCGAAGCCACCCTGCCGTGGCCCCGGCCGGCGGCGGCGCCACCATACGACGGTTGTTCCAGCCGAAGAGCACGACGGCGAGGATGGTCACAGCCGTCAGCTTGATGGCCGCTGTGACCGCCAGGCCCGGGAAGAGCGCGCGAGCGCCCGCGTAGAGCCGGGTCGCGCGGGCGTCGGCCTCGGCAATCCGCGGCGGCATCCGCCGGCCGGTCGGCCGCGGCATGTTCGCGAGGATGTCGCCCACCATTACCTCCTGCAGTCCCACGAACCACAGTGGCGGCGCCATCATCGCCGCGCGTGACTGCGGCTCGAGCCAGGTCCGGTTGACGCGCGAGGCCACCACCGGCAGCAGCAGGAACGCGGACGCGAAGCTCACGAGCAGCACGGCCTGCACCACCGGGGCAATCCGCGTGAACAGCGTCCGTCCCAGCACGGCCTGCAGCAGACCGCGGATGGCGAGGACGGCGAAGAACCCGAATGCCGATGCCAGTGTGACCACCAGGGCGTGCGCGAGAATCAGCGCCAGCAACTGCGCGAACGACAGCGGCAGCTTCGACACCATCAGTGCCGGCGCGATGACGCTGGGCGCCAGGTTGAGCGCGGCGGCGAACATCGCCGCGAAGCGGACGAGCGCGCTGAACTTCGCCGCGACGATCGTGCGGGTCCGGATCGGCATGGCGCCGAGCACCGAGGCGTCGCGCGCGTCCACCGCCAGGCCGTCCCACGCGAGCAGCGTCACGAGCGCCGTCGCGGTCATGGCGGCGGACGTGAACAGGAAGTGGTCGAAGAGCGCCGAGACCGCGGCGATGCCCGGCGTGAGGTAGGGGTTGAACAGGTAGCGGGTGGAGATGATCACCGACACGAACAGGCCGAGCGAGACCAGCATCGCGCAGATCATCGACAGGCTCTCGTGCCGGTCGGCGTTGGGCGAGATGAGGTCGTCGTCGATCAGCCGCCGCAGGAAATGCGCGGTGAGCAGCCGCCGCGGCTCGGATGACATGGCTCTCTACGCCCGGCCGAAGGCCGGCCAATCAAACACTGTACGAACGAGGCGGAG